>Ga0136614_10000311_pt1 | contig 22816 bp, 15 predicted proteins | sample AntDrymUQ2792106_2_FD_106643 | JGI IMG/M metagenome (GOLD analysis project Ga0136614, IMG submission 106643) | Polar desert sand microbial communities from Dry Valleys, Antarctica - metaG UQ279 (21.06) | ecosystem: Environmental > Terrestrial > Soil > Desert | place: Antarctica: Dry Valley... | reverse complement strand
GGGTCAGCTGCGTGTAACTCATCCATGCTTCCTTTGACTTGGCGGTTAGAGCAGCCGGGATGCTACCGCAGCTGGCCCGTCGAGCGCCAAGCTCAAAGTTGCACTTCTAAGTTGAATTCACGATTTCTTTTGGCAGGAAGATATTGAGTTTGATATTGACCCGAGGGAAGTGGACGAACAAAGAAAAGCCGAAGGCTTGTTCGATTTCATGGCGCAAGTTGGCCGGCTTCTTGGGAAAGACGTAATCTTGACGCCGGAGAACATGCAGGAGATTGTTTTAGTTCGGTTCGATTCAAGGGCTAATACGATCAGCCAAGAATTTGTCGGATGGCGGTAGCCGCTTAACAGGGGCGCTCATCGTTTCAATAGACAGAGAATCAAACTGCCTTCATTTCACTCCTCATCCCTTACCATCAGCTCCGCCGCCATTTTTCCTGACAACAAGACCAAAGGAATGCCGCCGCCGGGATGCGTCGTGCCGCCGGCAAAATAAAGGCCATCGATGTCGCGCGCTTTGTTCGGCGGGCGCAGGAACGCGCTGAAGAGGCTATTCGACGACGCACCGTAAAGTGCGCCGCGATGCGCGTGATACGTCTGGCGAAAGTCTTCCGGCGTGATGATGTGTTCATAATCAATCGACGCGCGCAGTTGCTCTAAGCCGTAGGCTTCCAACTTGTCGATGATCAGATCGCGGTAAGCGTGTTTCTCTTGTTCCCAATTTGTCTGCTCGCTCGTCGCGGGCGCGTTGACCAGCACGAACAAATTTTCGTGACCGGCGGGCGCTTGTGTCTCGTCGGTGCGTGAAGTGGCGCAGACATAGATCGTCGGAGCGGCCGTGGGGCGCAGTTCGTTGAAGATGGAATGAAACTCCGCCGGGTAATTTGCCGAGAAGAAGATGTTGTGATGAGCCATTTGCGGGTAACGCCGCCGCGCGCCGAGCAGCAAGACGAAGCCGCTGCACGAAGGTTCGACGCGCGCGAGTTTGCGAGCTATGTCAACGCGCCGCGCTCGCGGCTCGATCAAATGCCGGTAAGTTTCAATCGCGTCGGAGTTCGCCAGCACCGCGTTCGCGCGTAACATCTCGCCATCTTTCAGACGCACGCCACATGCGCGGCCTTCTTCGATGATGATCTTTTCGACTTCTGTTTCCGTGCGAATCTCCACGCTCAATTCACCCGCGAGGCGCGCGAGCGCGGAAGGCAGCGCGTACATCCCACCGCGCACGTACCATGCGCCGAGTCCGAATTCGACATAAGGGAGCAGCGCGAACGTGGCCGGCGCGCGATACGGCGAAGAGCCGTTGTAGGTAGCGAAGCGGTCGAACAGTTGCTGCAAGTAAGGCGACTGGAAATAACGTCTCACGTGCGCGTCGAGCGTGCGGAACGAAGAGAGCGCGGCCAAGTCGCGGGCATAGCGCGGGCGCAAGAGTTTCGGCAGTTCGTTCAAGCTATGCGCGAGAAACGTCCGCTCAGCAACGGCAAACTTTCGGCGCGCGTCGGCGAGAAAATGGCGAAAGCCATCAACATCGGCAGCAGACGCGATGCGTCTGATCTCACTTTCAGTTTTTTCGAGATCGGCGGAGGCATCAAAGCTGGTCCCATCCGGCCAACGATAGCGGCAAATCGGATCGAGAGATTGCAACTCAAGATAATCTTCTAACCGCCGGCCCGCCGATGCGAACAAATCTTCAAGCACATGCCGCATCGTCAACAACGACGCGCCCGTATCAAACGAATAACCGCCCGCGCGATGAATGTTCACCTTCCCGCCGAGGCTGGCATTCTTCTCTAACACCGTGACGCGCGCTCCACGCACCGCCAGACGGATCGCCGCCGACAATCCGCCTAAGCCCGCGCCGATGATGACAATCGATTTTCCGCTCAACTCGGCCACGAAAAGTAGGGGCAGGGACAAGTCCGCTGCCCGTCGCGCGTGAGCGCGTTGTCAACGTGATAACCATTTACGTTGACGCATGAAGTCTCTCAGCTATCGGCCTGATGGCCGATGCGGGCCGCGGACTCGTCCCGGCCCCTACAATCATGATGACAGCAGCCTTCGCAATTCAGCGATGCGTGTCTCCGGTGCGCCGTAGCGGGCGCGGTAGTCTTGGAGACTGCGGGTGAGGACTTCAATCGCTTCGGCGCGGTTATAAACATCCGTGATTTCGACGCGGCGTTTGCCTTCTTCCGGGATTTGCTTGTAGCTGAGGAAGTAATGGCGGAGACGCTCGATCAGTCCGTTCGGGACATCATTGATGTCTTCGATATGGCCGAAGGTAACATCGTGTTCTAACACGGCGATAATCTTGTCGTCGGCCTCTTCGCCGTCGATCATGCGAAGGCCGCCGATGGGCTTGGCGCGGATGAGGAAAGAGCCGTGCGTGATCGTCTTTTCGGTCAGCACGCAGATGTCCATCGGATCGCCGTCGCCCTTGATGTCGCGCCGCCCGGTGCGCGCTTCGCTGAGGGCTGCGACCGCGCCGCCGCAGTAGGTCTGCGGGATGAAGCCGTAGGGCGTCGGGCAGAGGCTCGAATAACGTTGCGGGCGGTCAAGCCGCAGATGGCCGGACGCTTTGTCCAATTCGTACTTCACGGTGTCGGTGGGCAGCAGTTCGATGTAGGCGTTGACGATCTCCGGCGCGTCCTTGCCCGGCGGGACGCCGTGCCACGGATGCGCCTGAAAAAGAATCGACAGCAAATTATGCAGGGCGATGTCGTTCGCTGACATGTTTACAGTTCAACCTCTACCTTTGCTGATCGTTGGCTTCACCGTTCTTCATCTTGCAATGCACATCATACTTTCAGCGCAATTCTCGTTTGAGCGCCAAAGTTAAACCGTCGGCAATCGGGACGAGACTCAATACCACTCGATCATCCTGATGTAACTTTCGATTGAAAGCACGAAGCGATACCGTGTCCGGCTCTTGTTCCGTTGCATCCGCGACGCGCCCCGACCACAGCACGTTGTCAACGGCGATCAGCCCGCCCGTCCTGATCAGCTTGAGCGCCCTTTCGTAATAGCCCTCGTAATTGCTCTTGTCCGCATCGATGAAAGCGAAGTCGAATGTTCCCGCTTGGCCGTCGGCGAGTAACTCATCCAACGTTTCGTTGGCCGGCGCAAGACGCAGTGTGATCTTTTCGGCGATGCCGGCTGCGACCCAGTAGCGTTGTGCAATCTGCGTCCATTCTTCGCTGATGTCGCAAGCGACGACTCTTCCGTTTGCAGGCAGGGCGAGGGCGACACACAGGGCACTGTAGCCGGTAAAGACTCCGACCTCAAGAGTTTTTTCAGCATTCATCAACTGCGCCAGCAGCGCCATGAACTGGCCCTGTTCGGGTGAGATTTGCATCCGCGCATCGGGCAGGGCGGAGGTTTCCTCGCGCAGCCGCCGCAAAATATCCGGCTCGCGCAACGATACCGCCTGAAGGTATTCGTAAAGACGATCATTCAACGGCAGGAATTTATTTGACATGCTGTGACCCTCGAAAACCTGTTCGCTCAAGCAGGATGAAACCGACACGCTGACGACGGATGCCTTATGCTAAAATCCGCTCACGTTGTTCAGCGCGACGCCGGGAATGTTTTTGATCTTTAGTCTGTCGCCTATCGTCCATTGTCTATCGTCCATCGTCAAGCTGCTGCCATGTCCGCCACTGCACAAACACAATTCGCCGCCCCGTCGCAAGCCGCGACGCGCGCTGTCTCGCTGCGTTGGATCATCAGCGCGAAAGATGATCTCGTCTGGTTTATCGGCTCGGTCGCGTCGAGCTACGCGCTGCTCGCTCTGCACGTTTACGAATTAGTCCCGCTGTGGCTGCTGATCGCGGCGTGGGCGATTCTAATCGACGCGCCGCACGTCTTCGGCACGTTCTCGCGGACTTATTTCGACCGCGAAGAACGGCGGGCGCGGGCGCGGCTGTTGTGGGGATCGCTCGCCTTCTTTGCCGTTGGTCCCCTGATGGTGTTGGCGGGTTTCGGCCTCGTCTTCTTCTTCCTCGCCGCGCTATGGGCTTATTATCACCTTGTGAAACAGCACTACGGCTTCATGGTGCTGTACAAAAAGAAGAACGCCGATCTCGCGCCCGTTGATAACGCGCTCGATCGGCTCTTCATTCTGAGTACGCTGACCTACCCGTTCGTCGCCTTCGTCGCGCGCGACCCGGAAGCGTTGGCGCGCGTGCCGGCGACACTGCTCGGCGCGCTGGCCTATTTAGAGACGGCGCTGTTAGCCGCGACGCTCCTGATCGCTCTCCTGTGGCTCGCGCGCCAAGCTCAACGCGCCATCAAGGGCGAGCCGCTCGACGTGCCGAAATACCTGCTGCTCGCCGCCGCCGTCCCGATGCACTGGGTCGTGCTGTTGACGCCGATGCCACACAAGCCCATCGCCATCGTCGCGATTTTGACCGTTTATCACAACCTGCAATACCACCGCCTGATCTGGTTCCATAATCAAAAGTACGGGCGCGGCCCGGAGAGCAAAGAGCGCCACGGCGCAGCGGAACTGATCAGCCGCCGCCTGCTTTACTACGTCGCCTTCGGCGTCCTCTTCGGCCTCTGGTACAGACTGCCACGCTACCTCGTCGGCGAGCCGACCGAGACGAACGCGCTCCTCACCCAAGCCGCCGCCGCCTTCTTTTGGGGCTACGCCTTCGTCCACTACTACCTCGACTCGAAAATCTGGCGCGTCCGCCGCGATCCATCCGTCGGCAAAGCGCTCCAACTATAGTGACGAGTGACGAGTTAAAACCAAAACCTTGTCTTGGCTCGTCACTCGTCACTGCTTTTCTCGCTCCATTCGCGCGTGACGGCGTGGCGGTAGTCGAACATTTTTTGTAAACGCGGGATGATCAAGACTGGGGCGGCGAGGCGACCGAGTGGGCCAAGCGGCGGCGCGAAGTCGACGTGGTCGCGTAAGAGCGCGCCGGTGGCGTGCGGCTCGATTATGTGGCGGTGACGCCAGTGGCGGAAGGGGCCGGAGATTTGTACGTCCTCGAACATGCGCGGCGGATCATAAGCGGTGTGGCGCGCGACCCAGCGCACCGGCCAGAGGCCGAACAGTCGCGTCTCGATGATCGCTTCCGACCCGACTTGCGAGATGTCCGCCGTTTGTATGAGGCGCGCCCGCTCCCACGGCGGCGTCAGGCGGCGGAGCGCGTCCGGCAATTCATGGAACGCGAACACGCACTCCGGCGGCGCATGGATAAGACTCTCTTTGACGAAAACAGGCAAGATGATCGAGATGCAAGACTTGATTCGCGGTTTGAAGGCTACTGCTCTCAACCGCATATTATATAGGTTCGCGCATCAAGTGAAAGTTCACCTCACGGGGAATCACCAACTTGCGGGCACTATGCGCGCATTAAGTGAAAAACAATGCGCGCATAGGGGGCAATCATCCGGCAGTTGAGGCTTTGCTCGTGGGGATGAATTTCCCTCCTTACCACATCTGGCGACAACGAAAGTCAATTAAGGCAACTCAATACCCAGAGCGGCGGCCGTCTCAGTTCCTACTTCTCCGTCCGGGACAAGACCCTCGACAATTTGAAAGGCGTTGACGGCAGCTATTGTCTGTGGCCCGTATATGCCATCCAATTTTCCGGGATTGAACCCCGCAGCCTTCAGCTTTGATTGAATTTCTTTAACAATCTTTCCTGACATCATTGGATCCGTCAACCGAAAAATCAGCAGCAGGGTGACGACGCTAGGAGCCTCTGCTTGCTGCGTGTACTTGATGCCGGGGACCAACACTCCCGTGTCCCACCGGCGACCGCTGATCTGGCTCTTGATGACGCCCCGATTCCGCGAATGCGCTTCGACCGTCCCGCCCTTGCCATCGGAGATAGCGATGTGTCCCAGCAAACCGGGTTGCGGGAAACGCAAGACCATCTCACCGGGAGTCTGCGCCGCAATCTTCACGTTGACTCTCTTGCCGAGTTGCTTTGAATCCCTGTGCCAAAAGCCCGTGAAGGCGTCGGCGCTTGCCGGGTTGCCGCCATTGTTGCCGCACCCATACAGCATTTCGGCAGCTTGAAACACGCACCAAGAAGTGAATTCCGCGCAGTCCCAAGGACCATCCCATTTAGAATTGTTCTTCGGCGCTAACGCGCCAAGAACATACTTTTCCCCGATATGTTTCCCTGCTGTTTGTAGAATCTTTTCGCCAGTTGCCATTGGTACTTCATCTGCTTCATGTTGTTTCAAGTTTAAGTTGCTACGTCAGGTGTTTTCATGTCGTGACCGGTTGACAAACTCGCTTATCAACATGATCCGGGGCGACAGCTTTGCCGAAGTGTAAGTATGATCACTCAATCCAAAACCGAACTAACTCAACCCGAGGAGCGCACGAAAGTCTGGGTCTTGCTCGAACACTTCGAGGTCGTTATCTTCCGGGTCTTTACCCGGATAACTTTTCTGCAAAAGTTGGCGTAATCGTTCTCTCCACCGGTCACCGGCAGAGATGGCGGCTTTTGCATATTTGAGTGCGGCTTCATGCGCTTGTTTTAATTCCGCTGCACTACCTGAATGCTCTTGGAGCCATTTATGTTTCTGCCCGTAAGCGGCGGCCAGATTAACTGCTATCGCGCCTTCGATTGACCTACCACCAAGTTCACCAATGTATTCTTCGCCGTACTTGATAGCATCGCTGAAGCCTTCCGGCGCGTTCATGAAAAGCGATTGAAAAGTGAGTGACCGGTAAACTTTCATCCTCAGGTTTTCGTCTACATCGGAGCGGTTGCGAATCCGTGCGTATGCTTCTAAGAGTTGCTCCCTGACCTTCTGTGGCGGTCTTCCGGCGTAATGCAACGCGGCGGCGTATTCCAGCCGGAGATTGATGTCATTCGGCGCCTGCGAGACGGCTTTGCTGTAGCCGTTAACGGCTTCCTCGTAGTTACGCTCGCTGACCTGCGTCTTCGCCCAAACCGCGATTTCGCCGGGTGTCGTTAGTTGGCTGAGCCGCAGAGTCACAACCTCTCTCGCCGCGAGGCTGGCTTGAGGAGATGGGCTGGGAGGAGACGGAGCAGGGCTGTCGCTGTCAGGGCCGGGGAGGAGGCTCGGCGACGGGATTTGCTGGTCGGCCCGATGTAGCGCCGCCTCGCGCGTGGTGCGTGTGGATTCACGATCAGCCCGCGAAAACGCTCCGGCGAGCCACAGCCGCGTTAACAAGTAGCCGTTCAAAAACCCAATGACAGAAAAATAGACGACGAGTGCTGCGGCAAAAGTCCGATGTTGTTCTCCGATGCCTTGTGCAATGTATACCGCCGCGCCCGAAACCGCGTTCTTGATCTCCTTAATCTGGATCAGCCCCACGCCGACGAGAATTTTTGTCAACCAATCGGAGATTTGTTCGAGATTGGTATTCACCCTTTGCGCGTAAGGCACTTGATTGTCGGCTTGCGCCGGCGAGTCATTCGACAGGGAAGGAGGGGGTGAGGAAGGAGGATTCGCAGGAGCCGGGTTGGTGCTGGGGGGTGGAGGATTATCGCCTTGAAGAACGCGCGGATGGAACCGTGACCCGAGGAGTGGTTTCACTTCGCGCTGCCTCCGGCGGGACAAAGAACACTTGCAAGAGTCGACCACCGTTTCGCCACACGGCGCGCGGTGCCGTGCCCGGCTTGAACATGAAGGAGTAAATCAGACGGTCGTGCTTAACCTTCACCTCCATGTTTAGGTCCTCGGCGGCACCGGATTTTGCGGGCGAGGGGTTGTTTGAGATGGGTACGTCAATGAAATAACGGTTTTCACCCACCTCCCCGCTCTGGGTCGCACAGTCATCGCAGGCCGAGTTAAAGGTAAACATAATGGAAGCGACTTCCGACGCCGAGCCGTCCTGTGGTCGAGCGGGTTGTGCGGCGGCTTGGCGTGGCAGTAACAGATGGGTGAGCAGCACGCAAAAAAAGAGGCTCTTCTTCATAGCTTTACCCCAGAACAAATCTGACAGTGTCTTGGTCAATGACGGTGTTGGTGATGGAGCCGGCCCGTTCAAAAGTTCCCACCACATTTCCGTCTTGGCTAATGACGGCCCTCATCAAGTAAGTCTGGTTCGGGCGGTCATCAAGCACCGAGATGGCGGCCTGCCAAAAAAGAATGTGCTGGTCTAAGTCATCGAGCCTGCTACCTATGGAGTAGGCGTCAGACCTGTCGTCGCTGTTGGTCTCGTTGACAGCTACTTCCTCCGGGTTACGTCCGTTGCGGTCGTAGAGGTAGATGTCGTATTTGGCGAAAAGCTGCTGCCCGAACTGTAACTCGACGGTCGGCAGGCCGCCGTCGCTACGCAAGGTCACTCTTTTGTGTTGCATGATTAAGACCTCCGCCTTTTCAATCCTGAATTCCCTGTCTGTAGGTAATGACCAACTTGATGTTTCCATTTCAAAGAAAATTTTGGCTGAGTGGCTTTTAGGCAGATAGGCTATCCAGTCAACAGTTCCTCTAACGAAACATTCGCGATTTGAGGCCCTTCCGGGTGTAGACAAGACGGATGACTGTTTCTGATTTGCACGGCTGAATCTGATAGCTGGAGAAAAAGCCATCCGTCATTTCCAGTGGAGTGTTCTTTATGGTTTCTTCCCAGCGCTATCGAAGGGGCTGTCTGGAATGAGTGATGAACCGAGCGGTCAAGCTACATTTCGCTGAAGAAGGTAAAGAGGATTGCACATGTCCATTTGTTAGAAGTGAAGTTTATGTTGACAGCTTTTCCTAACATACTTACTCTACGCGGCATCGGTGACTTTTGGGTAGTTCGTCGAACTTAACCACCGCGCCACCTCAGATGCATAAAGAGTGGACCCTGACCCAAGCTGCATTAGACAGTTTACTCGCGTGGCTCGACCCTGACAGGGACCGGGCCGGGGCGAAGTATGAGGCGATCCGCACGCGGCTGATCAAAGTGTTCGTCTGCCGGGGCTGTCCTGAAGCTGAGGATTTGGCCGACGAGACGATCAATCGCGTGGCCTCAAAACTGCGCGAGGTGGCTGACAGTTATCAGGGCGACCCCGCTCTCTTCTTCTACGGCGTGGCTAAGAAGGTCCGTCTGGAGTACGACAGGATGAGGCTCAAACCTGTGGTCCCACCGCTGCCGGCGGCCCCGCCGGATGAAGTGGAGCGAGAGTACGAATGTCTTGAGAAATGTATGCAGGCTCTTCCCCCGGACCAACGCGACCTTGTGTTCCAGTATTACCGGAAGGATAAGCGCGCGAAGATAGACCACCGCAAGCAATTGGCCCAGAAGTTAGGAATCGCCGTGAACGCGCTGCGAATCCGCGCCCACCGGATCGGGCCGCGCTTCACCAGTGTGTCGAGACGTGCCTCGAACAAAACGCGGCGGCGTGAAATAGATCCACACCTTCACTCATATTCAACAGAGGGTCATCCCTCGACACTGAAAGTGGTAGGCCACATGGCATTTAACGAAAAAGACCGGCAGGAGATCAGACTGTACCTGCTGGGCCGGTTAGAGCCTGAGCGCCGCGCGCAACGGGTCGAAGAGCGTATGTTGACGGAGCCGGACTACTATGAAGAGCTGCTGATCGCTGAGGACGAGGTGATCGACCAGTACCTCTCTCGCGCGCTGTCCCCGGACGAGCGCGCGGGGTTTGAGCAGCATTTCCTGAGGGTGCCCGAGCGCACCAATAAACTCAGGTTCGCCCGCGCGTTTAGGGATTACGTTTCCGCCGCCCCCGAGGTTGAGCGGGCGCCGACACCTGTGAGCGGCCGCCTTTGGACTGTTTTCCGGCCCTTATTCGCCGCGCCGGCCCGCGCCGCGGCGGCGACAGCGCTCGTCTTAATCTGTTGCTCGCTGCTGGTGTGGTGGGCGTTCGTCAGCTCGGACTCGGAAACGAGCCGGGGTTTGGCTGCCCTCCGAGAGGTCTATGGTGGCAAGCGCCCTGTTGAAGCACGGATCACGGGTTTCGCATATGCTCCATGGTCTGTCACGCGGGGCGGTTCCCCGCCCAAGGTCGATGCCACCGCGCGGGATCGCGCCGAGCGGCTTCTGCTGGACGCCGTACACGAACACCCAAGCCCCGCCTCCCGGCACGCGCTCGGGCAGTTTTACCTCGCGGAACATAAGTACGAGCAGGCGATAGCCCTGCTCGACGAGGCGCTCAAGGCCGATAGAAATAACGCGCAACTCCACAACGACCTCGGAGTCGCCTTCTTCGAGCAGGGGAGAGACGAGCGCGCCGACGCCGGGGCGGGAAAAGACATTGAAGCTTTGGCACGCAGCGTCGAGCAATTTAACAGAGCAATCGAATTGGACCACTCTCTCTCCGAAGCACACTTCAACCGGGCGCTCGCCTATCAACACATGATGCTGTGGCAACAGGCGGAGGAAAGCTGGAGAGAGTACCTCCAGCGGGATGCCAACTCCCCGTGGGCCGATGAGGCGAGGCGCAATCTCAAACTGTTGGAAGAAAAGAGAGATGCCACCTCGCAGAACAACGCTGATGCCCTCCGAGAATTCCTCGACGCGCGCCGCGCCGGAAACGACGACGCGGCATGGAAAGTCGTCAGCCAGAACTACACCTCCGCCGGCAACGGGGTAACGAATGGACTACTCGACTCCCTGTTCGAACTGGAACCCGCCGGCCCGTCTGTCGCGACCGGCGACGCCGTCCTGCCGGCGCTGTCTCACCTAGCGCGGCTGGAACTCAACAGGGCCGGAGACCGCTACACCTCCGACTTGGTCAGTTGGTATGAACGGGCGACGCCGGAGCTACAACCGTTGCTGGCAGACGCGCACCGGCACATGAAGGCCGGATACGCCCTGTTCACTCAATCAAAGTTCACCGAAGCAATTGGTGAATACACCAAGGCAAAGATGACTTATGAGCGCGCTGATGACGACGTGGAGAGAGCTTTCGCCGAGTACCGGCTGGCCCACTGCTACGTGTTCCTGCCTGATTCACAGAAGGCCCGGTCCGCCTTCGAACAATTGTCCGCCGTCTGCGAAGCGCGTGAGTACCGCTGGCTCCTCGCCCATTGTCTTTACGGGCTGGCCCACCTCAGCGCCGACAACAGCGAGTACACCAAGGCCATCGACTACAGCAGCCTAGCATTAACGGCGTTCGAGCGAGCCGGCGACCTTAACGGCATCTTGAAATGTTTGACCCAGCTCGCCGACGCACACCAAGTCCTGAACCGAGTCGGCCACTCATTGGGCTATCTCCGCAGAGGCTTGGACTTGGCCGACGAAATCCCGGCGGAGCCGATAGAGAGGTGGGGGATTCTGGTGCAGACCGCTTTCAGCCTGAGTTCGCTGCAACTGCACGCGGCGGCGCTCTCTTACCAAAAGGAGGCGCTGAGCCTCGCGCTGAAGACGGAGCGGCCGCTGATCATCTCCCGCTCTGACGGCTACGTCGGTTCCGCCTACGCGGCTATGAAAATCTACCCGGAGGCATTGAGCCACGCGACGCGGGCCTTCGAGACGGGCCGGAGTCTGCCGGAGAACAGCGGCGGGGTAGAGATCATGGCTAACGCCTCCCATCAGATCGGGGACATCCTCCGGCAGTCGGGTGAATGCGGCAAGGCGGTCGAGGCCTACGACAGGAGCATCCGGCTCTACGGCGATTTGAACTTTGAGTATTACAGTTACGCGGCCCACAAGGGGAAACTCCTGTGCTTCATAGATGGGCCGGACGACCTCGCCGTCGGTGATGAACTCCAGACGGTGCTAGGCCTCTTCGAGCGATACCGCTCGAAGATAACGGCTGAGAGCCAGCGCAACAGCTTCTTCGACAAGGAGCAGAGCGTCTATGACTTGGCGATCAATTACGAGTTCGCGAGAATGGCCGACCCGGTGAGGGCCTTCGAGTACTCGGAAGTGAGCCGCGCGAGGTCGCTGTTGGACGCGGTGCGCCAAGGCGCGGAACTGTCGAAGCAGGGGCACGGCCCAGACCTCGACCTGCCAACAGTCACCAGCCCCATGTCTCTCGCCGAGGTTCAGGCGGGGATGCCGGAGGGGGCGCAGATTCTCCAATATGCCGTCTTGGAGGATCGGCTCCTGATCTGGGTCGTCACGAAGTCAGGGGTCCACTACGGCGAAGCGGGCGTCGGGTCACAAACACTGACCGAAAAAGTGCGCGCTTACCTCGCGGCGGTGAGCGCGCCGCCGACTGCTTATGCCGCCAATCAAACCGTCAGCGCCGAAGACCTCTATCAAATCTTAGTCGCCCCCGTCGAACCTTACTTGGATCAAGCGAAGTTCTTATGCGTAGTGCCGGACAAGATACTCCACTATCTTCCGTATGCCGCGCTCGTCTCGCCGGCGACGGCCAGATACCTGATGGAGGATTACAACATCGGGATCGCCCCCAGTTCCACTATTTTCGTCAGTGTGTCGGCGACAGCGGGAAGGAGGGCAGAGGCGTTCGCGGAGAGGCTGCTCAGCGTCGGCGACCCGCGCTTCAGCCGGGCCGCGTTCCCCTCGCTGCCGGCTCTGCCCTCAGCCGCGAGAGAAGCCGAAGCCGTCTCGGCCTTTTACAGAACGCGCCGCCTACTCCTTCGCGAAGAGGCCGCGGAGCAGTCCGTTAAGTCCGAAATTGAGCAGGCCGACATCGTCCACTTAGCCCTGCACTACGTGGTGAACGGAGGCTCCGAAATGCTCTCCGGCTTCGCCCTAGCCCCGGGCCAAGCCCCCGTCGGCGGACGCGAAAGGCCCGACGGCTTCTTACAATTTCACGAGATTTACCGGATGAAACTCCCGCGGACGCGCCTCGTCGTCCTATCCGCCTGCCAGACGGGGATTGAACAAAAGTACGACGGCGAAGGGGCTATCGGCGTGACGCGCCCGTTCTTGGTCGCGGGCGTCCCCGTCGTCGTCGCGAGCCTCTGGCCGATTGATTCCGAAGCGTCCGCCGACTTGATGATCAATTTTCACAGGCACCGGATTCACCACGCTCTCCCGGCGTCGCAGGCGCTCCGGCAAGCCCAGATCGAGATGGCCCGCGGCCCAAACGCGCGTTACCGACACCCCTACTACTGGGCGCCCTTTGTCGCCGTCGGCGGCCACTCACCATTTTAATGAAGAAGGAGAAACTACGATGCCATTTCCACCAGTTCCAGAACTGCTCCCGAACCCGCCGGTCAGGATTTTCTTCAGCGGCCTGATGGTTTTGGAGCCATCCCCAGACGGAAGGACATGCGAAGTATTCGTTAACCGTAGCGCCCCCTCTCACTACCTAACCATCGAGGTCAGGCGGAAGCAGGCGGGTAAACCAGACTTGATTATGATGAGACATGTCGGCCAACTCGCCTTCGTTCGAGCGACGGAGCCTAACGGATCGCTCAAGCATGGGCTGTTCATCCAAGTTGACTCCGGCCCGAAGGGCGTCAAAAGGTATAACGGCGATCCTTCGCCGGAAGGTGAGAGTCTCGATTTGGCTCTTAACTTGGAAGGCCCGGACTTACACAACGGTGACATCGGCCCGGTTGACCGGATGGGCGGGCGACCGAGCATCTTGCTTAACGACGGCATCTTTTACACCGCCGCTAAAACGCGCGATGATTTAACTATCACTCTCAAGAAGAACGGCAGGCCAATTAAGGTGATGGACCCCTTCGCGAGCCTCATCGGCACCAACATATATCTGGACGATGGCGATAAAGTGCTGGTGGAATGGCGGCAGCAGGGCCGGATCGAAACGGTGAAGCTGGAAAAGCCGAAACCGGATGAACGAGACCTCAGTTACGAAATTTATATTGTCAACGACCCGCTCTACGAGAGCGATGCGATAGATGCCCCTCGGCACAAGGAATTTAAGGAGTATTATAAGATATTCACCGTGCCGACCACCGAACAATTCGAGTTGGACATTCCTCCTCCTCCCGCCTCAGCCACTCGCGGCTCGACTAGAACGCCGTGCATGCCTGTCCTCAAAGGCACTTAAATCGCCGGGCGAGAGCGCCGGGGCGCGGCGGGCGGAACAGGCGACGCAGGTGGTGACGGCCTCGCCACCTGCGTCTTCAGAAAAACACGGGCGTCCGGACAAGAGTTCGTGATTCCCTCAGGAGCATGAAGGAAGGAACTATGGCGAAAGGAATTTCTATTCACGTGGGAGTCAACACAGTTCGCTCATCTGATTTCGACGTCCCGACCCTTAGAGGCTGCGAGAACGACGCTACGGCCATGTACCGTCTTGCGCGGAACCGAGGTTTCACCGGGCCGGACCCGATTTGGAGTGATGACGCGACCTTCGAGAGGGTGGTGCCGGCGATATTGAAAGCCGCAGATGAGCTGGAAGAGGGAGACATTTTTCTCTTCACGTTCGCCGGCCACGGGGGGCAAATGGAAGATGAGGACTGGGACGAGAATTTAAACGTGCCGGGGGCGGACCCTCACGATGAAACCATTCTCCTCAGTGACCGCATGATACTTGATGACTTTCTAGGGCGCGGACTGTGGTCGCGGTTCGCCGCCGGGGTGCGCGTCCTGATGGTATCGGACAGTTGTCACAGCGGCACTCTCTTCTTCGCCCATGAGGAGGTTGTTGCCAGCGTCCGTGCGGCGCATGGTCGAGTTCTTGGTCGCCGGAAGAGAGCAGTGGAAATCGACGACGCGGTGGTGACAACTGGCGGACCAGTCATGCGTAAAATCTCGGACGCCGCCCGGCGGCAACACCGCGAAAAATTCAGTGGGTTTTACGAAGACTTGCTCAGCAACCTCCCCTCCGGCGATGAAGCCATCATCAAAGCGAGCGTCCTCCTGCTGGCCGCGTGCGAAGACGGTGAGGAGACAGCAGACGACTATCCTCACGGTGTCTTCACCAAAGCGCTCCTCGAAATCTGGAACGACGGTAGTTTCACCGGGAACTACGAAGAGTTCAAAACAGAGATCGGGAATAAACTGGCGGGCCGACCGCAAACTCCGATGCTCACTCCCGTCGGCCAGCCCAACGCTGAGTTTAGGTTTGAGCAGCGCCCTTTTAGCATCTGAGTCGTTTCCCGTGGCAATTTGCGTTTGCGCGTAATGCTCGAACCAGCTACTAATACCTTCAAGCGAAACGGAATTGATGGCTGCGGTCAGCGCAGTGTTTAGCTCGCCGGAACCGACAACTCATTATTCATCATTCCGCACTCATCATTCTTCTTCGTGCTCCTCGCCGTCGTAGCGCAGGACGAGCGGCTCGCCGTCGGCGACGGTTTCAAGATGAACCGGGCGGCCCCAGAGGGTGAAGACGTGTTCGAGGACTTTGCGCCCGTAATTGAGATCGAGTTCCGCGCCTTCGTAGGAATGCTTTAGATACAATTCACGGTTGCCGTTGTAATCGCCGTCGGCGACGACGATATATGGAAAGCCGAAGTTGGTCATATTGGCGACGAGTTGATCGCGCACGCGCTCCCAACGCTTCTCCATCACTTGCCATTCTTCTTCGTCGATTAACTCAAAGACAAACAGATCAAGCTCCTCGCACAACTCTTCGGTTAAATAGTTCCGCAAGAACGACACGTCGTTGTCGAGTTCGCGCACCTCGAAAATCTTCGCGCGCCCCTCGCCGCCCTTGCGCCCGAACCGCTCGCGCTCTTCGGCTGAGGGATTGTCCCAACGCCGCTCGATGTCCTCGAAAATCTTGTAACCCAAATAGTACGGATTCAACTGCCCCTTCTGCGGCGACACGACGCCCGCATGAAGCTCTGCAAACTCCAACAACTCCGTGTCCGATAGATCAAGCTCGCGCATAATTCGCGCGTGCCAGAATGAATTGTGGTTGATGAAACCGTTGGCGACGTAAGCGTGCGTTTCGTCAACAGTGATGTCGTAAACGTCGGCTCGACCGTACTCGACGGAAACGACCGGGTCGGTAAAATCTTCTTTCTTGAACCAGCGGTGACCCATTATGCATTTACGCAACGCGCGTTGTTTGCGGTCAAGACTGAAACCGATTTCATTCAGGTATCGTTCAGCCGAAGCTCCTGTAATTTCGAGTTGCAGAATGTCATGGAGATGTTTTCGCTGTCTTGAGAGAATGCCGTAGTTGAGCAGCACAATCTGGACGGTGCGAATCAACTCTTCGCTCGAAGACGAGAGGCGCACGCCCTCCGGCCCCGCGTAAGCTTCGGCATCGAAATAACCGCGCAGGAAAGCCGACACGACGCTCTTCGGCGAGCGCAACACCAACGTCGGGACTTTCTTAGTTCTAGCTCTATCTTCAAGATTGATACCGACGGATTCGAGCCACCGCCAAAGCTCTCGTGAATGAACGACGACGCGCCATCGTCCGCCGATCTCAGTGGCATCCCACTTCACCGTCGCGCGTAAACCGAACGAAGTGTCGAGGATTTCGGAAATCCGGCGGGCGATTTCTTCATCTCCGCTGGTGATACAAATGCCTGACTCTGTGAGATTGCCGTCGCCGACAAAGTAGCCTAAGAACAAAGCCAACTCTTCGTTCAAGGCTTCAGGCAAGTTCAGCCTAGTTCTCGTTGAAAGAATCTTCCCCGCCATTGCGCGCTGATACGAGGTTGCTGTTAGAACTTCATTGATGACATCGCCTCTGAGCGTTCTGCGCCCCTCGATGTGACGTAAAACTGTTGTGGCGGAAACACCTGAAAGCGCTGCCACAGTCTCTCTAGACGCGCTCAGTGGTAAGGACGCAAAGTTCAAGAGCTGCTTTTCATTAGGCCAAAGGTCTGTGCCACAGGCCAGCGAGACATGATCCCCTGCGCGAATGTCTTTCAAATATGACCAGCTTCCATCCGCCAATTGAACGCGGTGCTGTTCTGCTCCTTCAATCGTGAATCCTCGACGAGTGCGGACACGAATGGTCGGGGCATTCTCCTCTTTGTGGAAATCCGTAATCCAATTTAGCTGTCGCGCGCCACCGTTGCCGACTCGGATTTTTCGGTGCGCTTCATATAATTCATCAAACCGCACGAATCCGTTCTCGGTGACGAGTACAGAATCTCCCGTCGCACACGCCCATCCTTCATTCATGGTCTTCGTCTGCATCTGCGGCACGAAGTATTCCATCTCTTCGTGGATCATCGAGATGACATCGCGCTGCCAGTCGGCGAGCGTGGGCGAGTGGCGCATGAGGTAAAAGAGAAGGTCTTTTTCTTCGGCGATGCGCGGTTTCTCTTCGATGGTGTTATCAGCGTCGGGCGCGGGCTTCTCGCCGAGTTGCCAGAGATCGTCATAGCGGCCCGGCGCGGGGCGGCGGTCTTCGTTTGTCTGGTCCCCTCGCAACGCTTCGCGGCGGATGAAGAAGTTGGGATCGATGTGTTCTTCGATGGACAGCACGGCGTCGAGGAATTTCTCGACCGTCTTGCGCCCGTACTTGAACTCGTATCCATTCATCCGCCCGGAGTGGGTCGAAACCGACTCGACCATCCGGCGATTGGTCTTTGAGAAATAAACGTTGTGCTTAAAAAAATCCACGTGGCCCAGCACGTGCGCCATCACGAGTTTGTTCTGAATGGGACTGTTGGTCTCCAGCAGAAAGCCGTAGGACGGGTTGGTGTTGATGACGACTTCATAAATCTTTGACAACCCGAAGTCATACATCGTCTTCATCCGGTGATAAGCCTTGCCGAACGTCCAATGCGAATAGCGGCCCGGCAAAGCGTAAGAGCCGATCTCGTACATTACGGTCGCCGGCACCATCTCGAAGCGCGTCGGGAACGGATCAAGTCCGAGCTTTCTAGCGATCTCCCAGATTTGCTCTAAGGCTTTTTCGAGTTCTGCGATCTCTCGGTCTTGCATACACGGATCATAAGAGGCAAAAGGCAAAAGGCAAAGGGCAAAAGGCGATGGAGCGACCATCGGACAGGCGGGAAGCTAATGTCTGTCAGGAGCAAAATGGTGGATGGCGCTCGTGATTTATTCATTTTTTTGGATATATCTTCAATTTTTTAGTCCCGAAAACTCGAATTTCTTCCCGGCCAGCAGCGGTGAACATTTCGGTCGTGCCGTTTAATCCTTATGAAAGTTGAGCTTACCAAAGAACAGCCCTCGGCCTCGCTGAAGGCGACCCATCGGCGGCGCTGTGGCTTCGGATTTGCCATATGAGATAGGGAAATAGGTTCGACCAGAAGATCGAACTCTCAAACAATCAAAATTCTGAAGCAAATTTATTCTTGCTTCGAGGAGCGAAAGTCAAATGATTAAGAATTTCAAGTTTAGCTCCCTCGTCGCTGTCTTCGTGCTGTGTCTGGCTAGTGTCGCATTCGGCCAAGAGACCACGGGCAGCATCGAGGGTACTATCACCGACCCGCAAGGCGGGGTTGTGCCGGGCGCGACAGTGACTATCGCGGCCCGCAGCGGAATTGACGGGGCAAATCCCAATGCTGCCAGCACTACCGGTTTTAGCCGCACCGTCACCACAGACGACAACGGCTTCTACCGCGTGCTGCAAATCCCGCCAGGCTTCTACAGTGTGACCGTGGCACCGACCGCCGGTTTCAGCACCGCGACGGTGCCGAGCGTCGAGGTCGTTCTCGGTAAGACCACGCCGGTCAACTTTGCTGTGCAAACCGGCACCCTGCAAGAAACCGTCACCGTGACGGCGGACACCATCGCCATCGACCCGACGGACAATAAAATCCAGACCAACATCACGGCGCAGACCGCCGAGTTGTTGCCGAAGGGCGTTAACTTCACCAGCCTGCTAACGGTTGCTCCGGCAGTGCGGAACGAACCGCTGAGCGGCGGTTTCCAGATTGACGGTGCCTCCGGCTCGGAGAACACGTTCATCATTGATGGTCAGGAAGTGACCAATTTCCGCACCGGCACGCTCGACGCCAACAACAACATCCCATTCGCCTTCGTCCAAGAGGTGCAGGTCAAGACCTCCGGGTTTGAGGCCGAGTTCGGCGGCGCGACCGGCGGTGTGGTCAACGTCGTGACCAAAGGCGGCAACAACGAGTTCCACGGTGAATTCGGCATAAACTTCCGCCCGGCTGAACTACAGGCCGGCCCGCGCCGCTTCCTGACCAATGCCTTCGGCGACGTGCGGTACTTTCAGCCGAGGCGCGATGGTGGCACGGACGTCTTCCCGTCGGCGACCCTCAGCGGTCCGATTATCAGGAACCGCGCGTGGTTCTTAGTCAGCTACTCGCCGCAGTTCCGTAACACTATTCGCAACCTCGATTACATTGATCCAGCGACCGGGGTTGCCGCTGCGTCAGAGCGCTATGTTGCGAAACAAACCAACGAGTATACATTCACGCGCATTGACGCCAACATTTTCAACACCCTGCGCTTCAATGGCTCGTACACGTATAACCCGATTATCGTGGACGGCGTCCCTGACCTCTTCGCCAATGGGCTTTCGCCTACCGTTCCTTCTGCCGACTTCGGCGCGCCCATCGGCGTCCGGCGTGGCGCTAACTTCCAAAACCAGCAAGGGGGCCGTCAAAACTCGCAGAACGTCACGGGGCAACTCACTTGGACGCCGACCAGCAGATTACTGGTCGTCGCGCGCGGCGGTTACAGCTTCCTGAATGATGTAATCGGGTCTTACGGCTTGCCGCCCGTCCTCGGCCAAGCCCGCATTTTCTGTAGCACCCTTATCCCTAGTAACAGCGCCATCCCCGCCGAGGCGGGGTGCGTCCGCGGGCAACAGAATCGCCCGTTCGCGGAGCAGCTTCTGTTCGACGCTTCGCGCCGCCGGACGTTCGACATTGACGCCAGCTACTTAGTGAGCGACCTCCTCGGTCGCCACCAATTCAAGGGCGGCTACCAGTATAACGGCCTGTCGAACGACGTGTTCACCACGTTCATCGATCAAGTCTCGGTCCAGTACGGGCGCACGATCAACGATGTCTCCGGCGTATCCGCCACAGTCCTGACGCCGAACCCCAATGCTATCGGGGCTGGCGCTCTCACGAGATTCGCCACACAGGGCAGCGCGGCCAGCAACAATCAGGCGCTCTACATCCAAGACAGCTACCAGCCGACCGGGCGACTGTCACTCAATTTCGGTGCCCGCATCGAGAAGGAAGAAGCACCGAGCTTCACGCCGGGTCAGCCAAGCATTGAGTTCGACTTCTTCGATAAATTCGCGCCGCGTCTCGGCGTCGCATTCGACCTGACCGGCAACGGCAGGACGAAGCTCTTCGCCAGCTACGGTTGGTTCTACGACCGCTTCAAGTATGAGTTGCCGCGCGGCTCGTTCGGCGGCGACTTCTTCCGTCGCGACTTCTTCGAGATCTTACCCGGTGTTGGGAACTTCACGAACCTCACCCCGCAGCGGATCGTCGGGGCCAACAGGTTCACGGCTCCGGTCGGCGGGGACTGCCCGATTAGCGTTCCCGGAGCGCTCACCCGCTGCCAGTTCGACTTCCGCATCCCGTCCAACTCCGGCCTCGGCCTCGAATTTGGCGCAATTGATCCCGACCTCGAACCATTCCGCCAGAGCGAGTTCACCGTCGGCTTCGAGCGCGACATGGGCAGCGGCTTCAACCTGAGCGGACGCTACACGCACAAGCAAGTCGATGAGGCAGTTGAGGACATCGGCTTTTCCAGCCCGACGGGCAGCGAGGCATACATCATCGGTAACCCGGGACGGGGTCTGGCTCGCGAGGTGGCCGAAGAGTTCGGCTTCCTGCCGCTCGAAGCAGTACGCGACTACGACGCATTCGAGGTTCGCTTGGACAAGCGTTTCACTCGCCGTTACTACTTCAACGCGAACTACACGTACAGCCGGCTATACGGTAATTACTCCGGCCTTGCCAGCTCTGACGAGTCCGGGCGAACCAGCCCGAACGTCAATCGCTTCTTCGATCTGCCGTTCGTCGGCTTCACTGCCCTCGGCGTGCCGGACCTCGGTCGCCTGCCGACCGACCGACCGCACGCGTTCAAGTTCTACGGCGCGTACACGGTCGACTTCAACGAAACCTTCGGATTCGGTGCCGGCAACCTCACCGAGTTCTCGGGCTTTACGACGGTTCAGAGCGGCACGCCGCTCACGACACGCTTCACCTTCTTGAGCATCGATAACACGATCCTGAACGGTCGTGGCGACTTGGGGCGTTCCGAGGCGTTCACGCAGACGGACTTCGCCGTCCGCCACAAATACCGCTTCGGCAGCAACGAGCGTTTCACGATGGCTTTCGATCTCGACATCCTTAACCTGTTCAACGAAAGCAACGTGTTGAGGGTCTTCGAGAACATCGTACCGGGCATTAACTTCTCAGGCTCGCGCATCGGCCTTTCGTCGAACGCGCCGACGGCTGAAGCGCAGTTCCAGCGGCAGCCCACTCGTGACGAGATCGTCAGGGTTATCAACCTGCCGGCTAATCCCAGTCTGCCGCTCAGCCAGCGCGGCAACGGCGGCCCCGACCCGCGTTTCGGGTTGCCCACTACTTTCCAAGACGGGCGGACCGTTCGCCTCGGCTTCCGGTTCCTGTTCTAAGACAACAGGCCACTGACCTAAACTCGAAAAGCCCATCCGACTCAGAGTCGGATGGGCTTATTTTTCTATCTGCGGGCGGCAGGAAACCGGCTGCACGCCCGCGATGGACAAAGTTACTGCGCGGCCTTCACTTTCAACTGAGCAATTAATTGCTTGATCTTTTCGGCGTCGCGCGCGTCCGGCTTGTTCTTTAGGAACTGCTCCAGCTTGGCGGCGGCTTCAGCGTACCGCTTCTGGTCGCTGTATAGCCCGGCTAGATGCCAGTGGACATTGGCCTCTTTGCCTTTGCTCAACTCATCGGCGCGCTTGAGTGACACCTCAGCCTGCTCCAATTTGCTGGCGCGCTTGAGCGCGATGCCGAGCCAGAGATGACCGTTGATCGACTTGTTGTAATTGTTGACGGCGCGTTGTAGATTCTCGATGGCCTGATTAACCAGTCCTAAATGATACTGCGAAAATCCGAGACCGAACGCGCTCGAAAAGCTGTTTGAGTTGACTTCCAGCGCCTTGCTCAGGAGGATGTGCGCGGCCTCGAAATAGCGTTTGTCTTGATTCCCGCGCACCACATACTCGGTTCCGAGGCGGTCGAGAGCCAAGTAGTAGTTCGGGAAAACTTCGAGCGCCTGTCTCAGACTCGCGAAGCCCTCCTGTTCTTTTTTCTCGCGTAACTCGCCGACCCCTTTATCGTACAGCTTCCGCGCCGCCTCCGGCACTTCCTGTGCAAAGACCGTCCCCGGCGGCGCGGCGAACGGCCCGGCGTTCGCGCCCTTCTTCACCCGAAGGTAAAAATCAACCTGCTGACTTTCAGCCCCCGAGCCGGGGATGGCCGAAACCGGAAGCAGACTGACATCCTGCACTTGCTCTATATAATCAGTGCCGAAAGGCAGCACTTTGACTTGGTAGCGTCCATCGGGAAGACCAAAGAAGGTGTAGCGGCCCGCACCGTTTGTCTTCGTCCGGCTGTAAGTCCCCCCGTAGCCGTCGAGTAGTTCGACGTGTACATCAACCAGAGGGCGGCGCGTCTCACCGAAGACATTGCCGGAGATACTATTTCTTCCCTGCGGAGCGATCAGGCTTCGCAGAACGGATGTGGCGGGCGTGAGTGCGGGCGCGGCTGTGGCCTGCTCTTGCGCGGCGACGACGGCCAAACCGAGCAGGAGGCAAAATCCTCTTTTCATGAACACCTCCCGTGCGTAGTGGAAATCAGGTTGGAGGGAGAACTTCAAAACACTTCACACTATTGAAATGAGCCGGGATTATAACACACGCCCCGGCGGACACGACGACGCATTCAGAAAGTGAGATCAGTCCTCCGCTGGCGCGAATGAGCGCGTCCGCCGACTAATCAAGCCTCGACGCCGCGCAACCCGAAGAACTGTTTGAGCGCGGGATAGACGTCTTCCTTGTCGTCGATGCGGACGCCGACGAAGCGTTCGTTGTTTTTGAGGCGGTCGTTGAAGATCGAGAGC
>Ga0136614_10000309_pt1 | contig 22821 bp, 18 predicted proteins | sample AntDrymUQ2792106_2_FD_106643 | JGI IMG/M metagenome (GOLD analysis project Ga0136614, IMG submission 106643) | Polar desert sand microbial communities from Dry Valleys, Antarctica - metaG UQ279 (21.06) | ecosystem: Environmental > Terrestrial > Soil > Desert | place: Antarctica: Dry Valley... | reverse complement strand
GTTCTCGGTGCTCTGCGCCGCCGCCCGGGCCCGCGCGACCTTCGCCTCGTACGAGGCGAAGCCGGCGGGCTCCGCGGCGCGCCAGCGCTCCGCTCCGCGCGGAAGCTTCGGCGGGCTCCACTCGTGCGGCACGGTGGCGAGCCCCACGCTCCGCGCGACCGTCTCCGCGCGGACCGGCTGGTTGAACTGGAGGACGACGACGACCGGGGAGTTCACCTTCCCGGTCTTCCGGTACCAGCTCGCGCGGACGAGGCGCAGCGTGGGGGTCGTGAAGGAGAATCGGTACGGCTTCCCGAGACGGCTGCCCGAAATGGCCTGCGCGGCGCCGTCGATCGTGACCAGGAACTTCGTGGCGTAAGGGAAGGGCCGCGCCGGGGTGAAGATGAGGGTGCGGGTCCCCGACCAGCGCAGGGAGCCCTTCACGGGCGGCTGGATCCGGAAGAAGGGCGCCCGGACGGGGTCGGGAATGCGCCCGAGGGGCACCATCGGCTCCGAGAAGACCACGCGCACCTCGTTGGCCTCCTCGAGCGCCGCGGTCTCCCCGCGCGGTCCCGCGCTCGCGACCGAGAGGGGCGCCCTGGCGGCGACCGCGGCGCAAGGGCCGAGGAGAAGGAGGAGGAGCGTGAACGGCAGGGCCGCTCGCGGCCGGCGTGGAACGGCACGCGCGCGCGCGAACGATCGCCGCGCGACAGGGGGCCCGCTGGGGGACGACTCGTGGCGGAAAACGGCGGCTATTGTAGCCGCAGGGCCCCGAATCCGTTCTGCTGATCTCCTACGCGAGCGAGTAGCCGGAGATCCGTTCCCGGTGCGCCGCGAGGCGCGCGAGGACGTCTTCCATGCGGTCGCCGCCGAGGGTCTCTAAGAGCGCGTCCGCGAGCACGAAGGCCAGCATCGCCTCGGCGATGACGCCGCAGGCCGGCACGGCGGTCACGTCGCTGCGCTCGTAGGCGCCGCGCGCCGCCCGTCCGGTCGCCAGGTCCACGGAGTCGAGCCCCCGCGCGACCGTCGAGAGCGGTTTCATGGTGACGAGGACGATCACCTCCTCGCCGTTGGTCACGCCGGCCTCGAGCCCGCCGGCGCGGTTGGTCCGGCGGCCGAGGCCGGATGGCCCCGCCTCGATCTCGTCGTGCGCGTCGGACCCGGGGCCGCGCGCCACCACGACGGCGGCCCCGAGCTCCACCGCCTTGACGGCGGGGATGGAGAGCAACGCCTGGCCGATGCGTCCGTCGAGCTTGCGCTCCCAGCTCGCATAGGAGCCGAGACCCGCCGGGACGCCGCGCGCGCCGACCAGGATCGTCCCACCCAGCGTCTCGCCCGCCTTGCGGGCGTCGTCGACGGCGCGGACCATCCGGGCCTCCAGCGCGGGATCGAGGGCGCGGAGGGGGGAGTCGTCTCGCACGCGGTCGAGACCCGCGAACGAGCGTGGCGAGGCCTCGTCACGCACGTCGCCCAGGGCGAGCACGCCGCTCTTGATCTCGACGCCGCAGTGCGCGAGGAGGAGTTTGCAAACCGCGCCGGCGGCGACGCGCGCGGCCGTCTCGCGCGCGGAAGCCCGCTCGAGCACGTCCCGCAGATCCCGCGCGCCGAGCTTCATGCCGCCGGCGAGGTCCGCGTGGCCCGGGCGGGGTCTCGTCACGCGCTTGCGCTCCGACGCCGCGGGGTCTGTCGCGAGGGGATCCATGACCCCTCGCCAGTTCACGAAGTCCCGGTTCTCGATTCCGATCGCCACGGGGGAGCCCAGCGTGACGCCGTCGCGCAGGCCCCCCTCGAACCGCGCCTCGTCCCTCTCGATCCGCATGCGCCCGCCACGCCCGTGGCCGTGCTGGCGGCGGGCAAGCTCCCGGTTCACGAAGGCCGGGTCCACGCGGAGCCCGGCCGGCATGCCCTCCAGGAGCGCGGTCAGGCGGGGTCCGTGCGATTCACCGGCGGTCGCGAGACGCAGGGGCATGCGGCGAGTCTAGTGGACCCGACGCGCGACGATTCCCGAGCAAACAAAGGAGGGAGCCACGAGGGACTCCCTCCGTTCTGCCTCAGGCGGCGGCGTCTCTGCCGGCGGCGGTCAGAGCCGGCCGCCCCGGCGTCCCCTCCGCTCCCCGAAACGCTCGCGCATCTCCCGGAGCTTCTCGCGCTGGGCGTCCGTCAGGATCGGCGCGATTTCGGACCGGAGGCGCGCGCGCATGACGGCGTCGTCGCCCATCACGCGGCCGACCTCCGCCGCGCGAGCCCGAATCGCCGTTTCGTCGCGCGGCTGTGCCGCGGTCGCCTCGCGCAGGGCGCGCCACGCCGCACGCCGGGCCTCGCGCTGCCCCTCGCGTGCGGCCTTGTGAGAGTCGATGACGCCTCGGATCCGATCCTTCTGGTCGTCCGTCAGGTCGACGTGCCGCGCCATCCGTCCCAGGATCCCGTGGCCCGGGGCGCGCCGGGCGGGGGCGAGCTCCTCGGCGGAGAGGCGGGTGGCGAGGAGACCGGCGGCCGCCATCACGAGCAGCGAAGCGGCGAGGGCGATGCGGGTGGTAAACGTTCGGATCATCGGTGGACTCCTTTTGCGGCGGGGTTCCCGTCACCCGGCCTCCCTAAAGAACGATCGGGGGGGCGAAGAGATTACGCGGATTAGACTCTCGACCGTGGAGCGCCGCTACGTCCTCAAGAAGCCCGCCGGCCTGCGCACCTACCGCGTGGACTACGACCGGGAGCTCAACGAGGAGCAGAGGGACGTCGTGCTGGCCGGGCCGGGGCCGCTGCTGGTCATCGCGGGAGCCGGCTCCGGAAAGACGCGGACGCTCGTCTATCGCGTCTCGCGGCTCATCGAGTCGGGCACCGACCCCTCCCGCATCCTGCTCCTCACGTTCACCAACAAGGCGGCCCGGGAAATGCTCCGGCGCGTCGAGGCGCTGCTTTCGGTGGACACGCGGCGCCTCGCGGGGGGGACGTTCCACGCGGTGGGCAACCGCCTCCTCCGGCGCTTCGGCCCGCGGATCGGGCTGCCGGCCAACTTCACGATCCTCGACCCCGAGGACGCGCGGGAGATGCTCGAGGCGTCCGTGTCCGACCGGAAGATCGCGACGACGGCGCAGCGCTTCCCCAAGGGGGACGTGTTGCTCGACCTCTACTCCTACACCGTGAACACGCGGCGCCCCTTCTCCGAGGTCCTGGCCGAGCGCACGCCCCACTTCACGGCCCTCGAGGACGACGTCGTGTCCGTCTTTCAGAGGTACCGCGAGCGCAAGCGACTGGCGGGGGCGTGCGACTACGACGACCTCCTGCTCTCCTGGAAACGCCTCCTCGAGGAGAGCCCGGAGACGGCGGGCCAGCTCGCTGGATCCTTCGAGCACGTGCTCGTCGACGAGTACCAGGACACCAACGCGCTGCAGGGCGAGCTCGTGGACGGGATGGCCCGGGTGCGGCGCAACGTCACGGTCGTCGGCGACGACGCCCAGGCGATCTACTCCTTTCGCGGAGCCTCGTTCGCCAACATCCTCGGATTCCCGGAGCGGTACCCCGATGCGAAGACGTTCCGGCTCACGATCAACTATCGCTCGACGCCGGAGATCCTGGCGCTCGCGAACGCCTCGATCGCGTGCAACGAACGGCAGTTCGTCAAGGAGCTGCGGGCTGCCCGGGAGTCCGGGCCACTGCCGGCCGTCGTGCCGTTGCCCGACATTCCGGATCAGGCGCGGTTCGCGGCGCAGCGCCTCCTGGAGTGGCACGACGAGGGGGAGAAGCTGTCCGACCTCGCCGTCCTGTACCGGGCGCACTACCAGGCCCTGGAGTTGCAGATCGAGCTGACGCGGCGGGGGATTCCGTACGAGATCCGGTCCGGGACGCGCTTTTTCGAGCAGCGACACGTCAAGGACGTCCTCGCGTTCCTGCGCATCGTGGTCAACCCCAAGGACGAGCTCGCCTGGAAGCGCGCCCTCAAGCTCTTCCCGCGGGTGGGTGAGCGCACCGCCGCCGCGATCTGGGAAACGCTCCGCGAGCGCCCGGATCCCCTCGCCGCCTTCCGCGCGGCGCGCGACGAAAAGCTCGATTTGCCGCGGGGGGCGGACGCGGCGCTGCGGTCGATGCGCGCGCTGCTGGCGCGCATCGACTCCCCGTCCGTGCGGGCGTCACCCGCCGAGGCGATCCGCGTGGTGGTCGAGGACCTGTACCGCGACTACGCGCGCGCCCGCTTCCCCAACGGCGACGCCCGGCTGGACGACCTCGAGCAGTTCGCCCAGTTCGCTCAGCCCTACGACTCGGTCCCCGCGTTTCTCGACGAGGTGACGCTCTATAACGAGCTCTCGGGAGAGGACGTCGTCGCGCGCGGGGCGGAAGACGACCGCGTCGTGCTCTCCTCGGTCCACCAGGCGAAGGGCCTCGAGTGGAGTCGCGTCATCGTCATGGGACTGTCCGAGGGGAGGTTCCCCAGCTACCGCTCCACGGCGACCCAGGAGGGTCTGGAGGAGGAGCGGCGTCTCTTCTACGTCGCCGTCACGCGCGCCAAGAACGAGGTCGCGCTCATCTACCCGATGCTCGCGCGGGATCGGTACGGCGTCGACGTGATCCTGGAGCCCTCCCGCTTCGTCGCCGAGCTGCCCGACGGCGTCTTCGAGCGCTGGACGATCGAGATGGAAGCGCTGCCGGAGGAATCGCCGCCGCAGAGGGAGCCCGTCAACTAGAGGTGAAAGGTGAAAGGTGAAGGGTGAAAGGTGAAGGGTGAAAGGTAAGAGGAAACCTCCATCCCTTTCACCTCTCACCTCTCACCTTTCCCCTATACTCTTCTCGTGAGCTCTCGCGCGCAGCAGGCTCTCGTCCACCCGCCCCCCTCCCACCGTCCCGAAGCCTGGCATCGCTCCGGTGCGGGCGGCATGGTCGGCAACCTGATCCTCGGATCCTCGGATGGCCTCGTCGGGTTTCTCGCGTTCGTGGCGGGCGTTTCGGCGTCGCTCCCGACACAGCGGTCGATCCTGCTCGCCGGGGCGGCCGAGATGCTCGCCGGCGGGACATCCATGGGGCTCGGCGCCTTCCTCGGCGCGAAGTCCGAACGGGAGTATTACGAGCGCGAGCTCGCGCGGGAGAGGGCGGAGATCCGCGAGATGCCCGAGGAGGAGACGGAGGAGATCCGCCAGATCTACCGTCGGAAGGGGTTCGAGGGGGAAGAGCTCGAGATGGTCGTCCGCCGCATCACCGCCGATGACGACCGCTGGCTCAAGATCATGATGCACGAGGAGCTGGGGTTCACGCAGAGCGCGTTCCTCTCCCCGTATCGAGCGGGCCTCGGCGTCGGACTCTCCTACGTCGTCGGTTCCGCCTTCCCGCTGCTGCCCTACCTGCTTTTCGAGCGCCGTACCGCGCTCATCGTCTCCATGGCGTTGACCGCGGTCGTCCTCTTCGCCGTCGGAGCCGCCCGGAGCCGCCTCTCGGCGCGATCCTGGTGGAAATCCGGCGCAGAGATGGGGGGTTTAGGAATTGCAGGAGCGCTGTTCTGCTATGCCGTCTCGGCCGCTATTGCTTCTTTCTGAGGGGGCGGGGGGTCCGGGAGGGCCATCGTGAAGGACGACCTCTACTCCGCGATCTGCCGCGAGGCGCTGGAGTCACGCCAGCGTGACGTGATGGCGTTCGTCGACAACGGCATGGCCGGCATGTCGAACCGCCTCGAGAAAACGCTCTTTCGACTCCCGGAGGGCTACTACATCCTCGGCCTGGGCCCCTACAACGCGGGCCTCGTGAAGCTCGATACGTTCGAAGAGCTCCTGATCGGGCGCGAGGTCCCCGAGTTCATCGGCGTCGGGATGCCGGTCACCGGCTTCCGCGTCTCTTCGCCCGACGCCTTCCTGAACACGGAGGTCTCCCGCCTCCACGCGAAGCTCCGTAGATGGCTCTCGGGCGAGAAGGCGGAATACCGCCTGATCGACATGCGCTCGACCTGCGGAACGTACCTGAACGGCGAGGCGCTCCCGACGCCGGACGACCTCGCCGGAATCTCCGAGGACTCCTGCGCCCTCCCGCTCCGCTCCGGGGACTTCTTCTCGCTCGGGCCGTCGGCGGTGAACCTCTTCCTCTACTTTCAGAAGTGACGTTTCCCGGCGCGCGCAGCCGCCCGCGTGCGCCGCTCCGGCCGCCTCGGCGGTGAGTCACCCGCAGGGCGCGCGAATCCCGGCGGCCCGGCGCGCCGCCGTCGTCGCCGGCCTCGCCGCTTCCCTCGTCGCCGGCGTGGACATCACACGCGCGATTCGGCCGGCGCTCCTCCTGGACTTCGAGCCCTCCTGGGCGCTCCCCCGGCTCGTTCTCTGGCTGATCCTGGCGGCCGGCGTGGCCGTCGCCGGCGGCACAGCGGCGGGGGCGATGCTGCTGTGGGGGCGGCGGAGGAGCTCTGCCGATCCGCCGCCGCCGCTTCCGCTGCGGCGCTCATCGCTCCTCCTCCTCTCCGCCGCCGCCGTCGTCGTCGGCGCGCTCGCGCGACTGCTCGCCCTGGACCGCGTCCCCCTCCCGCTGTGGATCGACGACCTCTCCCTGATTCCCGCGGCGCTGGCGCTGGAAGGAAACCTCCGGGACTTCGCCGACGCGATCCGCCCCGCTCCCTTCGGCATGTCGAGGAGCTTCGGCACGGTCGGTGTTCTCTATCTCGAGGTCTTCCGCCTCGCGCTCCGAGCGTTCGGGACGAGCGTCTTCGGGATCCGCGTTTTCCCGGCGCTTGCCGGCGTGGTGTCCATCGCCACGGCCGGTCTGCTCGGGCGCGCACTCCTGCCGCGCGGAGGGGGCGCGCTGACCGCGATCGCGCTGGCCGGGCTGCGGTGGCATCTCATCCTGTCCCGCTGGGGATGGGTCGCCGTCGTCCTCATCCCCGTGATCGATGGGGCCGCGTTGCTGATCCTGCGCGCCCGGAAAACGGCACGCCCCGGCTGGGCACTCGCGGCGGGAGCGGTCGCGGGGCTGGGGGCCCACGTCTACCTCTCCGCATGGGTGGCTTCCCTCGGGCTCGGGCTGCTCTGCCTGTGGCCGGCGAGCGCCGGCCCGCTTGCCCGGCCGGCGCGTCTGCGCCTCGGCATGCTCTTCGCCGCCGGGGTCCTCGCGACCGCGTCGCCCCTCTTCCTCCTACGGGAGGGGCGGGTAACGCCCTATTTCGCCCGGACCGAGGATCACAACGTCTTCAAGGAGATGCGCTACAAGAAGAGCCGCCTCGTTCCCATGGCCGCGGCCGCGGACTTCCTCAAGGCTCCCTGGCTCGCCCCGGACCCCACGGAGCGTCACGACATCCCCGGACGATCACGGCTCGGATGGCTCATCGGCGTGCCCTTCGCGGTCGGGGTCGCGTCCTGCCTGCGGTCGCCCCGCCGGGAGGTGTCCGGCTACTTCCTGACGCAGGCCGGCGCCGCGCTCCTCGCCACGGTCGCCGGCGGAGAAGCCCGCAACCCGAACGGCTTCCGTTTCGCCTACCTCGCGACGCCCGTCGCCGTGGGCATCGCCGCGGGCTCCCTCCGCCTCGTGGCCGCCGTGCGGCCCGACCGCCGCCGAACCGCGGCGCTCGCCGCCGTCGGCCTGCTGGCGATCGCAGGCGCCGGGGCCGCTCGGGACACGATCGCCGTGTGGGGCGCAAGCCGCGCCACTTTCGACGGGTTCTTTGGGGGCGAGACCCTGATCGCGCGCGCCGCGCTGCGGTGGGGGTCGTACGGCCCCGTGGCGCTCACCGGTGCCGACGAGCGGACGCGGTTGACCGCATGGGCCGTGAGCCGGTATCGGCTCGACCCGGACGCCCTACCCCCCGGCAAAGGCCGCGGCGCTGACGAGAGACGGTTCCGCGTCGTTTCCGGTTCGGCGGCGCGCCTCTTCGAGGACGAGCGCGTCGTGGAGCGCGTGCGGGACGGATGGGGGCGCGAGCACGCGGTCGTGCTCGGGCGCCGCGTCGATCGGCCTCAGCGCTGCTGGAGGTAGCCCCACTCTGAAAGCCGCGCGACGGCGTACTGCCCGTACTCGCCCTTCCCCTGCGTCGCCTGCGCCACCTTCATGTACTGCTGGGCGGCGCCCTGCCGGTTGCCCGTGTCCTCGAGGTTGCGCCCCGCGAAGAAGGCAACGAGCAGCGTTTGCGGTATCAGCCGCTCGGCCGCCCGGAGCTGTTCGATGGACTCCTGGTGGTTGCGAAGCTGGTAGTTCGCCGCGCCGTTGATGAGGCGCGCCACGAAGAGGCTGGGGTTGAGCGCGTTGGCCCGATCGGAAATCTGGTCGGCCCGATCGAAGCTCCGCAGGTCGTAGAGCGTGTCACTCCACAGCGCGTTCAGGATCGGGGAGTTCGGCACCATCCGCACGGCCCGCTCGAGCCGCTGCTCCGCTTCCGGGAGCTGGCGCCGCTGTGCGAGCGCCATCGCCTCGTCGGCGAGGGCGAAGGCGGGCGCCTCCGACTTGAGCGGCGAGATCGCGCGGTCGAACGCGGCGGTGTTGACGGGGCGGCTGGCCGAGTCCGCATAGCTGCCGGCCAGGCGCTTCTCGGCCGTCTCGATTCGCTCGGACGTCATCGGATGCGAAGAGAACAGGGTGTCGAACTTTCCGGGCTCCTGACGCGCCGCGGCAGCTAGGATCTGCATCGTCTCTACGAAAGCGCGGGGGTTGTAACCCGCCGCCGTCATGTACTTCATCCCCAGCTCGTCCGACTGGCGCTCCTGGTCACGCGAGTACTTGGTCGTGAGCAGCGCGGCGCCGACCTGGGCCGCCGCCGAGATGGCGCCCGCACCCGCTACGCCCTGCGAGTCCATAACCGCACCCCCGATCCCGATCACCGCGCCCAGCAGCTGGTCCCGGCTTGCGGCCACGACGGAGTGGCGGGCGGTGACGTGCCCGATCTCGTGTGCGAGCACCGAGGCGAGCTGGTCCTCCGACTGCATCTTCGAGACCAGCCCGCGCGTGATCGAGATCTTGCCGCCCGGCAGCGCGTACGCGTTGGGCGTGTTGTCGTCCACGACGTTGAACTCCCACGGGAGGTTGGGGCGCTCGGAGCTCTGGGCCATCTTGAGGCCCACTTGCTGCACCAGCCGCTGGATGTCGGCGTGCGGCGTGACCCCCTCCGACATCTGCGTCGTCAGCGGGTAGTACTGCTTGCCCATCTCGAGCTCCTGCTGCTCGGAGATGAGAACCACCTGCGACTTGCCCGTGACCGGGTTCGTCGCGCATCCGCCGGAGAGCAGGGCCGCGCACAGGAGTGAGGCGGCCAGACCCGCGGAAAATCGGCGCATATCAATCCCTCCCGGCCGGAGAGAGAACCGGCCACCGGAGACATAACAATTTCCGTGCCGAACCCGCGGAACGCCTCAACGGGGGGCTCAGGCCCCTGCCGCGGCGAGGTTTAGGAGGAATCCGCCTTGACGCCGCTAGCAGCGGACGCCCGCCAGCGCCAGGAGCTCCGGGTCAACCTCGAACTGCGAAGGTCGGATCTCCTGGAAACCGGTCGCGTCCCAGATCCCCATCGTCCTCAGTGGAGGCCGGTAGATGTGGAGCGACACCGACCGCGGGCTCTTCGGGATCAGGCGGTGCAAGACCGTCGGTCCCGTCTCCGAGAGGTCTCCCTCCGGCCGCACCCGGCTGTCGGCGAGCTCCGGGATCTGGGCGGGCGTGGTGAACCGCTCCTCCTTGATAGCCCCCGAGAGGATCACCATGCCGCCGAGAACCCCGCGATGGTCGTGGATCGGGGTGATCTGCCCCGACTCCCAGGCGATCAACATGACTTCCCAGTCCTCCCAGAAGAGGATGGGATGCCGGACGTATCGGGTCGGGTCGAACCGGACGTGGTCGAGGTACCGCTCCGCCTGCTTCCCGACCGTTTCCGCGAGTGCCCCCGGGGTCGGACGCTGCGGACCCACCACGGCCTCCTGGAGGATCTCCCGCACCGCGTCCCCGAACTTCATGCCTCGGATTGTATCCGTTCGCGGCGCGAGGAGGCCCCTTGGGGGTCTTTCGGTTCGCAGCGCGAGGAGTTTCCCGGGCGGGGCTTTCTAGTTCGCAGCGCGAGGAGTCTCCCAGAGGGGAGGAGCCTCGCGCTGCGGGAGCGAGAGCGACGGCACATGCTACATTTCCGCCGCCAGTGAAAGTCGCGGTCATTCCCGGCGATGGGATCGGCGTGGACGTCACCCGGGAAGCCGTGAAGGTTCTCCGCTGCGTTTCCGGAGTCGGCGCCTTCCCCTTCGAGCCCGTGTTTTTCCCCTGGAGCGCCGACCACTACCTCGCGACAGGGGAGACGATCCCGGCCGGTGCGTTCGAAGACCTCGGGCGCAACTACGACGCGATCCTTCTCGGGGCGCTCGGCGACCCGCGCGTGCCCGACATGAAGCATGCCTCCGACATCCTTCTCGGCGCGCGCTTTCAGATGGACCTGTACGTCAACTACCGTCCGATCCGATGCCTGGACGACCGGCTCTGCCCCTTGAAAGATCATCGGGCGTCCGCGGTCGACTTCGTGGTCTTCCGTGAGAACACGGAGGGCGCGTACGTCGGCATGGGCGGGAACTTCAAGAAGGGCACGCCCGACGAGCTCGCCGTGCAGGAGGACGTCGCCACGCGCAAGGGCGTGGAGCGCATCCTGCGCCACGCCTTCGCCTTTGCGCGGCGACGCCCGCGGCGCCGGCTCGTCATGTCCGACAAGTCCAACGCGATGCGGTTCGTGGGGGACCTCTGGCTGAGGGCCTTCGGGGAGATTTCCGCGGACTTCCCGGACGTCGAGGCCACGCACCTCTACATCGATACCCTCTGCATGCAGCTCGTCCGGGATCCCGGTCAGTTCGACGTCGTCGTCACGAGCAACATGTTCGGGGACATCGCGACCGATCTCGGAGCCGCCCTCCAGGGCGGGCTCGGGATGGCCGCCTCGGGAAACATCCATCCGGGCCAGACCTCCCTCTTCGAGCCGGTCCACGGCTCGGCCCCCAAGTACGCCGGCACGGGGCGTGCGAACCCCTTCGGGGCGATCCTCACGGCCGCCCTGATGCTGGAGCACCTCGGGCGGGAGGCCGACGCCCGGGCCATCGAGGGAGCCGTCACAAACTGCGTACGGGAAAGGCTTTGTACGGCCGACGTCGGGGGCACGCTCTCGACGCAGGAAGCGGGCGACGCCGTCTGCGGGCGGCTCCTGGCCGAGAGCTGACAGGCGGGCGGGTTTCGGCTAAAATGCGCCCCCTCAAAAGGAGACCGCATTTATGGGTAGCGTGATTCCTCGTCTGTCCGGCATCGGTTTGGTTCTGCTGCTGGCGCTCTCGGCCGCGCCGCTCGAAGCGGCCAAGGGAAAGACCTTCGTCGACTCCGACGACGCCAAGGAGGCCGACGAGCCCCACAAGTTTCTCCAGAACTACGACAAGCTGACCAAGGGGAAGGACGCGGACTGGGTCTATTTCCCGGAGGGAGGCCTGAAGAAGTTCAAGACCGTCATGGTCAAGGACTTCGTCGAAAACGGCAAGGGGCGCGAGGCCCGCGACGCCGCCCGTGACGGCAAGGAATACATGGAGCAGTGGCTCGAGAAGCAGGGATTCGAGCTGGCCGAAAAGGGCGCCGAGCTGGTCGTCGAGGGCAACATCTTCAACGCGTGGGAGCCCTCGGGCGGCGCGCGCTACTGGGGCGGATGGATGGCCAACCCGGGTGTCGGGCTCGAAGTGATGATCAAGGACGCGAGCGGAAAGCTCATCGGGGAGATCCGGCAGAAGTCGCGCGGGTCCACGGTCGAGGATGCCGTCGAGAACGCCCTCGAAGAGGTCGCCGCGGCGATCGTCGCCGGGAAGTAGCCGTCCCGCGTTTTCGGGACCGAAGCGGGCCGCGAGGCCCGCTTTCCTTTTCCCGGAGCGAACGACAAGCCCTGATTCGTCTGTATTTAGCGCGTGGGTCCGCCCGTCCCGGGGGGGCAAAGTTCTTGCTGCTGTGACCCGCGTGGTACCGTTGAAACTGTAGGAGCAACCAAGATTCCAGACTCGACGCAAGCCGTCACCCTCCCGGACGCCCGGTTGACGGAGCTCTTCGGAATCGCCGACGAAAACCTGCGAGCCATCGAGGAGGCCTTTGGCGTCCGCCTGGCCTCCCGCGGCAACGAGGTGACCGTCCTCGGGGAAGGGGAAAGTCAGGACACCGTCCGGCGGCTCCTGTCGCAGTTCTCCACCCTCCTCTCGATGGGCTATCCGCTGCGCGGAAGCGATGTGGGCACGGCCATCCGCGTCGTCCGCCAGGACCCGCAAGCCGATCTCGTGGACTTCTTCACGGAGAGCCCGCTCGGCCCCGCCCTGAAGTCCGTCGTCACGGCCCGCAACGCGAAGCAGAAGCTCTACGTGCAGACGATCGATCGCAGCGACATGGTGTTCGCGATCGGACCGGCGGGTACGGGCAAGACGTACCTCGCCGTCGCGATGGCGGCGGCCGCCCTGCTCGAGAAAAAGGTCAAGCGGATCGTCCTGGCCCGGCCGGCGGTGGAGGCCGGGGAGAGGCTGGGGTTCCTGCCGGGGGACATGGTCGAGAAGATCAATCCCTACCTGCGGCCGTTGTACGACGCCCTCTACGACATCCTGGGGTACGAAAAGACGGCCAAGCTGCTCGAGCGCGGCGTCATCGAGGTCGCGCCGATCGCCTTCATGCGCGGGCGCACCTTGAACGACGCCTTCATCATCCTCGACGAGGCGCAGAACACCACCTCGGAGCAGATGCGGATGTTTCTGACGCGCATCGGGTTCGGCTCGAAGGCGGTCGTCACCGGGGACGTGACGCAGGTCGACCTTCCGCAGGGGAAGACCTCCGGCCTTCGCGAGGCGCGGCAGCTCCTCTCACGGGTGTCCGGGATCCACTTCGTGCTCTTCGACGAGCGCGACGTGGTCCGCCACCCGCTCGTGCAGTCCATCATCACCGCGTACGAGGCGCTCGACCGCGAGCGCGAAGCCGCCACCTCTCCCCGCGCGCCCCGGGGCGCGGAGGGGGACGCGGCCGCTCCTCCGCGGGACCGCTGAGCCTCCATGGCGGGTGACGCGCCATCACGGCGCTCGGCGACGTCTTTCCGACGCAAGTCGACGTCCCGCGCGGCCCCAACGCCCTTCGCCGACCGGCTCCGGCCCCTGCTCTGGGCGGCGGCCTACGTGATCGTCACGACGGTCTGCTTCGCGCCGACGCTCTCCTTCCGCGCCGCGCCTGCCCGCGCCGGTGAGATCGCGACGCGCGACGTCGTCGCGCCCCGCGACCTCATCGTGCCGGACCCGGCCGCGACGGAACGCCGGAGGGCGGAGGCGTCGGCCGAGTTGCTTCCCGTGTACGACTGGGACAGCGCGGCGCCCGCGCGGCTCGAGCGGGAGCTGCGCGACTCGTTCCGCGAGGCCCGCACGGCCATCGAAGCGCGGGGTAAGGGCGCCGGCGCCGCCGTCCGCGATGCCTTCGACCTGCCCATCGGCGACGAGGCGCTGTCGGCGCTCGAGCGCCTCGGTTTCGCAACCCCGCTCGAGGACGCGCTCGTCGACGCGGGGACGGAGCTCTACGCCCGCGGCGTCGTCGACAACCGGGAGCTGCTGCAGGAGAACGGGGCCGCGGGCGTGACGCTGCGCGACGCGTCGTCCGGGCGCGAAACGCGCCGGCGCGATCTCTCCGACATCGTCGAGTACGGGTCGGAGGCGAAGGGCCGCCTTTCGACGCGCCTCTCCGGGGGGCCGCTCCGCGGCGCCGAGCGGTCGGAAGTCGCCGCGTTCCTGGCCGCCTCCCTGCGCCCCAACCTGACGTTCAACGGGGCCGCCACGGCCTCGCGGCGGAACGAGGCGGCGCGCTCCGTGGAGAGCGTCTTCACGAAGATCCCGCGGGGCAAGGTCATCGTGCGGCGTGGCGACGAGATCACCCCGCGCGCGGCCGCGTGGATCGCCGCCGTCCGCGCCTCCGTCTCCGATCCGTCCTCCTGGGTCCGCGTGGCGGGGATCTTCGTGATGCAGTCGTTCGCCGCCGCCGTCTTCTGGCTCGACGCGCGGCGGTCGCGGCGTCGCAAGCGCGAGCGGGACTCGGAAACGGTGTACGGATCCGTTCTCGCGACCGGCATCCTCTTCGCCCTGCTGACCCGCGGCGCGTTCGCGCTCGCGCAGGGCCTCTCGTCGAGCTTCGAAGGGGCCACGTGGGCCGCTCACTCTTATTACGCGATCCCCTTCGCCGCCGGACCGATCGTCGCAAGCCTCGTCGCCGGGATGGGCCCGGCCCTGCTCTTCGCCGGCGTTCACGCGATCGGCGCCGGGATCCTCATGGGGCAGAGCTTCACGTTCGTCGTCTTCGCGCTCATCGGCTCGCTCGCGGGGATCTTCGGCCTGGGCAAGCTCCGCGCGCGCAGCGTACTGCTCGCGATGGGAGGCATCGTCGCGGCGGCGAACCTCCTCACCATCTCGATGATCTCGCTCCTGAACGCGGAGCGCCCGGGCTGGGAGTTCGGCGCCGATGCGCTCGGCAGCCTCGCTGGCGGCTGGTTCGTCGCGATGCTCGTCGGGATGTTCCTGCCCGTCTTCGAGCACCTCTTCCACGTGACGACGGACATCCGGCTGCTCGAGCTCTCGAACCAGAATCTGCCGCTGCTGCGCAACCTGGCGCTCGAGGCGCCCGGCACCTACCAGCACTCCCTCATGCTCGGGCACCTCTCCGAGGCGGCGGCCGAGGCCATCGGCGCGGATGCCCTGCTCGGGCGGGTGTCCGGTTACTACCACGACATCGGCAAGACGCGGATGCCGGAGTACTTCATCGAGAACCAGCCGAAGGGGGCGAACCGCCACGACCGGCTGGAGCCCTCGATGAGCGCGCTCGTCATCGCCGCCCACGTCAAGGAGGGGGTCGAGTTGGCGAAGCGCGCGCGGTTGCCCGACCCGATCGTGGCCGCCATCCGGGAGCACCACGGGACGAAGCGGATCCAGTACTTCTACCAGAAGGCCCTCACGAAGGCGGGGGGCGCGAGCAACGCGGTGCGCGAGACCGACTACCGGCACGCCGGCCCGAAGCCTTCGACGCGGATCATCGGGGTCCTGATGATCGCCGACGCCGTCGAAGCCGCGTCCCGAACGTTGATCGATCCGACGCCCGCCAAGATCCGGGCGATGATCCGCACGATCATCGACGACTGCCTGCGCGACGGGCAGTTCGACGAGTGCGACCTCACCATGCGCGACCTCGCCATCGTCTCGGAGACCCTCGAGCGGACCGTCTCCACGATGTATCACCACCGCATCGACTACCCGGGCTTCGAGTTCAACCGCGAGCGCGCCCGCCGGCGCACGGCGGATGCGCCCTCCGCGGGGGAAGGCGCGCGTCCGGCGGGTCCCCGGGCGGTGTGACCCGCACGGCGTTGGAAGTGACGGTCCGATCGAGCGCCGCCGGCGCCCCGCGGTCCGCGCGGGTGCGCGACACGCTCCGGCGAATCGCGCGCGCGGCGTCGAGCCCGCCGTCGGAGGTTTCCGTCCTCTTCTGCGGCGACCGGAGGATGCAGACGCTGAACCGGCGCTATCGCCGCAAGGACCGGAGCACGGACGTCCTCGCGTTCCCGGCGGCGAACGGACCGGAGACCGCGTTTCTCGGAGACATCGCCATCTCCGTGCCCTACGCTTCCCGCCAGGCGCGTCGGGCCGGCGAGCCCCTCGGCCGGGAGCTCGACCGCCTGCTCCTGCACGGTTTCCTGCACCTGCTCGGCTATGACCATGAGACGGACGCCGGGGAGATGGACCGGATGGAGGCGCGCCTCCGGCGGCGCCTCGCCATCGTGCCGCGGCGGGATCCCGGAGACGGATCCTGATGGTGCAAGTCCCCCTGATCGTGCTCCTCGGCGGCGGCGTCGCCTACGGCCTCTTCCTTCTCTTCGAGACGTTCGCGATCTCGCTCGACCGGCTCTCTCCGATCAAGGTGCGCGGGCTCCTGGAGGAGCATCCCGAGCGCGCTCGCATCCTGGCGGGGCCAGGCGAAGCCGAGATCATCCGGACGACGACGAAGGTGCTCGTGCAGATGCTTCTTCTCTTCGGCCTCCTCTCCGTCGTCTCGGCCTTCGCCGGGTTCGGCATCCAGCCGGCCTGGGCGTGGGGCGGAGGCACGTTCCTCGTGGGCTGGCTGCTGACGGAGGTCATGCTGCTCCGTTTCTCAGCCGGCGCCGACCCCGAGAAGACCGTCGCCCGCCTCCTCCCGGTGATCACGGCGGCGTCCTGGCTCCTGCTGCCGCTGGCGATTCCCGTCCGCAAGATCTTCGGTCGCATTGCGTCGCCGGAGGCGTCGCGCGCCACCGAGGAGGAAGTCCAGGCCTACATCGACGTCGGCCGCGAGGAGGGCATCCTCGAGAAGGAAGAGGAGAAGCTGCTCCTCTCGATCGTGGACTTCGGCGACACGCGCGTCCGCGAGGTCATGACGCCGCGGACGGACATCGCCTGGATCGACGCTGCCGCGCCGCTCTCGGCGCTCGTCGACCTCTTCACGAGCTCGAAGTACGCGCGGCTCCCCGTCGTCCGAGGCTCCATCGACACGGTGGTTGGAATCGTGCACGTGAAAGACACCCTCGAGGCCCTCCGGTCCGCGCGGGAGGGGCCGATCGCGGAGATCGCGCGCGAGACCTACTTCGTGCCGGAGACGAAGAAGGTCTCCGAGCTGCTCCGTGAGTTCCAGCGGCGGCACCTCTGGATGGCGATCGTCGTCGACGAGTACGGCGGCGTCTCGGGCCTCGTCACCGTGGAGGACCTGCTGGAAGAGATCGTCGGCGAGATCTCTGACGAGCACGAGGACGAGCGCGAAGCGGTGACGAGCACGGGCGAGAACGCCTACTCGATCTCCGGGAAGGAGAACATCGCCACGGTCCGGGAGCTCTTCGGCCGCGGCCCGGAGGAGGAGGAGTTCACCTCCCTGGGAGGATTCCTCGCGGCGCGCCTCGGCCACATCCCCCGCCCCGGGGAGTCGCACCGGGAATCGGACCTCCTCTTCACCGTCGAGGAGGCGGACCGCCGGAGGGTCTACCGCGTGCGGATCGAGCCGGCGACCCCGGACGAGGCGTCCGTGCTCGCCGTTGCGCGCGCGCAGGCCGAGAGCGACCGCTGACCGCTGAGGGCGCGGGCGACCGTCACCGCGCGGGCTCCGTCGCCGTCATCGGGCGCCCCAACGCGGGCAAGTCCACTCTCGTCAACCGGCTCGTCGGCGAGAAGGTCGCGATCGTCTCGGACAAGCCGCAGACGACGCGCAAGAGGATCCTCGGCGTCGCCCGGCGTCCGGGCGCGGAGATCGCCCTCGTCGACACCCCGGGCATCCACCGTCCCGAGTTCCGTATGAACGCGGCGATGGTCCGCGAGGCGACGGAGGCCCTCCGGGAGGCGGACCTGGCTCTCGTCGTCGTCGACGCCGCGGAACGGAGGGGCAGAGGCGACGCGCACCTCCTCGAACTCGTAGCGAAGGCGGGCACACCCGCCGTGCTCGCGCTGAACAAGGTCGACCGGCTGGCCAAGCCGCGACTCCTTCCGATCATCGCGGGGTACGCGGCCCGCGGCCTCTTCCGAGAGATCGTGCCGATCTCCGCTCTCGACGGCGAGGGCGTCGAGCTCCTGGCCGAGATCCTCCGGAAGGAGCTTCCCGAGGGTTCGCCCGCCTACCCGGAGGACTACCTGTCCGCCACCCCGGAGACGGAGTGGGTCGCGGAGGTCATCCGCGAGAAGCTGCTCGAGCGAACCCGCGAGGAGCTGCCCTTCGCGAGCGCCATCGTCGTCGAGTCCGTACGCGAGGACGAAGAGAAGGAGCTCACCGTCGTGGTCGCCTCCGTCGTGGTCGAGCGGGAGGGCCAGAAGGGGATCGTGGTCGGCCGCGGCGGGACGATGATCCGCGACATCGGGACGGCGGCCCGGCAGGAGCTCGAGGTCCAGACCGGCCGGCGGTTCTACCTCGATTTGACCGTCAAGGTGCGCCCGGACTGGCGCAACGACGAGCGATTCCTCTCGACTCTCCTGGCGAATCCGGAAGACGCGCGCTAGATATTCCAGCCGCCGAGCGACGGGAGCCTGAACGTCGGGACGGCGAAGAAGCTCGGTTGGGACCGGGACTGGAAAATCGAACAGGAATGAAAAGGCCGCGCCAGCGCCGCGGCCTTTCCGGTGAGGAATCGCCGATCCTTTACAAGCCCCGGACGGCCCTCCGCAGCCTCTCGGAGAGATCCGCGAGCGACTCGGCGAGTGATTCCCGGAGCCGATCGAATTCGGCCGCGAGCTCGCGCTCCATCTCCGGGCGGCGGCCCGCCTGTTCCAGAACGGGGGCGAGCTGCTGGCGGATGTCCTCGGCCTCCCGGTGACTCGAGTTGATCTTCTCTTCCAGAACCGAGACGACGTGCTCGAGCTGCTGGCGGATGTCGTCGGCCTCGCGGCGGCCCTGCGAGGTCTTCTCCGCGAGGCTTCCCTCGAGCGCCGAGAGGTGACCCGCGAGGGTCCCGAGCTGGCCGTCGAGGCGTTCCCCCTTCTCGTGCAGGGACTTCAACGCCATGGAGACATCGTCCTCCGCCGTCCGCTGGCGCCGCGCGGCGCCCTCGACCGCCTCGCTCAGTCCGGCGATCCGCCCCTCGGTCTCCTGGAGGGCAACGGCCGATCGCTCCACCTCCCCCAGGCGCCCCGCGATTCGTTCGCCGTCCTCGCGGAGGCTCTTTCCGAGGGCCCGCGAGTCGCGCTCGAAGGCCTCCAGACGCGATGTGAGCGCGCCCAATGCCGTCTCGGCGCGCGCGATCCCCTCCGCCTGCGCCCGCACCGTCTCCTCCGCGTCCGCCAGCCGGGCCTCGAGGCCGGTGACCGCGTCCGTCAGCTCAGGGGCCGGGCGCTGACCCTCGTCGGTGGCGTCGAACGGCAGCACCGTCTCCAGCGCCAAGGTCGGGCGATCGTCGGTAAACATCTCCGGGAGCTCCTCGGCCGGGTCGAGCGGGTCCGAGAGCATGTCGTACTCGACGGGAGGCTCGGGCACCTCTTCGACGAAGTCGATCGCATCCGGAAGCTCCTCGGGGGTCTCCGGCTCGTCCAGCAAGAGGGGAGGGAGCGGCTCAGAAACGGTGGGGCTGCCGCCCAAAGCCAGGAGAGGGCTCATCCGGAAGCTCACGGTCTCCAGCGGAACGGTCTCCGAGGACGACATCGGGCCGGCGGGCGGCGGTTCGATCCGTTCCTCGGCGACTGCCTCGCCGAAGGGGCCTTCGGCGGGGGCCGCCGTCTCCGCAAAGCCCATCTCGGGAACGTCGAACGGCGGCTCCTCGGGTGGAGCGGGGACGAGCGAGAGTGGCCGCACCTTGGCCGGTACAGGCGGCGCCGTCCGGTTGAGCAGCGAGTCCTTCCAGGTCTGGAGGTCGTCGACCTCCTCCGCCGTGGCCGCGGGTGCGTCGTCGAGCCGCCGGCCCTGGAGCCGGCGGAGGAGGTCGACGAACGTCAGCTTGGAAATGAGTTTGAACGTCTCGGTCACGCCCCGCCCCGCGCTCGCCACCGCTTCGACGAACGGAAAGGACGAGAGGCCGAGGGCCTCCTGCATCGCATCGACGGAGAGGATGTCGGGCAGGTCCCGCTTGTTGTACTGGATCACGACCGGGATGCCCTCGAAGGAGATCGCGTTCACCTTGAGGTTGTCCTTCAGGTTCTGCCAGCTCTCGAGGTTCTTCGGCAGCATCGTCCACTGCGAGTCCGCGACGAAGACGATCCCGTCGGTGCCCTTCAAGACGACCCGGCGCGTCTCGTTGAAGGCCGTCTGGCCGGGGACGGTGGCGAGCTGGAAGCGGATCTTGTATCCCTTGATGTCCCCGAGCTCGACGGGGAGGAGGTCGAAGTAGATCGTGCGGTCGCTGTGCGTGGCGAGGTTCAGGAGCTTACCCACGGTCCCCGGCTCGAGCCGGTCGTGCAGGAGCTGGAGGTTTGTCGTTTTCCCCCCCAACCCCGGGCCGTAATAGACAATCTTGGCCGTGAGCTCGCGCGTGGCAGCGTTGTAAACGACCATGAGGGCTTCCTTTTTTCTTTGATTGTAACGCCGGGGGACGGCGGGTCGGCGGCCTTTTCGGCTCTTCTTGACGGGCACCGGGTGCGCCCATAGACTCCGCCGGACCTCCCGAATGAGCCGTCCGCACGCCCGAAAACCGCCCCTCGCCGTCGCAATCGGCGCCCTCGGCCGCTCCGGAAGGTGCGCCCGGGGGGAGGCAGAAGGGGACCGATGAGCGAGGCCCTGGTCAAAAAGAGCCGGATCCTGGATGGCCCCCGGATCGCCCGCATGGTCGACCGCATGGCCCACGAGATGGCCGAGCACACGAAAGACCTCCCGGACCTCGCCTTCATCGGGATCCGGACCCGAGGGGTTCCCCTGGCGACGCGACTCGCGACCCGGCTGTCGAACCTCGTCGGCGAGCCGTTCCCAGTCGGCGTGCTCGACATCACGCTCTATCGGGACGATCTTTCGTTGGTCGCCCCGCAGCCCCTCCTGAAGAAGACGGAGATCGACTTCGACCTCAACGGCCGGGCGATCGTGCTCTGTGACGACGTGCTCTACACGGGCCGGACGATCCGGGCGGCGCTCGATGGGATCATCGACGTCGGCCGCCCGCGCGCGTTGCGGCTCGCGGTGCTGATCGACCGCGGGCACCGCGAGTTCCCGATCGAGGCGAACTACGTCGGCAAGAGCGTGCCGACGGCGCAGCGGGAGGTCATCAAGGTCATGTTCGAGGAGACCGACGGCTCGGACGAGGTGTGGATCCTCGAGAGGTCCGGATCGTAGATTCCAGCCGGACGTCGGCGCCTCCCGCTCTGCGGTCCAAGGACCTCCTCGGCATCGAACATCTCACGCCGGCCGAGATCACGCTGCTGCTCGACACGGCCGAGTCCATGCGGGCGATCGCACAGCGCCCGATGAAGAAGGTCCCGGCGCTCCGGGGGCGTCTCGTCGTCAATTTGTTCTTCGAGGCGTCCACCCGCACGCGCTTCTCTTTCGAGGCCGCGGAGCGTTTTCTCTCGGCCGACTCCCTGTCGTTTTCCGAGAGGGGTAGCTCCGTCGAGAAGGGGGAGACGCTCCTCGACACGGCCCGGAACCTCCAGGCGATGTCGCCGGACCTGATCGTCGTGCGCCACAGGTCCCCGGGCGTGCCCCACTTCCTGGCCAGACACCTCCGCGCGTCGGTCGTCAACGCCGGAGACGGCGCCCACGAGCATCCGACGCAAGCCCTTCTGGACGCCCTGACGATGCGCCAGCGGTTCGGCCGGCTCGAGGGGCTCGCCGTGCTGATCGCCGGGGACATCGCCCTCTCGCGCGTCGTCCGGTCGAACATGTGGTTGCTGACGAAAATGGGCGCTTCCGTGACGCTCTGCGCGCCTCCCGCCCTGCTCCCGCCTCGCATCGAGGAGATGGGGGCCCGGGTCGTGACGGACTTCGACGAGGCGCTCGAGGGGGCTGACGTCGTGATGATGCTCCGGATGCAGGCGGAGCGCGGGGCCGCGGGCCGGTTTCCCTCGCTCCGGGAGTACTTCCGCCTCTACGGGCTGACGCGGGAGAGGCTGGCGCGCGCGCGCCCGCACGCGATCGTCATGCACCCCGGGCCCATGAACCGCGGTGTCGAGATCGCCTCCGACGTCGCCGACTCCGACCGCGCCGTCATCCTCGACCAGGTGGCCAACGGCGTCGCGGTGCGGATGGCGGTCCTGTACCTCCTGCTGGGGGGCCACCCCTGGGAAGCGGAGCGGGACGCCTGAGCGCGCTGCTCATCCGGGGCGGGCGCCTCGTGGACCCCGCCGCCGGCCGCGACGGCCCCTTCGACGTGCGGCTCGAGGGCGGCCGTGTCCGGGCCGTCGGGGACTCGCTCCGTCCGGAAGGCGCGGAGGTCCTCGACGCCTCCGGGCTCCTCGTATTTCCGGGGTTCATCGACCTGCACGCTCACCTGAGAGAGCCCGGCAGGGAGCACGCGGAGACGATTCGATCCGGCCTCGCGGCCGCCGCGGCCGGCGGCTTCGCCGCGGTGTGCGCGATGGCGAACACGGACCCGGTCGTCGACAATCGGGCCGTCGCCGAGTTCGTGAGATCGTGCGCCCCGCCCGGGGGCGTGCGCCTCTATCCCGTGGGCGCGATCACCGCCGGTCTGCGCGGCGCAGCGCTGGCGGAGATCGGGGAGATGCGGGCGGCCGGGGCCGTCGCGTTCTCGGACGACGGCCGCTGGGTCGCGGACGGCGCCCTGCTCCGCCGGGCGTTCGAGCACGCGCGGCTCTACGGCGCGCCCGTCGTTCAGCATGCGGAGGACCCGTCGCTCTCGGCGGGCGCCCCCATGCACGAGGGCGCCGTCTCGGCCCGCCTGGGCCTGGCGGGCCAGCCGGCAGTTGCGGAGAGCGCCGCGGTGGCGCGCGACCTCCTCGTCGCGGAGATGGCGGGGGGCCGCCTGCACTTCGCGCACCTGTCGGCGGCGCGGTCCGTCGCGCTGGTGCGCGAAGCGAAGGCCGCGGGGCTCGCCGTCACCTGCGAGGTCACGCCGCACCACCTGGTCCTGACGGACGAGGCGGTGGCGTCGACCGAGTTCTCGACGGACGTGAAGATGAACCCGCCGCTGCGGGAGCCCTCCGACCGGGACGCGCTCGTCGCCGGCTGCCTCGACGGCACCGTCGACGCCATCGCGACCGATCACGCGCCGCACCATCCCGATGAGAAGGCCGTCGAGTTCGACGCGGCGCCCTTCGGCGTCGTCGGCCTCGAGACGGCGGCGGCCGTGGTTTACGACCGGCTGGTGTCGGCGGGGCCCATGCCCCTGTCCCGGTTCGTAGAGCTCTTCACCGCGGGGCCGGCGCGCGCCTTCGGCCTCCCCGGGGGGACGCTCGCGGAAGGGTCACCCGCGGACGTGACGCTCTTCGACACGGAACGCCGGTGGACGGTCGATCCCTCCCG
>Ga0136614_10000307_pt1 | contig 22850 bp, 29 predicted proteins | sample AntDrymUQ2792106_2_FD_106643 | JGI IMG/M metagenome (GOLD analysis project Ga0136614, IMG submission 106643) | Polar desert sand microbial communities from Dry Valleys, Antarctica - metaG UQ279 (21.06) | ecosystem: Environmental > Terrestrial > Soil > Desert | place: Antarctica: Dry Valley... | reverse complement strand
GAGCAGCGGCTCCACCGCACGACGCACGAGGAGGTACTCGAGCTCCAAGCGGTCTGAGCAACCAACGTCTTCACCGACGAGGTCAGCGCAGATCTCTTACACCACCTCCTGGGACTTGACTCGAGCCGCCGGAGCCCGCCGGTCGCGCCGAGCCGATCCTCGCCGGCTCGACCGAGGGGAGGCCACGGCTCACCGAGCCGTGGTTCTGCTGAGTGGAGCCCACCGAGGGCCAGTTCGGCCCTCTCGACGAGGTGTAGCCGCCCCTCCGGGCATAGTGATGTCATGCGCGTGAGACGCCCCTCTAGCGTGTCGGCAAGCTCTGTCTAGTGGCGTTTCCTCAGACGTTGCACCGGATCCCTACCCTCGGGCGGCATGAGGAGCTTGCGGCCCGCCGCTACAGCGTGATGACCTGGTCCGGCGGGTTGCCCCGACCGTGCTCGGTAGAGGTCCGGGAACAGCCGACCTGCACTCCCGCGGCCGTGCCCTTGGGCCGGCAGTCGCCCGGCTCACCCTCGGCGAGCGAGCGCTAGCCAGGCGCGGTTGCCGCCGAGCCGCTCGCTCGCCTGGAGGTAGTCGTCGCGGTCCGGGGAGTCCGGCCAGCGCAGCGTCGCCGGCCTCTGACGGGAGAGCCGCCCCGGCGCGCGCTTGCTATCCGATTGCGACACGGTGATGTCGAGGCCCGCGTAGCGGACCGCCTTGCGCGAGCTCGACGATCGTCGACAAGCCAGCCGCTTACACGACCGGCTGGTGGGACGATCCAACTGAGTGGTACATCTGTCCTGACCGCGGTCGCCAGCAATGGTTCGTGCTCGAGCGGAATCGGCCCGAACAAATACGCCAAGAATCGGCTCCTGGGCGCCGGGGTTAGGCGGGCTATCGCCTCCGCGCATGGCTGAGGTTTTACTACGGTGCGCGCCTGCGAGCGGACCGGGTCGGGCTCCTTTGAGCGCCTCGACGGCACCGCCACGATCACGAGCGTCGGCTTCTCCAACGTCTCGCACGGCCAGACCGGCAGGCCCAACGCGTTCGCGGTGCACCCGCTGCTCAGGCCTCCGGGGGCGCTGCTCCTCGCCTGCGTGATTCGAGCTGCGCCCCTCATGAAGGCACCAGGCCGCGGATATGCTTGACGGGCATGGTTGACCGGAGCTCGCGGCACTCCGAGGCACAGGACCCCGGCCCGCAGGGCTGGTGCGTCTGCGGCGAGAAGGTCACCATCGCCGACGCGCGGCAGGTGACCCTGCCCAACGGTCGTCCCGGCTGGGAGGGTTACTGCCCCGAGTGCGGCGCCCCCCTGTTCGCTATCCGCCGCAAACCGGCGGGCAGCTGATGCACCAGAGCGCTGGGTCTGCCCGCTCGGGCCTTCCCGAGCTCGGCGCGCGCGGTCGCCGCGGCCCGGCCGGGCGCGGTCGTCTGGAACCACGGCGCGGCCGCGGACGACGTCCAGCGCCTCCCTGGCGTGGTCTCGGTGCCGTCCCCGGCTCGCGGGGCTGGTGGCCGGGGCGCTGTCGATGGTGGCTGGGGAGTACGTGTCGGTCAGCTCTCAGCGAGAGTGCGAACAGGACACACCCGGCTGGAGGAGCGCGAGCTTTCGCTGCGACCGTCTGGCTAGCTGCGCGAGCTCGCCCGGCGTCTACGAGCAACGAGGCCTCGCCCGCGCGGGGGAGCGAGGTGGCGCTGACCCTGTCGCGCCGGTGGCGTGGAGGGACGCCCGCGACGGGTTTGGGCCTTCGGGGAGCGGCTGGTGCGGCGGTTTCAGCCGCGGGGACGTCGGCGCTGCCGGCAGCCGCGACCACCAGCAGCGGGACCGCACCCGCGGAGAACGACACGGGCGGGCCGGCGCCACCCTGGCCGCGTGCGGGGTGCTCGGCGCCTAGGCGCGAGCACGGTGCGGATGGTTGTCTGGGGCGTGGTCGCGATGGTGATTACCGTGGGCGTCGGCGCGCTCGTCGGCACCGTCGTCTCAGGTTGCCTGACGGGCGGCCCGGTCGGGTCGGGGTGGCGCCTGCGGTGTGCGCCACCGGTCGGTCGGTGGCCGGCTCCTCCGCACGTGGCTAGCCCAGCAGCCGAAGCCTGAACGGTGGCCTACTCATGCGGGTGATGGCTTGGCTGAAGGCGTCGACTTGGTCGTCGAAGGCGGCGTTGGGGAAGCTGGCGAGTTCGTCTACGAAGCCTTGGACCCATGCCGGGGTCGAGCTGCGGTCGTAGTCGCTGTGGTCGGAGTTGGGGGCGCCGGGCAGCCAGATGTTGCCTGCCTCCACTTGGGGCTCACTGCCTGGGCGCGGGCCATCTTGTCTCCTCTTGGCGGGACCGGGATCAGACCGTGGCGGTCGTGGACCACCTGCGCCCACGGGCCGTGTTGATCGAAAACGTGCCGGAGCTGCCGGGCTGGGACGACGGGGCCGTCCTCACCGGGTTCTACGAGGCGTTGCGCGCGCTCGGCTACGACGTCGACGCCCAAGTGCTGGACGCCTATCGTCACGGCGTCCCGCAGCACCGGGCTCGACTTTCATAGTCGGGCTCCGGGACGGCGCGCCCTTCCGCTGGCCCGAGCCCGACCCCCGCCACCCGACCCTGCGCGACGCGATCGGCGACCTGCCGCCCGTGCCGCCCGCGCACCGCGAGCACCGGTCCATCTACCTGGGCACCCCGGGTAGCTCACTGCAGCAGCGACTGCGCCGCGACCTCGCCCCCGAGGACCAACGCCACGTCACCGATCACATCACGCGGGACGTGCGCCCCGACGACGCCGAGGCCTTCCGCCTGTTGGGAGAAGGGCAGACCTACCGCGACCTTCCCGCCCGTCTACAGCGCTACAGGACCGACATTTTCGACGACAAGTACAAGCGCTTGGTCTGGGATGACGTCAGCCGTTCGATCACCCCCCACATCGCGAAGGACGGCTACTGGTACATCCACCCCGAGCAGCACCGCGCCCTCTCGATCCGCGAGGCCGCCAGGATCCAGACCTTCCCCGACTCGTTCCGCTTCGCCGGCGAACCCACACACCGTTACCGCAGATCGGTAACGCGGTCCCGCCGCTGCTCGCCGAGCACCTCGGCGGCGCTGTGGCCAGCTCGCTCAGGAGCCGGGGCCGGCGACCCGCGGGTGAGCACGAGCGGCTGCGCACCGACCTGCTCGACTGGCATCAGGACCACACCCGCAGCTTCCCGTGGCGCAGCAGCGGACTGTGTCGCCATGGCAGGTCCTCATGGCCGAGATGTGCCTTCACCGTACCCGCGCCGACCAGGTCGCGCCGGTCTTCGAGGGGCTGGTCCGGCTCGCACCCACGCCGAAGAAGATGCTCGAACGCGAGGCGGAGGCGCTTGAGGATGCGGTCGCTCGGTCTGGGGCTGGCGGGCCACGAATATCATCGAGGTTGCCCGTGCCCTGGTCTTTGACCGTTTGCCCCCGGTCCCCAGGTCCGCGGCCAGCTCTTCCGTCGGTGCGCGGTCGTCGGGATGCACGAACTCGATGAAGGCCGGGAGGTCATCTCGCTCTCACTCCATCCGAAGGCTTCGACCCAGGCCCCGTTCACTTGCTTGAAGTAGCCGTCGAACCCGGCGGTGATGAGCAGATCACGGGAAAGCTCCACGTGGCGCACCGCTCGCCTCAGCTGCTGTTGCACGTCGGGGCTCTCTCGCTCACCCGGGTCACTCACGGTTTCTGAAACCCTTCGACCTTCAGGGGACTCGGGCGACCGAGGTGGTAGCCCTGGGCGTAGTCGACTCCAAAGTCACGCAGCAGCGCCAGCGTGCGCTCGTCCTCGACGCCCTCGGCGATCGTCTGCTGGCCGGAGTCGCGGGCCAGGTTCACCATGCTCTTCACGACCTGACGGTCCTCCTCGCTGTCCGCCATGCCCCGGCAGCGCCTACAACGAGCAGCGTTTCGAGCATCACCAAGACCCAGTACCTGACGAGCGCCGACTTCTGGGGAAAGCACGCTCCAGAACTGGCAGTCCGAGTTCCTGGCCGTCGGCTCGATGGCCATCTTCGCGGTCTATCTGCGCCAGCGTGGCTCTCCGGAATCGAAGCCCGTCGGGGCTTCGCACCTCGACACGGGGCAGACGGGCTAACCGCGCGGCGACATCGTCCAGGTCGGGCTGTGCCCTCGGCGCGTGGTCCTCAGATGAATCTGGAAGTCAACGCAGTTCGTGGCGCCCCTGTTCGGGGTAGGAGCCCATGACCGCTACCTGAGGAGGGCCGTGATGAGTGAGCCCGTACCCGCCGGCAGCGACGTATCCGCGGGCACCTATGAGTGCACCAGCTGCGCGAACACGATCGACGTAGGCTCCACCCAGTCCCTGCCCCCGTGCCCCAACTGTGGCAACGGCGAGTGGAAGACCCAAAGCGGCGGCGACAGCGCCGACGATCCGTATCCCGAGAAGGGCTAGGCGCCCGCAGCGGGGTTGCTGGCTCGGGGCTTATCGCCCCGGTCAGATCTAACGGGAAGGTGAATGGTGTCGGTGAAGCCTTGAAGGGCAGCCTCCGGCGTGGAAGGTTCGTTGAATGGCTGAGGAGGCAGGCGGGCGTCCGAGCGCCATAGGCGACTACGGGTTCCTCTCCGACTGTCATTCGGCCGCGCTCGTCGGCCGGACCGGCTCAGTGGACTGGTGGTGCGTGCCGCGCGGCGATCAGCGCCACGAGCACCAGCACCACGGACTGCGAACACGAGCCCATCGGTTCGCGGTCCGTTAGCAACCGGGCCCCGTCCATAACGGGCGTGCCGGGCTTCCCAGGGCCTGGGCCGACCGAGTTGGCGCGTAGCCACCGGTCCGTTCGGTTTGATCTCGAAGGGCTCCGGGTACGCGAAGCCATCGTAGGGAACAACTATCCGGTGTTCCCTTACATCAGTAGGGAGATTTTTCATGAGCGAGCGCACACCGTCCACCGTCATGGCTGAAGGTGGCGACACCCGAGCAGGCTTTCTGCGCAAGGCGGGACTTGGAGCTGCGCTCGCTGGCGGAGGTGCCCTGCTCGTACGCCCGGGAACGGCGTTTGCGGGCCATACGGACTCGATCCCGGACGTCGACGTCCTCAACTACGCGCTGACGCTCGAGTATCTGGAAGCGACGTTCTACACCCAGGCGCTCGGCGGCGCGGGCACGACTGGCGTCCCAGCCAGCCGGGCGACCTTCGGTCGCGGCCAGATCACCGGCGGGAGGCAGTTCGCCGGTTTGGCGGGCGTATTCGCTCCAGCGCGTATGGCTACCTGACCGACATCCGCGACCACGAGGTCACACATGTCGAGTTCCTTCGCGGCCAGCTGGGCGCGGCCGCGGTGGGCCCGTGTGAGTTCAACTTCTCCGGGGCGCTGACGGACGTGGGCACGTTTCTCGCGACCGCTCAGGTGCTCGAGAACACGGGTGTGATGGCCTATGACGGCGCGATCCGCTACGTCGACGCCGGCGACGCGTTGCAGGCCGGTGCGCAGATCGCGACCGTCGAAGCGCGCCACGCCGCCTACCTCAACCTGATCAACCGTGACTCACCGTTCCCGTGCGCTTTTGACATGGGCAAGAAGCCGTCGGAAATCTTCGCGGCGGCCAAGCCGTTCATCGTCAGCTGTCCGCCCGAAGTGACAGCGCTCATGGCACGCCTCCCCTAGCTCTGCAGCGTCGAGGCACACAAAGGACGGGTCGCCGTGGCCGGCTCTCGAATCTCGAGCGTGCGCAGGGACATTCGTGAGAACGGCGGCTCCGTCGCGGAGGCGTCTGCCATCAATGCGCCGGTGTCGCGAGGACCTCGGTGTTCGGCCGACTCGCTGTCTAGCCGCTGACGAGCTTCGGTGAGGCGCAGCGAGCGGCTCGGCGCCAAGAAGACTCATTCGACCGCGGCATGTGGAGGGCGCCACTGCATTACCGAGATCTGCCACTGCAGGGCGGGACTGCGGGGCCAGGGCTAGTAGGAGGGTCACCTCGGCCCCGAGCGGTGGCACCGCGGCGGAGCCGGCCGCGCGCCACAGCCCTCCAGCGAGCGGGCCACGCGCCGCAAGGAGTAGTAGGCGGGCTTCGTTGTGACCCTGAGGCCGTCAAGGCGCCGAACGCCGGCCCAGTCGAAGCTGTAGAGCGGGTCCCTGTCGAGGCTCATCCACGTGTACCAGAACACCTGGCGGATCCGAAGCCGGAGCCGCTCACGGGCGAGCGCGAGCAGTACCTGCGCCAGCCTGCTCGCCTGGCCGGCCTCGGTCTCCTCGTACCCGAACGGAGCGACGACGCGGTCCTTGGCCGAGGGCCACGAGGTCTCCGTGACGAGCAGCGGCTTGAGAGCGTCACCATTGCGCCGCATGACGGCGCGCGCGCGCCTCACGATCCGCACCACGTTACGGGGCTCAGCCGAGAACGGGTTGAGCGCGATCATGTCGGCGCTCGCACGGATGCCGAGCCGGTACAGCTGTGCGAGGGATGCCCAGGAGCGGTCAGTCAGGCCCGCGAGGACCACCCGCGCGCGTGGGTCGGCGCGCCTGATCGCGGCGCGCGTCGTCCGTAGAAGCGCGGCGTATTGCGCCAGGCCAGGCTGGACGGTCCAGAAGCGCGGGCCGTTCGGTTCGTTCCAAATCTGCCAGGCGCGTATCGGCATCGGCCGCAGGCGCGGGCGCTCGAGCCAGAAGCTCCCCCCCCGCTTGTAGCGCGCGACGAGCGCGCCCACATAGCGCGCATACCGCGCGTAGGCGGCGTGCGACGGCGGCGACCACGTCTGCCACGGCACGGCACGCGCCCAGCCGGGGGCGAGCAGAACCACCGGGAGCAACTGCACCCGCCGGCGCGCCGCGGCGGCCACCATCCGATCGGTCTCTGTGAAGGTGGTGGGCACGCCGCCCACGTTGGCCCATCCCGGCGGGGTCGCTGTCCCAGCCGGCAGCGGCTGGCCGTGTGCCCAGTAGAAGCCGACGCGCAGGGCCTCCACCCCGGCCCTCGTCATGACGTCCACCTCTCGGTCGAGGTCCACAGCCGGCGAGAACAGCGGGCCGTCGCCCATCACACCAACAAATCCACGTGGGACGGCCCCGGCGGCCGCCGAGGGAGACGCGAGCACCAGCATGCAAAGAACTCCCGCAAAAAACACGCGTCGCATACCGTCCACGCTATCCGCGCTGAGCAGGTTTCAGGATCTCGGCCTCGAGCGGCGGGCGACTTTCGCTGACGATCCGTCGAGTACGGCTATCCGTTGCCGGGGTAGTCGGCGGCCGAGGCGGTCTCGAACTCGACGCGTTCGCCGACTCCGGCGCTCTCGGCTCGCTGGCGCGCCTGCTCGATCGAACCGTCGTGGTAGTCGAAGCCCTTGAACTGGGAGTTCGGGAAGGCCTCGGCCATGATCACCGTCGAGGCTCCGTGCCCGCAGCCGATGTCGGCCACTTCGGCTCCGGCCTCGAGCTTTGCCTTGACCCCGTCGAGCGCGGGAATCCAGTCTTCGACGAGATGGGCCCGGTATCCAGGCTTAAAGAAGCGCTCGGTCCCGTGGAAAAGGCGGGGATCGTGCTCATGCCAGCCCACAAAGTGTTTGAGGGGAGAGGTCGAGGGTAATAGGCAACCATGCGGGGGTCCCGGGTGCCGGTCAAGGTCGTAGCCGTTCTCGGCGTGCTCGTCGCGGGCCTTTCCGGCTGCACGGTGGGGCGGACGGATCATGCTGACGAGGTCACGGCGCATCAGGCGCTGTTGCACGGCGCGGTCGTCTCAAACAGGAACGAGACCGGCTACTTCTGGTTCGACTTCGCTCCCGTAGGCGAGTCCTACGGCGCTCCCTCGCTGCAGACTGTCGAGTACACGGACGGCACGTGGATCCCGGTGCAGCTGCGGCAGGACGGGCTGGAGCCGGCGACTCAGTACAAGTATCGGGTCTGCTCTAAGGACTCGGACGCCGAGCGCCGGGCGGCGCCTGGTTGCGGGGAGACGAAGGTCTTCACGACGCCGCCCGCCCCCAGCGCGGCCGTGTCGCTGGGCGACTCCTACATCTCGGGCGAGGCCGGTCGCTGGCAGGGCAACTCCGTCAACGCTGTGGCGGACCGCGATGGGACCGATCGCGCGTTTACGGGTACCGGATACGACCTCAGCCGTGCCTACGAGCCCCCGTCGGACACGAACGGCTGCCACCGCTCCGATGTGGCCGAGATTCGCAGCGCGTCGCTCTCGGTGGACGAGAAGTTCAACCTGGCGTGCTCGGGGGCGGTTACGAGGAACATCTTCCGCGCCACCGCCGGCGGTGAGGGGCAGAACGGCGAGCTTCCGCAGAGCGATCAGCTGGTGAGCGTCGCCAGGGACAAGGACGTCAAGCTCATCGTCCTGTCCATCGGCGGCAACGATCTCGGGTTCGCGTCGATCGTCAGCGCGTGCCTCCAGGCTTACACGACGAGCGGCGCGCCCTGCGAGGGGACCCAGCAGCCGGGAATCGAGGCGAAGTTCCCGGCGGCGATGGCGAACGTGGGCAAGGCGATCGACGAGATCCGGACGGTGATGCGAGACGCCGGCTATCTGTCGTCCTCGTACCGCCTGGTCCTGCAGTCCTACCCGTCCGCGATTCCGCGGGCCTCGGAGATCCGGGTTCCGGAGATCGACAGGGTCTCCCGCACGAGCGTGGACGGCTGTCCGGTCTACGACTCCGACGCCAACTGGGCGCGCGACTCCGTCGTGGACCAGATATCCGACAACCTGAAGGCGGTCGCCGTCGACCGCGGCGTGCAATTCATGGACCTGCGGGACCTTCTGCAGGGTCGCGAGATGTGCTCAAAGTCGACGCGGCTGGCCACGCCGACGCAGGGCCCTTCGCCGACCACGAGCGATTGGGCCCGCTTCCTGAACGTCGCGGCGGTGGAGGCCCAGGGCCAGCTGCAGGAGACGTTCCATCCCAACGCATACGCTCAGCAGGCGCTGGGCCGGTGCCTCTCGCTGCTCTACGCCCAGACCGGGAGCTTCGCCTGCGAGAACACGCCCGGGAATGGCCCCGAGGGCGTAGTGCTGAAGCCCGGAAGCTGAACCGGCGCCCAGGCCGGCAGGGACACACGCCTCTCGAAACGTGCCATGGGCGCCTCGGGGGCTGGCTCCAATGCCGTCAAGAAGGGGACCGTGACTCCGCCCATCAGGCCCTTACCCCGGCGGGCTCACCAACTTCGCAACTTTTGGGTGCGGCTTGCGTTACAACTGGCATGAACCGCGCAATAGTCGCAATCTCACTGGGCACCGCCGCGCTCGCAGCGGTGCCGCTGGGGGCACAGGCGGCCCCGAAGCCGCCCAAGCAGCCCGGCCAGCTGACGCTCGCCGCGCAGCCGAACCCGGTCGTCTTCGGCCGCTCGGTCACGCTGTCCGGAAAGCTCACCGGGCCGAACCACGACGGCAAGAGCGTCAACCTGCAGGCGGATCCGTTCCCCTTCGAGAGCTTCACCAACGTGGCCAGTGCCATGACCAGCGCCACGGGCGACTACTCGCTGACCCAGAAGCCGACTGTGAACACGCGCTACCAGGCCCGCCAGGGCGGCAATGAGAGCGCCATCGTGACGGTGCTCGTGCGGCCCGCGGTGAGGCTGCGGCTGAGCGACTCCACACCGGCACGCGGGCAGACGGTGCGCTTCTCTGGGCGGGTCTGCCCCGAGCACGATGGCACCACGCTGTCGATCCAGCGGCGCTTCAGCACCGCCTACCGGACGGTCAAGCGCACCACGCTGCAGGATGTCCCGGGGTCGCCATGCTCGAGCTACAAGCGCAGCTTCCGCGTGTTCCGCGACGGCCGCTACCGCTCGGTCATCGCCGGGCACGCCGACCACTCGACGGGCCGGAGCCGTTCGCGTCTGGTCGACGTCCACAGTTAGGAGTAGGCGCCGCCAATGTAGTCGCCGCCCCCGCCGACGAGCGCCAGCCGCGATCGCAGCCGCCGGGCCGAGCAGACTCGGGTCCGGCGGAGGATCCGGTGCATCTGACTCAAGAGGAGGACCGAGCCTCCTATCGCCCTCGCGAAGCAGAAGGTCCCGCGCGACCCGTGAGCGCCAGTGCCCTGTGGGGTCTGACTTAGGCGGCCTTGCGCGTCTCCGGCGCGGGAAGGGGGAAGGCCCTGCGGAAGCGCTTGTCCGCGCTGCGGCTGCCTCTCAGCTGGTTGTTCGTGGGGCTCTTGCGCGTGGTGCCGGCTGTCGCTCCTCTGCTTCGCGCGGGGGCTCCATCGGTTCCATGCCCCAGCGCGCGAGAGCGAGGAGCGCCGGCTCCAATCTCCGCGCTCTGTGAACTCATACACGCGCGACGCTGCTGGCGGCGGAAGCGTCGTGCGCTCGATGACGCCCTCAGCGTCGAGTGCACGCAGCCGATCGGTCAGAAGGTTCGGAGCGATGCCCGGCAACCCAACAACAGGTCGCAGCTAGAACCGGACCGCGACCCCCGTTAACTTGACCCCATGGCTTCGGCCACCGAGCGGACGACTCAGCTGGCTTTCGCGTACAAGAGCTCGAAGCTCGGCGATCGGCTCCTCCTGCAGGCGGCGGCGTTGGCCGGGTCGCTGGGGATGGAACTGGCGGTCGTGGTCCCGTTCGTCCTCCCGGCCGATGGGCCTGGCTGCTGCGGAATACGAGGGCGGCGCTGGAGGGACATGCTTCGCCAAGTCGCGGAGGAGGACGCGGAGCTCGCCCGCCGCCTGTTGGACGAAACCGGCGTCCCCTACACAGTGGCGGTCAATGAGGGCTCGTCCGTGCCTGAGATCGTCGAGAGGTTCGCGCTTGAAGCAGCGCGCCAGCTCGCGTTACCGCAGGCAGCTTCCGGCACCGTGTTCACCCGCTCCGCGCTGCGACGGGTGAGGCGACGCGCGCCGGGCACGGTTCTAAGTCTCGCCGCCTCTTCTGCGTAGGGCGCTAGGGGCCGCACGCGGCGGCGCATCGTCCGCAGCCACCGACGCCACCGATCGCCGCCACGCCGGCTCGCAAATCAGGCGGGTCATCGCGCCACTTCCCTGGTGAACGCGGCGGTGTGGACCGTGCCCTGATGCTTGAACTGGAGGAACAGGCCATAGCGGCCGTCCGAGGGGAACTCGGTCACGAACCTGATCGGCGCGCTGCCGCCGATTGCCTCGTTGTGTCCGGCCTCGGCGGGGTGGACGTGGAGATAGGCCAGGTCCCCCTCGCGCAGCGCCACGAGGTGACCCTTGGCGCCGAGGTAGTCGTCAACAGCGATCGCCTTGCCATCACGGGTGACTGTGAAGCCGAGCTCGGCCTCCGTCCCGGCCTTGGAGCTTCCGCCCTTCAACTCCACGCTGTAGCCGTCGGCGGCGTCGGCGGTTGGCTCGACCGGCCCCATCGGCCGTGAGTCGAGCGGACCGTCCACCGCCAGGTCGGCAGCCAAGGTGTGGTTCTCGCCACGTCGCTTGAAGTCAGCGAAGACGCGGTAGCTGCCGGCGTCGTCGACCTCGACGTCGGTGCTCCACTTGCCGTCATCGCCGAGCTTGGGGTGCAGGTGCTGGAAGCCGGTCAGGTCACGGCGCGCGACGATCACGTGGACGCGCTTGGTGTGCTCGACCTCGAAGTCACGCACCGGCTCCCCGCGCGAGTCGACCACCGTGAAGCTCAGCTTCGTCGGGCGCCCGCGCGGCAGCTCGCGCTGGTCCAGCTCCAGCTTCAACCCGTCGTCGGCCACGGCCAGGCCGCGAACCGGGTCGGGTTCCTGCCCGCTCGTGTCGTGGTCGTTAGCAGGCATGTTCATCTCCTCGTCCGACTCGTTGGTCGCGGCAGCCATGTGTTCGCCACCGTGGTCACCGCCGTCGCCGCTGACCGCCTCGCCGACCAGAACCGCGGTACCGAACACCGCCGCGGCGGCAGCGACGAAGGCCACGAGCCGGACAGGCGGGCCGCCGTGTATGCCCGTCTGATGGAGCACGGCATGGCCGCGGCCCCTGGTGATCAGCCACCTATTGACCGGATAGGCCACCACGCCGGCGACGACGAGCGCTACCGAGAGCGCCCCCCAGAACAGGATGTCGCCGACGCCGGCCTCCATCGCTCCGGGCACGGCGAGCATGATGCCGTTATCCACTATCTCCATCACGGCGATCGAGAAGGTGTCGGTGGCCAACGCAATCGGCACGACTGCGCTGAGTGCCAGGCCGGCCCGCAGTAGGGGCAGGCTGGTCAGCGAGTAGCCGAACAGGAACGCCAGGGCCACGGCGAGCGCGATCGTCGCCAGGTCCGAGAAGCCGAGCGCGGTGCCGACGATCATCCCCACCACCTCGCCGATGGCGCAGCCGGTCAGGCAGTGCAGCGTCGCCGAGAAAGCGACGCTGTTGAGCGCAGCGCCCGCCGTCGGCAGCGCCGCGTGACTCTCATGATGCTGGCTGTGGGCGCTAGCTTCCACGAGGCTCCTCACACGTGAATATACGGGGCGGGGGTATTCTCTGCGGCCTCATCGTACATACCCCCTAGGGGTGTGTCAAGCGCTCGGCTACGGCGGAGCCAGATGAACCCTTTCGGTCTTGAACCGTCGCAGCCGTAGCGAGTTAGAGACCACGAAGATGCTCGACAGTGCCATCGCCGCGCCGGCGACGACAGGGTTGAGCAGGCCGGCGACGGCCAGAGGTAGAGCGGCGAGGTTGTAGGCGAAAGCCCAGAACAGGTTTCCCTTGATCGTGGTGAGTGTCTGGCGGGAAAGGCGAATGGCGTCAGCTGCGGTGTTCAGGTCGCCGGAGACCAGGGTCAGGTCTGAGGCCTCGATCGCCACGTCGGTGCCGGTGCCGATCGCCAGCCCGAGGTCGGCTTGGGCCAACGCGGGCGCGTCGTTGACGCCGTCGCCGACCATCGCCACGACCCGGCCCTGTTCCTGCAGCGACTTGACGACCGCTGCCTTGTCAGCGGGTAGCACTTCGGCGACGATCTCGTCGATTCCGACCGCGGCGGCGACGGCCTCGGCTGTCGTGCGGTTGTCGCCGGTCAGCAAGATCGGTCGCAGCCCGAGCTCGCGCAGTCGCTTGATGGCGAGGGCGGAGCTGGGCTTGGGGGTGTCGGCGATCACGAACACGGCCTGCACCGCGCCGTCCCAGCCGGCGGTGATCGCAGTGCGCCCCTCGGCGTCAGCGGCCCGACGAGCGGCGTCCAGCTCGTCTGTGCTGGCCAGACCGCGGTCGGTCAGCCAGCTCGGGCGGCCGACGACCATCTGGTGACCATCAACCGTGCCCTCGGCGCCGAGGCCTTCTCGGTTGATGAAGCCCTGAACGGTCGGCAGCTGCCCGACCTCGGCTTGAGCTGCGGCGACGATCGCGCGGGCGATCGGGTGCTCGGAAGCTGCTTCGAGTGAGCCGACGAGCCGCAGCGCCTCCGTGCGCTCGATGCCCGACGCCGTGTGCAGCGCGGTCAGGCTCATCTGGCCCGTGGTGACCGTGCCGGTCTTGTCGATCAAGATGGTGTCCACGCGCCGAGTCGACTCCAGCACCTCAGGGCCCTTGATCAGCAGGCCAAGCTGGGCGCCGCGACCGGTTCCGACCAGCAATGCCGTCGGGGTGGCCAACCCGAGGGCGCAGGGGCAGGCGATGATCAGCACGGCCACGGCGGCGGTGAAGGCGAAGTTTGACCCTTCGTCGGCCGCAATCCAGAAGCCGAGGGTGGCGATGGCGATCAGGATGACGATCGGGACGAAAACGCCGGAGATGCGGTCGGCCATTCGCTGCACCGGGGCCTTGCCGGACTGGGCCTCGGTCACCAGCCGGGCGATCTGGCTGAGGGCGGTGTCGGCACCGACCCTGGTGGCGCGGACGATCAGTCGCCCGCCCGCGTTGATGGCCGCTCCCGCCACTTCTGTTCCCGGCCCGACTTCGACTGGGACGCTTTCGCCGGTCAACATCGAGTTGTCGATCGCCGAGTGGCCATCCTCCACCGATCCGTCGGTGGCGACTTTCTCGCCGGGGCGGACGACGAAGCGCTGACCCACCGACAGCTCCTCGGTCGCGATCCGCCGTTCGGCGCCGCTGTCGTCGAGGACGCTGACCTCCTTGGCCCCCAGTTCGAGCAGAGCCTGGAGTGCGGCGCCGGCGCGACGCTTGGCGCGGGCCTCGAAGTAGCGTCCGGCGAGGATGAACGCCGTCACCACAGCGGCGACCTCCAGGTAGATCTCGTCGCTGCCGCTGCCACGTTCGGGCAGCAGTTCGAACGGCATCGTCATGCCGGTCTGCCCCGCCCCACCGAGGAAGAGCGCGTACAGCGACCACACCCATGCGACGAGGGTTCCGACGCTGATCAGCGTGTCCATCGTCGCCTCGCCGTGCCTGAGGCTCTGCCAGGCAGCTCTGTGAAAAGGCCAGCCCGCCCACAGCACCACCGGCGTCGCCAACTGCAGCGACAGCCACTGCCAGTTGTCGAACTGCAGCGCCGGGATCATCGACATCAGGAAGACCGGCAGGGCGAGCGCCGCAGCGAACAGCAGCCGGCGGCGCAACAGCATCAGCGGGTCCATGCGATCGTCATCCGCTGCGACTGGCACGGCGCTCGGGAGGGTCGCGCGGTAGCCGGCGCTCTCGACGGCCTCGATCAGCTGATGAGCCTCTACTGCAGCGGGATCGTACGCGATGCTGGCAGCCTCGGTCGCGTAGTTAACGGAGGCCTCAACGCTGTCGAGGCCGTTGAGGCGCCTCTCGATCCGGTTGGCGCACGAGGCGCATGTCATGCCCTCGATCGGCAGCTGCAGACGCTCGACAGAGACCTTCATCGTCGGCTCCCCCGAGCTGCCAGCAGCTCATCTGACAAGCCACGACTCACGCCGCTGCCTCGTACCCGGCCCTATCGATCGCCGCCCGCACCGCGGCGTCCTCGAAAGCCCCGCGTACGAGGACCCGCTTCGACGTCAGGTCGATCTCGACGGCCTCGACGCCGCTGACCTTCGCGACCGCGCCCCGGACCGCGGATTCGCAATGACCGCAGGTCATACCCTCAACGCGGTACGTATCGCTGTTTCCTGCGTTCACCTAAGCTTCCTCGGTACGGTAGGGGGGTATCGCGCAGAGCACAATAGCAGGTACCGGGCGGGGGTATAGGATATGATCGCCGAATGGCGACCGAGGCATCGACTCCCCCACGCGGCTACTCAGCGACCAAGAACCAGCTCCTAACCCGGCTCAAGCGGATCGAGGGGCAGGTCCGCGGCGTCGAGGGCATGGTCGAAGACGACCGCTACTGCATCGACGTCATCACACAGATCTCCGCCATCCAGGCAGCGCTCGACAAAGTCGCCCTCGGGCTACTCGACGATCACGCCCGCCAGTGCGTCATCGGCGGTGGTGCAGGCGGCGAGCCGCAGGAGATGACCGACGAGCTGATGGCTGCGATCGGGCGACTGATGCGGCGCGGCTAGAGCGAACCGGCTGGGCTACCTGAGCGGCCAGCGCGACCAGGGCCAGGTGCGTGCGCAGGAGGTCGAGCCCCTCCCGCGCGACAAGGGGGAGGAACGCATGTCCATCCGTCCGGTGCAACGCAGCAGGGCTGCGGTCGTGGCTGTGGCGGCCTCTGTTTTCCTCCTGGCGGGTTGCGTTCCCCTGACCAATGCGCCTCCAGGTGGCGGCGAAGTGGTGACTGAGACGTTCCGGTATGGGCCGTTTACGTTGGGCCCGAATGGCGAGTTGAAGGGGTCGCCTACGTCGGGCATGCCGCGCCCGTCGGGGTCCTTTGGGCTCAAGGGGGCGAAGTTCAACGTCGTCGATGAGAGCGGCACCCCGGTCAGCGCCCACGAGGTACACCTGCATCACATCGTCATGACTACCAGCGCCCGCCAGGACCAGCTCTGTCCGGGCAGGCGCGAGCGGTTTATCGGCGCGGGGATGGAACGCACGCCGATCAAGCTCTGGGGGCCCTACACCTACTTGGTCGGCGCCGGCGACCAGTGGGGGTCGATCTGGCACCTGATGAACGAGACGTCGTCTACCAAGACCGTGTACATCCAGTACACGCTCGACTACCAGCCGGGCGCGACCGCGACGAACTCGCGCGGTGTCGATGCGTACTTCCAGGACGTCACCGGTTGCGGGAACTCGACCTATGACGTGCCCGGCGACGGCGGCCCGGGAAGCGTGCACACCAAGTCCCGCTCGTGGACGGCGCCTCGGGACGGCCTGGCCGTGTTTGCCGGAGGCCACCTCCACGAGGGCGGCATCGACATCACACTCAAGGGACGGGACCACGGGCACCGAGTTGTGTAAGGGCACGGCGACCTACCACGAGAACCCCCGCAGTCAAGTCGTCTGAAGTGGTGTAACTCCTCGTCGGCTTTAGGCGGCTTGTAGTTGGGCCACCTCCTCTGGGTTCTGTTCGCCCTGGTCCTCGAGGACCAGGGCGAGCGATTCTTCGGAGAGGTAGCGGCGCGCGACGAGCCACTCGTCGTTCTGCTCGATCAGCAGCGCGCCGGTCAGCCGGATCGCCGAGGCGTCGTTGGGAAAGATCCCGACGACGTCAGAGCGTCGCCCGATCTCCTTGTTGAGCCGCTCCAAGGGGTTGGTCGAGCGCAGCTTTGACCAGTGCGGCGCCGGGAAGCGGTAGAAGGCCAAGAGATCGTCCTCGGCGACCTCGAGCAGCTCCGCGACCTTGGGCAGCGGACCGCGGAAGCGCTCAAGCACCTCGCCGAGCCTCGCCTTGGCCTGCTCGGCGCCCTCGGCGTCGAAGATTTCGCGCAGTGCCGCGGCGACAATCCCGCGCTCCGACCGCCGGCAGTGGCCCTGCATGTTGCGCACGAAGTGGACCGTGCAGCGCTGCCACGGGCAAGCGAGAATCCGCGCGATCGCCGCCTTGAGGCCCTGGTGGTGGTCAGAGACGCAAAGCCGCACGCCGCCGAGGCCGCGGGCTCTGAGCGAACGGCAAAACTCGACCCAGAAGGCCTCGCTCTCGACCTCGCCGAGATCGATGCCGATCACCTCGCGGCGGCCGCTTTCATGGACCGCATAGGCGACCACCAGCGCCTTCGAGCGCACGTGGCCGCGATCGCGCACCTTGAGCTGCTTGGCGTCGAGCCAGAGGTAGGGATAGGTGCCCTCGAGCGGCCGGCAGCGAAACGCCTCGACGCGCTCGTCGAGAGCTCGACACAGGGCCGAGACGCGGTCCTTGGTCATCCCCTGGATGCCGAGCTGCTCGACCAGGCGGTCGACCTTGCGCGTCGAGACCCCGTTGACATAGGCCTCCATCACCACGGCGACGATCGCCTGCTCGGCGGGTCGGCGGGGCTCGAGGAAGCTCGGGAAGTAGGCCTCGCCCGAGCGCTTGCGCGGCACCAGCAGGTCGATCTCGCCGACCCTGGTCTCCCAGCGCCGCTCGCGGTAGCCGTTGCGATGAGTTGCGCGCTCGGCGCTCACCTCGCCGCGGCGGGCGCCGATCTCGGTGGTGATCTCGGCCTCCATCAGCTGCGCGGCGACGAGCGCGACAGCCTCTGTCAAAAAGTCGGCGTGCTCGTCGAGCAAGGCCTTGGCGACGACCTCGGCGGTCGTCAAGCTCTGGCTCTCGGCCATCGTGGTGTTCCTTTCGTCAGTCGACTTGCAGGTCAACCGACGAGTCTGGGACCCGCGGTGGCCGGAACCTCACCAGGCGCTTCCGCGGAAGCGCCCCCGATCACTGCGAGCTCGTTACACCACTTCTACCGACATGACCACCCCCGCCACCTCGCCGCCATCAACGCCTGCTCGATGCACGAGCAGGTCACCGCGGGCCACGACTTCACCGTCACCGCCCGCTACGACAACTCAGAACCGCTATCCGACGTGATGGGCATCTACCTGACCTACGTCTGGTGGGGCACCCAGTAAACGTCGCTAATAATGCCGGCCAGGCCGGGCGAGGCACGACTCGCGTGCCTCGCCGGTCAGCGGAGTCCTGCTCTGGGACGCAGCAAGAGCGACCTGCTGCGCTCCTTACCCCTTGTAAGTAAACGTATACTTACAACTGTGCCTCGGGCCAGCCGCGAGCACTCGATGCTTGATGCCGCCCTTCGATGCTTCGCAGACAGGGGCTACGCCGGGACCCGCGTCAAGGAGATCGCGGCGGTCGCCGGCGTTTCTGACGGGGCCCTCTATCGCCATTTCCGCTCCAAGGAGGAGATCGCCCAGCGGCTCTACCGTCAGACGCTGGAGGTCTATTCGAGTGCGCTTCAGGAGGCGGCAGGGGGCGATGCGTCGGTGGAGCGCCGCCTGAGGCGCTGCGCTGAGGCCGGGCTGGCGCTCTCCCGGGCCAAATCCCGACGCGATGACCTTCGCGATCCTCCGTCAGCACAGTTTCATGCCGAACCTGCCCGACGGCTTTGCGTATCCGATCCAGATCATCGAAGGCCTGGTCGTCGAGGGGCAGGAGGGCGGCTCGGTTAGGGCCGGAGACCCGAAGCTGCTCGCCGCGATCTTCACCGGATGCGTTTTGCGGCCCTTGATCGTCGCGCAACTCGCCGGCCCCGACTCCTTCGATCTCGAGGAGCCCAGCGGCCACGACCAGACGATTCTCGACTCGGCCTGGGCGGCCGTGAGGAGGTAACCGTGCCGACTCTCTTTCTGATCGGCGGGACGGGCTTTATCGGGAGTGCGGTGGCGAGCGAGGCGCTCGAGGGCGGGTTTCAGGTGCGTGGTCTGGCGCGTTCCGAGTTCGCCGCCTCGTCGCTGCGCTCCGCAGGCGTGGAGCCGGTGCGCGGCGATGCACATGAGCCGAGCTGGATCGAGAAGGCGCGCGGCGCCGACGTTCTGATCGACTTGGTTCAGCCCCCATTGCCCAGACGTATGAGTCGCAGGGCGATGCGCCGTGTGGCCGAGGAGCGCACCGCGGCGACCGCAGCCGAGCTCGCCGCCCTCAAGCTGCTCCCTGCCACCGAACGGCCCGTGTATTTGTCGGTCAGCGGGGCCGACGACCTCGAGCCCAATGGTCGCGGGGTAATTAGCCACGAGTCGAGCTTGCGCTCGGGCGACTCGGGCTTCGCGATCATCGGCGTGCCGGTACGCAGGCTCGTGGAGCAGTCCGGTGTCGAGGCCGCCTTCGTCCACTTCGGAGTCATGGTCTACGGCCCCGGTAAGGGCTTTGCCGACTTCTATGTCAAAGGACTGCGCAAAGGGCGCGCCGCCGTTATCGGCTCCGGAACGAACAGGCTCCCGCTGACACACGTCAGCGATGCCGCACGGGCGCTCGTGCACCTGGCCGGGCTGCCTGGGAATGAGCTTGTGGGACGCACCTTCCTCGCCGCCGATGGATCTGACACCACCCAGGGGCAGCTACTCGACCAGACGGCGGAGCTCATGGGAGCAAAGCGCCCACGGCGCGTCCCCGCCGCGATCGCGGGACTGGTCGCGGGCCCGGTGGCCACAGAGGCGATGACGTTCGACGCCCACGTCGACAACGCGGCCCTGACAGCCACCGGCTTCGAGTTTCGCTATCCGTCTCCAAGCGAGGGGCTACCTCCGACACTCGAGCACCTCGGAGAGCTTGTCCCCGCTCGTCCCGATGGCTGAGGACACATTCACTCGGGCGTCAGCGCATCATCTGCATGCCCGCGTCGTGCCCACCGTCGTCGTGCGTGGCCTGGCCGGTCGGCTCGGCGAAGCCGGGCAGGCTCGCCGGGGCGACGGAAACCGAGAATCCGAGTACGAGCAGGGCGATCGCGACCGCGTAGCGGGTTGACCTTGGCCAGGGCAGGAGCTTTTCGGCCGCGATGAAGGCAGCGATCAATGCCATCCAGCCGATGCTCATGACACCAACGGCGAAGAGGGCGGACATCAGGGCCCAGCAGCAGCCCAGGCACCAGGCGCCGTGTCGCGCGCCCAGGGCGAGCGCGCCATCGCGCCCGGGCCGCCAGCGCTCGGCGAGGAACATCATCGGGCTGCGGCACTTCACGAGGCAAGCGTGCTTCCACGGCGTGACCTGATAGATCGCTGCCATGACGATCACCCCGCCGGTGAGCCAGCGGCCACCCTTGTCCCACGCCAGGAACGCCGGGTCGAGTTCGCGCCCCAGCTCCAGCAGGCCATAGGCGAGCAGTCCGGCCGCCGTCCAGATGACGAGGTATCCGGCCACGAATATCGCGGTGGCGTCCGGCGCCGCGCCGCGCCCCTTGGCGCGGTGTCCTGCGCGCAGACGGTCGTACATCGTCACCGTGGGCGCGACTGATGGGAACATCATCGCGGCCATCATCACCACCCAGACCGTGACGTAGAAGCCGAGACCCCCGAGGTCCATGCCAGGTGTGGACTCCATCCCAGCCATGCGGTTGTCGGTGAGCGCCCAGGCCGCGACGGCGAGGCCGAGCAGCGCAGCCACCAGCGCTAGCTGCGGGCGCTCGACACGCGGCGTAGACCGCGGGCGCGTGAGGCCTGCGGCCTCCACCGATCAGGCAGCCCAGGAGAAGCGGCTCGAGAAGGCGGACTTGCCCTCGTGCGCGAAGTCGATCCCGAACGCGCTGAACTGCGACTTGGTGGACCGAGCGATCGTGAGCGTCTCGCCCGCCGGGTGGAAGATCCGGTCGAGCCTCGCCGGCTCGCCGTTTTCCTTGCCGAAGGGCACGACGTCCTGCACGGTGACCTCGCCGCCGCCACCGAACCTGACGCTGTGGGTGCCGTTCTCGTGCGAGACCTCCATCGACACCCTTTCCATGCCGAGGTTCTCCCCGATCAGCGGGCCGAGCGCCTCCATCGGCCCCCCCAGCTGGCCGCCGAACACCGCACCGAGCTTCTCCGCCTGCTCGTCAGTCGCGGTCTCGTCCATCAGCACGCCGAGCCGCCAGTTGCCCTCACTCATCACCTTCGGCGTGTCGCCGACCGCCGCCACCGTCAGCCCGCTCACGTCCACGCCCTCGATCTCGCCCGACTCGATCTCGAAAACGAGCAGAGCGTTGCAGCGGTCGTAGTCAGCGCCCAGGTCCAGCGAGACAGTGCACGGGCACGGCACCTCGCAGGAACAGTTCTCCATGTAGCTGCCCTCAATGCTCCAAGCCACGAGCCTCTCCCTCTGTCGCCTGGGCTGATTCTCTTCCCGGAACCGACCCGGAGTCAAGGGTTGTCCGCCCGAGCCCGGCCGGCCTCGAAGGTGCATCGATGCTCGATAGTCAATCGGTAGGCAGGACGCCGTCGAAGACGACGTCGAGCGAGTCCCGTACCTTGAGCGCTCCCATCAGCCCGCGGTAGGGCTTGATCCCCCACTCGCTCTGCACCAGCGCCGCAGTCCCCGTCAGGTGGCCGTCGCCGCCCACGCTGAGCTCGACCTTCGCCGGACGGCTCTGCCCGTGGATGGTGAGTTCCCCGCGCACTGAGAGGCGCCCGTCGCCGTCAGCGGCCTCCACCGCGCTCGAGCGGAAGCTAATGGGCTCCCCACCCAGCACCTTCTCGTCGATGTTCTTACGGATCTCCTCGCGGTCCTTGTCGGTGAGCGGCTTGAGGCCGCGCAGTCCCTCGCGGGGATACAGAGACCGGGCGTCGGCGTACAGCTCGAGGCTCGCCTGTGACAGGTCCTCACCGACCTTGAGCGTTGCCCGCCACTGCCTTACTTCGATGATCAGGTCATGCCCTGCCTTGGCGGCCACCCCCTCGCGGTAGGTCTTGACCACAAGGCTCGCCGTGTCTGGCCCGAGCTCGCGGGTACCTGCACTGAGCCCCATCGGCCGATCGTATGCGCCTGCCGGGCCGAGCTCAACCCGGCCGAACGGCGTGAGGCAATCCCGTCGCCTACCGCCAGTGGCGTAAGGTCGGCCGGAGGTGAGCGAAGAGGACCTGAGAGAGGCAAGCCGAGCGCAGTGGTCCAATGTCGCCGGCGGTTGGGCGCTGGCCGCAGACCGTCGCGAGGGAGGCCCATCAGGGGCCGCGGCGGACTGGATGCTGCGGGCGGCAGACCTCAAGCCTGGGGGCCGGGTGCTCGAACTGGCGTGCGGTGCCGGCGACGTGGGTCTTCGGGCCGCCGAGGCGGTCGGGTCCACCGGCCGGGTGTTATGTTCGGACTTCGCCGAACCGATGGTGGAAGTCGTGCGGACGCGGGCCGACGCTCTCCGCATGGGGCACCTAGAGGCTCGGGTCCTCGATGCCGAGGATCTGCTCCTCGACGGCGAGCTTTTCGATGCAGTGCTCTGCCGCTTCGGTTACATGCTGATGACCGACCCTGCCAAGGCGCTCCGCAGCAGCGGGGCTGCTCTTGATCGCGGAGGACGCTTGGCGCTCTCGGTGTGGGGGCCTGCCGAGCGCAACCCTTGGCTCTCGTTGATCACAGACGCGGTGATGAAGAGCCTTGGGGCGCCGCCACCGGCTCCGGGTGTCCCGGGACCGTTTGCTCTCGCCGATCATGATCGACTGGGCAGCCTGGTCGAGGGCGCCGGCGTGGAGGATGTCGTCGTCGAGGACCTGGAGACAGAGCGTCGGCACGAGTCGCTCGATGATTGGTGGGCGGATACCCGCGAGGTCTCCGGGCCAATCGGGGCACTGCTCGGTCAGCTCGCGGAGGAGCAGGTCACCGCGATCCACGACGAGGCGTTGGCCAGGGCGCGCGAGCACGTTCGGAGTGATGGAGCGGTTTGCTTTCCGGCATGCGTCGCGGTGGCCAGCGCTCGACGAGGGGTGTGAAGCGTCGTATGCTGCCGCGGTGCGGGCGCTCCTAGAGGACGGGCCTCTGCAAGGCAAGACGGTCGAGATCGAGGCCGTGGAGGGCCGGCCACCCAAGACGGTTGACGTCCCAGATGACCAGGGCGGCGCCTACCGTTACTGCCTTGCGGAGTGGACCCAAGAGGGCATGACGGCCGCCTACACGTTTCTCTACGCCGTCTAGTCCGCTCTGCGAGAGCGACCGCTTCGCTCACGGACGTTTGAACGGAGACCTACGCGGCGGCTGCCCGGGGCTGCTTCGGCGAGGGCGAAGCTGATCGTCACGTCTATTGAGATTCCTTTGGTTGTCCACGCACGGGAGTGACCAGACGTCAGACGTAG
>Ga0136614_10000305_pt1 | contig 22894 bp, 15 predicted proteins | sample AntDrymUQ2792106_2_FD_106643 | JGI IMG/M metagenome (GOLD analysis project Ga0136614, IMG submission 106643) | Polar desert sand microbial communities from Dry Valleys, Antarctica - metaG UQ279 (21.06) | ecosystem: Environmental > Terrestrial > Soil > Desert | place: Antarctica: Dry Valley... | reverse complement strand
GCTCGTGACACCCCGCCCCCACCACGACGAGGTCCACGTCACACACCGCAGCCGCCGACACCAGCGCCCGGCCGAGCGCGAGGCCACCGCGCCGGAACGCCGCCCTGGCGACGGGACCGCCCGCGGCGGCCAGGTCCGCCGCGTCCGTGCCGTCCCACCCCTGCGATCGCGCCCAGCGCACCAGCGACGGCCCCGACGCGACCGTCTCGAGGCACCCGCGGCCGCCGCACGGGCACCCCGCTCCGTCGGCCGCCACGACCATGTGCCCGACGTGGCCCGCATTGCCCGTCCGCCCCGGCACCGGCCGCCCGCCCGCGATCAGGCCGCCACCGACTCCGGTCGACACCACGACGCCCAGCAGGTCCGCAGTGCCGCGCCCGGCGCCGTGGCGGGCCTCGCCGAGGGCCGTGCACACCGCGTCGCCCGCGAGCTCGACCGGCACCCCCGGCAGCAGCGCCGCGACCCGCTCGCGCAGCGGGAAGCCGTCCCACGCGGGAAGGTTGATGGGGCTGACGGTGCCCGCGACCGGGTCGAGCGGCCCGCCGCACCCGATGCCGACCCCGCGCACGGGCCTGCCGTCGCGCGCCTCGTCGAGCACCGCCACGACGGACGCCCAGGGGTCACCGGTCGGGCGCTGGACGTGGCGCAGCACGCGCCCGCCGCCGACCAGCGCGGCCGCGATCTTCGTCCCGCCGACGTCCAGGGCCAGCACAGGCAGCTCGCTCACGCTGGGTATCCTCCAACCGGACAGCTCCCCTCCGACAGGTACCTTCGATCGGAGGACGTCGGCGCGATGCGGGAGGCCAGCGGTGAGTTCGACCGATCTGGGAGGCGCGTCCTTCGCCGTCGTGCTGCGGGGCTATGACCGCAGACAGGTCGACGAGCGGCTGCGGTTCCTCGGGGCCGAACTGGCCGCCGCGGAACATGCGCTGGGCTCGGCGCACGAGCGCACCGCAGCGGCGGAGGACGAGCTGGCGCGGGTGCGCGCGCAGGGCGGCGCCCGTGAGCCGGCCCCCACCGTCGGCGAGCGGGTGGACCGCATGCTGCGGCTCGCCGAGGAAGAGGCCGACGACGTCCGCTCCCGCGCGCAGGAGCAGGCGGCGTCGTACCTACGCCAGGCGCAGCAGGAGGCCCAGCGACTCGTCGCGGAGGCCACTGCGGTCGCCCAGCAGCGCGAGCGGGACGCCCATCGCAACGTGCAGCACCTCGGCGCAGTGCGCGAGGAGGTGCAGGCACGGCTGCTGGAGACGCAGCGCCTCCTCGACGGCCACCTGCCCGCGCTGCAGGAGGCCACCGGTGGCGCACCGGCCGCCGGAACCGCGAGAATGGACCAGACACGTCCGCACCAAGGAGAGGGCACATGAGCTTCCTCAGCAAGATCGTCAGTAAGGCCCAGCGCTACGCACAGCGGAACCCGGACAAGGTGCGGGGCCTCACCGACAAGGCCGCCCGGTTCGCGGACAAGCAGACCAAGGGCAAGTACCGCAGCCAGATCGACAGCGCAGTCCGCAAGGTCGACGGTGTCACCGGGGACGGCCGTCCGCACGGCGGGCCCGAGCCGCGCCGTGACGGCCCGCCCACGTGGTGAACGCCGGCCGCTGACCGGAGGCGGTGACCAGCCGCTCCCCGGCGCGGTCAGCGGCCGGACATCGAGGAGCGGCGCATGCCCCCGCAGCACGTCCCGGCGGCCCCGGAACCTGCCCCGTCCCCGCAGCAGGTCATCGCAGGCCTGCGCGCGACCAGCGAGGGCGGCGACGATCTGGTGCAGCTGCTGACCCCGGAGGGCCAACGCGTCCACCACCCCGACTTCGCGCTGGACATCGGTACCGCCGAGATCCAGGGGCTCTACCGCGACATGGTCCTCGTCCGCCGGGCGGACCGGGAGGCCAACGCGCTGCAACGCCAGGGCCGGCTCGGCATCTGGGTGCCGCTGCTCGGCCAGGAGGCCGCACAGATCGGCGCGGGCCGCGCGATGGCTCCGCAGGACATGGCGTTCCCCAGCTACCGGGAGCACGGCGTCGCGTGGTGTCGTGGCATCGACCCCACCGAGCTGCTGGGGATCTTCCGCGGCACCGACCACGGCTCGTGGGACCCGCGGGAGACCAGGTTCCATCTCTACACGATCGTCATCGGAAACCAGTGCCTCAACGCCGTCGGCTACGCGATGGGGCAGCGCTTCGAGGGCCGGGTGGGTGACGGCGAGACCGGCGAGTCGACGATCTGCTTCTTCGGCGACGGCGCCACCTCCCAGGGCGACGTCCACGAGGCCTTCGTGTGGGCGGCGGTGTACGACGCACCGGTCGTCTTCTTCTGCCAGAACAACCAGTGGGCGATCTCGGAGCCGCTGGAACGCCAGACCCGCGTGCCGCTCTACCGCCGCGCGCAGGGCTATGGCTTCCCCGGCATCCGCGTCGACGGCAACGACGTGATCGCCACGCTGGCCGTCACGCGGTGGGCCCTGGCGGAGTGCCGCAGCGGCAACGGCCCCGTGCTGCTGGAGGCGTTCACCTACCGGATGGACGCGCACACGACGTCGGACGACCCCACCCGATACCGGCTCGCCGCCGAGCTGGAGGCCTGGAAGCTGAAGGACCCGATCGAGCGGGTGCGGGTGAACCTCGTGCGCGAGCACGACGTCCCGGCGGAGTTCTTCGACGAGGTCGCGGCTGAGTCCGACGAGCTCGCCGCGCGGCTGCGCTCGTTCTGCGAGGCCATGCCGAAGCCGGGACCGGAGCGGATCTTCTCCCAGGTCTACGCGGAGCCGTCCCCGCCGGTGGAGGCGCAGCGCGAGGAGTACCTGGCGTACCACGCGTCGTTCGAGCGACCCTGATCCCGCGACCCTGCCGCGGACACACGGGTTGTGTGTGTGGGGGGGTCTTCTGTCTGCCGTGACTTCGGTGATGGTAGCGGGTGGAACTCCCGCCGTCGGCGGCGCAGACAGCGACGAGTGATTGGACGGCGATGTTGTTACGCGAAACTGTCCTTCTATCCGTTGGGCTCGGCCTCGGCGGCATCCGTAGGGTCTGTAGTTGACGGTGCCACGAACGCCCACACGGCGACTTCACAGTACCGTAATACGCGATCCCCAATTCGATAACCTGGCTTGAATATCTCGGCGAGAACACCATCCTGCGAGGCGTTGGACGTGTTAGCTGCGTGAACTACGCGAGCCTCCCGGCGGTCGAATTTCGTGCCTATTTCGAGACTGAACGTCTCGACGCCTTGGCGCTGCAAAATCAGTTTCACGTCAGCCGAAACCTCCCGCAATACGCGGTCGATGTCGCTCGAAGTGACGGCCTCGCGCTGAAGCCATGCACGCCCGTTGCGCAGGCAGGTATCCGCGAGGGAGATCAGGTCGCGTACCACGGGGTCTCGAGCACGTTCGAGTTCTGAGCGCCGGAGCTGTTCATTCTCTTCGTGCAATCTGTCCACAAGTACGCGTTGGTGGTCATAGATCCGCACGCTGTGACGGAAATCGTCGCGGAGTGCCTCCACCGCCCCGGTAAGCTGTCGTAGGGATCCCTCGATCTCGACGTTCTGTCTGCCGCCCGGATCCCGGTTCTCCTGGGCGTGAGGAAGAACGGCAAGGTCGGCGGGAGGCACAGCCGGAGACTGGTCATCGCATGGTGGCGTAGGACCCAGCGCCTCTCCTGCTGGGAACATTTCTCGGGCAGAGATGTCGGCGTTCCCTGTCTCAGATTCGCCGCCGTCATCCGGCGTCTTCCCGAACTCGTGATCCACGGACCCACTCCTTCGACTTGTTTGATGGAGACGATGACAGAAGCTCCCTGCACCACGTCGTCACTTCCGTGGCAGCGTCGTGCCGTCGGGACCGCCAGTGTGTAGTAGTAGTTTGGCATAGCAGTTGTCGGGGTCAATGCCCTCGCCATCACACCATGAATTCGCTGATTCGCCGCTACTGAACTCTATCGGCATCACCGTGACCCAATAGCCCTTCAACGCGTAGTTCACGTAGTCGTCAGACCGGAGGAGCAGCGCCTGCGGGTAACGTGCTCTAAGTGAGTTGAAGTGGTGGAGAATTTCACCATAACCATAAACTATACCGTCCGCCTCGAGGCCGACAGCTTTGGCTGACAGCTGGGGCACCCAGCTGTCGACGAGTGCATCTACCTGCGGTCGGTCTCCCTCTACCTGTTGCTGTAACGCGACTTCAGCAGAGACCGGCTGCGGCGGCACCGACTGTTGAGGCCTTGGCACTGTGGTGGTCGGAGTGTTCGATGGCGTTCCAGCCACTCCGGTAACAGATGGTGATTGGGTTGCCCACCATGCGGCCAGGACTACCAACACGATGACGGTTCCGAGTGCGGATAGCACTAGAAGTACGCCAGCGATGCGCCGTGCGTTCACGACCTGCCGCGGTATGGTGGTGGTCATCTGTTCTCCCGCTTGCCGAGTAACCACAAGAGCGGCGCAGCGGTGTCGTCATTCTGGATCACGGAACGGGTACGGCCGCTGGGGCGCGCTTTTACTTTGAACGCGTCGAGCGCGCTCACGGCGAAATAACCGCACCGCCCGAAGGTGTTCTCCAGAGCGGCCAGCAGAGCTTGCTGCCCAGCGACGACCTCCAACCAGCGCCGGACCGCGTCCGACCGAACGGAACGTGCGGTGACTTCTCCTGCGGCATCCCCGAGTTCGTCGTACGGATGCGCAACCTCAGCGGTCGCCAGCAGGCCGTCGCACTTGGTCAGGATGACGGCGACCGGCACGTCCATCTTACGGTTGGTTCGGACGCCCAGATTCTCCCGCAAGGTCTGCGCGAACCGGCTGAACACCTCGTCGGCGTCGGCCTGCGAGTGCCGCAGGCGAGCCAGGACATCGGCTTGGACAACCCGGCGTACCGCCTCGAATGAGAACGGATCGACAATGAGGATGACACCCTCGGTGTGCCCGAGAAACCGAAACGTGGCGACGCCGTCGCTCGTCTCGTACCGCTCCCCGGCAGCGTCGTACAGGTACAGCAGCCGACGGCGGGCGGAGCCTTCGGCGCCGACGTAGATGTTGAATGCCCGTACCGAGATCTCCGGCAGGGTCGCGCCGATACCGCCGAAGGCGGCTTTCTCGAGTGCGGACCGCACCCTGAGATACTCTTTCCTGGCCTGTGGGTCAGCGAATTCAGCAGTAGCAGGGTCGGACTGCAACATGGGCTCCAGGCTTGCCACCGCGGCCATCATGAACACCGTTTTCCCGGCGGCTCTACCCGCGACTACCGGGACATGAAAGGTCGGCGCGGTCAAACCCTTCAGGGGTAGCGGCTTGTTGCAGCCCTCGTGCTGGCAGTATGCGGGCAGTGTCCACTTGCCCAGCAGCAGCAAGGTCGGTAGAGAATTCCCACAACGACAGACATGGAAAAATACCCCCAGCGATCCAGGGATCAGCCGTCGATGCAGCGCGGGATTCCCAGGCGGGCAGTCTTTACAGCTGTAGGCGGGAGACCCGACGCGTCGGTGGCAACTGCTGCACTCCAGGGTGATACCGCGGGTCTGCAATACTGCCAGCTCTATAAAGCGCAGTATTCCTGCGAATATGACGGTGGCTAGAACTGTGAGTCCGAGAACTAGCCCGAAGACCACGGAGATAAGCGTGGCGAGAATCCCAGCGCCCGCTGCTCCTAACCCCACCCCCACCATCCCGCCCACCATTGGGCCAGACGTGACGAGCTTAACCACGCTCGGTTCGATCGGAAGCCACAAGCCTATAGACGACCACGTATCGAAGATACGCTTCGCTAGCGAGTCGCGCAGATTAGAACGTGACCCTATTGGGGGGTTTATGGCGGGACTCCCGGCGAAGGTGCGTTCCCAGCCACACCGGGCCGCGGTCTGCACCGCCTGTGCGTAGTCACGGAATACGGGGCCGAAAAAGTAGCTGCGGTAAGAGGGCTCACGGTGCTGCCGGCTCGTACCAGGGGATGGTGGCTCGATGCGCAGATGCCAGATTGGAGCAGTCCCACGAAATACCCCGGCTGTAGCGCTGGCGAATTCGATCAGGACTAGGCCGGCCGCAATCGTTCCGCTTACGGCCGCGGCCAGCGGAGCCAACAGTGCGTAGGAGAAGTAGAGCGCCCACAAGACGAGCGCGGCGCCGATGAGCCATATGAGCCACACTAGACGTCACCGCCCGATGCGCGGCGCCTGAAGAACCGGGCGAGGGTTGACTGCGGGAGGTTATGCTCGCGCCAGTCCTTCCACCATGACGGCCAGTTCTTCGCTGCTCGTCTCCCGGTGGAAGGGAGCAGCGGCGCAAGCTTACGGTTCTTGCTCTCGAAGGAGCGTCCTATGGCGTCGAGTTCGCGTTTACGTCTCTGCGTTAAGGCATTTCTGCAGGTGGTGTCGAGGAGTCGCTGACCGGTGTCGTTCTTGTCTGCGAGGAACACGACGGCGGGCAATATTGCAGCGATGGTGGTTGGCTTCGCCGAGGCCAGGATGACGGCGAGGCGCAGGTCGTAGACCATCAGGAAGCTCTGCGACCCAGATTCCCGCACGAGTCGGAGCAGGACTTGTGCGTGATAGGTCGAGTCGGTGAGCGACAGCAGCCAGTTCGCGACGGCCCCGCCTGCCCAGTCGGCTACGGCGACGGCTGCGCGCGCAGTGTACCGAACGGTGTCCACCGCCGCTTGCGCCACCTCTTCCGAGGGTTTTGGAGAGTTGTTGAAGTAAGCGCCCCAACGGACGCAGTCGGCGGTGTCCACCGCACTACCCAGCGATCCAGCCAACGGGTCCGCGGCGAGCAGGTCGGCGAGCTCTTCATCCGCCCTCGTCAGGCCTGGGCCTTCCGCGTCCTTGATCAGGCGTTCCATGAGTCGCTGCGGGACGTTCGTCGCGCCGAGGACAGCCGCATCGAGGCGTCGGCACAGCTCCACGCCCTCGTCGGCGGTTGGCAGACCTGGCCAGAGCAACGCCGCGAAGCGCTCGACGGCTTCGGAGCTCGGGTGAGCCTGTACTGCGTGGAGCAGAGCGGGCACCCGACCGGTCCGAGTGCCCCGGGCATGGGCCAGTGAGGCGGCCAGTGCGCAGCGCGAGCCCCGCTGCGTGACCGACTTGAGTAGGTCGGCGGCCGCCGGAGACAGCAGTTCCTCGACCGCAGTGTCGAAGAGGGCGTCGGGTGCGAGCCGGTCCTCGAGCTGCGCACAGACCAGCGGCAGCAGCCGTTCGACATCCGGTAACCGCCTCAGCTGGGTGGGCGCGTCCGGGAGGTGTGGGTTGAGCAGTTCGGCGAGCACGACCTCGACAACCAGGGATTGCAACTCGACGCCGGGCTGCCGGATCTCAAGCCGGGCCAGGACGCCGAGCACGCTCGCCGCCGTGGCAAGCTGTGGGGACGCCCTCAGCGCGCCAAGTGCCCACTCGACCGCTGTCTCGTCGCGGCGCCCGCTCGTCCGGGACGGGAGCCAGATACTGGCGGGGTCGAGCGCGCCGTCAGCGCTCTGAGACAAGGCCGCCCGCACGTAGGCGGACTCCAGCTCCGGTCCCGGCGCAGTGCCTGCGCGGCTGGCCGCTGCAAAGACGTCGGACCAGCGCTCGACATCGTCGAAGGAGCCCACCCGACGGATCTGGTCGTCCACCCGCTGCCACAGCGCCGGGGCGAGCGCGGACGGCAGCCGGCAGAGCGCGAACTCCACGGCCTTCAGGGGTGCCTGCACCGTGCCGGACGGTCCCGGGACGGTGAGCTCAACCAGGTCAGCGAACTGATCGAGCTCTGCCGCCTCAAGTGGAGGCGAGACGTGGACGGCCAGCGTGACGACCTCACCGACGGCGGTGACCCCACGTGCCCAGCAGTCGCGCAACACGCTCGCATAGCGGCTGGTAGTCCCGTCGCCTGACCCATCGGCGGCTAGCGTGACCACGATCTGGTCACCGTAGGGGCTGCTGATGACCTCGACGTCCGGGGTGGTTCCGGCCACCAGTACCTCCGCGTCCGCCGGAGAAGACGTGAACGTCGTGAACGAGACCGCACGTGCGAGCGCCGCAGGCAGCGACCGCGTTACCGCTGCGAGGGCGCGGGCGACGTCCACCGCGTTCGGCGCCACGACCACGACGCGGTCCGCGCGGCCCGCGAGTCCCTCCTGTACCGCGCTGAGGAGCACGCCGAACTCCGGCAGGCGGCCCTCCAGCAGGTGAGTGCGGATGCGTTCGGTGTCAGCGAGCGGCCCGGGTGGAATCGCGTCGACGAGTGGCAGCTGCGTCTCCTGCGAAGGCTGCCAGCTCCACAGTCCGGAATCCCATGCCTCGATCGGCAGCATCCCGTCGAGGTCCTGGTCGGGCGCGTCGAGGACGAGGACGTGCGCAAAATAATTGCCTTGTCGTCCGGTGAAGTCCGTGCCGAGATATCTGCTGTGGAACAGCACCGCCGCGTCGGCGAACGACCGGTAGCCGACCGCGACCGGGAAGCGCGCGATCTGCTCGGGCGTCGGCAACACCGGCGCCGATGGGGAGGGTTGGTACGCGCTGAGCCGCAGACCGAGATCCTCGTGCCGTTCGGCCACACCAGCGCTCGCGGCATTGACCTGGAAGCCCTGGGTTCCTTCCTTGCCGTGCTGGCAGGACGTGTAGTACAGCTGCCGGATCGTCATCGCTTGGCCCTCCGCACCCGGATCTGACCGAACCGCCCCAGCAGCCACAGCATCGGATCCTCGACGCGCAGCGGGTGGATGCCTGATTGGGAGATCTGAGTCTTGCTCGTCGGGGGGGCACCCAGCGCGGACAACCCGAAGTACCGATAGGTCGAGAAGTTGTTGTTGACCGTGTTCAGCAGGTTGTCGCCGTCCGCCCAAGCGCTCAGCGTCGCCCGCGCCTCGTCATGGACATGCTGACCGTCCGCTTCGTCGTACACACCGTGGTGTGGTCCGGGTTGCCGCAGCGGGGAGTGGTCAGGGAGCACGCCATTCAGCGCATCGGTCTTCGTCAGCGCGATCGCGAGTGGGATGGAGACCTTCTGAGTGGAGGTCATCCTACGGCGCTCTCGCAGCAGCTCTGCCAGGCGTTGGATCATCTCGACCTGGTCCGGCGCGTTCTCGGGAATCGGCGTGGAATCGCCGATGGCCCGGCGGACGCTGGACATCTGCAGCGGGTCGACGATGAAGATGATGCCGTCAGCCGCATCCAGGTAGGCGGCCAGCCTGCCCAGCCTCTCCTCCTTGAGGATGTCCTCGCCCGCGGTGTCGTAGAAGATCATCATGGCGGCGGCCAGCCGGTCCCTCATCACCCGGTCCATTATCGGATGCCGTGCCTTCGGAAACCGCAGCATGAACAGCAGCGGCTCCAGCCGTCGCTCCGCCCGGATCGGGTTCGTGGCGGCCACGGTCTCCCCCCTCTCGTACATCGGTCCCCCGAACAGCGCTCGGTACCGGTTGCGGGAGCTGTCGCCGACCAGCTCCGCCGACATGCCGTTGAAGGCCGCCCCGATGGTGTTGCGCAGCTCGTGGATGAGCACCCCGGCATAGGTGCTTTTGCCCGACTCTCTCGACCCGATCATGGCGACGATACGGCTCTTGGTGGTGATGTAGTCGTACTCGAGCCGGTTGCGGCAGTGCGGGCAGAACCGCGCGGCCGAGAACTCCTGGCCGTGCGGGCAGCGCCTCGCCGTGCCGGAAAAGTACTGTGCATCGGTTCCGCACTCCTCCGGACAACGCAGGTGGAGTTTCTTGCGCTTCGCCTGTTTGAAGCAGTAGGGGCACATCAGCTCGGCCACGTCATGTCCTCGCTCGGTCCGGCTTCCTAGTCGATCCGTAGTTGTGTCGGTTTGGCCGGAACGAGCACGATCCGGCCCGCAGCGCTGTTCAGTGGGAAAGCGCGCAGGTAGAGCGGGCGTTCCTTGGTGGGCAGGACGAACTCGCCGGTCAGCGAGGCGGCACTGTTGCCGGGTGCGGGAAAGCGCGCCACCTCCACCCCGTCGTCGGGCTCCAGTGGGGGCAACCTGACCCTGGCCACCACCCGCACTGCGGGCAGCTGCCCGGACGCCGAGGTCACCGACAGGCGACGGTGGTTGCGGTTGCGCAGCCGGCCGACCCGGGTGATCTCGTAGTGGGCCTGTAGCGGCGCGCTCATCCGGACGGTGGCCATCGGCCCGAAGATCGGGACCCCCTCGGTGAACGCGGTCACGCAGACGCTGAACCAGCAGTCGTCGCCGGGAACGGCGACGTGGCAGCCCACCTGCTCGTACTTCGCGTGGGTCACCCGCCACGAGGTGGCATCGGGGTCATCCGGACCGGTCGGCGGACCCCCCACCTTGGTGCTGATCCGGACCTCGACGGCTCGTGGCGGCCAGCGCCAGGTCAGCCTGACCTGCGAACCGAGCCGCTCGGCCCGCAGGTCGGTGATGATCGGCAGTCGGCTGTCGTACTCCACCGGGTTGCCCACCGCCGCCACGTTCTCGACGGTCGTCAGGGGCAGCAGCCAGTGTCGACGCCCGTCCGCAGGCACAGCGGCGCGCAAGGTCCCCGGCCCGCTGGGTCCCAGCGCCCGGAGCGGTGCTCCGAGCCGCTGCGCCGCCGAGAGTGTCAGCACGGCTTCGGTGTGTACTTCCGGCGCGGCATCGAGCAGCCTGAGCTGGACCTCACCGCGGGCTGGTGGTGTCCATGACAGGATGACCGAGTCCTCCGACATCTGGAGGGCTAGATCACGTACCGGCCGGGGCGGCTCCTGGGGCCGGACAGCCCCGACGACGCCGGTCGCGTACCGCAGCCTGCCGTCGAGCAGCTGGTATTCCGCCTCGACCTGGTACTTGTAGGTGACGCCGGTGCGCACGGTGGCGTCCCGGAAGCCGTCCCCGTCGTGTCTCGATGTCGTGATCGCCTCGGCGGCCGCTCGCCGCGTCGAGTCATCGTCGCTGCGCAGCACCCGTGCTCCGCTCGCTCCGGAGGGCAACTGCCAGCGGAGCTCGACCACACCGTCGCCAGGTAGCAGCTCCAGGTCCTGCACGGCCCGCAGCACGACGACCGAGGCGGTCGTAGCGGCGCGCATCGACTGCTCGTCGTTGCGCAGGGTCCACACCGCATACGACACCGCGGCGCCCGCGGGCGCCGCCGAGTCCGTCACCGCGAGGCTGGGCGTGCCGGCCGCGACGACCGATCCCTCGCCAGCAGCCGAACCTCGGACCTGTCGGACGACGCGGTAGGTGATGTCACCGACGCGCGCGGCGCTCGGTTCCCATTCGACACGCACATGCTCCCCGTCGACCCGGGCGAGCGCCCTAGGCGGCTCCGCCGGGCGGCACCGGCGCAGCGCGGCCTCCGCCTCCCGGTCGGAGCACAGCCGGGCAGCCTGGACGTACAGCTCCGCGGCGGCCTCCACATCCTGGTTCTCCAGGAGCCGGGCCTGGGCCAGCATCCGGTCGACCTCTGCGATCTGGGCTTTCAGCTCGTCGCGTGCTGTGATCAGATCGGGCGGGAGGGACTGCTGCGCGGCGAGCACGTCGCTGGCGGTACGCAGATCCCGGGATGCGCGGGCCTCCTGGTACGCCGACTGCCACGTCGACTGCGCCGCAGCCACGTAGCGCACCCGGCACAGCAGCGCGTAGGCCAGGTCATCCGGCTCTGGCAGGCCCAGTTCGAGCAGGTCGCGGGTCGTGGCGGGAGTTCGCAGAGCCACCTCCAGGCTGTCTGCACCCATGGCCGCTTCCGCCGCCAGCTCCTGGAGTGCCTCGGCCCGGAGCACATCGCGCAGCTCGGCCTTGGACAGCCATCGCTGCACCGCAACCAGGATCTTCGTCTCGGCGGTCAGGACGTCACCGCTCGCCTTCTTGTCCAACTCCTCGCGTTCCCGAGTGAGATCGTCCTGGTCCACGCTCGCGCCAGCCGGAAAGCGCTCCCGCAGGTAGCCCCCCAGAGTGGAGAACCTCAGGAACCGGAGCCCATCTTTGATCTTCCGCCAGTCGGACGGCAGTTTGGTGGTCGGTAGCTCGATCGGCTCCCGGATCCGGCGTCCCAGCCCGGCAAGCGCCTCCTCGACCTCCCGTCGGGTAAACCGGCGAGCGCGCCGCCTCGCCATCGCTGAAGCGACGGCGGGGGGAATCTCGCGGGCACCGGCCAGCTCCGTCCGCAGCGCCTCCTGAAGTGTCTTCCCGGACGTCAGCACCTGCTGCCGATGCTGTGCGCGCTCGCCGCTGTCCCGGAGAGACTTCACGGCGTCCTTGTGGACCTCCAGCAGCGTGTTGGCCACCCCGACATACGGGCCGCCGATGGCGTTCCGCTTGATATGGCGGCTCACCCCGTCGAGCGCTTCATCGATCAAATCTACGTCGTCGGTGTCAACCGGCAGCTGGTAGCAGCGAAAGAGGTTCTCCCTCGGGTCCCAGCCCTCGTCGAGCGGTTGGAACACCTCCTCTCGGAAGCGTGCCTCGTCGAGCGACCATGCCGGCACGTGACTACCCTCTCTTCGCTTCTACCACTTGACGATGCTGGGCAGGGGCTTCTCGAGCTCCTCGGCAGGCACCTCGCCGGGGAGGGTGTACTCCAGGCGGAGCTCCTGGCCGGACGGCCCGATCGCGGTCATCTCGAGAATGCCCTCGTCGCCGAGCTGGAAGGTCACGTCTATCGGCTGCCCCGGCGGCTGGCGGGATGGCAGGCCCTTGAGCATTCCACGCACCAGCTCGGTGTTCACGTCGATCGCGTCGTTCAGGACGTTGGTGGCGGACTCGTACACGACGAGTTCCACCTCGGTCTGGTTCGCGGAGACCGTCGTGTACCTGTCTTGGGGGGACACCGGGAGCTGGTCGTTGGGCTTGATCAGCCACGACACGTAGCCCACCTTGTCCCGCTCGTCGCGCACCGCCTTGACGCCGTATCCGCGCGAGGTGATGTTCTCGATCTTGGGCACGGCTGGCCCTGGAAGGAGCTTCGCGGCCGAGTCGGAGTCGTCGGGGTTGTACTCCTCCTGCACCTTGCTGGCGGCGAAGAGGGCGGCGCCCTTGGCGACGATCTGGTCGGGGTCCGCGAGCCGGGGCGGGGGTGCACTCGGGAACCGCGCGCGCAACCGCTCCGTGAGACGCTCAGCGATCACCGGGACCCTGGACATCCCCCCCACGAGGATCACCTCGTCGAGATGGTCGACACCCTTGTCCTTCGCCGCGTCGAGGACCAACTCGGTGTACCTCAGGGTGCGTTCGACAAGATCCTCGGTGAGCCCTTCGAATTCCTCCCGCGTGATGTCGAAGGACGCGCGGGCAGTGTTCGCCGTGAAGCTCATACCGTGTTTGGTCTTGCGGCTGAGGCTCTGCTTGGCGTCCTCCGCTTTCACGGCAAGCTCGCCCACCGCCTCGGCGTCGCTCAAGGGATTCTCGGCATCCGGGCACTGTTCGCGGAACCGTTCCAGGACCAAGTCCTTCAGCATCGCGTCCCAGTCTGCGCCGCCGAGTTCACGGTCCCCACCCGTGGCGATCGCCCGGATCACCTCGCTGGATGCCTCGACGACCGTGACGTCGAAGGTGCCGCCGCCCAGGTCGTAGACGAGCACGGTCCGCTTCTCCGAACCGCTGGACAGACCGTGCGCGATAGCCGCAGCGGTGGGCTCGTTGATGATGCTCAGGACGTTGAGACGGGCGAGCTCCCCCGCGGTCTTCGTCGCGGACCGCTCAGCCCCGCCAAAGTACGCGGGCACGGTGATGACGACGTCCGCGAGCGGTCCCTCATCCGGAACTTCGAGGCCCAGGGTGGACAGCGCGTCCGAGACGACAGACTCCAGAATCAGCGACGAGATCTGCGGGGGGTAGTAGTCCCGGCCGTCCATCTCGATGAAGAAGTCCTGGACCCCCATCTTGCGCTTGATATGCTGGATCACGCGATCCGAACGCCTGCCGAGCTCGTTCTTCGCCTGTTTCCCGACGACAGCGTTCCCGTCGTCCTCGAAGTACACCACCGACGGGGTGGTGTACTCACCCTCGGAGTTCAAGAGAGCGACCGGCTTGTCGTACTCGTCCAGATGGGCCACGCACGAGTACGTAGTGCCCAGATCGATCCCTAGAACCGGCAGTTGTGCCATGCCTCAGCTCACCTTTCCCGGAAGTGTCGTGATCCTCATCGTTGCCACCCACGTCTACGTTCCCGAGCCGCCGTCTCCGGAGCCGCCCTTCCCGATATCGTGTCCCCGCCGATGCGGTGGGTCCGCATTCTGGATGCGAGCGAGCGAGATGCGGCGGGGCTCCCGCCGTCTGCCTTCCTTGGGGGTAGGTGTCACCGTGCGCCCTTCAGCCGGATCATCCTCCTCCTGCACGATCGAGGACACCGGGCGGGGCCCGGGTGAGATCGTCGGGTCGGGCCGCGCACCGGCCGTCGGCGTCGAGAGGACGGGGGCGCTAGATCGATGTCGGCTCAGCAGCAGCCCGCCGACCACGGTCGCCAGGACCGCGACGACTCCGGCGCCGATGACCGGGATGAGCGGGAACGTTCCGGGCTCGGGCTGGGGCAGCGCGATCACCGGTATCCCGCAAGCCTTACTGGCGATGTCATACAGCTTGTCCAGCAGCCCGGAGGCCTCGGTCTGATAGAAGTCTTCTCCGGGCGTCGGGCCCGTCACTGCCACGAGGTTGCCCACGTTCTCGGGCAGCAGACCCATGCCGAGTCCGACGATGCGCGTTCCGCTGCTCTTGAGAATGTCCGCCCCGCTGACGGCGAAGGCTAGATGCTCCGGATCCAACGGGCCGGACCCGCCGGTGGCCGGTTGGCCGTGCGCGGTCGGCTGGCCGTCTGTGAGCAAGACGACGACATCGGGCTGCAGTGCCCCTACGGTGGTGAGTGCCGCGTCCCAGTTGGTCCCACCGAGGTCGCCCTCGAGCAAGGTCAGGTTGTCGATCTGCTCCTTGACCTGTCTACGACCGTCGTCTGCACCGACGTTGGTGGCCGACACGGCGACGGCCGCGTCCGTGCCAAAAGTGACTACCGCAACCTCGTTCCGCGCGCCGCGCAGGGCATCGACAAGGTCGTTAGCCGACTGCTTGACTGGGTCGAGATTGGGACTCATCGACTCGCTGAGGTCCAAGACCAGGGCGATCCGCTGCGGGCACTGCTGCCGCCACGGCGGATTCGGGCTGTCCGCCTGCGCGGCCGGTAGGCAGGACAGCGAGAGCGCGGCAGAAGCCGTTACCAGCACGAGGGAGTAGCTGACGACTCGAACGAGGGCCATCGGCGCCTTATCCTCCCCGGATAGCGGCCAGGCCACTTATCCGACTCTGTCAGCATTGTCGTGTCAGCACCGTGGACGAGATTGAAGTACACTCCCGCTGTCCTTGCTCGCCCAGCTGACCTTCTATCGTGGCTGGTGGTTTCACCGTTACCGAGCCGTGGAGACCGGCCGGGAAAGGCCACGGCGAACCCCTGGCCCCACGCCCCAGACCAGCAGCGGCGAGGATGAACGCGGCCAACCCCCAGCTGGCCGCGGTACGGAGGGACGCTGGGCGCGGGCTGGGGCTCCGAAGATGACCAGGCCGGACGACCATGAATCTCGGCTCGGTGCGAGGCGGGCAGGTGGGACAGGTCGCCGGGGCGGCGATCCCGAGCGAAGCCGAAACGTCGACCGCCGCGCCAGCTTCCCGGACGTCTCCGGGCAGTACGGTGACCCTGGATAGTTCACTGACAGCCCGAGCGGCGGTGGGTGGCGCGTTTCGCCCACTGCCGACCGGACGGTCTCCGCGTTTCTCGGGTGCCAGCCCACCGTCGCCGCGCCGAGGTAGATCAGGCGATGTCTGCGCGGTTGCACGACACCTCCGGCGGGCCTGCCGGCAGCGCTCGGTGCGGTTTGCGCAAACGTGGCGTCCGGGAGTCGGGTGGTCTGCCAGGGCTTGCCATAGTGGCCTCCAAGGGTCGCTGCTGGTCGGCGCTCCGCGTGGCGGAGTGCGCGACAGCCGCCACCGGCGACCGGAGGGCGGCCATCACCCTCATGGTGGCAGTAGCTGATGGATCGAATGTGGACGCGACGTGGATTCAGCCGCGGATCCGCAGATGTGGCTCGATCGCCGCGACGAGACGTGTCAGGTCCTCGTCGAGCGATGTCCAGCGAAGCCGGCACCTTTGCCGGTGGGTCACGTCGACCAGGTCCGCCATGTCGGCTGGCAGCTCGGAAGCGGTGGGCAGTGTCGCATCGTTGAGCAGGACGGGGATGACCGTCTTGCCGGTGCGGAGAGCCGTGCTGATCTCGTACCGAACCCAGTCGGGACCTGCGGTGTGCTGGTGTTCCTCGAGGCGGTCTAACCAGTCTTGCTGGATCACTGCGAGCACCACTTTGCTGGCGTCGAGCTTAGCCCGCAGTTCATCCGGATAACGGGTACCCGGCGGCATCGATCGGATGTCCAAGAAGACCTTGTCCGATCCGAAACGGTCAGAGAGTATCCGGTACAGTCCGGCGACGGCTAGGCCCTCAACACCTTGTCGATAATTGATGAACACGCTTCCCCAGGCCGCCTTGGCCGAGGATTCCAGCGAGTGTCGAACCTTCTCGTCGAGTTCTTGAGCGTTCTTCTTGCGTGTCCGCGCAGCTTGCACACCGACCGCGACAATTACACCTATCATCGTCACGCCCAGCAGGGTCACGGTCAGGCCGATCAGTCGTGCCTCCGCCGTGGCGGGTGACAGGTCGCCGGGGTCACCACGAAGAACCAGGTGACTGAGCAGCCAGTAGAGGGCGTCACCGTAGCTGGCGGGCCGGCCATCGCACTGTGCTCCACATGCAGCGCGTTCCTGATCGGACACGATGTGGGCTTGATATGCGATTGAACCTGCGATGCCGACAAAGAATAGACCGAGGAAACGCACCGGGTCGACCAGGTAGACACCGACACGCGGTACCGATTCATCGCCGGGCTCGCGCAAGATCAGCAAGTCGACGCCGGTCTCGGCAATGCGGGTCACCTCAGCCGCGACGGAGGCAGCATCGCGCGCTGCTGAGGTCGTGATGCAGCGCTCATTCCACACGAGTGTCGCGGTGGGACCCTGCGTTCTGCTCGATTCTGCGGCAGGAACCAATTTGCCGACGCGATTGCGTGCAGCCCGAAGCACGTCCTCGGTCCTACTCGGATCGGTGACATGGCACAGTGACATCGACCAGTTCTGCTCGATGAGCTGCGTACCGGCCTCATGCTGATCGGACACCATGCCCGCGAGTCGGCGGCACAACCACAGTAGCCCGTACAACACCGGAGCAGTCATTATGGCCACCGAGTAGAGAACTGTCGCCATGACGAGCAGTAGCGCCGGTAATAGGAGCGTGGGCACGAACACCAACGGAACGACCAGCAACAACGCCGAGAACGGCGGTACCCATACCACGAGCATGTCCCACCAGCGGTCCAGCCACTGCAGCCGGACGGCAGGGCGGTCGCCGGACATGGTGGTTGTGTCGGGTGGCCGGAGTGCGACGAACTCGTCGGGCGCGCGCCACACCACGAGGTTCTGCCGCCCCAGCAGGTAGAGCAGCACGGCAAGCGGTGGGCGCTCCCGGTACAGACCAGTCATGCTCCTCGGTCGGACGTAGGCGATGGCTTGCCTGCCACGCTCGGCCCGCCGAACCGACCTGGCCGCCCGCCGGCACTCGGCGAACGAGGGTTGCGTCAATGATGTAGACGAGGGATCCAGTCCTTCCGTCGGTCTTTCGACGCTCGCCGCCACTGTGTCACCTGCCTTCGGCGCGTTGGGGTCACGCCACCCCAGTATGGTCGGGCGGCGGCGGGCCTGCGTGCGAGCCGTGGAACCATGACCGTGGATGGCGGCCGGCGTCCTCAACGGTGACGGCACCGGGTGGACGAGACGTGGAGACGTGGATCGGTGGCAGATGTGGCAGCAGTCGTCTTTCGAGACTTTCCTCGACTTCCGCTGCGAGCCAATTCTTTTGCCTACGCTCGTAGCGAAACCACAACTCCATGGCTCCGAAACACAGCCCTGGGGAGACCATTAGGGTCAAAGCCGCCAAGTGTAGCAGCAACCTTACTCTATTCTCCGTAGTATCGATGAGCAGATACGCGACGGTGACTGCGAGGCCAACAGTTCCGGTCAGCAAGATCGCATACGTGATCGCTACTTGCCGGTGTTCGATTCGGAGCCAATCCAGGCGGCTACGCTCAGCTTCGTTTCGCAACATGCCCGCAGCCTTCCTTAGTTGCTGAACGATGTGCTGTGCCTGGTCGTGTTGCACACGTGACAGCGGTGGACGCCACGATGACGTGAGACGCTGCTCCAAGAGTACAACAGCGCGTCGGAGCAATGTCGCCCGATCCGGTAGGCGTTGGGATGGAACCCTCGGTGGCCACTCGCGATCCTCTCGGTACTCCCGCGCGGTAAACGCCAGCACGAATATAAATACGATGAAAAGTCCCGAAAGAAACATGGACGCTGATCCTGCGGCCGACTGGAACGAATCCGCATTGTTCAGGACTGCTTGCGCCCCATAGATGTAGAATGGCACCAAGATCGTGCCGATCAGGCTTAACCGGAGTATCGACGGGTACTGCCTCGGTAGAGACGCAATCTGTTGGTCCACTCGGTCGAGCTGCCGTCCGAATGCCCAGGATATCGCCACAACAAGCAATGATACAGCCATCATAGATATGCATATCATCATAAATGAAAAAAGTGTGTAGTCCAACTCATCGTCGATATACTGAAGTCCAATTCCCACGGCCGCAAGGGTGACCATGACGATGTGGAAACGTGGCTCGTCCGATTTTTTCGGCTCGGTGTCCAAGCTTGGGCGCCAGGAGGCCGGGACTCGGCTCTCTAGCTCCTCGACCACGCAGTCAATGTCGTCGGACAGCGATCCGGAGCGAAAACGAAATGCCTTCAGATCCGCCAGCTTTTGAACTTCCCTGGGCAGTTCGTCGGCGTTGGGCAGCTCGGCATTCTCCAGTAGTATCGGAATTACCACCGGGCGTCGGATGCTTCGATTCGTGGCATGCGGGCTCCCATTGAGCGCAGTACTGATCTCCTCGAGCACCCAGTCGGGGCCTTGCTTGTCTTGTCGCTGATGAAGGTCGTCGAGCCATTCCGGATGGATGATGGCGAGCAGCACGTGACAGTTGAGCAATCTGGCCCTCAGCTCGTCCGGGTATCGGGTGCCCGACCTCATCGACGTGTCGGCGAATACCATGCCGTCGCCGAAGTGGCGGGCCAACCGGTGAGACAACGCCTCGACAAGAATGGCGTGATTTCGTAGACCGTTGTCACTGTCACGTTGCCGGTAGTTGATGAAGATCCCGCCATCTGCCGCTTCGCCCTTCATGGCCGGCCTGTCCGATGCGCCGGCATGTGTCGCAGTAGCCGGCTTTCGCGGTTCTCCTCGATTTCTTCGATCAACCAGCGCAGCGTTCGGTGATCATGGCGAAACATTAACTCCATGGTGCCGATACCGCACACGCAGGCGACTATGCCGACCATCGGTACCCACAGGTACCAGTCAGGGGAGTGTCCCTGATTGAACATCTCATGCATTGAGGCAACCGTGAGGCCGAGTGTAGCGGTCAGCCAGACGGTATATCCGAGCGCCAGCTTCGGATAGCCGACACGAAGCCAATCCTGACGTGTGCGTGTGTAATCGACCATCCGTCGCAGCGCGGCCACGGCGCTGTCCAGCTGATGAACGATCATCCACGCCTGCTCACGTTGGATACGGGACAGCGGTGGATGCCATAACGAGGCAAGACGGTGCTCCAGGCGAGCAATGGTGCGACGCAGTTCCATTGGCTGGGCAGAGACCCTCGGCGGCCACTCACTGTCCTCCCAGATCTTGCGTATCGTCACACCAAAGAAACAGAAGAACAGAATGATATTTGCTAATATTCCAACAACATATAAGTTGTATGCAGTTTCTTCGTCAAGTTCAGCTATCAGTGGCGGCAGAAACAGTATCTCCGCCATGACAACGATCCCTAGTCGTACCGTTAAAAGCCATAGTGCCGATAGGGAATGAACGTGATGCTCCATCCGGTGGATTGTGCGCCCGAACATGGTGGTGGCTACTGTGCCCAGCAGTGTTCCCACGATTGTTAACGCGGACCACAGCAGGAGGGCAGTCGCTGATGTCCACTCAGGCTGTTCTTCTGGCATGAATATGAGGAAATGCGTGACGAACGCGGCTGCGATCAAGCCGCGTGACACCCGCTGTCTTAAGGCCACACGGCTGGGAATTTCGCGCGAGCAGTTCCGTGTCTTCGGATCCGGAGTCGGAGATGGTGGCCAGCAGGTATTGGTGTGGACTTCCAGTTCCGTAAGCAGTCGGGTGAGATCAGCAGTCAGGTAGCCGAAACGAAGACGGAATGCCTGCAGGAGCGCCAGTTCTCGGATATCCTCGGGCAACTCGACGGACTTGGGCGGATCGGTCTTCTCCAGAAGTATCGGGATCACCTCCGGGCGGCGCGCTGACAAATTCCCGGAATGAAGGGTTCCGTTAAGCGCGGCACTGATCTCGTAGTGGACTCGATCGAGCTCACCGTCGACGAGTTCATCCCTCCGTCGCTGAAGATCATATAGCCATTCTGGATGGATGACGACCAGTAACACGTCACACGTGGAAAGTTTAGTTCGCAGCTCATCCGGATATCCATCCGATGTGCTTCTCGATATGTCGATGAAAACTTTTCGAGTACCAAAATGGTCGGCCAGCTCATGCGACAAGATCTCGACGAACAGCGCGTGATCGCGTGGTCTGCCGCTACCGTCGCACAACCGGTAGTTAACGAATATTCCACCGTTTTCCATCAGGGATCCGACGCTAGCTCTGGCACGTTGAGTTCGCTGTTGGCTCCGAACTTGACTACGCTCGATCATAGTGAACACGCTGTCGCTGTCGGGCGCAAGTGGACGTGAGTGTAGCCTGCTCCCGCAGCCGGCGGGGGGTCGCGCCGGCTGGGCCCCCGTGCTGTCACGGTGTTCCGTGGGCCCGGAGATGATTCTGTCCCGCATGGTCGGAACCGGTATGGCCGCAGACGTCATCCAGTCCTCGCTCATCCGTAGCTTCCGGAGCCGCTTTCGCCCGCTCATCGGTCGGGGCGCTGTCCACACCGTCATGGTGGCTGGTTTGGTGGACTGCGGAATCGGGGCGGTCCGGCATGTGCGGACGTAGCTGCTTTTCCAGGTCCTCCTTGACGTCCTCGATGAGCCAGTCTCGATGCTTGCGCTGGCTGCGGAACCCCAACTCCATCGTGCCGACGGACAGCGCGCCCGCGGCCAACGCGAACAGCACCGGCAGCACGTAGACGCCCGGGTTAACATCGCCCCGGACGATCAGCGCAAGCAGCGCGCCAACCGCGAGGCCGACGGTTCCGGCCACCCAGACGGAGTATCCGAGCGCCTTTCGCGGGTGATCACCCAGTAGCCAATTCCGCCGGCCACGCGCGACTTCGATCTCCATGGTTTCGACGACCTCGGCCAACTGGTCGTATACCGCCAATGCCTGATCGCGCTGTAGGCGGGACAGCGGTGGACGCCACAACGAAGTGAGCCGATCGTGCAGTCGGGCAACCGTGCGACGGAGCGGCCCCGGCCGGGTGGAGACCTTCGGTGGCCACTCGCGGTCGGCTCGATCTTGGCGCACCGCAGTGACGCCGACGCCGAACAGTGCCGCGACGAATACCAGCACCAGCACGACCGACCGCCACTGTCCGGCCGCGCCCGGCGTCGGCTGCCCCCATATCACCAGCATCACCATGATGGTGCCCAGTCCCACGATCAGGGCGAAGAGCAGGTACCGTCCCGATGGTTCGGCAAACAGCTCCCGCTCCAATTCGTAGATCGGCCGACGGAACAGTGTGATCACTCCCATGATCAGTAATGGCGGCACCATAAGAACCAACGAGAACCCGGAAAGGGCGAATATCCGCTCCGGCGCTTCACCCGTGGACGCGAATCCGAGTGCAAGGGCCGTCGTGAAGGCTCCCAGTGCCCAGCCGAGCGCAGCGCGGACGGTCGGGGGTGGCTTGGTCACCTTCTTGTCGTCGGCCTTCGGAGCGGGCCAGGAAGGACGAACGTGCGTCTCGAGTTCGGCGACGAGGCGGGTCAGGTCGTCCGGCAGTGACCCCGAGCGAAGTCGAAACGTCTGTAGCAACAGTAGTCCTCGGAGGTCCTCGGGCAGTTTTTCGCGCTTGGGCAACTGAACGTCATTCAGCGCCACCGGGATCATCACCGCCTTCCGCCCAGGTTCGAGCACAGTGGCGATCTCGTAGTGCACCCAGTCTTTCCACGTTCCCCGGCGGGCTTTCAGATCGCCGAGCCACTCCGCGTGGATCACCACGAGCAGCACCTCACAGGCGGCAAGCTTCTCCTTCAGCTCCTTCGGATATTCGCTGCCCGGCCTCGTGGTCCGGTCGATGAACACCTTCTGGTCGCCGAAGTGATGGGCCAGCTGGTGCGACAGAGCTTCGACGAGCATCGCGTGGCAACGTCGACCGCCGCGAGCGTCACATTGCCGATAATTGATGAAGATGCCGGCGCCGCCGCTCGGCTCGTCGGGGTCATCGTCGGTATCGCCCTGCGCCCTGGTCATGGCCATCACCACCCCGGCTATCCTGACATCCCGAGTGGCGGCAGGTGGCATGTATCCCAGACTGCCGCCTGGACGGTCTCCGAGTTTTCCTCCAGCTCCGGTGCCACTACCGCCGCCGTGAAGGCAGCCAGGACGGCGACGCCGGCGCCGATCAGGATCAGCCACCGAGGTGGTTCCGGCGGTGCAGGCACGTTCGAGCCAAAGCCGATCACTCCGCCCAGCTGGCCCGGATTTGGTGGCGTAACGGATCGCAACCGGCCAGTTTGTCCGACCGGCACGTTCTCCGCGACTGCTGCTGCGGATGGCTGGGCGGTGGTCGCCGGCGAGCAATACTTGAAACTTGTGGATGACGAACCAGGAGCTGCGGCGGAGCGAGGGGCCGTACCCTCCCGGTGATCTCTGAGCCATCAAGCAAGATC
>Ga0136614_10000304_pt1 | contig 22902 bp, 20 predicted proteins | sample AntDrymUQ2792106_2_FD_106643 | JGI IMG/M metagenome (GOLD analysis project Ga0136614, IMG submission 106643) | Polar desert sand microbial communities from Dry Valleys, Antarctica - metaG UQ279 (21.06) | ecosystem: Environmental > Terrestrial > Soil > Desert | place: Antarctica: Dry Valley... | reverse complement strand
CTTCCGAACTGCGCCGCGCTTACCTACAGTACGTCATCGATCCGCTGGTCGGTCGCTTCAGCCGCGATGTTGCGGCGCGCCGCGCCGAGTTGAAACCACTGCTCGACGAACGGCGCAAGACAGACCCGGACGTGTCCGGCGACGTGTTCCTCGCGGTGTCGCGCTCGCTGGTCGCCGCCGCCGATGCGCGGATGAACGAGACGGCGCGACTTGGCGCGCTGGCACGACGCAACAGCGAGCGCCTGCGCGCCGCGCCCGGCGGTAGCGACGCGCGCGCCGAGATGATGAAAGAATCCGTGGCGGCGCGCCAGGCGATAGAAGACGCTTCGTCGGCGCAACTTGCCGACGCTTACGAGCGCGGCGCGGTGCTCGCCTTCTTTTTCGCCGAGCAACTGCGCGGGCTGGAAGAGTCCGGCTTTGATGTCGCCAACTTCTTCGGCGACATGATGGCCTCGTTCAACGCGACGCGCGAAGCGACTCGCCCCACCGACTACGCGACGCCGCGCGCGCGCCACATCGCCGCGCGTGAAAAAGCGAAGGCGGCGGGCGGCATCGCGGCGGAAGTGAGTGACTCGGTCGGGGATGCGCGGCGCAACGCGCTGTTTGACAAGTTGGGGCAGGTCGATCAGTTACTGGCGCTGAAGAATTACGCCGAGGCGGAGACGCAACTGCGCGCGATGCTGCAAGAGTTTCAGGGCGAGCCGCGCATCTTCTTCGCGCTTGCGCAAGGGGCGAGTCTTTCGGCGCAGGACGCCTTCGATGAAAAGCTCCAGAGTCAGCGACTGAACACGGCGCTCTCGCTCTATCAGCAAGCCGTGCTGGCGGCGGCGCCCGACACCGACGGCGACAAGGCGCTGATTTCGCGCGCCCACGCCGCACGCGGGCGCATCTTCACGTTCCTTGAACGCCGCGACGAAGCGTTGAAAGAATTCGACGCCGCTCTGAAAGTCGGCGACGTGCGGGGCGGGGCCTACAAAGAAGCGCAGGCGAGCCGACAGCAGTTGATGTCGCCGCGGTAGACGAAGCGACACGTCTTTGCGTGCGAGGCGACGACACCTCGCACGCAAAGACGTTTCAGAGCACCGGCGAGTAGGTCTTGATTTTCGGCACTGTCTTGACGCGCGGCACGACATCAATGCGCGGCCTCGCGGCGGTGATTCGCACGCGCGGAACAGTGACCGCGAACACTGGCGCCAACCGCGCACCGAGGTTGAAGTCGAAAGTCGGTGACGGCACCTTCTCCGGCATCAGCGTCACGGCGCGCTCTTTTTTGTCGCGGACGACGGTCAGCGTCACTGCGCCTTCGCCCTGATCGTTGAGCGCGCGCGACAACTCGCCCGTCTCGCCGACGCTCTTGCCGTTAACGGCGGTGATGATGTCCCCCGCCTTGAGACCCGCTTTCGCCGCCGGGGTGTTGTCGTTAACCGACGTGACGAGAAGACCCCCACCACCGCCGATGCTGAAGTAGTTCGCCAGTTGTTCCGTTAACGCAGTGGTGGAAACGCCGATGCGCCGCCCCGCCCCGAAGTTGAAATAGAAACCGCGTCCGTCTTTGAATAATTCAGGGCTGTCGCGCCGCAGATTCTCCATCTGCCGGCGCGCGCCTTCGCCGAAGCGCCGCATCTCTTCGCTCTGCCGACGCAACTCTCCGCTCTGCTGCCCTCCCTGCTCGCCCAGACGGCGCAACTCTTCGATTGCCTGCGGCGCGGCCAGTGTGCCAAAGCCCTTTGAGAATCCCTGGCGAAGGCTGAGCGTGACAGATAGTTCCTGTTCCGCCCCACCGCGGCTGATGGTCAGGCGGGCCGTCTGTTCGGGGGCTGCCTCGCCGATCAATCGGTTCAGTTTGCGGATGCTGGTCACGGCCTCACCGTCGAAGCGGAGGATGACGTCATTCTCCTTTAAGCCGGCGCGCTCGGCAGGACTATCTTTGATTACCTTTGCGACGCCGACGCCACGCGCTCCGCGCTGCAATCCGTAGCGACTTAGGTTTTCGTTGCCGATCTCTTCGGTCTGCACGCCGAGGTAATTGCCCGGGCCGTTGAATGAAAATGAGAATTCGTCGGGCGCGACGACGGCGGCTAAGGCCGGCGCTTCCGGCGCGGCGGGCGCGGTCGGTGGTGTTGGCGGAGTCTCTCGCGTGGCGGGCGGAGCCTGTACGGGGGCGAGCGGTGCGAGTGGTGATGGCGGCGGCGGTGTTGTTTGTTGCGCGCGGAGCGCGACGCCGCCGCTCGTCAACAGCAGCACCACAGACGCCGGGAAAAGAAGCAGCGTTTTCTTAGTCATCATGCTTTCATCCTCCAGAGAGATTTTCACTGCGTTGCACGTCCGCAGTTGGCGCCAGTTCCGAAAATTTTCGGGCACGCCATCAAGCCGCGAAAGCTTCGCCACGAAATTCTAATCGCGGCACACGCCGACGGAACCGACGATTGATTCGCAGAGAGGAGGGCGCAGCGTGCGCCGAAGAAAAAAGCGCGACCCGCGATTGGTTGAGTTATGCGCCACGTTCGACTCCGCGCCCTCTATGTCCTCTGCGGTGAATTTTATTGATGTGCCAAAACCGTCCGGCGCGAATTTAGCGGAGCCTCCCGTTTGCTTCGCGTCATGAGATTGACATCCACGAACATCTTGTGACATTGAAATACTTGTGGAGGTGAGACAATGCACGAAACCATCGCCGGGCTACGAGCCATACTCAACGCTGTCCCGACTCAACTGCGTAACATCACGGAGACGAAAGCAGGCGTCGCTTCTTCGCCGGAAGGATGGTCGAAGAAGGAGATCCTCGGACACCTGATTGATTCCGCGAACAACAACCACCAGCGGTTCGTCCGGGCACAAATAGAGGCCGAGCTTGTCGCGCCCAAATACGAGCAGGAGGCGTGGGTGAGCGCGCAAGTCTACCGGGAAGAATCGTGGGGCAGCTTGATCGAGTTCTGGGAGAGCTACAACCGGCACATCCTGCACGTCATGTCGCGCGTCCCCGAAAGTAAGCTGCCGACGCGCTGCTTGATCGGCGACAATGAACCCGTGACGCTCAAGTTTCTGATGCAGGATTATGTAGATCACATGAAGCACCATCTTGAGCAGATACTCGCGTGAGTGAAACAGTTTTTCGCTTCGATCACCTGCGTTAGTTTCCTCGACTCGCGCCGTGAGTAACTAAACCCTATGCCAGATGTCAACATTTGCTCGATCATTGCGGCGGAGACACGCACGCTTCGCGGCGCCGTGCTGCGACCGGGACACCCACTCGAAAGTTCGGTCTATCCGGGCGACGATGACTTAGAATCCCGACACTTCGGCGCATATCTGAACGGTGAGTTGATCGGCGTCGCGTCGGTTTTTCGTCAGCCATTGCCGGGCGAGAGCGATGCGAATTCGTGGCGGTTGCGCGGCATGGCCGTCAAGCCGGAGTCGCGAGGGCAGGGTCACGGTCGCGCGCTGCTTGAGCGATGCATCGACCACGTCACGGAGCAGGGCGGGACGCTGTTCTGGTGCAACGGTCGAGCCCATGTGGTCGGCTTTTACCGGGCTTTCGGATTCGAGCCACTCGGCGACGAGTTCGACATCCCCGACAGCGGGCCACACTTCGTGATGCGCCTGCGGATCAACCGGCAGGCATCATCCCCGCAAGCAAGAAGTGGTCAAGACTCCTGCCGCTGATTCGTGTCCGTTCGTGTCATTCGTGGCCCAACACCTTCTCGATGAGCGCTGAACCCGACGCCCCTCCCGTCTCGCCGTTGCAACCGACGCTGTTCGTCTTCGCCATCGCGCTCTACATCGCGGCGCGATTGTGGCGGCTGACGGCGTCGTGCCTGTGGTTCGACGAAATCTTCAGCATCCACGCGGCGCGACATGGCTGGGGCGAGTTGCTCAACTTCGTCGCGCTGGACATCATCCACCCGCCGCTCTTTTACCTGCTGCTGAAAATCTGGATCGCGGTCGGCGGCGAGTCGCTGGTGTGGCTGCGGCTCTTCCCGGCACTGGCGGCTATCGCAGCGGTTGTGCCGTTCGTGCTGCTCTGCCGCGAGTTGCGACTAAAGGCCACGGAGACGAACCTCGCGTTACTGTTGATGGCGGTCAACGGCTACCTCATCAAGTACGCGCAGGAAGTAAGGATGTACAGCCTGCTGCTTTTGCTCGCGCTCGGCTCGCTGTGGCTGTTCGCCCGCTTCGTCAACTCGCTCGACGACGACGGTTCAAAGAAAAAACTAATCGCGCTGTTCGCCGTTAATCTGCTGCTCGTCTACACGCACTACTTCGGCTGGATGCTGGTCGTGACGGAGTTCGTTTTTCTGAGGTGGTTCGCGCGTCGCAGAGTTGTGCCGTTCGCGGCCTCAATCGCGGCGCTCGCGCTCTGCTTTTTGCCGTGGGTGCTGGCTGTCTTCTCACACACCGCGCAGGCGGGCGCGGTCGAGCAGAATCTCGGTTGGGCGGCGCGGCCTGGGCCTCTCGACGTGCTCCGGTTCTTCATCATCCTGCACGAGCCGTTCTACTACCGGCAAAGCTCGCACGAGCCGCTGTTCCTGCGCGGCAGTGCCGTGCTCGGCATCGTCCTGTTCGCCGTGCCCGTCGTCGCACTCGCGCGGCGTCGATGGAAGCGCGAGATGGCGGAAGACTCGACGCCAATCGCGCCGCTCACATGGCTGTCCGTCTTTTCTTTCCTGCCTATCTTGCTGACGTTCGTCTTCAGCCAATTCCTCCCGCAATCAATCTGGGGGACGCGCCACTTAATCATCGTCGCCGCGCCGTATCTGACGCTCGCCGCTGTCGCGCTGCTCAGTCTACGCCGGGCGTGGACAAGAACAACGATCATCATGCTGCTGTGCGGTTGGACGCTGATCGCCGCGACGTTCCTGTTGGTGCGGCGCGAAGGAATGTACATCTGGTGCGCGTGGGACAGACTTGCTACACAGATGCGGAGGGCTGAAGCTGCTGAGAATCAAGAGGCGAAAGTTTATGCCTTCGAAGACTTGGTCGCTTATCACCTGTGGTTCAGTCTCGACACCATGAATGACAAACGCTTCCGTGTCGCGGTCGTTAAAAACATTCCCGACCTGACCGAAGACGCCGCTTATTTTCTGCCGCGCGGGTTTGATGAAATCGAAGTGACAGACACGGATGGGATGCGCGGCGATTATTTCTGGATGGCGTTTCGCGACGCGACGTGGGATGTGCAGCGACCGCCTTTGAAGACCGTGCTTGAGAAAGGCTACCGACTCGGCGCTCCGTTCGAAGTCGAAGGGTCGGGTCAAAAAGCTTTCATCGTTCCGGTGTGGCGGCGCTGAGTTTTCGTTGCACGGTGGTTGAGTGGATGAGTGAGACAGGATTTAACACAGAGGGCACAGAGATGAAGACACAGAGTCCACAGAGGAAAGAACACAGAAGACGCTTGTAATTGCTTTTCTCTGTGTCCTCTGTGTTAAAAATCTGACTCGCTAAGGCCGACGGTAAACTTCGCGCTCGCCGCTCAACTCGACCGCAATCTTACTTTCCGTATGCGCGAGGTCGAGGTGCGCGACTACTTCTGAAACGGCGAGGAAGCGATGCACATCATCCGCGTGTGGAAACATCTCGCGCGCCACGTCCCACGCGGTCGCGCCTTCCTTCGGCACCAGCTTGATGACGCCCGCCTGACGCTCGCGAATCGCGCGCAGATAGCGGTTGAAAAGCTCTTCGAAATCCGTCACCGCGTCGCCGTGCCCGCCGTGGACGAGCGTCGGACTGAGTGAGCGCACACGCGCCAGACTCACCAGATATTCCTCAAGCGAGCGAAAGCGTTTCGTCGGATCAATCGGGTCGGGCGACAGAATCGGATTCGGCGTGATGCGCTTCAGCACGCAGTCGCCCGCGAAGATGGTGCGGTCGGCTTCACGCATGAACGAGCATGACCCCGGCGTGTGTCCCGGTGTATGCACAACGCGCAGACTGCCAGTTGCGAACTCGATCTCACTGTCATCAATCAACTCTTGGTGCTCGTGGTCTTCGAGCGCATCAGCGTACTGACGCACGCCCTCGTACATCCGCCGCATCGCCGCAATCTCGTCATCAGGAACGCCAGCCCGCACCAGCAGCGCGCGGTGCTTATCGTATTCAAGTCGCCCGGCGTGGTGCCCCGTCTCCCACCCGTGAATGAGTACCTCCGCGTCCTTCGCCTCATCGCGCAACTGCTTTGCCAACCCGCAGTGATCTTCGTGCGCGTGCGTCAACACGATGCGCTTGATGTCAAAGACGCGCACTCCCGCTCGCCGCAAGCCGTCCTTCAAGGCTTCCAGCGCCTCTTTCGTCTTCGGCCCCGTATCAATCAACGTAACGGGATCGTCCACGATCAAATAACAATTGACCGGCCCGACGTAGAACGGCGTGGGGACTGAGATGGGAAAGACCTTCATAAGGTAAAAGTAAAAAGGTAAAAGGCAAAAGTTTCAGACATGAGTTTCTTTGAAGAAACGATTATCGCTCCGATGATTCGCTTCAACTCTTCAACTTCTCTTTGCATTTCTGCGACGCGCGGTTCAGTGACTATGTCAGAGGCGACGAGCAGGCCGAGCCAGTATGAGGTTTCGCGCGCCTCCTTCAGGGCGATAGCATTCTTGCCGATGAAGTCAGCTTTACTTTGCCCGCTCTGTGCTTCTTCAAGATTGGCACCGATTGAGGTGCCCGCCCTCAGAAGTTGTTTCGCAAGGGTTCGACTAGCGCCCGGTCTTTCCTCTAAGTGACGGCACAGCTTGACCACACGCACCGCTAACGCGAAGGCGCGCTTACGGACATCTCTCTACGGCGATTCTTCTCCCGGCTCCGGCATTCACACTTTTGCCTTTTTACTTTTACCTTTTGCCTTCAGTATGTGTATTTGTTTGACTTAATCATCACATCCGCGATTCGCTGGCGGGCGGCGACGGTGTTCATCGGCGTGTTCTTGGTGAAGCGGCGGAGCGCGGCCAGTTGCGTCCGCAACTCGTCGCCTTCGCTCATCGCGGCGAGCGTGTTTTTGGCGTTGGCCTCAATGCGTTCGACGGCGTCGTTCGAGAAGACCTGCACGATGTCGAGATACCTGGTGGCGGCCTGTTCGCCCTTTGTCGCGTGGAGTTTTTGCGCGCGCAATATCGCCGACTCCATCGCGTAGGCGTCGGTGATGATGTCCGCCGCGCCCATCAGAATTTCCTGTTGGTCGGAAAGCTCCATCATGTACTTCTGCGCCGCCGTTCCCAGAACCATCAACGCCACCTTCTTCGCGTTCTGCGCGAGCCGCATCTCGTTCGCGAGCACACCCTCGTCTTCGTCGAGGCTCAGCATGGATGGCGACAACACTTCGTCCATCAACTTCTGCGCGGCGGGCAGGAGCGCGAGCTTGCCGCTCATTGCGCGCTTCATTAGCATGCCGGGGACGAGCATCCGGTTGATTTCACTTGTGCCCTCGAAGATGCGGTTGATGCGTGCGTCGCGGTACGCCTTCTCCGCCGGATAATCCGCCGAGTAGCCGTAGCCGCCGTAAATCTGCACCATCTCGTCAACGACGAAATTACAGTATTCCGATAGTGCCACTTTGACGATCGAACACTCCGCTGCGTACTCCTCAATCGCGCGCAACTTCGCCTGCGGGTCGCTTGTGTCCCTGGTCGCCGTCTCGATCATGCCGATCGTGCGGTAGACCATCGCCTCGCCGACCCAAGTTTTAATCGCCATTTCCGCCAATTTCGCCTTGATCGCGCCGAACGAGGAAATTGGTTTCCCAAACTGGTGCCGCTCATTCGCGTAGCGCACCGAGTCGTGCAGCGCCAGCTTCATTCCGCCGTTGCACATCGCGCCGAGCTTGAAGCGACCGATGTTCAGAATGTTGAAAGCGATTTTCGCGCCCTTGCCGACTTCGCCGAGAAGATTTTCGACCGGAGTTTTAACGTCGGAGAGGACGAGTGCCGTCGTCGAAGAACCCTTGATGCCCATCTTGTGCTCTTCCGCGCCGTTCGTCAGACCTTCTTGTCGTTCGACGATGAAACCGCTGAATTTGTCGCCGTCAACTTTCGCGAATACGACAAATACGTCGGCGAATCCGCCGTTCGTGATCCACATCTTCTCGCCGTTTAAGATGTAGTGCGTGCCGTCCGCGCTCAGGCGTGCTGTCGCCTTCGCCGCGAGCGCGTCAGAACCTGATCCGGCCTCGGTCAAAGCATACGCCGCGATCATCTCGCCGCTTGAAATTTTCGGCAGGTACTTTTTCTTCGCCTCTTCGGTGCCGAAGTAGAGGATTGGCAGCAGGCCGATGCCGCCCTGTGCGCCGAAGGTCGTCGCGAAACTTGCGGTGCGCCCGATCATCTCAGCGATAATCGCGCTGCTCGTTTGATCGAGGCCGAGGCCACCATACTCCTCCGGCACATTCGCGCCGATCAAGCCAAGCTCCGCGCCTTTACGCACCAACTCTCGCGCCAGATTCCAATCGTGCTTCTCTAACTCCGGGATGCGCGGACGCACCTCCGCGTCAATGAACTGGCGCGTCGTGTCGGCGATCATGTGATGCTCTTCGGTGAAATCCTCCGGTGTGAACACATCTTTCGGCGTGCTTTCTTCAATCAGAAAGCTCCCGCCCGTGACAATCTTTTGCTCTTCGGCTACGGCAGACATGTGGCATATCCTTTCTGGTCAAAATGTTTTAGGGCTAAGCGTTCACTTCTGCGTAAAGAGCAGAGTGGGCTATAAGAGTGGGCTATAAAGGTTTCCAGTTAATGTCCCTTTGCTCTTGTTCTGATGGATTTCTAACATGCTTCATCGCGCTACTTTCACAAGCGCCAAACTCCATAAAGTTTTTCTGCGCTTGTTTCAGAGATATTGTGTTTGCTCCGCCATCGTAATTTGGATCGTCAAACTGAACATTATCATCCTCCCAAAAACAGATGTGGCAGATGGAGAATGTGCCCGGCGGCGCTTCGTCTAGCGTTTTATACCCGCAACACGGGCACGTGTATTTTACTTCCTGCGTCATTGGGTGACTTCTAACCTATAGATTGATGCGCTCAAAAATCCCGGCAGCGCCCATGCCGCCGCCGACGCACATCGTGACCATCGCGTAACGGCCGCTGCGCCGTTCCAATTCACGCAACACCGTCGCTGTCAACTTTGCGCCGGTGCAACCGAGCGGATGACCGAGCGCAATCGCGCCGCCGTTGACGTTCACTTTTTCGGGATCGAGGCCGAGCGTCTTGATGACCGCGAGCGATTGCGCGGCAAAGGCTTCGTTCAGTTCGATCACGTCGATCTGGTCAAGCGTCAAGCAGGCAATCTTCAAAACTTTCGGAATCGCAAAGACCGGCCCGATGCCCATCTCTTCGGGCGGGCAGCCGGCGGTCGCGTAGGCGACGAAGCGCGCCAACGGTCGCAGGCTCAAAGCCTTCGCGCGCTCGTCCGACATCACCACGACAGCCGCCGCGCCGTCCGACATCTGCGACGAGTTGCCCGCCGTGATCGTGCCCTGCACATGGAATGCCGGCTTCAGTTTCGCCAGCGACTCGGCGGAAGAATCGCGCCGCACGCCTTCGTCTTTGTCGAACTTAATTTCGCGCCGCTCCTTCTTGCCCTTCGCGTTCATCTCTTCAAATGTGACGGTGAGCGCTACCACTTCGTCATCAAACTTCCCCTCGTCCTGCGCCCGTGCCGCGCGCTGATGAGATTGAAACGCGAAGGCGTCCTGCTCATCGCGCGAGACCTCGTACTTGCGCGCGACGTTTTCAGTCGCCAAGCCCATGTTGAGATAGAAGTCCGGGTAGTGCTCGACGAGGTGCGGATTCGGGCGGATGGTGTGGCCGCCCATCGGGATCATCGACATTGTTTCCAAGCCGCCGGCAACGATCACCTCCGCGCCGCCGGTGCGGATGCGGTCGGCGGCAATCGCGATTGATTGCAGCCCCGACGAGCAGAAGCGGTTGATCGTCATCGCGCTTGTGTCGACGGGCAGCCCCGCGCGAATCGCCGCCGCCCGCGCGACGTTCATTCCCTGCTCCGCCTCCGGCATCGCACAGCCCATAATCACGTCTTCAACTTCGTTCGGCTGCATGCCCTCGGCGCGAGCGAGCGCCTCTTTAATCACCGCCGCGCCCATCTCGTCGGGCCGCGTGTTACGAAGCGTGCCCTTCGGCGCTTTACCGACTGCCGTGCGAACGGCGGATACGATTACTGCGTCTCTCATAATGCTCAACCTTTCCTAAGAGTCGTTACGTGGTAGCCACTCCTCTTTCAGACCGTGACAGCAGATTATGTCTTCGATTACTTCCTCTATCAGTTTTCGATCCAATCTTTCGACAAACAAATCAGGTGGTATGATGTATTTTCCAGACAAATTATCCCTTGCAGCTTCATCGTGCCTCCTCATTCGCTCGAAGAACTTAAAAGTCCAAACGTTGAGCGCATAAGTCCGGCCATCTGGAAAAATGACTTGTATGTTGAAGGCTTCATCTTCAGGGTCATCCGCGCTTGTTTGTTCCCAGTGCTCAAACTCAAGCCAAAGATCAAAATTTGTATCATCCATTTCGCGGGAACTTTTTCGACCTTTCGCCGAGTAACGAGTCAGTCAAAATTCACGGCCCTATCACGACAATCCGAGTTGAAAACTGAGCGCGTCAAGGACGACCTGCCGCAGTTGTATATCGTCAAGCGTCCCAAACTCGCGGGCAAGACGTTGCTTGTCAATCGTTCTGATCTGGTAACAAAGCACTATCGAGTCTTTCGTTAAGCCCGCCATTCCAGAAGGCAGCAATGCCTCGTTTGGATAGACGCGCCGATTCGATTTACGAGACGTGACGGGTAGAACATTCACAACGGGCAAAATGTCGTTAAGGCGCGTCGAACTAACAACGAGCACTGGCCGCTTCTTGCCTTGCTCAGAACCGACAACTGGATCAAGGTCGGCCAGCCACATGCTCCAGCGGCGCACGCTCACGCGATTTTCCCCTCGCTGTCGGCGTGCTCGAAATCTCCCATCGCCTCGTGGAGGTCGGCGAGAAACATTTTGTCGCTCATGGCAGACTCCATCGCCGTGAATTTATCGTCGGGCGACGAGGCGACTGATTTGAACAGCACAATGATCTCCGCTTCCTCGTGTGCGATGGCTTCTTCGGGCAACTTGATATTCAACTCACGAGACACCGGCACTGTCACCGTTTGTTTGATTGCACGCATAATTCGCTTCATCTCCTGCCATTGCTTCGTTGATGGCGAGGCTTAATTCCGCAACGGCTTGCCAGATTTCAGCATCGCGGCCATTCGTTCCTGCGTCTTTCGCTGTCCGCACAGTGACAAAAACGCTTCTCGCTCTAAGTCCAAAATGTACTGCTCGGAAACTCGTGTCGGGTGATTCAAGTCGCCGCCCGTCAGAATGCGCGCGAGCTTTTCGCCGATCTGCGCGTCGTAGTCGGAGATGAAGCCGCCGCGCTTCATCTGGTGAATGCCGAGCTTTAATGTCGCGAGCGCCGGGTTGCCCATCGCAAGGATGTCGGTGCGCGGTTGCGGCTCGACGTAACCAGTTGCGGCGAGTGCCAGCACGTCCTGTTTGGCGTCGGCAATTAATCGATCCCCATTCATCGAAACTGCATCTTCGGCGCGCAGGTAACCGAGCGTGCGCGCTTCTTCCGCCGAGGTCGCTACTTTAGCGAGCGCGATTGTTTCAAAAGCACGCTTGACGAATGGGAACGGATCGGCGTCGTCCATTCCGCGCGGTATTGAATCGAGCGCCCGCATCAACATCTCTTTGGTGCCGCCACCCGCCGGAATCACACCGACGCCGACCTCGACTAATCCAATGTACGTCTCCGCCGCGGCGCGCACGCGGTCGCCGTGAATCGTAATCTCGCAGCCGCCGCCGGGAACCAACCCGAACGGCGCGACGACCACAGGCTTCGGCGAGTAGCGCAAACTCATCGTCGCGTTCTGGAAGGCGCGCACAATCAAATCGAGGTCTTCCCAGTTCTCTTCCTGCGCCTCTAAGAGAATCAACATCAGGTTCGCGCCGACCGAAAAGTACGGCGCCTGATTGCCGACGACGAGGCCGACGAAATTCTTCTCCACCTCGGCGAGCGACTGCTTTATCATCTGGAGCATGTCGCCGCCGATGGCGTTCATCTTCGAGTGGAACTCAAGGCACGCCACGCCATCGCCGATATCGATCAGAGACGCGCCCGCGTTCTTCTTCACGACGCCGTTGCGTTCTTTAACCGACTTGAGAATGATGACGCCCGGTTGTTCATTCACCGGCACGTACTTTTCCGACGCGAAGTCGAAATAAAACTGCTGACCGTTCTCGGTTTTATAGAACGAGGTCGCGCCTGAGTCGAGCATCTTCTGCACGTTGACGGGGATGCTCTGCCCCTCTTCCATCATCCGCGCGATGGACTTTTCGACGCCGATGGCGTCCCACGTCTCAAACACGCCGAACTCCCAGTTGAAGCCCCAGCGCATCGCGCGGTCAACTTCAACCGCCGTATCGGCAATCTCAGGAATGCGGTTCGCGGCGTACCGAAATGTGCGCGACATCGTCTTCCACAGGAATGCGCCGGCGCGGTCTTTGCCCCACACTAAGGACTTGATGCGCTCCGGCGTCGTCTCGATATTTTTCGCCACGTCGAGCGCGGGCAGTTTCACTTTCTGCGACGGTTTATATTCAAGCGAGGCGTGGTCAATCGTCCAAATCTCCTGCTTCTCGCCGTCACCCTTCTGCTTTCTGTAGAAGCCGCTCTTCGTCTTGTTGCCGAGTATTCCCTGTCCGACCATCCGCGTCAGGAACTCCGGCGCGACGAACACTTCTCGCTCTTCATCATCCGCCACGGCTTCATATAGATTCTTCGCGACGTGCGTAAACACGTCGAGGCCGACGAGATCGAACGTGCGGAAGGTTGCCGTCTTCGGTCGCCCGACCGCTTGCCCGGTCAGCTTGTCAACCTCTTCAATTGAGTAGCCGTCTTCGAGCATCGTCTTGATCGTCAACATCGCGCCGTAGGTTCCGATGCGGTTGGCGATGAAGTTCGGGCGGTCTTTCGCGACGACGACGCCTTTGCCGAGACGTTGATCGAGGAATCCGAAAATTGAGCACGACACTTCCGGCTTCGTCCACTCAGTGCGGATCAGTTCGACGAGGTGCAGGTAGCGCGGTGGGTTGAAGAAGTGAATACCTAGAAAGTGCGCGCGGAAATCTTCAGAGCGACCTTCAGCGAGTTGGCGGACGGGTATACCGCTCGTGTTCGACGCGACGACCGAACCCTGCCGGCGGTGCTGTTCGACCTTTTCATAAAGTCGTCGCTTGATTTCAAGATTCTCGACGACCGCCTCGATAATCAGGTCGCAGTCCTTCAACCTCGCCATGTCATCTTCGAAGTTCCCCGTGGTAACCAGCGCCGCGCTGTCGGGGGTAAAGAACGCCGCTGGCTTCGCCTTCTTCGCCGCCTCGAAACCGGCGCGCGCTGTTTTGTTGCGCACCTCCTTCGATTCGAGCGTCAAGCCTTTGGCCTGTTCATCCGGCGTCAATTCGCGCGGCACGATGTCGAGCAGCACGACGGGGACGCCGGCGTTCGCCAAATGTGCGGCGATCTGCGCGCCCATCGTCCCCGCGCCCAAGACCGCCGCCTTTTCGATCCTCATCATTTTTGTGGAGTGCCTTTCCAGAAAGGAGTAACCCGCGAAGAGAGCGCATCATAACTGAATGAGCATTCATTTAGCAAGGGGGGAGTGATTAGGAGTTAACAACATTTTCCCGATTCGCGTGAATCAGAAAAATGTTGTTGAGGGTGAACCGTTAGGGCTGCTCGCCAGAGAGGCAAGGGAAGTTGTCTGGAAGAGAATCGAGCTTTTCCGCGTTACCGGCGCGCCGATCTCTCGGTCTTTCCCTTCACGAATCAAATTTCAATAGTTAGTTGAAGCATGCGCGTAATTCAGAATGCGAGAGCCGCCTGTTTTCGGGACGTTTTCGCAGTGCTCTCAAAATGTGCAGGTCTCCGGTACACGCTACACGAGCAGCACGGCGAATTTGCTGAGAAAAAGCGACTTGGAATTACGCGCACTCTTCAGTTAGTTAAAATCGCTTCCGGCGCGAAGCCCATCACGTGCAGGCGGTCGCGTGTTTGTTCGATCATTTCTCGCGAGCCGCAGACGAGCGCAACGGGGTCTGAAAGATTCGGCAGCACGTTGTCCAGGAGTGATTGAACGTAGCCGGTCGAGCCGGCCCACTCGTAGCCGTCGGGGCGCGAGATGACTTGGCGCAGTTCGACGCCCGCCGCCTTCCAACTCTCCGTCTCGTCGCGGTAGCAGAAATCTGCGGGTGTCCGCGCGCCGTAGAGCACGATGATCTGGCCGTAAGCGTCGTCGCGTTTCAGGGCGTAACGCAGTGCCGAGCGTAGCGGCGCGACGCCGGTTCCCATCGCGACGAAGACCAAATCCTTGCCGCGTTGCGCGTCGAGCGCGAAGCCGTGGCCGACGATCTCCACCAACTCGACGCGGTCGCCGGGCCGCATGTTGTAGATCACCTGCCCGGTGCCATCACCGCGCTTAACCAGAAACTCAAGTTCCGCGTCTTCCGGCGAACTGGCGAAGGCGAAGTAGGCCGGACGCTCGTCGCCTGCCTTCAGGATGGCGACCTGGCCGGGCGTGAACGCGACGCCGTGCGCATGGTCGGCGTCGGCGGGCAGCATGTCGAAGGCGCGGATGTCGCTCGCCTGAGGGCGGACACGTTTGATGACCAGCGGACGCGGCTTCCCTTTGTTCATAAAAATAGTTGTCAGAAAGTTGGTTTCAGTCCCGGCTGATGGCGGCGAGTGTAGCGCAGCCGAAAGGGCATCGTCCAGAACTCGCGGCGGCGCTCAGGATTTCAACCGCTCATAATGGCGCGTCGCGCGATGGCTGTGATAAAACATGTCGCAGCCCCCGAATTCTGACAGCGTTAAATAGCGGCAACGGGTCCAACCCGAAGTAGCTTTGTCGAAGCGGCGTCGGTATCGCTTCGGTTACAGAAAAATTTTTTGCCGTGTGACCTTTTCGCCCGACGGTTTCAGCGGCGACGCCGGCAGAAAGCCACTGAAAGGACGCGATGCATGTTTCGAAGTTTGATTGAGACCTGGCCGACATGGATAACGATGCCGTTGCGGCTCGCACTTGGAGCGGTCTTTATCGCACACGGCGCGCAGAAGGTGTTCGGCGTGTGGGGCGGCAGCGGGTTGGCGGCTCTCGCTGACAGCCAAGCGCCGCTCGGCCTGCGCCCGGCATGGCTGTGGCTGGGGGCGGCGGCCATTTCCGAACTGCTCGGTGGTGCGCTGGTGCTGCTCGGACTCGTGACGCGGGTTGGCGCGCTGATGATCGCCGCCGTGATGCTCGTCGCGATGCTCGGCGTTCATTGGAGGGGCGGTTTCTTTCTTCAGAACAGTGGCATCGAGTACACCGTCGCGTTGCTCGGCATGGCGCTCGCGCTGCTCATCTCAGGCGGTGGCCGCGCCTCGTTCGATGAGGCTCTGTCCAACCGCCGCCAGTCGTTTCGCCGACGCTAATCCCGTGACCGGTGACAAGTGACAGGTGACGGGTCGGAAACATCGATTGTCTTTAACCTGTCACCTGTCACTTGTCACCTGTCGCTTGCTATGAAACGTTCTCCGCTGCTGGTCATCTTCATCACGGTCTTCATCGACCTCGTCGGTTTCGGCATCGTCATCCCGGTGCTGCCTTACTACCTTGAAAGCGACCGCTTTCGCGCGACGCCGCTCGCGCTGGGTCTCCTGTTCTCCTCCTACTCGGTGATGCAACTGATCTTTTCGCCGGTGCTGGGGCGGTGGTCGGATACGTACGGGCGACGCCCCGTGCTGCTGTTGAGTTTGATCGGGACGGGGATTGGCTTTGTCGCCCTCGGCGCGGCGACGACGCTGTGGATGCTGTTCGCGGGGCGCATCTTCGCCGGCATTACCGGCGGCAACATCTCGACGGCGCAGGCCTACATCGCCGACATCACGACGCCGGAGAACCGCGCGCGCGGGATGGGCATTTTCGGCGCCGCGTTCGGACTCGGATTCATCTTCGGCCCGGCCATCGGCGGCATTCTCAGTAAGTGGGACATCAGCTTGCCGTTCTACTTCGCGGCGGCGCTCGCCTTCGGTAACGCCGTGCTGCTCTACTTCATGCTGCCGGAAACCGTCACGCCCGACCACCCGGCGCGCGCCGTCCCTCGGGGCTGGTCACATTTTCTGCGGCAATTGACACACCCCAGGCTCGCGACCCTGCTTTTGGTTTACTTCCTGTTCGTCGTCGCGTTCTCGATCATGACGACGACGTTCTCGCTCTACACGATGTATCGCTTCGACTATGACGCCGTCCACAACGGCTATCTGTTCGCTTACATCGGGGGGCTGGCGGTGCTCGTGCAGGGGGTGCTGATCGGGCCGCTGGTGAAGCGCCTCGGTGAATTGCCGCTGGTCATCACGGGCGCGCTGTTGCTGACGCTCGGACTCGCTGCGCTGCCGTACGTCGGGCCGGGCGTTTACGGTGGACTGCCGACGCTGCTGGTGGTCCTCGCCGCTTTCTCTGTCGGTAACTCGTTCGCGACGCCGACGTTGACGAGCCTCGCGTCGAAGAGTGCCGGGGCGGCCGATCAAGGGGGTGTGATGGGCGCGACGCAATCGGCGGCGAGCCTCGCGCGCTCCGTCGGCCCACTGCTCGGCGGCTGGTTATTATACAGCGCGACCGCGCCGCGCCACATGACTGATCTTACTCTGCGCGTGACGTTCTGGACCGCGGCGTTGATTATGCTGGCGGCGCTGTTGGTCGTTATTTACTATGCCCGCGCGCACGCCGCTGATTTCGTGCCCACCAGCGCGGCGGCGATGAGCAAGTGATTCCGCTTGCGATTTGTCGTTCCAGGGTGCCGTCTTCGATGTCGTTGTCGATGTCCCGACGCGATTGACCGTTGGCGAGTCGCCGCCCGCAGTCCGTACCGTTCATCACCGTCACGCGATGAATATTCAAGCATCACATTCACCGAATGTCGCTGCCCCCGCGGTGGCCGAGTCGCTGCAGGAGTACGGGCGCGGCGTCGCGGGCGGCCTGCTCTTCAGCCTGCCGTTGCTCTACACGATGGAGGTCTGGCAGACCGGCCTCAACGCACATCCGGTGCGCCTACTCGTTGCCGTAGCGGGGACGTTCCTGCTGCTGCTCGGGTACAACCGCTACGCGGGTCTGCGCCGCGACGCCGGCATGACCGAGGTGGTCATCGACTCGGTCGAAGAGATGGGCATCGGTCTGATGCTGTCGACGCTCATACTGTGGATGACTGGGCGCATCACGTTTGATATGCCGGCCACTGCCATCGTCGGCCCGGTCGTGATCGAAGCGATGATCGTGGCGATTGGCGTCTCGGTCGGCACCGAGCAATTGGGCGGCGGCAGCGCTGCCGCCGCGGGGATGGCAAGCGACGCCCAGCCGGGTAAAAAGGAAGAGGCCGGGAGGCAAGGAACCGCGCATGAAAGACTTGGGGGAGCGAACCACGGCCGCGCCGAAGGTGAGTCGTCGCCTGAAGTCACCTTCGGCGGGCAATTGGTGATTACGCTGTGCGGCGCGGTGCTGTTCGCCGCCAACGTCGCGCCGACCGACGAAGTGTCGATCATCGCGACGCAAATCTCTTCGTGGCGGCTACTCGGCCTGGCGTTCTTTTCGTTGTCTCTGACCACGGTCATTCTTTTCTACACCGATTTCACCGGCGCGCGGCAGTTCGTCCGCACGCGCGCCCTGCCGGCGGTGGCCGTCGGCGTTGTCATCGCTTACGTGGTCGCGCTCATCGCCTCGGCGCTGATTCTCTGGTTCTTCGGACGCTTCGACGGCGAGGCCCTGATGACCTGTGTCGCACAGACAATCGTGCTCGGCGTCGCCGGCTCGCTCGGCGCGTCCGCCGGAAGGCTCCTTCTACAATGAATACGCCAGAGAAGAACTGGCTGGAGTGGGCGGTCTTCGCCGTCGGCCTCGTGCTGGTCGGGGCGGCACTCGGTTATCTCGTCTACGACGCGGCGACGTTCGGGAATGCGCCGCCCGACATCGAAGTACGGCTCGACGCGCCGGCTCAGCAGCGCCAGCACTTCACCGTGCCCGTCACCGTCATCAACCACGGCGATTTACCGGCGGAAGGCGTCCGCGTCGAAGTCGTGTTGGAAGCAAGCGGCGCAGAAGAGCCGGAGCGCGCCGAATTGGAAATCCCACTGCTGCCGCGCGGCGCGTCCCGCGAAGGCGCCGTCGCCTTCCGCCGGGACCCGCGCACCGCTCAACTCACCGCCCGCTTACTCGGTTACGAAAAACCGTAGGCATGCTGATGAGTGTCGGGGCGATGAATAAAGTGATGAATGATGGGCGGAGCAGCAGCCCCCGTCGTTACTCATCACTCATGTGAAGAGACTGTGAACGCTTTGCCATCAGCATCGGGATAATGATCGTGGGGGTAACAAAATCAATGAGTGTACAAACGGCAGAGCAGTTTATCGAAGCGTTGGGAAAGTTGGAGGGCGAGCGCGACGTGGAGACGATCACGGCGCTTTACGCGGAGCAGAGCGAGGTGGGCAATATCATCGCGCCGGAGAAGTATGAAGGTCGCGAAGGGGCGCGCCGGTTCTGGACGATCTACCGCGACACCTTCAACGAAGTCCGCTCGACATTTCGCAACCGCATCATCACCGACGACCGCGCCGCGCTGGAATGGACGACCGAAGGCACCAGCATCAACGGCGCGCCAATTAAGTACGACGGTGTCAGCATCCTCGAAATGGATGGCGACCGGATCACGCGCTTTCGCGCTTACTTCAACGCTGAAGACATCAGCCGGCCAATCAAGCAGGAAGTGAACGAGCAACAACGCCAACAAGCGGCAAGCGGAAGTTAACGAGGGTGAATCGAGCGCGGCGGATTCTTCAGTTCAGTCTTTTAATTCAGTCGTTGCCGCCGCCGCGTTCGGCCTTTTTCTTTTTGAGGTGCGCGGCAAGCTTCCCGGTCAACCAACGGATCAGCGGCTCCAGATCGTCGGGCATTGCGCCGTCGCTGACGCTCGCGGTGTGATGATGTTGATCGTCGTCAACTGTCACTTCGTATTGATAAGCGTCGCGCGCGCGATTCGCTTTCGTCGAAGCCGGCGGTTGATCGAAGAAGCGTGCGTCTTTGACCAGCCGCTTCAGTTCCTTCGCCTCCGCCGCCGATAACTCTTCCGCGTCAATCACGATGGTCTGCTGCTGACTCGGCAGGCCCGCGAACCCGCCGGAGCGCTTTAAGGTGATCTTCATCGTCGAACCCTCCAGTCGAAGATTTAATTGATATCGAAATGCGCAATTACGTTGAGGTCTCTTGTGTGATGACAGCCATCAGGCGTCACACAGAGACACAGAGGATTCACAAAGAGCACAGAGAGTTGAGCGGTGTCCTCTGTGTGACCTCTGTGTATCTGTGTTAAATCTTTTGATCCTCACCACCCAACCTCAGGATAAACGCGCAGCTCGATATAAAACCACCCAAGCTTAGCATCTGACGTTCGAGCCGGTTAAGAGGCGGCGGGCGATTGGCTCGTCGCAGGCTTTTTCGCGCGGCTGGTCTTGGCCTTCGCGCCGTCCGCTTTGAGCGGTGGTTTCTTGACCGCCGGCTTCTTCTGCAACGGTGTCGAGATGTTCAGCCCGACCGCCTTCCACGCATCGCGCACCTTACTCGCCAATGCCGCGCCGTATAGGTCGCGCGCGACTTTGTAGGTCTTGCTCGCGCATTCCTGGAATGACGAGTTCGAGCTTAGCTCGTTACACAGCGTCGTGTACCAGACACGCCCGGCGCGCTCCCACGCCCGCCCGCCGAGACTGATGGCGAGGTTGTAGAAGGCTTTGTTCGGAATCCCGGAGTTGATATGGACGCCGCCGTTATCGGAGTTCGTGTTGACGAACCGGCGCATGTGGTCGGGCTGCGGGTCACGGCCGATCAGCGGGTCGTCATAGGCCGTGCCCGGCGCCTTCATCGAACGCAACGCGACGCCCCTGATGCCGGGCGCGAACAGGCCCTTGCCGATCAGCCAGTCGGCTTGACCCGCCGTCTGGTTCTTCGAATACTGCGCCACCAGCACGCCGAACACGTCCGAGAAGTGTTCATTCAGTGCGCCCGGCTGATCCTCGTAAACGAGGTCGGCCTCGTACTGCGTGATGCCGTGCGCGAGTTCGTGCCCGATCACGTCGAGGGACTTGGTGAAGCGCACGAAAATCTCGCCGTCGCCATCGCCGTAAACCATCTGCTGACCGTTCCAGAAAGCGTTGTTGTATTCGATGTCGAAATGCACGGTCGAGTTGAGGCGCATTCCGCGGTCGTCAATCGAGTTGCGGTTAAAGACCTGTTTGAAGAAGTCGTAGGTCTTGCCGGAGCCATTGTAGGCTTCGTTGACGGCGACGTCGGCGGTCGCCGGCGAGCCTTCGCCGCGCACGATGACGCCGGGCAGTTGCCGCAGGTGGCGGGCGTCAAAGACGGTGCGCCGCTTGGTGCCGGTCGGGATTGCCCCGGCGATGGCGATGTTGTTGATCGCGTCGCGTCGCCCGCGCATCTGCCCCGAAATGCTGATCGCACGGAACGCCAACTCCTTCTGCTGCGCGTTACCGCTGTCGGCGATGTTGCGCAGGATGTCCGGCGGGATGATGGTGCAATGAACGTGTTGATGATCTTTGCTGCACATAACGATTTTCTCCAGGTCAGAGTCAGGTAAGAGTTAGTGTGACGGGTTCGCAACTGATCGGCATCAGTGACGGTCTGGGTTGGGCAGGTGTATGTGAGAAGGCGCACGCTTCATCGTCGTACGCCTTATCGGCGTTTTATCCGGGACGTGCGCTTGTTCGCGTGGCGTCGCCCGGCACCCATCACGAACGGACTAGGTTAATCAAACCAGCGCGGAAAAACTGAAGAGGTCGCAACGGCACGCGGAGCGTGAATTGATTTCCATCTCCGCATCAAAAACGGCGGCACTCTATAGTCAACCAGACGGGGCGTCAACGATTATTTGCGCGGCGCGAGCGAGGCGAGCGAAGGGATTATTCAAGCAAGCCGCCAGGGCAAGTAGGAAGGCAAAGGCGAACAGTTTTAAGTTTTGAGCTCAAAACTAAAAACTGAAAACTGAAAACTGTTCGCGGGTCAAGACCAGGGCGAGGGCACCCGGGACTCATCCAACTCTATCAAATCGCCGTCCGGCAGAATGTGAATGATGCGTGCGCCGCGTGCCTTCAGCGGCGTTGCAAGCAGGCCGACGCGGTGGCAGTTGGCGCGCGGTTGCGGCGTGTGCTTCGTCAGCGGCTGCGACTCCGAACACATCAACGCGATGCGCGTCTCGGCGGCGAGTTCGAGAATGCGTTCGATGCCGCGCGCGAAATCCTCTGGCGGCGCGACAACCTTGCCGCCGCACTCCGGCAGCCATTCGTAACCGATTCTGTTTTCGCGTAACAACTCGGCCAGCACGCGCCCGTTGTACTGCGGCCAGCGCGAACGCGCGACGCTCCGCACATCGCACACCAACGCGACCTCGTGTTGTTGCAGCAGCGACAGAAAATGCGCGAACGGATGTCGACCGTGGCCGATAGTGTAGACAGCAATGAGCTCAAGCGAGGACATTAGCGAAAGGGTTAAGCTTAGCGGGGATTATGACCTGCGCAGAAACAGTCTCCGTAAGTTCTATTATTTTATTACCAACTGTAAATAGCTTTTGGAAACAATGATTCCAACATTTCCTTTTGAAATTCCACCCTCTGTTTTAGAGTTGCGTTCGGATAATTTGTGTATGAGCCTTCAAAGCTAAACCAAGGCAGCAGAAACAGTTTCCCCCAGAAACACGATCTGATCGGCTTCCGACTGTGGTGGTTTTCAAGGATTATAGTACTTCTGGGGAATGACATGATTACCGCATCTATCTTCGTCCCCTCCTTGTGGAATCGTCCATCATGGGGCATCGTTTTCGCCGGCCTTTTGAATCCTTCCTCAATTCTTTGACCCTCGAACACTGGCGCTCCCTTCCAACCGTAGAAAGCGTACCAAATGGGTCCAGACCAAAAACCACCTTGCCATGTCTTGACAGGCTGAGCGTCATTCTCATGGAGAAGTAGGTTCCAAGCTTCGTCTTGAAAATCTACCCACAAAATAGAAGTGTGGTCCCGACTAAATTGCTGTTTTTGCTTCTCCTCTTGCTGCTTCATCTGGGCCAATTTCTGTATGGCATTTATAGTTACATTCTCTTGTTCCTTTTTAGGGACACCGAACGGTGTCGTGATATGCAGCCTCATTGTAACTCCTCCATCTATCGTTGGCCGTTTTTGTTCATTATTGAATTTAATGAAAGCCTCTTCTTCTTCTTGTGACCACCTCTTTGAATGGACCTCAACAAAAATTTTTTCTTCTCCTTCTTCGATAAAGAAGTCTGGCTCTGACACTGACCCTGCTAAATTAGCTTTTATGGGAAGCCCTGTCCCTAACAAGGCTCCGTATGCTCTAATTTCACTCAACGCGCTTGAAGCGTGAGAGTAATCATCGGTGCTAAGAAGTCGCTCCTTTTGCCTCAACATCCAGGTTTCGTCTTTGTCAAAAACCCTAATTAGTGCCCCCCTCATATTTTCGACAACCTGTGAATCTCTTTCTTGTGGAAACAGCAAGCGGTTCAGCGGGTGTCGTTCGCACCTAGGCTCAATGCTTCGAACAAACTCAATTTCTGAAGAGTTGAAGAGGGACATCAATAATGCCGCATCATGATATTCTTTCATCAGTTTATTCTTGGTCGGTCTGATTGGTCACAATTACAAGCCTTTTCCTAATATAGTCAGACGGTTTATGTTGGCACTGCAAGATAGGGATGTACTAAAACGCGGATTGCTTATGAGTCTCTATATTTACATTGGTAACAAACGATGCTTCTAG
>Ga0136614_10000303_pt1 | contig 22912 bp, 23 predicted proteins | sample AntDrymUQ2792106_2_FD_106643 | JGI IMG/M metagenome (GOLD analysis project Ga0136614, IMG submission 106643) | Polar desert sand microbial communities from Dry Valleys, Antarctica - metaG UQ279 (21.06) | ecosystem: Environmental > Terrestrial > Soil > Desert | place: Antarctica: Dry Valley... | reverse complement strand
TCACAGGTTTCGCTTGCGACAAATAACTCCCGGATTTCGCGTCTTACCCGTGCAACCATGTGGGTTGAATAATAGTTGTGTTGCTCTCGCCTAATCCGAGCCATCAACTGTAAAATGTTGTATGAAAAATTTGATTGTTGAGGTTGTGGAATGCTAGACAAAATCACAGTTAATCCCAAAATCCATTTTGGCAAGCCTTGTGTTGTAGGGACACGCATCACCGTTCAAAGCGTCCTTGAGTTGATTGATGAAGGTCTCTCTTTCACTGAAATAACCAAAGACTATTATCCCGAGTTGAAAGAGGATGACATTCACGCCTGCCTTCGATACGCCATCGCGTTAGTAGCAGCAGAGGACATTCACTTGGCGACAGCTTTGGCATGAAGTTTTTGCTCGACCAAGATGTTTATGCTGTGACGGCGCGTTTTCTTGTCGGCTTAGGACACGACGTAGTTTTAGCGTCAGAGATTGGAATGTCCGAAGTCGAAGATGAAGATTTGCTCAAAAAGGCACAAGAGCAAGGAAGGATATTTGTAACTCGTGATAGAGATTTCGGGCATCTGGTTTTCGTCAAAGGTTTGGGTGCGGGAGTTTTGTATTTGCGAATTTTGCCGTCAAATAAGGATGCTGTTCATACCGAACTTGAGCGCGTGCTGACAACGTATTCTGAAGATGAATTAAGAAGGGCATTTGTGGTGGTTGAGCCAGCCGGGCATAGGTTCAGGAAGCCATTGAGATGAAAGGCGCAACACAACAAGCGAACTGAGGGTGACGCTCAAGAGCTTTTAGAGCCTGCGCGCTTGTACTCCCCGCAGCACCCATCGGCCTGAGCCGCGCATGTTTCGCTTGCGACAAATCGGAGGAGATTAAAGATCATGGACGACACGGAGGCTCTGGAACGCGACGAGCGCAAGGCCCACATTGAGAGGTTGAAGCGCGAGGCGGAGAGGCTCTCCGGCGGGGAGATGCTCTCGCATGTCTCGGACGATTGTCCGCCGGAGATCGCGGAGCAGTTTTGGGAGCAGGTTGTTGCCTACGAGGAAGCGGAGCCGATCACGCTCTCCGATGAACTCGTCAAAGCCGGCCACGAACTGCCCGCGCCGGACGAACTCGACGACACGCTCCTCACAGAAAAGTTGTGGGAGCTGATCAACGTGCTGGCCGCGCGCGGTACTTACCTGCACAGCACCGATCACTTGAGCGACCGCGAATTGTACACGCACCTCTGGGACGAGTCGTTGCGCGAGCCGACCGTCATGCCCGCTATCCCCGGCTTCACCTATCACATCGACATCATCGGCAGCGGCAGCGAAGAAGACATTGAGATTTACCTGCGCTATTACGCCGACGAAGACTCCCGCCGCCGATGGGCCGAGCGGTGGCCTCAAGACGCACTGCCCCCGCGCGACCAGCCGCCCTACGACCGCGACGCTCGACTGCCGCAATTTGATTTCAGCGCGGCAGCAGAGACCGACGAAGAAGAACCGATCAACTAACGCTCGCGGCTCTATTGCCGTTTGCGAATGGATGCGACGACAGATCAACCGCCGCAGGACGCAGAGATTCGCAGAGGAAAAGCAAAACGCTTTTATTATTTCTCTGCGAACCTCTGCGTCCTGCGGCGGTGAACATTCCCCTGCCCGTCACAAATTGTGACCGGCGGATGGGGAAACGGCGAACTATGGTGGCGTGTGTGACGGCTCGTGGTTGCTCCCCGTTGCTGAATCACTACCCTTTAACGATGACTGCCGGACAGGTTTACAGGTAGCCCAACTCAGACAGCTTTTCCAAAGTTAAAGACGAAGCGTTCTCGCCCTTCCCTGCTCCGCCGACTGTCAGAATCCGCTCGACGTATTTGGCGATGATGTCGGCTTCGAGATTGACGGCATCGCCGGGTCGCAAGTGTGAGAGGTTCGTCACGGCCCATGTCTTCGGGATGACGGCGATCTCGAAATAATCCTCGGTTAAGCCCGCGACGGTCAGGCTGATGCCTTCGACGCTGACCGAGCCTTTGAAGACGAGGTAACGCGCGATCTCCGGCGGGTAGGCGAACCGCACTGTCCAAGAGCCGCCGTGATCTTCCGCGCCTAAAAATTTTCCGCGCGCGTCCACGTGTCCCTGCACGATGTGGCCGCCGAGACGGGTCTGCGGGGTCACGGCGCGTTCGAGATTGACGAACGAACCGGCACGCAAACGGCCCAGCGTCGAACGCTGCAAAGTCTCGCGCGAGCCGTCCGCTGCAAACGAGCCGGGGCGCACTTCGAGAGCCGTCAAACACACGCCGTTGACCGCGATGGAATCGCCCTCGTTGGTTCCCTCAGTCACAACGCGCGCCGCCACGCGCAGCCGCACGCCCTCGCCGCGCTGTTCTAAGCTCTCGACGCGACCGAGTTCTTCGATGATGCCGGTGAACATGTTTGCAGCCTCAGATTTTGCAGTTCCGTTTTTAGCGCTCGCCTCACGAACAGCCTCACAAACTCGGGGCTATCTTCTCTGAATTACTGGCCCAGCTCAGAAGGAGTATTTCAACGCGAACTGAATGCGCCGACCGGGCGTCGCGGTCTCCGTCGCGCTGCCGAAGCCGGGCGATTCGAGGATGCGCTCCGGGATGCCGAAGTTGGCGCGGTTGATGAAATTGAAGATGTCGGCTCGCAGGATGAGATTCTGCCTCTCGGAGAGCGCGAAACGCTTGCTCACCGCGAGGTCGAGTTCAAGAGTGTCGCCGGCACGGAACGTGTTGCGCCCGATCTGCCCGTCGCTGCCGACTGGCGCGCGCAAGAGCGACAGATCGTCGGTCGTTAGGCGCAGCGGTTGACGACGGTCGCCTGTTTGCAATAACCCATCGGTGGTGTTCAACCGATCCGTTATATTTCCGTCCAGATTCACGTCAATGTAGGTGTTGACGGTGAAAGGCTGTGCGGTTTGGTAGCGCCCCGTGCCGGCAACTTGCAGTCCGCCGAACAGCAAGCGGAAGACACGGCTGCGGTCGCGCAAAGTTGGAAAGTCGTAGATGAAGTTGTAAGTGAAGCGATGGCGAACGTCGAAGTTAGACGGGCCGCGCTCGTCTAAGGTCAGACTGTTTTGCGGCAGTGCGGGCGCGCCGGCTAGATCGAAGACGTCTGAGACATCGTCAATTGATTTCGACAAAGTGTAGGCCGCTTGAAACTGCAAGGAACGGCGCAGACGCCCACGCGCTTGTAGTTGCAGAGAGTCGTAGCGTGAATTGGCCGTTGTCTCAAAACGTGAGATGGAGCCGACCGTGCTGACAGGCCGCCCAAAACCTGCCGGGAAGGCCAAACCGTAGAAGCGCGGTTGGCCGACCCGGTCGAACGCACCTCCGCCCTCCAACTCGTCTTCAGTGATGACGTCGAAATCAAACGGCACAACCACGGCATTGAGACCGAGATTCGGCGTCGTAAAGCGCAGCAGTTTGCGCCCGAGCGTGCCGACATAGGCGGCAGAGACGACCAGATTGCGGTTCAACTGCTGCTCTAAAGTTAGGTTGTAGTGATGCGCCATCGGCGTTGCCAGTCGCCGCGCCGGAAGCGTCGCCCCGAAAACGCTCGAAGAAGGATTCTCCTCGCCGGTGACGATGACGTTGATGAAATTAACCAAGTCTGTTGTCGTCACTCCTGAGACGGCTCGATTGAGCGTACCATTCTGCACAAGTTCGACAATGAACAGTTCCCCATCCACCGGCACGACGATGGGGGCGCTTGGGTTGAGGAGATTTAATTCGGGCAATTCTCCGAGGGCGGCGTTTGCATTAGCGCCTCCGCCGGCAAAGTTGACGGTCAAGAAATTCGGATAGACATTGCGCGACTGCGAGACGACAGCGCCTAGTATCTGATCGTAGAAGAGGCCGTAGCCGCCCCTGATGACAGTCGCCCGCTCTCTCCCGAAGAGATTAGGCGAGTAAGCGATGCCGACGCGCGGCGCGAAATTGTTACGTTCAGGCTCAAAGATGCGGGTGCGGCCTTCGATGAAGTCGCGCAGACCGGGGACGGCGTCTAACGCGGGATCGTCGAAAGTATTCTCGATGCGCCGGTTCGTTTCGCGCGGCGGCGTGTTGTATTCGTAGCGCAATCCGTAGGAGAGCGTGAGCGAGGGGCGGACGCGCCAAGTGTCTTGGCCGAAGAAGTTGAATTGGTAGAAGCGCAGATTGGCGGTATCCGAGTCGGTGGTGGCGAGCGTTTGAAAGAATCCGGTGGCGGCACCGGCGGCAGCTAAATCCACTGGCCGGAAAAACCTCCCGGTGAAGACAGGCTCATCCCCTGTAAAGTCTATTTCAGGCTCGCCGTAGAAAGTGATCAGCGGGCGAGAGTTGCGTGGCAACTCGCTGTTGAGTTCCGAGCGACGGTTGTCCGTACCGAAGGCAAAACTATGGTTGCCGTAGCGCACCGTCAAATCGTCGGCGAACTGGTAGGTGTTGTTGACGCGCCGCTGTGGAAAGTTGAACACGTCCACGCCGACGGGGCTGAAGCCCGCCACAAAGACTTGCCCTACGGGGCCAAGCACATCCTCAGTCCCAAAACCCGTTGACACATAATTCACGGGGCCGGTATTCGGCGTCTCCACATCGTCGGGCAGCGTGACATTCTGTATGTACGGCGTGTTCAACAGAAAAGGCACATTAGGGATGGCACTTGGGAGCGCGAATGTTTGGTCCCGCGCCTCTTGGAAATTAAGGCGCGTGCGTCCGTAAGACAGTCGGAGCTGATTGAAGATCGGCTTGGCGGAGTTTGGGCCGCTCAGTTCGCTGTTGTAGAAGAACGAGAAGTTCTGCGTCCGCACGCGGGGCGTGAGCGTGGAAAAGATGGCCCCGCCCGTTCTGGGGATGTTTCTGAAATCGTCTGTAAAGTTATAACGTCCGGTGACGGACTGCTGCCGCCCACGCACTACAAAGTTTCCGTCAAACTTCCCCGAAAGAATTTTCCCTTGGCCGCTCGCGGGGAGAACTTGTGTGAAGGTGTTAGCGCCATAGACGCCCTGCGGGTTGTTGGGAAAGGGAAAGAGGCCGAAGATCGCGTCGCCGTCTTCAGTGGTCGGAAAAGCGAGCGCGCCGGTGTCCCGTGTGTTGAATATTCCCGGCGGGATAAAGAGGCCGGTCGCTCCGCTGTCAAAAAATCCGCGCCCCTCGACCGTCGGCACGGCAAAGCTCGCTTCTTGCGTAGCGTTCAAAATCTGTCCTTCCGCCGAGATGAAATAAAACATTCGACCGGGCCTGTCTGGTCCCCTAGAGGGTTCGAGCGGCCCTCCAAGTACGAAGCCGCCCTGACCGAGCGTGAATGAGTCTTTTCCGCCGCTCTCGTTCCGCACGGTCAAAGGCTGGCCGTCTAGCAGCACCTCTTGATCGTCTCCGGCACGTAGCGCAAAGCGCGCGTTGCCGAAAGTCGTGTCGAAGAAATTGCGCGCGTTCAACTGGCTCGAATTGAAAATGCCGTAGAACGTGCCATGTGTCTCGTTGCCCCCTGATTTAGACACTGCGTTGACCTGCGCTCCGATGTTCCTGCCGAACTGTGCCGGAGCCAGCAGCGTGATCACCTGATACTCCTTAACGGATTCAATCGGCTGCGGGATGAGCGCGAGAAAGCCTTGTCTTCTCACGCCGATGTCTTCGTCGTTGTTGTCTGAGCCGTCAACCGTGAAGTTGTTCGCCCGCGAGCGCAACCCGTTGACTGCGAACTGTCCGGCACTGCCGACCCCTGCGCCGACGCCCGGCCCCGCGACGCCGCCTAATGTCTGCGGCGGAGGCGCGACGCCGGGCAAGAGCAGCGCCAGTTCATCAAACGTCCGCACGAGGGTAGTTGCACCCAACGGCAGCGTCGAGATTTCTTCTTCAGTGAACGAGCCGTCGCGCCGCGCATCCCGCGCGTTGATCTTGGCCCTGATGTCGGTGTCTTCCACTGCCTGTAGAGTCGGCGTGGCAGTCGGTGCTGCCACACCGCTCACGGGATCGAGGACGACCGGGACGGGGACCACTTCGCCGGTGCGGGTGACGAACAGGCGCTGCACGATCTCTCTCGTCTCGAAGCCCTGCGCGGAGACGCGGATCGTGTAGATGCCCGGATTAAGCAAGCCTTGATAGAAGCGGCCTCTCGAATCCGTGATCTTAGTGATGACCAGTCCGGTCTGTTGGTTGATGATGAGGGTGGTCGCGCCGCTGATCGGTTCTCCGGTCTGGCTGCTGGTGACAGTGCCCTCGAAAGCCCCTGTCACCGTATCTTGGGCTGTGACTACCGGCACGCGGACGGGCAGTAAAGCCAGTACGAATGCGGAAACAATCTTGCAGACATTGACGAGATAAGAATTCCGTTTCATTGCTACCTCAAATGTGGTTTGTACTTGCTGCGTCCAAATCTACTTAAATTGAAGAGTGCGCGCAAATCCCCTCTGCGGAGGCTCTGCGTTGCTCTGTGTCTTGCGGTATTGGAGGAGCAGTGGTTCACCACAAAGACTCAGAGATTACACAGAGGTGGCACAGAGAATGTGCTTATCGAGTGACGCGCATCCTTCACTTAAATTAGAGTGTGCTTCGCTCTCTCACCGAAGTGCTTTGTTATTCTAAAGCCTTCGAGATTTGAGATCAGCGTGGCGTTCGCGGATGACTTCGAGCATCCGGGAGAAAACTTCCTCGATTGACAGTTCGGTAGTGTCAATCACGACGGCGTCTTCGGCAATGGCGAGGGGCGAGTCGGCGCGGGTCGCATCGCGTTGGTCGCGCGTGTTGATGTCGGCGAGGGTGTCCGCGAAAGTGAGCGCGTGTTCTTGGCGACGGTCTTCCGCGAAACGGCGTCGGGCGCGGGCTTCGGGGACGGCGGTCAGAAAGAATTTCACATTCGCGTCGGGGAAGACGACCGTGCCGATGTCGCGCCCGTCGAGGACGACGCCACGCCCGCGCCTTCCCATCTCGCGCTGGCGGCGGACGAGATCGCGGCGCACTTCCGGGATCGTTGAAATGACGGACGAGAGCCGTGTGATCTGTTCGGTGCGAATTTCTTCCGACACGTCACGACCGTCGAGCAACACGCGCGGCACATCGGGATCGCCCGCCAACTCGATCCGCGCGCGGCTGGCAACTTCCGCGACTGCTTCTGCGTCCGTCGCGCTTATGCCCGCTTCAACCACTGCCAATGCCGCCGCTCGATACATCGCGCCCGTGTCGATGTAGAGCAAACCGAGTTCGCGCGCGAGCTTGCGCCCCAGCGTCGATTTGCCCGCGCCCGACGGGCCGTCGATGGCGATGATGAAAAGAATCATAAAACAGGAGTCAGAAGTCAGAAGGAAAGCATCTGTCTTGATACTGGCTTCTGACTTCTGACTTCTGACTACTTCTTTAATATCGTTCGCAACTCTGTGAGCGCGGTGTCGATGTCTTGGCGCGAAACGTCGTAGTGCGTGACCATGCGGATCGAGGAACCAAAGCCGGAGGCCAGCACGTGATGTTCTTTGAGATGGGCGCAGATTTCATCGGCTGTGATTCCTGTGCCGGACACATCGAAGATGATGATGTTGGTGACGACTCGTTCGACATCAATGCGGACGCCGGGTAGTTCCGCCAAGCCGGCGGCGAGGCGGCGCGCGTTGGCGTGGTCTTCATGCAATACGGGCGGCGTCTGTTCGAGCGCGACGAGGCCGGCGGCAGCCAGCACGCCGGCCTGCCGCATCCCGCCGCCCAAGAGCTTGCGCCAACGTCGCGCCTCTCCGATAAAGTCGCGCCGTCCCAACAGCATCGAACCGACCGGCGCGCCCAAGCCTTTGGACAAGCAAAACATCACGGAATCGACGGGACGCGCGAGCGCGGCGACTGATTCACTCAATGCCGCCGCCGCGTTAAAGATGCGCGCGCCGTCCAGATGCACAGGAAGGCCGAGCGCGAGCGCGCGTGCGCCGATCTCTTCCGCGCGCTCGCGCGGCATCACCGCTCCGCCCGCGAGGTTGTGCGAATTCTCCAGCGCGACCAAGCCGGTGGGCGCGACATAGTAAGCCGCATCGCGCGCGTGCAGCGCCGGCTCGATGTCTTGCCAACTAAGAATACCGCTGCCGTCGCCGCTTTTGACAGGCCGCGCCAGCGTCCCCGCAATCGCAGACATCGCCGCCATCTCGTAATTGAAGATATGGCCGCGCTCTTCGATGACCACTTCCATGCCGGGCCGCGTGTGCAGTTTCACCGCGATCTGATTCCCCATCGAGCCGGTCGGCACGAACAGCGCGGCCTCCTTGTCGAACAACTCAGCCGCGCGCTCTTGCAAGCGATTTACGGTCGGGTCTTCGCCATACACGTCGTCGCCCACTTCAGCATCGGCCATCGCTCGCCGCATCGCGGGCGTCGGCTTCGTCACGGTATCACTACGGAGATCAATCAGCTTCATAAACTCACACAAATGCGGCGAAGACTTCATTCGACAGCAAGACTCCATGGCGCGTCAGGCGCAACACGTCGCCGCTCAGTTCAATCAACCCGGCTTCGTTAAAGCGCGCGAGATCATTGGCGTGGGTGTCACGCACGTTTGCTCCAAACCGGGCTTGATGCTCGCGGAGATCAATGCCGCGCATCAAGCGCAGGCCGAGAAACAAGGACTCCGCGCCAGTCTCATCCGGCGTCAAAGTGTTCGTCTCGACGATGGCGCTTCCACAGGTTTCGATCAACTCGACGTAGCGTGCGGCGTCGCGCTCGTTGGCCCAGCGGGTGCTGATGCCGTCGAAGGAATGCGCGGAACAGCCGAAGCCGTAGTATGGCTGTTGGGTCCAGTATTTCAAATTGTGGCGCGACTCGTGGCCGGGTAGGCAGAAGTTGGAAATCTCGTAATGCTCGTAGCCGGCTGCCGCCGTGCGCTCAATAAGGAGTTGGTACATCTCCGCTGCCGTGTCCGCGTCCGGCTCAGGCCACATGCCGCGCCGCAGTTGCTCGGCGAGCGGCGTGGCTTCGTGGACTTCCAAGAGGTAGAGCGAAAGATGCGCGGGTCGCAGGGCAAGCGCCTCGGCCATGTTGTGGGACCAATCGGCGAGCGTCTGTCCGGGCAAGCCGGCGATCAGATCGAAACTCACGTTCGAGAAGCCGGCGGCGCGCAAGTCTGCGAGGGTGCGGCGCGCGTCTTGTGCCGTGTGCGTGCGCCCCAAACGTCGCAAGGCCTCGTCGTCGAAAGTCTGCAAGCCGAAGCTCGCGCGATTGACGCCCGCTACGCGGAAACGACGAAGAATCTCCGGCGTGACAGTGCCGGGATTCATCTCCATCGTCACTTCCACATTAGTCGTGACCGAAAAACGCTCACCGACGGCTCGCAACAGTCGCTCGACTTGCGCGGGCGCAAGCAGCGAGGGCGTGCCGCCGCCGAAATAGATCGTATCAACCTCGCCAACGATGGCCGTCGGGCGCTCGAATGCGCCGATCTCTTGCGCGATGGCGTTGATGTAACGCGCGGCCAGCGGCGCGTCGTATGCTCCCGTCGCGAAATCGCAATATGAGCAGCGCGCACGGCAGAAGGGGATATGAATATAGATTCCAGCTTGCATCTCGAAAGCGCGGATTATACCACGAGGCGCACGCTCGGTTTTGGGTTTCGGGTTTTGCGGTCAGCAGTCAATTCTTTCGACTCGAAACGCGAAATCCGAAACTTAACTTTGCCCTGTACGCTTTCATAACTGCTGTATGAAAAAACTGTGACGTTGTAGTTCAATGTCAGAGGAGTGAAAGCTATGAACATTGTGAATGGCGATTGTTCTCTAGCGGCACATCGCTTGAATAAGTCTAACGGCATTGGAGAGAAACTTAACGCGAGCGGGCGCGTGTTCATTTGATAACGGTAGTGGCCCGTTTTTCACACTATCGCAGAGACAGGAGGGAGAAACATCACATGGCGAATCAAGGCAATAAAGAAACCGGCAACGAAAAGGCGAAGGGCGCAACGGCTGGCGCGCAGACAGAGCCGCAAGGCCAACGCAACCAAGACCAACGCAACCAAGACATCGAGCAGAATCGCAATCCGCAAGGAAATCAACCCGGCGGACAGGCTCGACAGGATACTGATTTCGACTCGCCGAACGACATCTCCGGCAGTGATACACCATCGTCTAACCGCACGAGATCAGGCAAAGACACTTTCTAAAGCGCAGACACGCTAACACGGTCAGCATAAGTTTGGCGCACGCGGGGCGATTCGTAATTAGCTCTTTGCGCGCCGGGTTTTGCAAGTTTAATAAAGCGGCGGGCCACAACTTAGTTGTGGCCCGCCGCTTTGCAACCGAAAAAGAAAAAATTCGACTGAATAAACAGACAGCTTTCCGTCATAGATAGTAGTCATGCCGTTAGCGTTTCTTGTCTTTGACAGACGCATATGATTCGCTTCGCGAAAAGACGGCATCGTTACTCGCTTGAACGCGAGATCAACCATCAACGAGGAGGAATTTCCGATGCAAGACGATAAGAATAGAAACCGAGACGATCAAGAAGATACGGGCGGCGGCTCAACCGGCGGCACTGGTGGTGGCGGCGGCAGAGAAGGCGGCGGAAGTGGCGGCGGTAGAGAAGGCGGCGGCATGGGCGGCGGCTCGACTGGCGGCTCAACCGGCGGCAGAGAAGGTGGCGGAAGTGGCGGCGGCGGTGGTTCCACAGGCGGTCGAGAGGGCAGCACCGGCGGAGGTGGTGGCACTTCGGGCGGTTCCTCCGGCGGAGGTGGTGGGAAAGGGTCGAGCGGCGGCGGTGGCGGCTCAACCGGCGGCTCATCGGGCGGTTCGTCGGGCGGCGGCAATCGCTAATCACCGCACTTGAAAAGCGCGGTGTGGATAAATGATTGAAACGAGAGCTGATTTAGATTTAGCCTCAAAATAAACAGCAGCGTGACGCTTATTACAAACGTCACGCTGCTGCTTTTTTAACGGCACATTTAACTTTTACTTTTCTCCAAACGGCGCACGCTGCCGTCGCCGCTCACGCGCGATCCGCGTGCGACGCGCTCGGCTTCCGTGAAAGCGCGCAAGAAATTCTCGCCCAAAATCTTCCGCACGTCCCCTTCGCTGTAACCGCGTCTGAGCAATTCATAAGTCAAATTTGGTAACTGCGAAATATCTTTCATGCCTTCGGGCAAGGAAGGTACGCCGTCGAAGTCTGAGCCGATGCCGACGTGATCGACGCCTGCGACCTTTGCGATGTGATCAAAGTGATCGACCAACACGGAGAGCGTCGTTTCGGGGAGCGGGTTGGCGGCGAATAGTTTATTGGTCTCTTCCTGCACACGTTGCGGCTCGTTCTTGTATTGCTCACGCAGCGCGTCAAGCTGCGGCTTCAGTCGCTCGGCCCGCGCATTCGAGGCGTCGATCACTTTTTGATCGAGGAAGGCCGGATAAAAATTGACCATCACGACACCGCCGTTTTTAGCGATGCGGCGCAAGAGATCGTCGGGGATATTACGCGGACGATCAGCGAGCGCACGCGCCGAAGAATGCGACGCGAAGACGGGCGCGCGTGTGATGTCCAGCACATCGCTCATCGTCTTATCGGAGATGTGCGAAATATCGATGAGCATCCCGATGCGGTTCATCTCCTTGATCACTTCCTTGCCGAAATCCGACAGGCCGTTGTGCTTCGCCTCGTCGCAACAAGCGTCGGCCCAATTGTTCGTGTTGTTGTGCGTCAGCGTCATGTAGCGAATACCGAGACGATAAAAATCACGCAAGGCCATCAACGAATCTTCAATCGCGTGGCCGCCTTCGATGCCCATCAGCGCAGCGATCTTGCCCTCCTTCTTCACGCGCCGGATGTCCGCCACCGAATAAGCCATCATCAACTCATTCGGGCGCTGCTCCGCCACGCGATAGACATAATCGATCATGTCGAGCGCACGCCGCGCCGCGCCACCGTCCCTCGCATAGCTGCGATCCACATAGACCGAGAAAAACTCGGCGGTCACTCCGCCCTCTTTCATCCGCGCAAGATCGGTGTGATATTTGCCGACGGAGGAGACGCCGAGATCGTAGTTGTCGTCCGTCATCATCGACAGAATATCGTTATGCGTATCGACGACGATTGAGTTGCGGTGCAACTTCAAAGCCTTCTGCCACAGACGCTCATCGCGCGGCGTGGGAGCAGGAGCGGGGGTTGCAGTTTGCTGCGGATTAGTCTTCGCGCCGGTCGCCCGCACGCCTGACAGCGCGACGAGCGCGGCCAGTGAGAAAGTAAAAGAAAGCCCTAAGACGGCGATGCGTTTTGTACAGTGTTGCCTCATTGTTCAATGCCCTTAAAGATGCTGGTTGATTCGAGCAGGGGAGCTGTCAACCGCTATGCTCAGACAGATTCTTGATATGGTCAAGCACGCGCAGGTGTATGCGGTGAATAATGTAGTCTGACCAGAGATGCCAGTACGCGCTGGGCCAGAAGCGATTCTCGTACCAAGTCGTGCCTTCGAGACGCGTCGTGCCGTCGGGCAAGCGCGTTAAGAGAAACTGTCCTCGACGCGATTGCAGGTAGTTTTCGAGATGCGGCGGCCTGAGTTCGCCGTAGGGCGATAATTCCTGCATGACGGGCGGTTGTGCAGTGACGCCAAATTTTAAGAGGCGCGGCTCGTCCCAAATTTCAATCGGTTCGACGAACGCGCCGGTTGAGAAGACGCAGTAGCGCACCGCGCCGACGCCGCGACCTTGAATCTCGGCGCGGACAGGATAAGCGATGCCCGTGCGAAAGAGTCTTTCGCTTGGCGGCGGGAGTTCGGCGAAAGCGATGAGGTGCGGCCAGACTTTTTCCGGCGGCGCGCTGATCGTGACAGACGTTTTGACTTCGTAGAGCGGCGCGGGCGTCTGCGCTTGATGCTCCAACAGCATGAAGGCCGGCAACGCGAAGAGGACGAGCGCGAACATTTGAAAGGCTTCGTTTGTGTACGACGGTCGGCATTGGATGACGTAGCCGATGAAGCCGCCGAAGAGCGAGAGCGCGGCTCCGAGCGGCGCGGCCATCACGAGACAGATGATGCCCTCGACCGCGAACACCAACAGCGCGGCGCTGACCAGCACGACCGAGAGCAGTGAGACGAGCAGGCAACTGCCGAGCGTGCGCGGGCGGTGAAAGCCGTAGAGCAGCGCCGAAGTGAGGCCGAGAAAAAACGGCAGGCCGACGAACAAGCCCCAGCCATAATCGCCGAGCGCGCGCACGCTAAAGAGCGTCGCCGCAATTGCCAGCGGGACCATTAGCAGCAAGCTCATCGCCGCGCTTCCCAATTGGCTATCGGGGATCACACGCCCCAATGTCTCCTGCAAGCGCGCGGCGAAATTCGAGCGCGGGCGCGTCTCCTTCGTGCGCGCAGGAATAACGCACAGCAGCAGAAAGAAAAATAGATTGAGAAACGGCACGAAGAAGAGCGCGACCATCCAGAGTGGCAGCCCCGCCGAGCGCAGGCGGCGCAAGGTCAGCACTACTCCCGTCCAGACGAACGGCAATGCGGCGGCGACGAGCGCGGCGTAAAATTGCCAGCGTCGCGCCGGCACGTCGTCCACGCCGCCCGGCGCGTCGAAGAACCAATAATTGACGAACGGCCATGGACGGTCGAAGGCGAAACCGATGGCGCGGTCGATGTTGTGCTTGATGGCAAACAGAATGACGCCGATAGCGGCGTACTTGCCGCGCTCCACTGTGCCGCGCCAACTCCACAGATCGGACGGCTGAAAAGCCATGTATTTTTCGCGCTCCTTTTCGGGACAGGTAATTGCAGGCCGCTGGACTAAAACTCATGTGGGCGACACTCTCACGTCGTCAGGCCAACTCACGAGGCGGGACTATCGCGCGTATAGTGCGAACAAGTTGTTGGCGCGTCAAGCATTTCTGTGGTACACAGAGCGAAACTTTCAGGATTTCACGGGCCGGCTGTGGCCGCTCACAAATTGCCGGCGCGTGGAAAATGTTTTGAGGAGACGTGGTATCGTTTGCGTCAGAGCAGAAACTAAAGAAAGGACGGATGAATTGATTAGTGATCAATCAGCGGGAGGCGCAGGCTCTCGTTGCTCGTCACTTGTCACTCGTCACTGTTTTCATATGTCACAGAATTATACGGTGGAACAGCGGAGCGGGCCGCGTTATGTGATCTCTTTGCCGGTGCGCGCCGAGTGGGACGACGATCAATCGGGTGAGCATGTCGTCGTCGAGGGCGAGACCGAGAACGTCGGGCCGATGGGCGCGCTGGTTCATCTGAGCCAACTGCCGATGGTCGGCAGCCGCGTCCAACTCGCCGTGTTGGACGAAGCGCGCAGCGCGAGAGTGCAGGCCGTCGTCGAGGTTTTGCGGATCGAGCGCAATCCGGGGCAGCCGTTGGCCGCGTTGCAATTGATGAACGCGACCGAAGAATGGCGCGGGCTGATCTGGGAGCCTTCGGCCCCGCACTTGCAAACTTACGAAAAAGACTACGACGTGGAAGACCTGTGAAGAGAGGGGAAAAAGTTTCAGCTCGACTGAATAGCAGGTGCGAAAGTGGCAGAGCAAAAGACAGAAGAAGTAAAAGTTGAGCAAGCTGCCGAGACTGCTGCGGTCGCGGCGGCTGAAGCCGCTTGGCCGCAGACGCGCGCGATCCTTCGAGTGATCCTGATCGTCTTAGCGGTGGCGGCGTTCATCTGGGGCTTGTACCTGCTCGAAGGCGTGATCCTGTTGGTGGTGCTGTCGATTTTCTTCGCCTACCTGATCTCGCCGCTCGTCGAGTTCGCGCGCCGCCCGTTCAAGTTGCGCGGGCGCGAGCGCGTCATGCCGCGCGCCATCGCCATCGGGATCGTCTATGTCTTGATCTTCGGTTCGCTCGTTATCACGCTCTATCTGCTCGCGCCCAGCCTCAGCAACCAACTCACCGAGTTTGTCAAAAAGTCGCCGGACTATCTGACGAACGCGCGCGCGCGCGCCTCCGGCTTGAACAGATTTTACGAGAGCCTAAATTTGCCGGAAGCGGTGCGGAACACGGTGACACGCACGGTCAACGACGCGCTCACCGGCGCGGAAACCTATATTAAAGAAGAAGCTCCCGGATTGGTCGCGACGATCATCGGCATGGTCCCCTTCTTGATTCTCATTCCGATCCTCGCCTTCTTCTTGCTGAAAGACGCGGACAGTTTTCGCCGCTCCGCGCTCCAACTTTTACCGAGCGGGCGTCTGCGCTGGCGCGGCGACGAGTTATTTCAAGACATCAACAGCACGCTCGCCGCCTACATCCGCGCGCAGTTGACGGCGTGCTTGCTGATTGGCACGATTTGTAGCATCGGCTTCGCGGTGATTGGCGTTCCCTACTGGTTGGCGCTGGGGATCATCGCGGGATTGTTAGAGTTCATTCCGCTGGCCGGCCCGCTCGTCGTCGCCGTCATCGCGGCAGTGGTCGCCAGTTTCAACTCGGCGTCGCAGGCGATTCTCGTGCTGCTCTTTCTCGGCGTGCTGCGCGTCGTTCACGATTACGTGATCTACCCGCGCATTGTCGGGCAAGGCATTCATCTACATCCGCTGGCCGTCGTGCTGGCGATTCTCTGCGGCGAAGAACTGGCCGGACTCGCCGGCATCTTCCTCGCGATCCCGGCGGTCGCCATCGTCTCCGTCACCTACCGCCACTGGCTCGAACATCGCGGCAGCAGCGGCCTCGTCGCCGATTTCTTGCAGCCCGCCGAGCAAGCCGTCACCGCCCCGTCGCCGGACGAAAAATCGAAAGTCCAAAGTCCGAGGTCCGAAGTTTTGACTTGAGGCTCGCCGTGTCTTTACGGCGCTTGCTCGCCCAGACACTCACCACAGAAACGCGGAGAATTCACAGAGGATGCACTGAGAAATTTTTCTCTGTGGGAACTCTGTGTGATCTCCGCGCCTCTGTGGTGAACACCTTTTGGCGACACTCAACCGGGAGCCATCACTGACTTTGGACTTTGGACTTCGGACTTTGGACTTCGGACATCAATGCCATGAAGCGTCGGAAGTGATGCGCGGCATCGTGCGGGCCGGGCGCGGCTTCGGGGTGATATTGCACGGAGATGATCGGCAGGCGTTTGTGCCGCATTCCTTCGACGCAGTTATCGTTGAGGTTGACGTGCGTGACTTCGACTTCGGGCGGGAGGCTTGCGGCTTCGACCGCGAAGCCGTGATTGTGTGCAGTGATCTCGACCGTGCCGGTCAGTTTGTCTTGCACCGGCTGGTTGCCGCCGCGATGGCCGAAGCGGAGTTTATAAGTCGCGCCGCCGAAGGCCCGTCCCAATAACTGATGGCCGAAGCAGATGCCGAACACGGGGACGCCCGACGCGGCGACGCGGCGAATCTCCTCGACGACGCGCGTCATCGACGCCGGATCGCCCGGCCCGTTCGACAGAAAAATTCCGTCCGGCTGCATCGCCAAAACTTCTGCGGCTGGCGTCGAGGCCGGCACGACCGTCACGCGGCAACCCAGCCGCGCGAACTCGCGCAGTGAATTCGTCTTCACGCCAAAGTCGTAGCAGACGACGTGAAAACGCTCCGCGCCTTCCGCCGCCACTTCGTAAGGCCGCGCGCACGTGACGACGCTCGCCAGTTCCCTGTTCTCCATCGGCATGGCATTTCTGGCCTTCGCGATCAAACTTTCTTCATCCAGATCGACGGTCGAAAGGCACGCCCGCATCGCCCCTCGATCACGGATGTGCCTGACAAGAGCGCGCGTGTCCACATGATCGATGGCGACGATGTTCCAGCGTTTCAAGTAAACGTCCAAAGATTCTTCCGCGCGCCAATTCGACGCCATCCGGCTCGCCTCGCGCACCACGAATCCTTCAACCCACGGGCGGCTTGATTCCGCATCCGCCGCGTTCACGCCATAATTCCCGATCAGCGGATATGTCATGCACACGATCTGCCCGGCGTAAGAGGGATCAGTCAACACTTCCTGATAACCCGACATCGAAGTATTGAAGACCATCTCGCCGCACGCCTCGCCCTCCGCGCCCCACGAGCGCCCGCGAAACGTCCGGCCATCTTCGAGCGCCAGCAGCGCCGGGTTTGCCTCAATATCTATCATTGCAACCTCAACGATTAAAATAATCAGAACCAGATTGTAAGCGCACAGCGCAAAATCGCTTGATCTTTAAGAAATCAGCAGTGTTGTCAGTCACGACTGTCGCACCCGCGCGGCGAGCGGTTCGCGCGATCAAAACATCGCGGATGATGCGTTGCTGTTCAGTCTTTGGGATGCGCGGCGTGCGCCCGCCGGCTTTCGACTTCAAGCCCCGCCAGAGTGAATTTAGAACTTTCCCGGCCAACCACCAGTCTTCGCCAGTGGGGACGAGCAACCGCCCGTCTTTTTCATACGTGCGCCTGACTGCGTCTAATCGCTGTAAGTCTGTTTTATCGTTAGCGCCGGCAGCCAATTCTTGCACGACCACTGCCGACAAAAGAAAACCGGCGGGAAAGGACGCCGGTTTGTATGCGATGAAGATTGAGGTGTCGAAAGTGACTTGCGGCATTACTCTTATTCAAACTTTCCGAACCTGTCGCGCTTCGCGTAGATGTTCTCCCAGACGTGCAGCAATAATTCGTTAGCCCGACGAATCTCTTCACTCTCTTCCGGCAGGGTTGCAGGATTACGTTTGCGGCGCGGCGTGCGCTCGCTCTTCAGGTCGCCGTTGTCTTTAGCTGACTTGAAGCTGTCGTCGCTCCCCGCCTTCATCACTCCCGCAGGGTTGCGCTTGTGAGCCGCGCCCGTCTTTCTCTCCTTCGCCTTTGTCGAGACTGCTTTCTTCGTCGCCACTATCTCACCTCCCTTCTGTGCTACGCTGTTGAATATATCACAAGCCGCACTTCCAGACTTCGCGGGCGCGCTACTTGAACAACACGCGCGCCCGTTCGTCTCAAGGCTGGGTTCTCAAAAACTGCTGCGCCTCGTTGAGCCAGCGTTTCTCGGCGCGATATTTATAAGCGGGCGCGGTCTTGACGGCTTCGATGCAGGCTTGCATTGCGGCGGCGGCTTCGCGCGGGCGGTCGAGGCCGGCGAGCGCGCGACCATTTAAGTAGAGTCCCTCCGGGTCGTTCTCGCGGCTTTCGAGAAAGCGTGCGAGCGCGTCGTGTGCGTCGGGGAATTGGCCGGCGGCCAAGTAGGTCGCGCCGATCTCGCGCCAGATTTCATGTGTCTCGTGGCGATCATCACGAGACACCACCTGCTCGAAATGTTTGATCGCGTCGGCCAGACGGTTTTGCGCGCGAGCGATGCGGCCTAGTTGATAGTGTGCGCCCACTTCTTCCGGATCGATCTCGACGGCGCGGCGAAAGCGGTCGCGCGCTTCGCCCACTTCTTTGCGTTGCAGATGGAGCAGGCCGAGATTGTAGTGCGCCGAAGCATCCGCCGGGTTGAGCGTCGCGGCTTCGAGATTCTGTTTGAAGGAAGCGCGGGCGCGTTGGTTCCGCATCATCTCGCCGAAGTAGCCGCGCAGCAGGAAGAAAAGCAACAGCAGCAAAAATGGCGAGGCGAAGACCGTGCTGAACAGCCCTAGCACGACGAACATCACCGGGATCACCAGCAGGCTGCTGATGAGGATGACAGCCACCGCGCGCGGCCATGTGAAGCCGAACACTTCGCGCACCGCCAACACCGCCCACAAGAGGAACAGTGACACTGGCGACAACACCAACGCGAGCAGCATCGTCCCCAAAACTCCAAGCATCTCTCCCAGCAGGCGCGGATCGGGTTGTTGCCCAGTAGCCTCGATCTCTTGCTGTAACTGCTGGCCTCTCTGCACAGCCTCAAAGGCTTGCGCTTCTAACCCACTCCAACGTGACAGCGCGACGAGCGGCAACGCAGCAAGACTCGCCGCCGCCCACGCATAAAACATCGCCGCTGCCAGCGTCGCATACTCCTGCTGCACGACGAGGCCGAAGCTGCCGCGCCGCTCGAACAAGTTGGCGACCAACAGCGTGATCGGCACGAAGACCACTGCTACGCAGATCACCGACCATGCCGACAAGAGCAGCGCGTTACGCCAGCCTGCCGGCCCCGCCGCAAAGCGCGGCCACTGGTCGTACAACGCATACGCACCATAAGACAGAAATGCCAGCAGCGCCGCCCGGCCCAACGGCACACGCTCACGCACCTCGCGCATCCCGCGCGCCGGCGCGTAAAACATCAGCAGCAATGGCTTCAGCCAATCAATCATGTTCAGAGGTCAGAGGTCAGAGATTAGTGAAAGACAGTTTTGACTGACCTCTAACCTCTAACCTCTGCTTTACGGTTCTTCCTCTCCCGGCTCCGCCTCGATGGGCGTGGCGGCATCGGGCGCGGTCAGCGTGAAGTCGGTCTCGTGCGCGATGACGTTGGCGCGCGCGAGCGGCCAGTAGCGGAACAGCGCCTTGCCGTAAATGTACTTTTCGGGGACCAGTCCCCAGTAACGCGAGTCCGAAGAATGATCGCGATTGTCGCCCATCACGAAATAGTAGTGCGGTTTGACGACGGTCGGCGGTTGGTTCATTCGCGACAAGTTGAGTTGCGGATCGAGATACGGCTCGTTCAACTCTTGCCCGTTGATGCGGATGCGGCCTTCGCGCACTTCGACCAACTCTCCGGGCAGGCCGATGACGCGCTTGATATAACTTTTATCGGGATCGTCGGGGAACCAGAAGACGACGATGTCGCCGCGCTCGAGCTTCGGCCAGTGGTAATAAATTAGTTTGTTGACGAAGATGCGCTCGCCGTCGTGCAGGCGCGGCAGCATCGACGTGCCTTCGACTTTGACGGGCTGCGCGACGAACACGATCAGCAGTACAGCGACCATCAAGGCGAAAGCCAGATCGCGGACGAGCAATCTAGTTTCCGACCAGAAATGCTTGCGCGATTCCCTGTTGAGACGCTGCACCGCGATGCCGTGATCGTCTTCGATGGTGATGTCGCCAAAAGCCGGGCTGCGAGTTTTCCGCTTGAACATGAGATTCTTAATCATTCGCTCAATTTGCACTTATGACCGCAAGAAAAAGTGCGCCACGAATGGACACGAATTGGCACGAAAGAAAAAGATCAACATCCGCCTCAGCAAATGACGGCGTGTTGCTGCATGATTCCGCTTTGACCTCATTCGTGTTCATGTGTGTCAATTCGTGGCTCAATCCCTTTCTTGAGAGCTGTCAAAGACACCTGACAAATTGATTTTCGAGGTTAGCCGCCGCTCGCACGCTTGTCAACGCGAGGAATTGAGAGGGCGCGCGGCTCTTCCTTGACAGCGTTTGCCGCCGCTCTCTATTATCGGTTTGGGTCGTGCATAAAGCGCTCACTGACAGTTTTAGATGCCGGACGGCGCGGACGGAGGCAACAAATTCAGCGTGATCAAACTCGACATCGTCAACCGCGTCGCGGATCGGACCGGCGTCCCGAAGATGAAAGCCGAACAGGCTGTGGACGCGCTTTTTCATTCGATGAAAGAAGCGCTGGCGCGCGGCGAGCGCATTGAGTTGCGCGGCTTCGGCGTCTTCGTCGTCAAGCCTCGCAAACGCGGCGTGGGCCGCAATCCGCGCACCGGCGAGGAGGTCGCGATCCCCTCCGGCAAGACCATCCGCTTCAAACCCGGCAAAGAACTCCAAGCCCACGGCTTCGCTGCCGACTCAGATTTGCACGATACAGACACGCCCCAAGAGCAGTGACGAGTGACAAGTGACGAGAAAATCTTTCAACAGGAAATGAGCGGAGCGGCGAGAGTCGCTCCGCTTTTAGTGTCAGCATCAAATCAACTCGTTACTCGTCACTCGTCATTCGTCACTGCTTTCAGCCGTCCGACCGCCCGCGAGTGGACGCGACACGTCGGATTGTTTGTCCTGACCTTTATGACGGCGACTTTCTCCGGCGTGCTGCTCGCCGTGAACGCGACGGACATTCCAGAACCGGCTCTCGCCGACCCCGCAGGATGGGTCGATTACTTTTATTATCTTCCGGCTTACTATGTTCTCTCCGTCGGCTTGCTCGCGAAGTACGCTCTCGCTCATCCTGAATTGCTCGTGCAAGGCGTGACGTTCGCGGGCGCGTTGCTCTCGATCCTGTTGGCGCATGAGGCGGGGCATTACATCGCTTGCCGTCGTTACCATGTCGCGGCCACACTACCTTTCTTCCTGCCTGCGCCACCGCTTTTTCTCGCCGGCACGTTCGGCGCGTTCATTAAGATCAAATCGCCGATCCCGACGCGACGCGCGCTCTTCGACATCGGCGTCGCCGGGCCGCTCGCGGGCTTCGCCGTTATCATCCCCATCGCCGTCGCCGCCGTGCTGACAATGCAGCCCACAACACTGCCGTTGCCCGCAGCAACGGACGCGGGCAGCTTGATCTACTTCAACGAACAGCCGCTCTTTCGCTTTTTAGTCTGGCTCTTTAACGTGAGGGTGGAGAATTCTGCGCCAAACCCGTTGTTCTTCGCGGCGTGGATCGGATTGCTGGTGACGAGTTTGAATTTGCTGCCGGTGGGACAGCTTGATGGAGGACATGCGGTCTTCGCCGTCTGCGGCCCGCGCGCGCACGCGCTGGTCGGGCGCGCGACGTTCGTCTTAATGGCCGCGAGCGCCGTCTTCGGTTGGACTCATCACGGCACGCCGAGCGGCTTTCTCTACGCCCTCCTCTTGCTCATCTTGCTCCGCGTCCGCCACCCGCAGGCCGTGGATGAATTCCTGCCACTCGGACGCGCCCGCCTCGCCATCGCCGCGCTCACGCTCGCCGTGTTTCTCCTGTCGTTCGAGCTATTCCCCCTGACCATCGCTTAAAGTGCGCGTCTCAGGTTGTCGGATATTCGATAGCGTCAAATTTGTCGAACTCGAACCACTAGCGCGAGCAACCGGATCGGAAGGCGATGCAATAGAGATCAAGAAAAAGGATTAGCCACAAAAAGGCACAAAACACATAAAAGGTGAAGGCTTCGCCGGTGAAGGCAATTCTTGCTTCTCCCTTTTGCGTTTTTTGTGCTTCTTCGTGGCTAATTCTTTTTCTTGAAAGCTATATCACGAGGCGCGCGTCATCGCCTCGTGAGGGCAAATGACATATGAATGATCTGCCATTGCCCTTGCCGCTTGACGTAGCGGCGAGCGAACTCGTAAGACGGGCGGGCGAATTCCCTCTCTTTGTAACTAGCTCTCATCCGCGCTTTGCCGCTGATCCACGCTTCATCATCGCTGACTCTCACGTGTACGTCCGTCGTTGAGAGTGAGCTGATTGTGAAGAGCGGATTAGCGAGCAATGCCAACCGATGCTCCTTCCTTACCCGCCCGCCAAAAGAACTGAAATCCTCGGCCAAGATATTGTCCAATGCCACCACATCGCGCTCAAGATGCGCCCGGATATACTCCGCTTCCACCTGCAACACTTCACGCTCGGCGGCGGTGTCAGAGGCCGAGTCGAAGCGTAAGACAGACGGAAGATAAGCGGCGGCGCTGCCGATGAAGAAAGTGGCGAGGGCAACTGAAATTCGGATCGCGAAGCGTTGCATGTCTTTTACTCCTTGTTTAGTGTACTCCCGATGTGTGCCTCATACGGTAGCACGGGCTGAAGGAACACGGCAAGATTTTTACCGGCGGCGAACGCCGAAAATTAAAACTGGAACGGACGCGGACAGTGCAGCCGCGCTTCACGCACAAAAGAAATGAGCGATTAGCGTTGCCGTTCGTTATCGTTTAACCCGCGTTGAAAAATTGGTAGCAGGAGGAGACTTGAACTCCCGACAACTTACAGGTTGTTCTAGCTCACATCCGTTGACGGTTCCCAAAAACTCGACGCACGTTCTTCGCCTTCTTCAATCGCAATCTCGACCGCCCGCTTTGCTTTTTCCAGAAGCGTCTTTGCCTCGCGTCGCGCGGCGCGTGATTGTTCTACTGGTCGTGTCTCACAATTTATGCTGCCAAGCATTCAAGTAGTTGACATAGAGTTTGATGACGGCGGCGTGCATTTCTGTCGACTTTGAAAAACAGATTGTCCGGCGGTGCAACCGCTTCACG
>Ga0136614_10000302_pt1 | contig 22922 bp, 16 predicted proteins | sample AntDrymUQ2792106_2_FD_106643 | JGI IMG/M metagenome (GOLD analysis project Ga0136614, IMG submission 106643) | Polar desert sand microbial communities from Dry Valleys, Antarctica - metaG UQ279 (21.06) | ecosystem: Environmental > Terrestrial > Soil > Desert | place: Antarctica: Dry Valley... | reverse complement strand
GGTCGCCACTATAGTAGTGATGCTCATCTGTTCGGTTGCTCAGGCTCAAAATCCGGACGCGGATAATGATGCGGAAGCCGTAAGACAAGCAGTGCGGTCATATTTGGAGACTACAAAGAACAATGAGAATGCCGCGCAGCCTGTACCGTCAAGTGTTGTTCATCCGCGAGCGAAGGTCTTTTCTGTGACCGGAGATGACTTGCGAATCAGCAATATCTCTAACGAACGCCCTCAGAGAAAAGGGGCTCCGGTAAAAACTGAGAGCATTACTGAAGTCGTGGCAGTGAATGTAACCGGCTCGATGGCGGTAGCTCAAGTCGAAAGAACATATCCCTATGGTTCATTGACCGCCGAAGAGTACAAGGCGCTGGCTGAGAATCATCCGCTGAAAGCTTCAGCCGGTAAACCGATAAGGCTTACGAGTTACTTATCATTACTGAAACTCGGAGGGACTTGGAGGATTGTTAGCTTCTTGATCTCAGCGGAGGTAAAGGGCGACAAGTAACCACAGCGAACTCACGCGTGATTTTTCAGCTTTTGCCTTGTGCAGACACCGAGATCGCGATTGTCAACTTCTATAGGACTTACACAGTTGGACGCAGAATCAACAACTCAACACTCGAAGTGAGCAGGTCTTTGTTCACAAACTTGCTCACTTCGACCTCAAGGCGACCATCTTCATTTTCATGATGACAGTTCATAGAGTGAGCTTTGCAGTCTTGAGAATTGGATTAAGGCTCTTAGATTTTTTGAGCCGCGCGCGTAGTGGCTCTCTGACACCAACTATCGTTTCAGTGGCGCTGCTTTGCACAGTATCCGCACGAACAACAGCACAACGAAACCCTAGTTTACCTGTTGGTGTTCTTACCGGGAGAGTTACAGAACGTAATACCGGACAACCGATAGCTGATGCCTTAGTGATGGTGGAAAGCCAAGATGGAGTACAGACTGACGATGAGGGGCAATACCGCCTTGATCTTCCTGCCGGCACACACTCCGTGCGTGTCAGCGCCTCCGGCTACACGACGCTGCTCTTCAGCGAAATTGGAGTGACAGCCGGACGAACAATGGTTAAGGACGTGCAACTTGATGTTACCGTGAGCGAAGAGGTCGAGGTCAAGAGCGGGGCATTCGCCGAGAACCCCGAACTCCCCGTCAGTGACGTGACGCTCAGCCGCGCCGAAATCCGCTCGGTCCCCGGCACCGGCGGCGATCCGCTTCGCGTCGTTAACTCGCTCCCATCGGTGACGAGCGCCTCGACTGAATTCGCTGACTTGATCGTGCGCGGGGGCTCACCGGGCGAGAACCTTACTTTCATAGACAATATACCCGTCGACGACTTCACGTACTTCACGGACACTTACGACAACGGGCGCGGCGGACGGCTCGGCATCCTCGTGCCTGATGTCTTCGACCGGCTGGAGTTTTCCGCCGGCGGCTTCGGCCCACGCTACGGCGACTTCATGTCGTCGGTACTCGACATCCGATTGCGTAACGCCGCGCGCGACCGGGTACAGGGCGTTCTGTTCAGCGATTCAGGCTCGGCTGGCGTGACCGTTGAAGTGCCGCTGGGATCGCGCGGCGGGTGGCTCTTCTCCGCGCGGCGCAGCTACCTCGATGTCGCATTCGACATTGCTAACATCGGCGACTTCGGTCGCCCGCGCAACTTCGACTTCATCAATAAAATAGATTTCGATCTCACTCCGCGGAATAAGCTGACCTTCACGGCGTTGAACCTCTTCGAGCAGTTCAGCTTAAATCGCGAAGAAGCGTCCCAAATCGACCGCCGGCTTGACCGATTGGAAACTACGCGCGCGGGGCGGCGTGCGATCTTAGGCACGACGCTCGCGACGACGTTTGGCTTGAATACTTTGTCGCAGATCACCGTATGGGCGAGCGGCGAACATAGTGATGGCACGTTCTTGCGCGTTGAGGATCGATCTCTACAACGAGCTCGCGACTTACGCGATTCACAGTTCGGCATCAAGGAAGAATTAACTTCAGTTGTTTCGCCGCGATTGCTGCTCGCCGCGGGCGGCGGACTCGTCGCCGAGCAAGCCGACTACTACACATTCGAGCGGTCGGGTTTCGGCTTCAGCCCGTTCGAGGAGGAGTTCACCGCGCCGACGCGCAGTAACCGCTTCAGACTCGACACCAGCATCACGGCTTACGGCTACGGACAGGCGACGTGGCGACCGTCCCCGCGTTTCACGGTCACGCCGGGCGTGCGGATCGACCGTTATGGACGCACGGAGCAGACACTCGTCAGCCCGCGCGTGAGCGCCCGTTTCAGCCTCACGCCGCGCATTGCGCTCGAAGGTGCCGCCGGCATTTACCGCCAGCCGCCCAGCCTCTTCACACTCGCGCTCGCGCCTGAGAACCGGGGTCTGCGCGCCCAACGCGCCGGACACGTCATCGGCGGTGTGGAGTGGCTAATACGCGAAGACGTGCGCGTGCGCGTGGAAGCCTATCAGAAGAGTTACGACGATCTCATCGTGCAGCCGACGCGGCGCTTTCCCATCTTCTTCAACACCGGCGAGGGCACGGCGCGCGGGCTGGAGGTCTCGGCGCAGAAGGCGCTCGCGGGTCGCTTCAGCGGACAGGTCGCGTACTCATACGTGCGCTCGCGCCGCCGCTTCGAGAAGGGAGGCGTTTCCTTCCCCGCCGACACGGAGCGTCCGCACCAGCTAACTGTGATCGGCGTGACGCGCGTCGCGAAGTTCAACTTAGCAGCTAAGTACCGCGTGGCGAGCGGACTGCCTTTCACGCCGACCGTGCCGGTCGAATTCACACCCGGCATTTTCTTGCAGCGGATCGCACTACCGGAGGATCGCAACTCGGCGCGGCTGCCGACATTCGCCAACCTCGACGTGCGTGTCGAGCGTCGCTTCGACTTCCGGCGCATTTCGTTTTCTCCCTACGTCGACTTCTTCAACCTGACGGGGCGCGACAACAACACGGAACTTGAGTACGACTTCTTTTCGCCCACGCCATTTCGACTACAAGAGGGAAGCGTGCTGCCAATCTTCGGCGCGCGTTTGGAGTTTTAGGCACTGTTCAAAAATAACTTGGCCGTTTTTCGGAAACGCGCTATCTGGTGACAAGCGAAAGGACGACTCCAAAGAATGAGGTGAAGCGGGCAGCACTGCTATTCCACCGCTCATTGTGTCTCTTTCTTCTTCGGCCTCCGGTTGGCTTCGAGGATGCGCTTGCGAAGACGGATCGCCTGTGGCGTGACTTCGATCAGCTCGTCGTCGGCGATGAATTCGAGAGCTTGTTCGAGCGATAATTCCTTGACGGGAATTAAACGCATCGCTTCGTCGGCGCTCGCGGCGCGCATGTTGGTCAGTTTCTTTTCCTTGATGATGTTCACATCGAGGTCAACCGCGCGTGCATTCTCGCCGACGATCATGCCTTCATAGACTTTGATTTGCGGACGGATGAACATCGTACCGCGCTCTTGCAAGTTGAAAATGGCGAAAGTCGTCGCTTCGCCCGCGCGGTCGGCGACGAGAGAGCCGGTCGCGCGTCCGCGCATTGGTCCCTGCCACGCGCCCCAACGTAAAAAGATCGTGTTGAGCAATCCCGTGCCTTTCGTCTCGGTGAGGAACTCGCCGCGAAAACCGATCAGGCCGCGCGAGGGCGTCTCGAACTCCAGCCGGACGCGCCCCGTGCCGTGATTGATCATTTTTGTCATCTGTCCCTTGCGCCGGCCCATCGCTTCGGTGACGACGCCGATAAATTCTTCCGGGCAATCGACGACCACCAACTCAAACGGCTCGAGCGTCTGACCGTCCTGCACCCGTGTGATCACTTCCGGCTTCGAGACTTGGAGTTCATAACCTTCGCGCCGCATCATCTCGATCAAGATCGAGAGCTGCAATTCGCCGCGCCCGGAGACTTTGAATTGATCGGGCGAGTCTGTGTCTTCGACGCGGATCGCGACGTTGCCGAGGACTTCTCGATCCAGACGCTCGCGCAGTTGGCGCGACGTGACGAACTTGCCATCGCGCCCGGCAAACGGCGAATTATTAACGCTGAAGATCATCGAGATCGTCGGCTCGTCAACAGCGATCACGGGCAGCGCCTTCGGGTTGTCGGCGCTCGTCACCGTCTCGCCGATTTCAATGCCCTCGAAGCCGGCGAGCGCGACGATCTCGCCGACGCCCGCTCGTTCGACCGGCTCGCGCTTCAATCCTTCAAAGACGTAAAGCTGCGAGATGCGCGTCTTCATTTGTGAGCCGTCGCGCTTGACGACCGCCACCGTATCGCCGACCGCGATCTCGCCGGAGAAGATGCGACCGATGGCGAGGCGTCCGATATACTCGTTGTAATCCAGATTCGCGACGAGCAGTTGCAGCGTATCCTGCCGGATAGCTTTTGGCGCAGGGATGGTCTCGACGATCTGATCGAAGAGCGGGCGCAAAGAATCCGAGTCATCATCTAAATTTTTCTTCGCCACGCCGTCGCGCGAGATGGCGTAGAGGATCGGAAACTCGATCTGCTCATCAGTCGCGTCGAGGTCGATGAACAGTTCGTAAATCTCATCGACTACTTCCTCTGGGCGCGCGTCATGCCGGTCGATCTTGTTGACGACGGCAATCGCGGGCAGACGTGCTTCGAGAGCTTTCCGCAGCACGAAGCGCGTCTGCGGCAGGCATCCTTCCGCCGCATCGACGAGGAGCATCACGCCGTCCACCATCTTCAAGACGCGCTCGACTTCGCCGCCGAAGTCAGCGTGGCCCGGCGTGTCCACGATATTGATCTTCACATCGCCATAACGCACCGCCGTGTTCTTCGCCATGATCGTAATGCCGCGCTCGCGCTCCAAATCCATCGAGTCCATCACGCGGTCGCGCACCTGCTCGTTCTCGCGAAACGTCCCGGCTTGCCGGAGCATCGCGTCCACCAGCGTCGTCTTCCCGTGATCGACGTGTGCGATGATGGCGATATTGCGGATGTCTTTTCTTTCTACAGCCATTTTAGATTTGCGATTTTTGATTTTTGATTTGCGATGGGAATTGTGCGTTCTTCCATCGCAAATCGCAAATCTAAAATCGCAAATCAGTGCAGCACGCCTGTCTGTCTTAGCGCTTCGTACAGCACGATGCCGGTGGAGGTGGCGAGATTGAGACTGCGGACGTTCGGGTTGGGCATCGGGATCGTGATGCAGCTTTCCCAATTGGCGCGCAGCAATTCTTCCGGCAGGCCGCGCGTCTCGCGCCCGAAGACGAGGCAATCGTCCGTCGTGAATTGCCAGTCGAGATATGAGCGCTCGGCTTTCGTGGTGAGATAGACGAAGCGCGTGTTGACGGGCAGCGCGGCGCGCAAGGCCGCGAGATCGCGGTGGCGTCGGAGTTCGACTTCGGGCCAGTAGTCCAGCCCGGCGCGGCGCACTGCTGCGTCGTCGAGGCGAAAGCCAATCGCGCCGACAATGTGCAGCGGCACGCGCGTCGCCGCGCACAGGCGCGCGATGTTGCCAGTGTTCGGCGGTATCTCCGGCTCGACGAGGGCGATGCTGATCATAAAGCAGGAGGCAAGAGCAGGAGGCGGGAGGCGGGAAACAGGAGGCAGGAGCAGGAGGCAGGAGGCAGTTAAGACCAGTGTGCTTTTCCTGCTTTCTGCTCCTGCCGTCTGCCTCCTGCCCCTGCCTGCTGGCTATTCTAAAAATAATGGACGGCGGTGCTTGTGTGAAGCATTCGCCGTCCATTGGTGAAGGGCCTTCTTTGAGAGGCCGCAGTGTGTGATGTGCGCTGTCGGAAAGTTGTGTGGTCGGGTGAACGGTTGACTGACTACTTCTTCTTCGAGCCAGCTTTCTTTGCGCTCTTCTTCGCGCCGCTCTTGGACGCGCTCTTCTTCGCGCTCTTCTTCGCGCCACCCTTGGCGCTCTTCTTGGTTGCTGCTTTCTTAGTTGCCATAAGTCGTCGTTGCTCCTTTTCTTTTTCAGGTGGTTGAACCACAAGATACTGTGTCTGTTTTTTTCTTGTGGCCTACACTAAACGGCGCACAACATATTGGACTTATAAACGTAAAGTAAACTCATGTCAATACACTTGTTAAATTTTCTTCGTAATTTTTTTTTGACGACAATCACTTGCTCGTTACGCGACATGCGGTGAAACGATCACGCGCGCATCATCGATATGCAAAAAGAAGCGCGGCGTGATCGCATCAAGCGATCACGCCGCGCTTCGTTCAGACGATCAGAGTTGCTTATCTGAAGACGGGCGTGAAGACCCAACGGTCGTGGCGGTTGATGCCGTAGTAAGTGAGGACGGAAGAGCAACCGCTGCGGCTGACGACGCCGATGAAGGGACCAGTGCCGTTCGGCTCGGTGTCTTCTTCGCAATTGCCTTTCTCGCCTTTGATGTCGAGGACGTTGACGTTGTCGATCAGATTTTGTGTAGCGTAAAACTGGTCACGCGCCAGACTCAAGATCGGGATTTGTGGGCCGACGTATGTTTGTAGTCCTGCTTCAAACTCTCGCCATACGCGATCATTGCGTCTGACGACTTTCCACTCGCCGCTCTTCGAGAGCGGATCGCGCGCCGCGCTCGCGCGGAGGATTTGCACTTTCTTAATGCGGCCCGGCGGTTGGATACCTTCGATCAACTGCTCCATGCTCGATGGGAAATTGTTGTTATTAGCGCGGCGGTACGCATCAATCGCTTCGGCGACTTCCTGCCCACGCGCGATGGCTTCCTTTTCCAGTGACCTTTGCACTTGCTGGCGAATGCGCGGCGCCGCGGCGCTCATGGCGAGAGCGAGAATCGACATCAGCGCGAGCAGCGCGACGAGCGTGTAGCCGCGCTCGTCCGCGCGGCGCGCGGTGGCACCAACGCGCCGGTGGCCGGGCGAAAGAATGTCGGCATGTGTGTCAGGCTTATGGTTCATCATCGCCGTCGGCGTCAGCCGGAGGTTGTGGGCGCGGTTGCGGCGGCGCGACATAGCGCGACGGTGGGTCGCTGGAGGAAGAGCGCGATTCGACGTAAGGCAGCGTGTGTTTGATGTTGAGCTGCGTGTCGGTGAAATCGACGGTGCGTTCGGAGATGCTGGTGACGCGGAAGCGCCCGCCGACGACATCGCCGCGCTGCACGGTGAGCAGATCAGTGTTGCCGCCCTGCGGCTTGAGCATCGCCTTGTCACTGTAACGCTTGTCGCCGAGCAGACCGATGTATGCGAAGGGCGGCGTGGGCGGCGGCGCGACGTTGAGCGTGGCGCTGTTGGAATAGAGTTGGCCGTCGGGCGTGCGAACCATCACTTGGCGCGCGCCGGGCGCGACGACCAGCGAAGCGGGGACGGTGGCCGCGAGTTGCTGCGCGCCGAGAACGCGCGTTGGGAGTTCTTGGCCGTCGAGATAGACGCGCGTGGCGGGCGTGAACTTATCGCCGGTCACGTCGAGTTTGAAATCGCCGGTGCGCGCGAAGACGTTGACGGGCGCGAGGCCGCTTAACGTCAGCGGCGGTGGCGGCGTCGGCGCGGGCGTCGGCGCGAGTGGAACGACTGGCGTCGTGCCTCCCGTCCCTCTCGACGAACCAAGTGGCGCGACGTAGTAAGCGAAGATATTCCGGCTCGGCTCAGGCACGCTCCTCAACGCGACGTTCTCAAAATCGACCGGGCGCAGATTAACATTCGATATGAGATCATTCGCGTCGGCATTGTTCGTGGCCGTGCCGCTCGGCTGCCGTGCCGTCTGAGTGTTATTGACCGTCGGCCTGCGCGTCGTGCCGCCGGACGAGCCGAAGAACATGCGCGCGAGGAACAGGACGGCAATCGCGCCCAGCACGAGAGCGGCGATGGTTTTGTTGCGCTCGGCGGGGGTCTTTCCTTCAAACAAGCTCATAAAATTTCTCACGCGCTGGTAGGCGCTCATTGAGATGTCGAGGCCGGCGCGGTTGTTGTCGCGCCCGTCGCATCAATCGCGCCGACGCGGCGGAAGAAAGCCGACATGTCGAGCCGCAAGCTGACGAGCGCGCCGCGCTGTGCGCCCGCGCCCGATTCGTTGACGCCTTCGAGTTGCACGCCGTTGATGACGAGGAAACGTTCGCTGGCTTCGATGTCGCGGATGAAGCGGCGGATGTTGGCGTATGCGCCGTCAACTGTCAGGCTGATGTCGATGCCGGGAAAAATGTTCTGCCGTCTTCCGCTCGCCGACACACTTTGCGTGGTGGTTTGCGCCGGCGCGCGTTCTTCTAAATACGTGAAGGACATCTGCGCGCGGGTCAGGTTGTGCCGCCGGGTTTTTTCATTTAACTCTTCGATGACGGCGGTGCTGGCTACTCCGCGCTGCGCGAGTTTCACCGCCTCGAAGCGTTCGAGACTCTGAAGAATACTGCCGACGGTGGCCTGCGCGCTCTCGCTTTGCGTTGTGCCTTCGGTCGCTTCGCGCAGCGTGTTCTGCAACTGCGAACGCTCGCGCTGCAATGCGACGAGGCGCGCGCGCGCCGGCGCGAGATAGAGAAAGTAAGCGGCGAGGGTGAGCGCGAGCAGCGCGAACGCGCTGACGAGCGCGATGAGTTCATTCGAGCCGAGCTTCGATGCGCGCCGCCCCTGCTGAAAATTTTTCATCCGCGCACGCAAGGCTGCGGCGCGGGCTTGCCGTTTTTGCTGCGCGGCGCTCAGTTGTGTTTCGTTCTTCATCGCGCCGCCTCCGTCGTCGCTCTCACCGTTGCGGCGGTCGCCGCCGGTGTCGCCGCAATCGGCGCGGCTTCGACGTTCGCATCGCGCGCTGTGGCGGCGATGGGCGGCAGCGTGATCGTCCCCGCGCCCGGCGTGTAATAAACGCGCAGCATCGCTTCCGTGCCGGACTCGCCGCTCGCCGTGCGCGAGCCTTCGCGGATCAAGTCGGCGGAGAAGATGCCGGTGCGCGCCATCTCGGCCATCATGCGCGTGATATCGTCCGGCGTGCGCCCGACGACGGTCAACTCCAACTCGCCGCGCGTCGAGCCACCGCGCGCCTCGACATCCCGCACGCTGATGCGCGCGACGCGCACGCTCTGCGGCAACGTCGCTTCGAGATTGGCGAGCAATACCGACCAAGAGAAACGCTTACGGTCAACGATGTCGTGCGCGGCTTCGAGCATCTGGAGTTGTTCCGGCGTCAACGTCTGCTGCACTTCCTCGGCGCGCTTTCTGAGCGCCGCCGCTTCCGTCCGCAAGCCCCGCAAATCGCGCTCGACCGCATCGGCTTGCGCGTTCGCCTGCCGTCCCTCGGCGACGATCAGGACGAGCGCGACGAGCGACACACAGGCGACGACCGCCGAGATGGTCAACGGCAGCAAACGGTTGCGAAACGGATCGCTGGCGAGGTTGAGATGGTCAATCACAGGCTTTGTCTATTTACTCTTGAACTTGACGGCTCGCACAGACCGAGACGCGCCGGGGATGGCGTCCCGCATGAATCATGAAAAGGATACCCGTTGGAAAAGGCAAAAGGCAATCGGCTGCGCCGAAGGCAAAAGGCAAAAGTGAAAGGTAGGGCTTATTTTTATACACGGTCGCGAATTTTCACCTTTACTGACTTACTCCTTCCTCGCGATTACACGCGCCAAGCGCAGGCAAGTTTCAGCAAGATCGCACGGCGTAACCACGAAAGGCAAAAGTGAATGACAGTTTCTCTATCCCCTCTTTTGCCTTTTGCCGCTTGCCTTTTGCCTTCGGCTCAGCCGATTGCCTTCTAGCTGCTCACGGCGCGCGGCGACAATTCGCGCGGGACGCTTTCGCCGGAGCAGAAGAAGCTGACGCGGTTGCGGCCTGCGTTCTTGGCGTGGTAGAGGGCGGTGTCGGCCAGTTCGACGAGCTTGATCGGATCGCGCGCGTCGTCGGGGAAGACAGCGACGCCGACGCTGATTGTGATGCGGTGCGTGGGCGGCGAGCCGATGGCTGGCGGCGCGCCGTGGCGAGCGGCGGAGAAAGCATGGGCTTCGATGTTGGAGCGGACGCGCTCGGCAGCGACGAGGGCTTGAGCGCAGTCGGCGTCGAGCAGAAAGGCCGCAAACTCTTCGCCGCCGAAACGCGCGGCTACGTCGCCCGCCCTGAGCGCACACGTGATCAGCGCGCCGACTTCTGCCAGCGTCTGGCTGCCGACGAGATGGCCGTAAGTGTCGTTGACCCCTTTGAAGTGATCGAGGTCCATCATCAGGACGCAGAACGGTCGGCCCTCAACTGCGGCGCGCGCGGCCTCGCGCCGCAGTTCTGAGAAGAAAGATTTACTGGTCAAGAGTCCGGTCAACTCGTCGTGTGCGAGCAGGCGATAGATTTGGCGTTGGAACTCGCGGTCGATGTCGTCGAGCAGATCGAAGCGGAGCAAGTGTTCGCCGATGGTCAGCTTGTCGCCGTCTCGGAGAAAAGCGTCGGCGACTGTCCGCCCGTTCAAGAGCGTGCCGTTGGTCGAGCCGAGATCGCTGATCCGGTAGCGCGTCTCGCCGGTCGCCGCGTCGCGCTCCGTCCTAATGCGCGCGTGCCGACGCGAGGCGCGGGCGTCGTTCACGCGCACGTCGGCTTCGAGCGCGCGGCCTAACACCACCTCGTCGCGTTCAAGCGGGATCGGGGCCGCCATCAGTTCGCCCTGTAAGAAGACCAGCGCGGGCCGGCGTTCCTGCGCCGCCAATCGCGGCGACGGGGGCAGCGTCTTGTGCAGTTCATCTTCCGCCATCTCTCACTCGCAAAGGTCTGTGTTCTTGTCGCTGGCCGCGAGATGCCACATAATCTGCGGCGGATTATAGATCGTTCTCCGCATCTGGCAATGAAGAATCTACGGCGCGCGGAAAGTTTTTTGCCGGGAGCAGCGTTGGGGCTTAACGGAATCGAGGAGTCTCTGAAGTTGAAAGAAGCAGAAGCCACAGGTCAGACAACTTCCTGCGCGCCGCCGCTGGAGTTGTCGGTCGAGCGCGTCTCGGTGGCGCGTTTGCCGACGGAGTATGGCGAGTTTCAGATCGCCGGCTACCGCTCGCTCGCCTCCGACGAAGAATTCGTCGCGCTCTTCAAAGGCGACTTGCGCCGCGACACGCCGACGCTCGCGCGCATCCACTCGCAATGTTTGACTGGCGACGTGTTCGGCTCCTTGAAGTGCGACTGCGGCCCGCAACTGCACCGCGCCATGCAACTCGTCCAACAGGAAGGGCGCGGCGTCATCGTCTATCAACTGCAAGAAGGACGCGGCATCGGCATCCTCAACAAAATTCGCGCCTACGCCTTGCAAGACGAAGGAGCCGACACGGTCGAAGCCAACGAGCGTTTAGGCTTCGCCATCGACCTGCGCGAGTATCGCCAGTGCGCCGAAATCCTCTTCGACTTGGGTCTCTGCCAAGTCCGCGTGATGTCGAACAATCCGCTCAAACTGCAAGCCATCACAGACGCCGGCCTCCAAGTCGTCGCGCGCGTCCCCCTCGAAGTCCAATCCTCCGAAGCCGCGATGCACTACCTCCGCACCAAGAAAAACAAGCTCGGCCACCTGCTCGACACTATCGAATAGCGTTTCGAGTTAAAAACAAATGTCTTCAACTCGAAACGCGAAGCTGTTCAGCTTTATCCAAAATTTTGAATCTTTTGCTATTTTTTCGGATATGGCTGCTGGCTCGCATCCCGCACTGGTTTGCTTAAAACTCATGTTGTCTCAATCTTAAGATCGTTTCTGGTATCTGCCTCACAGTGGAACAAACGTTGCTTGGTATTTTTGACCGAACATTCCTGTGCATCGCCTTTGCAACCTACATCTGGAGGCCCACCATGAATAGACAGCTCATTCCCCGCAGCAGCGCGGCATTCGCGTTACTGCTAACGCTACTGCTGGCTGGTAGCGCGTTCGCGCAATCCGGCGCTCGACGGTCAACGGCACAGTTAGAGACCAGCAAGGCAACGTGGTCGCCGGCGCGACCGTCACGCTCGCCAACGTCGAGAAGAATTTTTCCCGCACACAAATTTCCAACGAAGAAGGTGGCTATGTTTTCACCGCCGTCCCTCCTGACACTTACCGCGTCGAGGCCGAAGCCACCGGCTTCAAGAAAGCATCGGTCACGGACGTGCGTGCGCTCGTGGACACGCCGGTGACGATTGATGTGCAGCTCGAAGCCGGCAACATCTCCGAAGTGGTCAGCGTGGCGGCGACGACCGACGCGCCGCTCAACACGACGGATGCGACCATCGGCACGGCCTTCGAGGGCCGGCGCATCGAGCAGCTTCCGCTCAACGCGCGCAATCCCGTCGGGCTGCTCTCGCTCCAGCCCGGCGTGACGCGCGACGGCTACGTGAACGGCGGACGCGCCGATCAATCCAACATCACGCTCGACGGCGTGGATGTCAACGAACAGCAGAGCGGCTTGAACATCAACACTGGCGAAGCCTTCGCCAGCGTGCTGCGCTCGACGCCCGACTCGCTGCAAGAGTTTCGCGTCACGACGACCAATGCCAACGCCGATCAGGGACGCTCCTCCGGCGCGCAAATCTCGCTCATCACCCGTTCGGGATCAAATGAATTTCACGGCTCGCTCTACGAATACCACCGCAACACCGTGACGACTGCCAACGACTTTTTCAACAACAAGGACGGCGTCGAGCGGCCGGCGCTTCTCCGCAACGTCTTCGGCGGCTCCATTGGCGGCCCCATTGTGCGCGACCGACTGTTCTTCTTCTACAACTATGAAGGCTTTCGCGAGGCGACCAGCACGACTGTCTTACGCGAAGTGCCGCTCGCAACGCTCGGTCAAGGCATCGTGCGTTACCAGACGGATAGCGGCGCGACTGACTCATCTTGTCCGGCTGGCACGCCTGCCGGCGTCCGTTGTTTGAACAGCGCACAGATCGGCGCGGCCTACTTGGCAGCCTACGGAGTCGATCCGGGACGCAATCCTGTGGCGCTGTCGATCCTCGCCGACGCCGCTCGTCGCTACCCGGCCAATTCGGCTTCCCTCGGCGACGGCCTCAACACCGGCGGCTTTCGCTTTAACGCCCGGACGCCTTCCGAGTTGAACGTTCACACCGGGAGATTAGACTTTAACTTAACCGACCGCCAAACCTTGTTCGCACGCGGCGTCTATCAAGACGACTTGATCACACAGGTCGGAGCTTTCCCCGACACGACCTCGCCGCAGTTGTGGTATCACCCGAAGGGCTTGAGCATCGGCCACACATGGACGGCCTCGAACACCATCGTCAATCGTTTCACCTACGGCCTGACGCGCGCGGCCTTCACTCAAGGCGGCGACTCGAACGAGAACTCGATCTTTTTCCGCTTCATCTATTCGCCGCGGCTGTTCCAACGCTCGATTAGCCGCACAACGCCGGTGCATAACTTCGTGAACGACTTTTCTTGGATCAAGGGCAACCACGCCATGCAGTTCGGCGCGAACGTCCGGGTCATCCGTAACAACCGCACGACGTTCGGCAACTCCTTCGATCTAGCGATCACCAACCCGTCGTTCTATGACTTCTCCGGCGACGTGGTTCTCTTCGACGATAACAGCGACCCGATCTTCCCGGATGTTGACGGCTCGGCGGAGACCGACTTGCGTGATGCGCTGACCGCGATCATCGGACGCTTCTCGCAGTACAACGCCAACCTCAATTATGATCGAGAGGGCAATCTGCTCCCCGCCGGCACGGGCGTCGCACGCACTTTCGCCACCGAAGAGTATGAGTTCTACGGTCAAGACACTTGGCGCATTCGCCCCGATCTGACTCTGACTTACGGCCTGCGTTGGTCCACCTCCACGCCGGTTTATGAAACCAACGGTTTGCAGGTCAAGCCCGTACAGAGTCTCGGCGAATACTTCCAGCGTCGCGTTGAAGGGGCCGCCGCCGGTCGCCCCGTCAACGATCTGATCACAGTCGATCTCGCGGGCAAGGAGAACGACCGCGAAGGTTATTACGATCAAGACTGGAACAACTTCGCGCCGTCAATTGCTGTTGCGTGGTCGCCCGATCTCGGCGACAACTGGTTCAGTAATCTCATCGGGCGCAACGGCAAGAGCGTCATTCGCGGCGGCTTCCGTATGACTTACGACCGCACAGGCAGCCAACTGGCCGTCAACTTCGATTTGAATTCGACGCTCGGCTTCAAATCTTCGAGCGCCATTTCGGCGAACACCTTTAACGTCAGCGACCGACTCGGGCCACTGCTCACCGGCCCCGGACAAAACATTCGCACGCTGCCGGAATTGATCGTTCCCGGCTCGCTCGCTTTCCCGCTCGTGACACCGGCAGACGAGTCGCAGCGCATCGAATCGTCGCTCGACGACACGCTGACCACGCCGTACAACTACAACGTCAACCTCACCTACGAACGCGAAGTGGGCAAGGGGCTGTCGTTCCAAACCAGCTACGTCGGACGCTTCGCGCGCGATCTGCTGGCGACGCGCGACATCATGCACCTCAACAACATTCGTGATCCGCAGTCCGGGACGACTTGGTATGAGGCCATCAACCAACTCATCGATCTCCGCAACGCGAACGCGCCGATCACTTCCGTCGGCACGATCCCGTTCTTCCAGAACGTCCTGCCCGGACTCGCCGGCAGGTTCAATGTCCTTGGTCAGAATGTGAATTTGACGCCGACACAGGCGGCTTACCGCCGCATCACGCACAGCCGGCTCGGCGGGCGTAACACGACCGATTACACTTTCGTGCAACTGCTATGGGACGACGGGCTGTCGCCGCTCGGGGACAATCTCTTCTTCCACCCGCAGTATGCCGCCTTCTCGACTTTCTCGAACGTCGCTTTCTCGAACTACAACGCGGCGCAGTTCAGCGTGCGGCAGAGGTTCAAGAATGACTTCATCTTCGATTTCAACTACACGTTCTCGCACTCGCTCGACAACGCTTCGGGGCTGCAAAGCTCCGGCTCGTATGGCACGGCGTTCATCGTCAATTCGTTGTCGCCCGAAGAGAACTATGCCAACTCCGATTTCGATGTCCGCCACATCATCAACGCCAACTGGCTGATCGGCCTGCCTATTGGCCGGGGCAAGGCGCTCTTCGGCGACATCGGGCGCGTTGGCGACGCGCTCATCGGCGGCTGGCAACTGACGGGCATCTTCCGTTGGAATTCGGGACTGCCGTCGGGCGAGCCGTTCGATGCGGATCGGTGGGCGACCAACTGGAACGTGCAGTCTAACGTCGTCCGCGTGCGTTCGCTGGCGTCCTCGCCGACGCGGACGGACGAGCCGAATATCTTCAGCGATCCGCAAGCCGCCTTCGCCAGCTTCCGCAGCGCGCGTCCCGGCGAAGCCGGCGACCGCAACATCCTGCGTTACGAAGGCTACTTCTCGCTCGACGCCGGACTCGCCAAGACGTTCAAGCTGCCGTGGGAAGGCCACACGCTGCAATTCCGTTGGGATGTCTTCAACGTCACCAACACGCAACGGCTCACTGACGCCATCGGTTTCGGCCTCGACCAAGACCCGTATCTCGGCGGCTCGCCCAGCCCGGATTTCGGCAGGCTGACCTCGACACAGAAGCCGCTCAACGAAAAGGACGCTGGGCGCGTCATGCAGTTCGCGCTCCGCTATCAATTCTAACTTTCGCGCACATCTCTCGCGCTATTGACGCGGGCTGAAGCTCCGGCTTCGGCCCGCTTTTATTTGCGTCAACCGTACTTCGTCGCTTGTCAATAGTCAGAGAGGCGCTTTTCGCTTTAGAATGATGCCGACGATGCCAAACGGAGGATGAGTGATGAGCGACCAAGTCCATGAAAGAGCGAAGTTGTTGGCCGATCTCTCGCGGGCGGAGAAAGCGCAACTCCTGCAATGGCTGGTGCGTGATCTGGGCGATGCCTTTCCGGGCGTCGAGAGTCGTCCCGGCGTGATGGGCGGCGCGCCGTGCATCGTCCGCACGCGCATTCCCGTGTGGCTCTTGGAACAAGCGCGCCGGTTGGGGACCAGCGAGGCTGATCTCCTCCGCGATTACCCGACGCTGACGGCGCAAGACTTGGCGAACGCCTGGGCTTACGTCCGCTCGCACCGGGATGAGATTGAACGACAAATTGCGGACAACGAAAGTGACGAGGATTGATGCTCCTCTATGCGGACGAGAATTTCCCTTTACGTGTCGTTGAGGAATTGCGCCGCTCAGGGCATGACGTGTTGACCGCGCTGGAAGACGGCCAAGCCAATCAATCGATCACAGACGATCCGTTGTTAGCTAGAGCGACCGCGTTGGGACGGGCTGTGCTGCCTCTTAACCGCCTGCACTTTAAGCGATTGCATCGACACCAACCCCAACACGCCGGCATTATCATTTGCAGTGAAGACCCTGATCGCGCCGGACAAGCGCACAGGATCGCCCGACAGATTGCAGCAGCGGGAGAACTGCGCGGGTAGTTGCTCCGCGTCTATCGTCCAGCGCAAAGTTGAATCTCAAACTTGATGGCAGTGACAGTCTTTACCTAACTGTGAACGAGCGTATCTACCGCGATCCGGTGCATAACATCATTCGCCTGCGGACGGACACGGACGAAGGCCGGTTGATGGTGCAGCTCATCGACGCGCCGGAGTTCCAGCGGCTGCGGCGGATCAAGCAGTTGGGCCTTGCGCTTTACACCTATCAGGGCGCGGAGCATTCGCGGTTCACGCATTCTTTGGGCGTGCTGCATTTGATCACGCGGGTGCTGGATCGACTGTCCGAATGTTATGAGATCGCCGAAGCGGATCGCGCGGCGGCGCGGGCGGCGGCGTTGTTGCATGATGTGGGTCATGGCTCGTTCTCGCACGTGATGGAAAAGGCGCTGGGCTTTCATCACGAAGCATGGACGGTGCGCGCGGTGTTGAGCGAAGAGACGGAGATCAACTCGGTCTTGCGCGCTTACTCGCCGGGCTTGCCGCGCCGCGTCGCTGATATTATCGAGGGCAAGTCTCAGCCCGCTTTCCTGTCGCATCTCGTCTCGTCGCAGTTGGACGTGGACAGAATGGATTATCTCTTGCGCGATTCTTTGATGACCGGCGCGAAGTACGGCATTTATGATCTCGAGTGGATCATCAACGCGCTCGCAATTGACGAGGAACATGATCGCATTTACGTGACGGCGCGCGGCCTCTACGCCGTCGAAGAGTATTTGCAAGCGCGTTATTACATGTTCCGGCAGGTTTATTTTCATCGCACGCTCCGGTCGGCGGAGGCGGTGCTGCGTTCGATCTTGCGGCGCGCGCTCGAAGTTGTCGCGGAAGGCGGCGAAGTCTATTGCGCGCCCGATACGGCGTTCGAGAAAGTTTTACAGAGCGCCCAACTCACGCTCGCCGATCATCTGGAGATGGACGACTCCGACATCCTCTTCCACCTCAAGCAGTGGCAACGCGCCGCCGATCCGGTGTTGCGCGATCTGAGCCAACGCTTCGTCGGTCGCCGCTTGTTCAAGGCCATCGATCTCGACATGCCGGCGAGCGAGCGACCGGGCTTCGTCACCGCAGCGCGCGACGTGGTTGCCCGCGCCGGCTTCGCGCCCGATTACTACTTCATCGAAGACCACGCCGGCGACGTGCCGTACTACAATTACTACACGGCGCAGGGCGCGGACGCGAAGGCGCGCATCTTTGTCGAAGACAGTTACGCCCGCCCGCGCATCCGCGAGATCAGCGAGATCAGCGAAGCCGTGCGCGGCCTGCAAAGCTATCAACTGCATCGTGTCTGCTTCCCGCCGGAAGTCAAGGAAGAGATTTACGCGCTCTATCACGACGCCGCACCGCAAAAATCAAGGATGAAGGCGGAAGGATGAAGGCGGAAAGGAGACGCGAGACGACAGGCGGAAAGGAGCAGCAGAGACGGCTGCCACTTCATCATTCCTGCGTCTTTGTCCTCGCTCTCCTATGTCTGAGTGTTGTTCCATCTAATGCGATGCAACGCCTCGCACGTGTCGCCGTGCTTGATCTCGGCGTGACCGAGATGGCGCAGCGCGTAGCGGATGAATTAGCGTTTTCGCTCACGAAGACAGACAGCTTGTCACTCGTCAATCGCGCGCAAGCCCGCGCCGCCGCGCGCGGCGTCGGTTACACCGGCTCGCTCAACTTAACGCTTGCAGAAGCGCGCGATCTCGGCGCGGCCATCGGCTGCGACTTTTTCATTACGGGCGAAGCGCAGACCTTGCGTCGCACTTCGTCGGCGCGCCCGGTTTATTTCGAGTCTTACGCTTCCCTATTTTTCGTCAGCGCGCGCACGGGCAAACTAATTTTATGGGACCAACCCGACGCCGAAGCCGCGACGCCGGAAGAGGCCGAACGAATACTCTCTGAACAACTGCGCGCGCGCTTTGATCGCTACGTCGAAGCGTTGCACAAGGCGCAAAGGGATGAACGTCAGGAGAAGCTCGCCGCGCTTGAACGTGACGGCGATGCCATCATCATCGAAGAAGCGCCGGAGGAAGACAGCCCTGCCGCCGCCAGCTTTCGCCCGCCGCATCCGTTCCGCCGCTTGCGCCCCGCTTACACCGCTGCTGCTGCGCGCGTCGAAGCCGAAGCAACTGTCGATGTGCTGGTCGAGATCGACGCTGAAGGCGAAGTGCAAAATATCGAAGTCATCCGCTGGGCCGGCTACGGTTTGAACGAATCGGTCGCCGAGACTGTCCGCCGAATGCATTTCCGGCCCGCCATGCGCGACGGCGCACCCGTTCCCGTCCGCTTCCTGTTACGCTACAATTTCCGCCGACCAGTAAAACAGACGGGGTGAGAGGAGAGGGGGAGAAGGGGAGACATGAAGACACAGCGAAGAGATGGTTTGCATGAACCGATCCGGCGACGATTGCCGCGCTTCGCACTTTTACTCTTCGCGCTTTCGCTTCTCCCCGTCTCCCCGTCTCCCCATCTCCCCGTCGCCTTCACCACAGGCGCAGAGCGCGTTACGACCGCGACGCGCGAAGGCCGGCTCGCCGTCTTTGATGAAGTGTGGACGACTTTACGCGCGCGTTACTATGATCCGCAATTGCATGGCGTGGACTGGCCCACACAGCGAACGGCATTGCGGCCACTTGCGGCGGAGGCCGACAGCCCAGCAGCGTTTTATGCTGTGCTGCGCCGGATGCTCGGCAGTCTGCGCGACGCGCACACGCGTGTCTATCCGCCGGAAGAGCGTTCGGATTGGCAGCGCACGGTCTATCCCAGCGTCGGAGTGTCGGCGCGAGAGATCGCGGGCGAAGTGATCGTCACGAACGTCGAACGCAACTCTGAAGCATGGCGCGCGGGCGTGCGCGCGGGCGACGCTGTGACCAGCATTGACGGCGAGGCAGTGATGCAAAAACTCGCGCGCCGCTTGGCGGAAGAGAGCAGCGCGTCCACTGTGCAGGCGGCGCGCTTGCAGGCGACAGTGCGGCTCTTCGACGGCCCGCTCGACGCTCCGGTGAGCGTGACTTTCACGCGCGGCGAAGGCAAGCGTTCTCGGACAGTGAGTTTGCGTCGCACGCTTCGCACGCGCGAGCCGGCGCTCGACTTCCGGCGCGAGGACGGCATCGCCATCGCCCGCTTCAATTTATTCACGCAAGAGATCGCGGTCGAACTGCTCCGCATGTTGGAGCGTGAAGAGATGCAACGCGCGCGCGGACTCGTCATCGACTTGCGCGATAACGGCGGCGGCGAGACCGAAGCCATGACCGACATCGCGTCCGCTTTTCTCCCGTTGGGGACCAATCTTGGACGCTTCATCGACCGCGACGGGAACACGACCAGCGCGCCGCAGACGCGCCCCGCCATGCTGCTCACAGCGGCGGCCAACATCAAAAATTTCCCGCACCCAATTGTCGTCCTCACGGGCGCGCGCACCAGCAGCGCGGCGGAAATTTTCGCGGCGGCTTTACAAGCAGCCGACCGCGCCGACCTCATCATCGGCGAGCCGACCTGCGGCTGCGTCCTCGGCATCCGCCGCCGTCACCCGCTGCCCGACGGCGGACTCCTCGACATCTCCGAAATGGATTTCCGCACCGCCCGCGATACACGGCTCGAAGGCACAGGCGTCACGCCCGATGAACAACTCGCGCCCTCCAAACAAGACATCCGCGCCGGCCACGACCCGGCTCTCAAACGCGCCACAGATTTTTTGAGGGCAAAAGGCAAGAGGCAACAGGTAACAGTCGAAGAGAGCGAACCGAGAGACGGTTGACGGCTGACGCGGCTTGACGCTAATACTCAGTTGCCATGACAAGAGAGTTCAGAGTTCAAACTTTAGTTTGTTCTACTGCACCGTCAAGACAAACGCGGATTCAACTTGTAAGTGCAACTCGATTATCTGTTCATTCGATACCCCTTAACGCCTCCAGTTGGGGGCATAAGTGTTGCAGGCAATAGAACCTACAGGAGGGGCGAACGAACTTACCTCTGTGCAGAGTTGCGGTTGCCGCAGTTGCACTTACAAGTTGAGTTCACCTTGTTACGCGGAGGGGCGACGGTTGAGTTTTTCATCGGCGGAAGGCTCGCCCGAATATAACCTGCGGTCGGCGGTGCGAGACGCGGACGGAAATTTTTGGCTGTTGACCGACCGCCGCGAATTGGTGCGCGTCGAAAACGGAAAAACCGTCCGCATTTTTAACGCGGGCGACGGTCTGCCGAAATTTCCGCTGGATTTTGTCACCGGCGCGAAGATTAGTCTGGTTTCGTGGGACGGAAAGGACTCGCTCTGGCTGACCGATCTGGAAACGATGCGGAACGAATTGCTGCTTAAAACACCCGCCGACGCTCCCGCCGAGCCGGAAGATATTTACCCGCCGTATCTGGAAGGCGAAAGGGTGTTTTATACGTTTCACAGGTCATATCAGGATAGTGAAGGCAATCTCTGGTTCGGCACCGAGCGCGGCGGTTTGTATCGGGCGCGAAAACAGGTCGTGACGACGTTTTCCAGAAACGAAGGCTTGACCGACACGAATGTTTATCCGATTTATGAAGAAACGGACGGCACGCTCCTCGTCGGGACGACGCGCGGGCTTTTCAGATTTCAAAACGGAAGTTTCGCGCCGGTCAATTCCGCCGAAAATTTCTATGTTCAAGCCATCGGCAGAGACCCTGCCGGACGGATTGTTGTCAGCGATTACGGCAAATTATACGTGCGCGAAGGAGACCGCTTCGTGCCTTTTCTAAAAGGGCAAATTCCCGCGTCGGACTTTATTTACGCGATTCACACCGACCGCGAAAACCGACTCTGGATTGGCGGCGCTAAAGGTTTGACTCGTTTCAGTGACGGCGCGGCGGTGACGTTCACGACTGCCGACGGGCTAGCCGGAAACGATGTAAAAGTTATCGTCGAAGCGAGGGCGGGCGGGCTGTGGATCGGAACTTACGGCGGCTTGTCGCTCTACAAAAACGGAAAATTTACGAGTTGGACGGAAAACGACGGTTTGCCGAGCCGCACCGTTCGCGCGCTTTACGAAGACGCGGAAGGCACACTTTGGATCGGCAGTTACGACGGCGGCTTGGCGCGTTTCAAAGACGGAAAATTTACGCACTATAATTCAAACATCGGGCTTTACAATGACGGCGCGTTTCAGATTCTCGAAGACGAGCGGCGCTGGTTTTGGATTTCATCAAATCACGGCATTTATCGCGTCAATAAAGACGAGTTAAACGAATTTGCCGAGGGCAGGCGGAAAACGATTACGTCAATCGCCTACGGCAAGTCCGACGGAATGCTCAACGCGGAATGCAACGGCGGACGCTCGCCCGGCGGCGTGAAGACGCGCGACGGACGGCTCTGGTTTCCGACGCAGGACGGCGTGGCGATGATTGACCCGCGGGAAATCAAGATCAATTCTCAGCCGCCGCCGGTCGTCATCGAAAGCGTCAAGGTTGACAATACTGATTTGAAGTTTGATAAAGAAAAATCCCAAATCCAAATTGAGCCTTCGCAGCAAAACTTCGAGATAATTTACACCGCGCTTTCGTTTATCAATTCGGAAAATCTGCGATTCAAATACAAGCTCGAAGGGCTTGACGACGAATGGATTGATGCGGCGAATCGGCGGACAGCTTATTTTTCGCACGTTCCGCCGGGCAATTATACGTTTCGCGTAATTGCCGCCAACAGCGATAATGTGAGGAACGAACAGGGCGCGACGCTCAAAATCGTCGTCTTGCCGCCGTTTTATCGCACTTGGTGGTTTTTGACGCTGGCGGCTTTGGGTGTCGGCGCAACCGCTTTTTGGCTTTTCCAGCGGCGCATCTCGCAAATCAACATAAAACACGCCGCAGAACTCGCTTTTTCGCGCCGTTTGATTGATTCGCAGGAACGGGAGCGCAAACGCTTTGCCGCCGAAATGCACGACGGACTCGGGCAGAGTCTGGTGATTATCAAAAACCGCGCCCGCCTTAGTTTGAGACAATCCGACCACAAAGAGGCGATGCTCGACCATCTGGAAAATATCTCCGCGACGGCTTCACACGCAATTGAAGAAGCGCGGGAAATCGCTTTTAATCTGCGCCCGCATCTGCTCGACCGTCTGGGTTTGACGAAAACCATCGAATCAATGCTCGGCAAGGTTTTCAGCGCGAGCGGCATCGAATTTGAAGCGGAAATTGATATGATTGACGATGTTCTGGAAAAGGATTCGGAGATTTTGCTTTACCGCATCGTGCAGGAATGCGCCAACAATATCGTCAAACATTCGCAAGCCAAAAAAGCAATCCTGAGAATTGAACGCGATGAGCAAAATTTAGCGGTAAAGATTTCCGACAACGGGCGCGGATTTGACCCGGCAGCTAACGGAGACGATTTATCGAAGCGCAGTTTCGGCTTAGTCGGAATTGCTGAAAGAACCCGTCTGCTCGGCGGGAAACTAAACATCGAATCGGAACCCGGAAAAGGCACGAACGTTTCAATTATTATCGATCTGTAATCTATGAAAACTCAACCACTATGCACTGAAAGTGCATAGATTGCTGTTGGACTGAAAGTCCGACTCACTCAAGGATAAAGACGTCGCTTTCCTTGTTCGATGGATGCCGATGATGCTCAAGGTATTGCTG
>Ga0136614_10000301_pt1 | contig 22929 bp, 27 predicted proteins | sample AntDrymUQ2792106_2_FD_106643 | JGI IMG/M metagenome (GOLD analysis project Ga0136614, IMG submission 106643) | Polar desert sand microbial communities from Dry Valleys, Antarctica - metaG UQ279 (21.06) | ecosystem: Environmental > Terrestrial > Soil > Desert | place: Antarctica: Dry Valley... | reverse complement strand
GCGAGCACGTCGACCTTGACCCCGAGGATCTTGCCTTCCCGGCTGGCCGCGATCTCGCCGTGCATGTGATAGTCCCGGGCGAACCCGGTGGTCATCAGGTTCGACGAGCGGTCCTCCACCCACTTGACCGGCTTCTTGGTCAGGATCGAGCCGACGACGGCCAGCACGTAGCCCGGGTAGATCGGCACCTTGTTGCCGAACCCACCGCCGATATCCGGCGAGATCACCTGGATCTTGTGCTCCGGAATCCCGGCCACCAGGGCGTAGACGGTCCGGTGCGCGTGCGGGGCCTGGGAGGTGATGTAGGCGGTCAACTTGCCGGTCACCGGATCCATGTAGGCCAGCGAACCGCAGGTCTCCATTGGTGCCGGGTGTGACCGCGGGTAGAGCATGTCCAGGGAGACCTTGACGTCGGCGACCGCGAAGGCCTGCTCGGTCATGGCCGCGTCCCCGGCCTCCCAGTCGAAGATGTGATTGTCGGTCTTGCCCTCGATCTCGTCACGGACCAGCGGCGCATCCGCATCCAGTGCCCGGCGGGCATCGATCATCGGCGGGAGCACCTCGTACTCGACGTCGATCAGTTCCAGGGCGTCCCGTGCGGAGTACCGGTCCTCGGCGACGACAAAGGCGACCTCTTGGCCCTGGAAACGCACCTTGTCGGTGGCCAGGACCGCTTGCACGTCGGCGGACAGAGTCGGCATCCAGGCGAGGGACAGCCCGTCGAGCATCGCACCGGTGATGACGGCCTTGACCTTGGGGTGCGCCTCGGCGGCCGAGGTGGCGATGGACACGATGCGGGCATGGGCATGCGGGCTGGCCAGGATCGCGCCGTGCAGCATGCCCGGCATCGAGATGTCGTCGAGGTAGTTGCCGGCACCGCGGACGAAGCGGACGTCCTCCTTGCGCAACATCCGGCCGAAGCCGATCGGGTTGCCTGCCTCGGACAGCGGCGAAGCCGCTCTGCCGGTGTCGGTGGTGATGAGGTCTTCGGTGGTGGTCATGAGTTCACGCTCTCTGCACTCTCGGCCTGGACACCGGCCGGTTCCCCGGCGGACTCGGGATATGTCCCCTCGGTGGGATGCTCGGCGGCCCACTGGATGGATTTCACGATGTTGTCGTAACCGGTACACCGGCACAGCTGACCGCTGATCGCCTCACGGATGTCGTGCTCGGAGGGCTGGGAGTTGTTCTCCAGCAACCACTTCGACGTGATCATCATGCCCGGCGTACAGAATCCGCACTGCAACCCGTGGCACTCCATGAAGCCCTTCTGGATCGGGTGCAACCCGTCCGCGGTCTCCATGCCCTCCACCGTCTCGATGGTGCGACCGTCGGCCATCGCCGCGAGCACCGTGCAGCTCTTGACCGGTACGCCGTCCATGGACACGACGCAGGCACCGCAGTTGGACGTGTCGCAGCCCCAGTGCGTCCCGGTCAGTCCCAAGTGATCCCGGATGAAATGCACCAGCAGAACCCGCGGTTCGACATCGGCCGACATCTGCTCGCCGTTGACCGTCAACGTCACCTGCATGTCAGGCTTCCTCTCCTCGGGAGCGGGCCACGGCAATGCGCAGGGCCCGGGTGGTCAGTTCGCCGGCCAGGTGTCGCTTGTAGTCCGCAGGGCCGCGCTGGTCGGTGTTCGGTGAGCAGTGCTGGGCAGCCAGCGCGCCGGCGGCGGCGAAGTTCTCCTCGGTGGCCGGCTGCCCCATCAGGGCGTTCTCGGCCTCGACGGCGCAGAAGTGCGCGGCGCCGACCGAGGTCAGCCCGATGCCCACGTCGCTGATCGTGTCGCCGTCCAGCCAGATGCAGGCACCGGCCGCTGCCACCGACCAGTCCCCCGCGCGGCGTTCCACCTTCTGGTAGCTGCTGCCGCCGCCGGGCCGAATCGGAATCCGGATCTCGGTGATCATCTCGGCGGGTCCGCAGGCGGTCTCGTACGGGCCGAGGTGCATCTCCCGTGCTGGCACGAGCCGGTCACCCGACGAGGACGTGACGACGATGTGCGCCTTCGTTGCCGAGAAGACCGCCGAGAGATCCTCGGAGGGGTCTGCCTGACCGATGGAGCCACCGATCGTGCCGCGGTTGCGTACGACGGGATCGGCGATCACCCGTTCGGCGTCATGCAGGATCCGGTAGTGCTCCCCAGCCAGGGCGGAGGAGAGCAGATCGGCGTGCCGGGTCATCGCCCCGATCCGGAGTTCGTCACCTTCGATGCGTACGTAGCCCAGTTCGTCGGCGAGGTCGTTGATGTCGATCAGGTGTTCGGGGCGGGCGATCCGCAGCTTCATCATCGGTAACAGAGAGTGACCGCCGGCAACCAGCCGAGCCTCCTCCCCGAGGCTCTCGAGCAAGCCGAGGGCGTGGGCAACGCTGGTCGCCCGCTCGTAGCCGAATGTGGCAGGTGTCTGCATGTGCGCTCATCTCCAGGGTGGGGGGCGGCGTTCATGGCAATCGCGTGTCAGCCCAGATTCCTGGGCGACCACGGGGGTTACAAGGGCGTCCTAAGCTAACCCTTAAGCCGGTCGAAATCTGGCGTCGACGAAGCACCTGGAGTGGGCAACGGTGACTCTCAACCAGCTCAAGGTCTTCGTCCTGGCCGTACGACTGGGCTCGATGCGCGCTGCCGCGCAGGCACTCGGTGTGAGCGAACCTGCCGTGTCGCAGGCGTTGACCGCCCTGCGCCAGAGCCTCGGCGATCCGCTGCTGGTCCGCGAGGGATCCGGGATGGTGCTCACCCCGGCTGGGCGGCGGGTGGTCGGCCTGGCCTCCCAGATGGTCAACCTCGCGGTCGAGGCTGAAGCTGCGGTCCGGCATGCGCACGGTTCACCCGAACTGATCCGGGTCGCCGCCACCGCAACGGTGGGCGAGGCGGTCGTACCGGCGCTGCTACAGGCCTATACCAACCGCGCCACCAATGTCGAGGCGACGCTGGGCATCGGGACTGTGCAGGAGCTGGCCGCCCTGCTCACCGAACGACTGGCTGACGTAGCGATCGGTCCGCGGTTGTCCGGGCCGGCAGCCGTCGGCATTCTCAGCGAACCCCTGCAGCGGTATCGGCTGACGTTCGTGGCAGCACGCTCGGATCCGCTGACGACGAACGGCCCGGTCTCCCTGGCCCGGCTGCGCGAGGTCGACTGGCTGGTGGACCCGAGCGGAACCGATCCGCTCAGTGAGGTCGGCCAGCTCCTGGGCCATGCCCGCGTGCCGGAGTCCCGCATCCGGGTCTTCCCGTCGCAATCTGCGGCCTGGGCGGCCGCAGCCACCGGGACCGGCATCGCCCCGGCCGTCGAGCACCTCCTCGGCGCCACCGGTCACCCGGGCCTGGGTTTTGTCCCGGTCGGGGGATCTCCGTTCCCCATGTTCTGGTACGCCAGCATGCTCTCCGGCGACCGGACACCTGCCACGGCCATCCGGCTGCGCCGCTTCCTGGCGACTCCGGATGCCCTGCAGGCGATGTACCGCACCGATGGAGGCGTGCCGGCGTCGAAGTTTCGGCCACCGGTGCACGTGACGATCTGGAACTAGTCGGGCTTGTACGTCCCAGGGCGGACCCCTAGATCAGCCGCAGGGTGGACGCCGTTGTCGCACCTGCTCATTAGCTTTGGGTCCGGCGCAACGTTTCCGTTCTCTAGTGCGTATTCAGGCTAGAAGCCGACCGCGAGCGCGCCAGCGGGCCAGGCACAGAGGGGCGGCAGGAATGAGCGAAGACGACTCGTCCGGCGAGGACGTAGACGACGCCCCAGAGGATTCAGCCCTGCTCGCCGCCGCTCGCCAACTGTCGGAGGAGGCGGCATTACACCCCCGGCTGGCTGGCTTGTCGGGCGTACGTCAGCGAGCCGCCGCGACCCGGATCCGCCGAGCCGCGCGGCGCATGGCGGTCATGCCTGCGGCTTGAGGTCGACACGTAGGTGTATGGGCAGACTGCGCACCAATATCGAGATCGAAGACGTCTATCTGCAGACGATCATGACTCGCTACGGCCTGCGTACGAAGCCCGAGGCAGTCGAACTCGCGCTACGACATGTAGCCGGCCAGCCCATGAGCCGCGAGGAGGCGCTGGGAATGCGGGGCTCGCATGCCCTCGACGAACCACCGGGCGACAGCACTCCTCGCGGCGCGACATGATCCTGGCCGACGCATCTGCCTGTGGAATATGACCGAGCGACCGGCAGTGCGGTCGACCGACGTCTGACCACGCTGATCGAAACCGGCGGTCCGCTCGCCGTCACCGAGCCCGTCATGATGGAGTGTTAGCTGGAGCGCGGAGCGACCGGCAGGAGAACGACCTTCGTCGCCTTCTGCTCAGCTGTGACCTGCTCCGTTTCGACGCCGTCGCGGACTTTGACGCAGCAGTACGCACCCACCGCCAATGCCGCCGAGTCGGAGTCACTCCCCGACGAATGATCGACTGCCTGATCACATCGGTCGCTTGGCGGCGAGGTGCGGTTCTGCTCACTTGTTATGCAGACCTCGATGGCGTTGCGAGGGTCGTAGGAATCGATCTCGACAAGACCTCAGCTCACTCGAGCGGCCGTTGAGCCCGGCTCCCGCCACCGACGCCGACGGCATGGGCTGGGGCAGGGTCCCGGTTATGGGTCAGTCAGGACCTCGTACACCCGGTCCGAGCTGACCCACAGATGCGCGCCGCGGAAGGCGGCAGGCTCTAGGAAGCGAGTCGGTTGGTCCGAAGCCGCCGTCGGAGTGCTGGTTGACAAAGCCATTCCTGACAGTCATCGTACAACTACGTTCCGTAATAACCTGGGCGCGAGGTGACACCGAAGCTGCAGTTGAACGTTGTGAATCCCGCGCCGCCGGAGCTGGTCCGGTACGGAGCCGAATGTCGGTGGAGGTTATGCCGACATCGACGAGTGCTTGGGCGAATTACGGCAGAGCGGGAGGCTCGACATGAGCGAAGACGACGCGGCCAGCGTGAGCGCCAACGAGCCTGAATCGGATTCGGCCCTGCTCGCCGCAGCCCGGCAACTCTGCGAGGAAGCCGCGCTGTGGCCGAGATTAGCCGGGTTGACCGGTGTACGCCGGCGCGCCGCTGTGAACCGGAACCGCCGGGCCGCGCGCCGATAGATCATGACGCCGGCAGCGTGAGTTCGGGCAGACAGCTGATGAGCGGAAAACGCCGCACTCGTCTGGCCCACCGCCAACACCGTCGAGATCATCAACCCAGCCGATAGCCGGGACCCTTCTACCGTCAACCATCCCGCGACTCAGGACATGGTGGAGCTGAGGGGACTCGAACCCCTGACCCCCTCGATGCGAACGAGGTGCGCTACCAGCTGCGCCACAGCCCCTTACCTTCTGAAGGAAGCGGTCCGAGGGTAACGCAGGCGGCGTCGACGCAGGATCAGACGGCTTTGCGCGCTGACCAGTACGCCGCATCGTCGACCGCGGCAGGTTGCCAGATAGGCATCTGGGCGAAACTCGGGTCGTCGTCGTCCAGGGCAATCGCCTGGTGTTCGGTCGCCGCGGTGACGTGCGCCTGGTACTGCGCGTGCCTACGGACCGAGCGCTCCGTACGGTCCTCCGGCATCGTGAGCCTGGTGGCTGCGCGGGCCCGGCGGCGCTCCTGACGATCCTGCTCGCGTTGGGCCTCCAGGCGCAGGAAGACCAAGTAGCTGAAGATGACCAGGTCGAGAATGATCTGCGGCCACCAGAGCACCGGCTGCCAGAAGGCCGCGAAGCCCGCCCACAGCACAGCGAGAGCGATCAGGCCGGTGAGCATCCGGCGCCGCCGCGCGCGGATGTCGACCTCGCTGCGGTGATTGTCGTCCCGCGCTGGTGAATCGGCGACCGGCTGCTCGGCGACGGCCCGCGTGGCCGGACGCTCTAAAGTGGGCGAGGCACCCGTGTTCAGGGTCGCTCCAGGGACCCGCTTGGGCAGCCGCGGAATCGGTTCGGTGAGCAATTCGTGCGCCGGCTCCGTACGGGCAGCTCGGCCGCCGGACGTGAACTGGCCGCTCGACGCGGCGCTGCCGGACGCGAACTGGCCGCTCGACGCGGGGCTGCCGGCAGAGGTGTGACTCGACGTGGAATTGCTGGGCATGGCACTCCGATCGCTGCGCCGGCGTAGCACCCGGGGTTCGGCGGATGTGTCGGCCAGGTCTCCGCGGGTGACAACCATCGGGACGAGGACCACGAACCAGAGGCCAACCAGGATGGCCAGCAGCACGCCCGAGCCCATCCAGCACCTCCTGTCACATCCGTCACGTACGTTGCATGCTCACGGTAAGCAGTGCGGGGCTGCGCTCCTGGCATTTGGCAACGGTGTGTCGTGGGGCTTGAATCTCTGGTTGAGGCCTATTCCGCCGGCTCTGGCCCGATCGAGCGGCGGCGGGCCTGCAGCGCAGCCAGCACCTTCTCCCGATCGTCCTCGACGGTCAGCGCGTACCCGATGTGGTCACGCCAGTCCCCGTCGATGTCGAGATACCGGACGAAATAAGCCTCTTCGCGAAAACCGAGGCCGGTGACCAGGGCCCGACTCGGCGCGTTCTCCGGACGCACGTCGGCCTGCAGTCGATGCAGCCCGACCGGACCGAAACAGTGCTCGACCACGACGGCCACGGCCATCGACATGTGTCCCTGACCGGCCACCGATTGGTCGATCCAGTACCCGAGATGGGCGCTGCGCATGACCCCGCGTACGACGTTGTCCACGGTCAACTGGCCGGCGAACCTTCCGTCGACGAGCACGGCGAAGGGCAGGCACAGCCCCAGGTTGGCCCGTCGGCGCAGCACCCGGACCATCCGCCGGAAGTTGCCCCGGCTGTGCCGGATCGCCCAGGTCGAGGGGGCGGTGGGCTCCCACGGGGAGAGCCAGGCCTGGTTGGCCAGTTGCAGCCGCTCCCAGTCGGCCGCGTCCCGACGGCGCAGCGGACGCAAGCTCACCCGTCCCGCAGTCAGGGTCACCGGCCAGCCGGGATGGGCCGAAGCAGCAGCCCAGTCGTTCACGACCCGAGCAGCATCGGGATGACCGTGACCAGATCCCCCACCGGCACTCTGGTCACGTCCTGGTCGATGACGATCAGGCTATTGGACTGCGCCATGTTGGCCAGCAGATGCGCGCCCGGGCCGCCGACCGGGCTCACGACGTACCCGCCGTCCGGGTGCCGCATGACCTGACCACGGCGGTACTGCCGGCGGCCGGCCGGCGAATCCATCTCGACCTGACACAGAGCCTGGACCGTACGGCGGAACAGTTGTCGCTTGCCGGCCATCAACCGGATCGCCGGACGGATGAACACCTCGAAACTCACCAGGGCGCTGACCGGATCGCCGGGGATGCACAGCACCGGAGTCTGGGCCGCACCAAGGGTTCCGGACCCTTGCAACGCGCCGGGATGAAGAGAAACGGCCTCGAAGCGGACCTCGCCGACCTCGGCGAGGGCTTCTTGCATCACGTCGAAGGCGTCGCTCGAGAACCGGCCGGAGATGACGATCAGATCGCTCCGGATGACCTGACTCTCCAGTAGTTCCACCAGCCGACGCTTGTCGTCGCGGCCGATCCCGGCGCGATAGACCTCCGCATCGGCGTCGCGGGCCGCGGCTGCCAGCGCGTAGCTGTTCACGTCGACCGCCTGGCCAAGGCCGGGAACCGTGCCTACGTCGACCAGATTGCTCCCCGCAGAGATGATCACGACTCGGGGTCGCGGTCGGACCAGCACCCGTTCCCGCCCGACCGCCGCGAGCAGACCCACCTGCGCCGGACCGATCGGGGTGCCTACGTTGACCGCGACATCGCCGGGCTCGACGTCCTCACCCTTGTTGCGGACGTACGTGCCGGTCGGCAACTCCCGGCGTACGGCCACTCGAGCCACGCCACGGTCGGTCCAGGACACCGGTACGACCACGTCGGCGCCGGCCGGCATCAAGGTGCCGGCCGTGACCTTGAGCGCCATCTGGGCACCGATGGAGCCCGGTTCGTGATCTCCGGGGCCGGCCTCACCGACGACCGGCAGGACCGCGGGTTCCTCCGCGCTGGCGCCGCGCAGATCCGAGCCGCGTACGGCGTACCCGTCAGCGGCTGCATGATCGTTGGGCGGCAGGAAGATGTCGCTGATGACCTCTTCGGCGCAGAGCAGACCCTGGGCATCCAGCAGGGCGACCTCGATCGGGTCGGGATGCGGCATCAGAGCCAGGATCGCGTCGAGATGGGCCTCGACGGTTCGGGCCGAGCTCGCCGCATGCTCAGCCATCTAGTGGCTCAGTCATCATCTAGTTGCTCAGCCATCGACCGAGCTCGCATGAGCCAGGCTCCGGTTCTCCCGGGTCAGCTCGTCGGTGAACTCGACGAGAAAGTCCCGGAAAGCGGGGCCCAGATCCTCCCGCTCGACGGCGAGCCGGACGACGGCCTTGAGGTAGTCCAACCGGTCACCGGTGTCGTACCGGCGTCCGGTGAAAACCACGCCGTGCACCGGCAGGCCGGCCGTGGCCAGTGCCTTGATTCCATCGGTCAGCTGGATCTCGCCACCGGCTCCAGGTGCGGTCTCGCGCAGGGCAGCGAAGATCTCCGGAGCAAGCACGTACCGACCGATGATCGCCAGCGAGCTGGGGGCTTGATCTCTGGGCGGTTTCTCGACCAGGTCGGTGATCCGTACGACGTCCTCGGCGCCGGCGGCCTGTGCCGCAACCGCGCCGTACTTGTCGATGTTCTCGAGACCGACCTCGAGCAACGCGAGCACCGAGCCGCCGTGTTCGGCCTGGACATCGAGCATGCGCTCGAGCAGCAGGTCGCGGCTGTCGATCAGGTCGTCGCCCAGCATCACGGCGAACACGTCGTCTCCGACGTAGGGCGCGGCGCAGAGCACGGCGTGTCCCAATCCGCGGGCTTGGCCTTGACGGATGAAGTGCACGTCGGCCATCTCGGTGGTCCGGCGTACGGCGGCCAGCCGGGCGTGGTCACCCTTGCGCTCCAGCGTCGCCTCGATCTCGGGCACCCGGTCGAAGTGGTCCTCGATCGCGCTCTTGTTCCGACCAGTGACCATCAGGACCTCGGTGAGCCCGGCGCGTACGGCCTCCTCGACGATGTACTGCAGTGCCGGCTTGTCGACGACGGGCAACAGCTCCTTTGGCACGGCCTTGGTGGCTGGTAGGAAGCGCGTACCCAAGCCCGCGACGGGAATCACTACTTTGCGCGTACCCGGATGCGTCCTGGAGGCCTGAGTCATCTGTCGCAGCCTATCTAGGGTGAGCGCATGACCTCGGCAGCAGACACCTCCGGCTCCAGTGATCCCTCCCTGACCGACGTCAGGCTGACCCCCGTCGCGGTGCAGAAGGAGGGCTGGCGGACCCGGCTGTTGGCGGCCCGCGCCGAGCGGTCTGAGGAGGATCAGGTCGTGGCCGCCAGAGCCCTGCAGGCTCATCTGCTGGCCGCTGTGGCAGATGCCGGCTGGTCGACGATCTCCGCGTACGTGCCCTTCGGCGACGAGCCCGGATCGGCCGAGACGCTCGTACTGCTCCAAGACGCAGGGGTACGGATCCTGCTGCCACGCACTGGTCCGGAGGATCTGACCTGGGCCGTATATGACGGGACGTTCCGACCTGGACGGCTGGGGATTCCTGAGCCCACTGGTGAGGATCTCGGCCTCGACGGATTGACCGAGGCCGAGGCGGTCCTTGCTCCGGCACTTGCGGTGGACCGCAACGGCACTCGGATCGGGTACGGGCGCGGCTACTACGACCGGGCGCTGTCGCGGCTGCCCGCCGACCGACCGGTGCTGGCGGTCGTGTACGACGACGAAGTCCTCGACTTGCTGCCTAGCGCCGACTATGACCGGCCGGTCACCCACACCGTCACGCCGCTGCTCGGCACCCGCCCGATCGGATCGGTCGGCAGCTCGCTGTGACGCCGTGGTGAGCGATCGCCTCAGTTACCGGTCACGAAAGCGTCGAGCAGCCCGTTCGGCACCACGACCGCGAAGATCAGGTGCAAGGGCTGCGACACGATCAGCGCCAACGCCGCCCAGGCCGGCACCAGCCGCCCCTTCTACATCGCGACGCCGAGCACACCGTGCCCGAGATGTGCCCGATCACGAACAGCATGAGCGCGATGGCGGCGGAGGGAGGAGCGGCCATCTGGTCGAGGATCTGCGTGGTCGTGTCGTTGTCCACACCGGTTTGAGCGGCGGCCAAGGCCGCTGCGTCGGAGGGCAGTACGCCGAAGAACAGGGAGCTGTATCCGGCGAAGCCGAGCACCGCGCCGATCGTCCCGAGCATCGGCGCACCGCGCACAGCCACCCGAGCTGACCGCGAGTACGCCGATCACGAGGGTGAGTGAGGCGATGAGGCTGAGCCAGAGCACCATGCTCTGAGCGGACTGATTGGCAGCGACATCGGCAGCGATGCCTGCGTTGTCCTCGGCGGTGAATACGGCAGCACGGCACGAAATCCGGCGATCGCCAGCGGACCGATCGGGGCAATCACCGCGAGGGCCGTCGGGCGACGTCGCCGCCCCCCGTCCTGGGTTCGCTCAGGTGTGGTCTCGGTTGTCGCTGTCATGCTGGTCTCCTGTCAGAACGGGGCCGAAGCGGAGCGCGTCGGCGCTGCCCGGTCAGCGTCAGGCCACCCAGCACCCGTGGCCCCGGAGGCAGCAGACCTCCAGGAACCGGGCGTTTTCCCGAGCGACCCGGGAGAAACGACCCAGGACAAGCCGGCCACTGCCGAGCACGATGTGCCCGTGAGCCTGAACACCGAACCGGTGAAAGTGGTGCCCGTACGCGAGGACCCTGTGCCTATGTCCGCACATCCAGCTTCGGTGGACGAGCCGACGGCCGTGAGCGCGGACCCGTACGGCCGGAGCAGACGCAACGGCACCCTGGCTCTCGGGCTGTTCGCCGTCGCGGTCCTCGAGGTGACGATCGCCATAGTCGGATCAGTTGCGGTCGGCTTCGACCTGGGCGATGCCGTGGAATCCTTCGTCGTCACGAACGGCCTGATGGGTCTGGCCTTTCCGGTCTCCGGTGTTCTCACGCCTCGCACCGGCCGCGAAACCCGATCGGCTGGCTGCTGTTGGCCGCTGGTTATCGGTCATGTCACGACGGCCGCGCTGGCGCCGGTCCTCTAACTCGGCCTCGAAAACGAATGGCCGGAGCCGGCGCTGCGTACGGTCCTCACGTTCTTCACCTACGCCTGGCCGTGGTCGATCGGCTTGTGCCTGCCAGGTCTTGGCCTCACCGGAGCAGCCGAACGTGAATGGGTAGGTCGAGCCCCGTCCAGGCCCGGTCGGCGGTGAGGACCTCGGCTGCGGGGCTGCGGACCGTCAACGCCAGGCAGCACCGGTCGCCCAGCGACAGCGCCCGCCCACCCTCGAGAGAGCGCATGGCTCCGGCAAGCTCGGCGTCTTCGACGTGCAGCGGCTCGAGCCGGACCCCGGCCGTGGTCAACAGTTCCCGAACCTGGCTCGCATCGACTCCGACATCAACGAGCTTCCCCACGACCTCGGCCAGATTGACCGTTCCCAGCCAGGCGCCGGGTAGCGCAGCTGCGACGGCGTCGGCGCCGGCCTCGTCATGGATGAGCGCCAGCACGGCCGACGCGTCGAGCACGGTCACTCGACGGCAGCCGCCGCGCGCCGATCAGCCAACAATTCCTCGACCAGCGACCGTCCCCGTGGCACTGCCGCACCGAGCCGCCGCAACTCCGACAGCGCATCCTCCGGTCGCTGAAGCACGAGTCGATCGCCCGTGAGATGCAGGTGCAGCCGATCACCGGGAGACAGACCGAGGGCGGCCCGTACCTCAGCGGGGATGACGAGACGACCCTGCCGGCCTAGAACGACTGTGGCATTCACGCCACTATCGTGCCACGCTGCTGTCGAGGATGCCACGCTAGAAACGTCCTTGGTTGCCTTGTTGTCCGAAGCCGGTCTGCGAGATCGCCTAACGCGGTGGTCAGCCGTCTTGCCGCCGGGCAGACTTCAAGCGTGCATCTCGGCCAGACCATCCCCGCTTTGCCCGTGCGGGACATGACCGTCGCGGTGGCTTGCTATCGCGACCAGTTCGGGTTCACGGTCCGACATCAGGACAGCGGGTTCGCCGTACTGCTCCGGGATGAGGCCGAGATCCACTTGTGGGAGTCCAGCGATCTCACGTGGGAGCAGCGCGATTCCATCGAACGACCGGTCCGATCCGGCGCCGAGTCGTTTCTCGCCGGCACGGCGAGCTGCCGCATCCAGGTTGACGAGGTCGACGCCTTGTACGACGAACTACGCGACGCCGGGGTGTTGCATCCGGTATCCAGCGAGGGCGTTGCCGACACCGATTTCGGAACCCGCGAGTTCGGCACACTCGACATCGATGGGAATCTAATCTCGTTCTTCAGATGGGTCACACCGCGCACCTGACGGGCGCATACGTCAGGGCCGAAGGTGCCCGGCCAGGACTTGGGCGGCCCGGTCGGTGTCCTGCTCGCTGGTCGACACGTGGAAGGACAGCCGGAGCCGACCGGCCCGGACCGATCCGACGATGCCTGCGTGGGTCATGAGGTCGGGGACCAGCTCGTCGGCAAGGGCCGACACGATCGCTGAATCGGCCGACGGCAGGCCGGTAGCGCGACGGAAGCGTTCGGCCAGACCGAGGGCGTGGGTGTGCAGTGCGGTGGGACCCACCTCGTTGAGCAAGTCCAGGGCCGGTGCTGCACCGACCCACGAGTGCCAGGCCGGGGACAGGTCGAATCGTCGGGCGTCCGTGGCCAGCCGCAATGGGGTCCCATAGATGCTGGACCACCGGTCCTCGCCGGCGTACCAGCCAGCATTGTTCGGCACCAGCGCGTCGGACAGGTCTGGGTGCACGGTGAAGAACGCTGTCCCGCGTGGTGCGAGCAACCACTTATAGCCGCCACAGACGGTGTAGGCGAAGTGGCCGGCGTTGATCGGCAGCCATCCGGCAGCTTGGGTCGTGTCGAGCAGCACCTTCGTTCCCGTCGCCGCGCAGGCGGCCCGCAGGCCGTCGAGATCCGCGATCCGGCCGTCAGCTGACTGGACCGCAGAGACCGACACCAGTGCCGTACGAGCCGTGACGGCGTCGGCGAGGCGTTCAAGCGGTACCTCGCGGACCGTGATGCCCCGCCCGGCTTGGGCGTGGAACGGAAACAGGATGCTGGTGAAGTCGCCCGCGGCGGTGAGCACTTCACTGCTCGCCGGCAACGAGGCGGCGACCAAGACGGCGAAAACCGAGACCTGGCTTCCGACCGCGACCGAAGACGGGTCGACAGCGACCAGTTCTGCGTACGAAGCGCGCGCCGAAGCCAGCACCCCGTCGTAGTCGAGGGGATCGGCGGTCCCTTGCCGCCAGTCCTGCAACACGGCTTCCAGTGCCAAGAGGCTTCGCCGCGGTGGCAGCCCCATCGTCGTGGTGTTGAGGTAGATCACCTCGGCGTCGAACTCGGCACGCGCTCGATCGAGCCGGTATCTCTGGGCGGTGCTCAACACATCGAGGGCGCTTCCCATCGAAGGACTCTGACCACGTGCGGACAAGTGCGGCATGGGAACTACAGTCCACGACACCTGGGTTGCCGCGCTATGACCTCCTGAAGGCGGTTCATAGGGCTGCTTTGGCCTAGCGCCTTCACGCCCATCGGTGATCTTGACCTTATGGTGGCTATACGACGATGAAATGCCCGGAAAACCGCAACAAGGTCAAGATCACTAAGGCGGAGCCGTCCGACTGGACCCGGTCGACTGCTGATCTTCCGAGCGGTGCCCGGAGGGGTTCGTTGTCGGCCACCCAGGCCGGATCGGGTCGGTCGACGGCAGGACCGATGGTGTAGGGCAGGTTGGCAGTCGGACAGATAGAGTGCTAAGTACCGATCCGCCCCGAGGAGCCCCACGAACGTGCCCACTTATCAGTACGCGTGCACCGATCCGGCCTGCGATCACCGCTTCGAGCAGTTCCAGAGCTTCACCGACGCCGCGCTGACCGATTGTCCGGTCTGCTCCGAGCGGCTGCGCAAGGTCTACGGCTCGGTCGGGGTCGTGTTCAAGGGCTCTGGGTTCTATCGGAATGACTCCCGCGCGGAGACCAACGGTGCCAAGAACAAGAAGAACGGCGAGGCAGCCAAGGACGCCTCGTCCGCGTCCGCGTCGAGCAGTTCATCGGACTCCTCGTCCAGCGCTTCAGAGTCGTCCAGTAGCAAGGACGCGGTGTCGGGCAAGGACTCGTCCGGTTCCTCGTCGAGCAGCACCTCGGATTCGTCCTCTTCGTCTTCATCATCGGCCTCGCCGGCCAAGGCCGCAGCGAGGTCCGGCAACTCGACCACCGGCTCGTCGGGCAGCCGCCGCTCCTGACTTTCGCACTCCATCCACAGCCCGCCGGCCAGTATCCACAATCTGGCCCGGCACGGGCGACGGAAGGCGCTGGCTCCTAGCTTCAGAGGATGCCGGTCCGTACGCTCCTGCCGCTGTCCTCGCTCGCGCTTTCGCCGCGCTGGCTGAGCGCTCGACGCCTCGCCGCAGCCCTCTTGGCCGCCGCTGCGCTGATCCTGGCGGTGGCGCCGGTGACGCAGCCGCCGACCGCCACAAGGGAGCCACCCCAGTCCGCGGTGCTGGTCGCCGCGCAGGATCTTCCGGCCGGCCGTACGATCGGAACCGATGACCTGCGCTCAGCCGAGCGCACCAGCGCGCAGTTGCCGGACGGCGCGTTAACACCCGGGATGGACGTCGTCGGGCGGGTCGTCACCGGCTCGGTACGACGCGGCGAGGTCATGACAGATCGCCGCTTGCTCGGACCAGGCCTGTCGGCCAGCCTCGATGCCGGAGTCGTGGCCAGTCCGGTGCGGTTGGTCGATCTGGAGGTCGCTGCACTGTTGCGGGCCGGTGATCGGGTCGACATCCTCGCCGCAGTCCAGGACGCACCGAGCGCCACCGTTGTCGCGGCCGGAGTGGTCGTGCTGGCCGTTCCGCTCGCGGAATCCGAAGATTCTCGGCCTGCCGAACCGATCGGCCTGGTGGTAGTCGCCGTCGACCAGGACACCGCAGCGCGCTTGGCCGCGGCCGCAGCTTCGGGCACTCTCACAGCTACACTCCTGCCCCCTTAGAAGTCATCGGAGTTCGCGGCGTCGCCGCCCCAATAACCGGGAGTACACATGAAGGGCTTCAAGGACTTCCTGCTCCGCGGCAACGTCGTGGAGCTGGCTGTCGCCGTGGTCATCGGTGCGGCGATCACCGCGCTGGTCAGCTCCTTCACCAGCTCGTTTCTGAACCCGCTGATCGGTCTGATCGGCGGCGGCGGCGAGACCGGCGGAACCGCAACGGTCAACGGTCAGGTCTTCACCTGGGGTGCCTTCATCGGCGCCATCATCACGTTCGCTCTGACTGCTGCCGTCATCTATTTCGTCGTCGTGCTGCCGATAAAGAAGATCGCCGAACTACGAGCCCGCGGGGAGGAGCCGGGACCCACCGCTTCCACCGATGTGGAACTGCTCACCGAGATCCGCGACCTGCTTCGCGGTGGCGCGGGATTACCGCAGGCGCCGGCTCCCACGGTCGGCGCGCATGGGGAGCAGCTGCCGCCGTATCAACCCAACAGAGCGTCGACGTAGCACCAACGCCAGGCCTCGCCGGGCTCTGCGCTGCGCATCACCGGATGCTGCCGCTGGGAAAAGTGCTCATCGGAGTGTCGAAGCGGTGATGAATCACAACAACCGACGTACCCACAGCTCAGGCACATGCGCAGGTGTACCCAGTCTCGCCGCCCGGCCTCCAGACAACCGATGCACCCTTCGGCTTCCACTGGACGCGAGGGGATCTGAGCCTCGCGCAGGTGCTCGCAGCCATCGGTGCGAGCCGGGGTCAAGTCGGCGGAACGACCGCCGCTGTCCAGCTCCACGACCCGGTCGAGAACGGTCTCTTCGATGTCCAGCGCGCTGAGCACCGTACGAAGCACGTCGTCCGGCACGTCCCCGCTGTCCCTGGCGAGCAGCACTTCAGCGCGTTCGGCGTCGATCATCCGGGCTCGCAGCCGGGCATAGACAGCACTCGGGGTCTCCGCGGTAGCCCCGAGTCGCTCCCATACTGCGTCGGCCCGATCGAGGCCGCGACGGCGAAGCCGCTCGACCACGTCCGGTGGCTCGTTGCCGGTCAGTGATCGGTCGAGTTCTGCCAGCCCTCTCCCAGCAGCCCGCTGGAAGAGGGCTGCCTCGGCGAGGGTGTCCTCAGCCAGATCAGGACCGGCCAGCCCGAGTCGGCGCACCAGCCACGGCAGCGTCGAACCTTGCAACAGGAGGGTTCCAGCCGTCACCACGAGTGCAATCAGAATCAGTGCTTCTCGCTGTGGTGTCTCGGGCGGAAGAACGAAGACTGCGGCGAGGGTCACCACGCCGCGCATGCCTGCCCAACTGATCAGCGCCGGAGCCCGCCAGGTAGGCGCCGGATCGTTGCGCGCCACCCGTGGAACCAGGCGTGAGGCATAGGTGACCGGAAATACCCAGACGATGCGCAAGGCGATGACGGCACCCAGCACCGCGACTGCCACCAGCAGAATCCGGCCCAGGCCGAGGTCGCTGTCGGCAAGGTCGTCGACGATGGCCTTGGCCTGCAGGCCGATCAACAGGAAGACGGAGTTCTCGAGAACGAACTGCACCGTGGACCAGTTGGCCTGCTCCAGCACTCGGGATTGCGCCGTGAGTAGCGCCGGAGCTCTGTGCCCCACGAGCAGACCGGTGACCACGACCGCCAGAACCCCCGAAGCCCCGATCTCCTCGCCGATCAGATAGGCCACGAAGGGCGTCAAGAAGGAGATCGTGATGTCGGTGAGCAGATCGCGAACCCGGCCGCGGATGAAGCCGATGACCACAGCGACGCCGACGCCGACGGCCAGGCCTCCGACGACCGACAGCGCAAAGCTCCCGACGACCCCGCCGACGCTGAGGCCGCCGGCAAGCGCTGCAACCGCCGCCTTGAGGCAGACCAACGCTGTGGCGTCGTTGACCAGGCTTTCGCCCTCCAGAATCGTGACGATTCTTCGTGGCATGCCGACCCGTCGCGCAATCGTCGTGGCCGCCACCGCGTCGGGCGGAGCCACGACCGCCCCCAGGGCAAACGCAGCGGCCAACGGGATGGGCAGCAGCGCCCAGGCCAGCAAGCCGATGCCCACGGTGTTGAACACCACCAGACCGACCGACAGCAGCGCGATCGGACGCAGGTTGGCCCGGAAGTCGATAAGTGAGGTCTTGACGGCCGCGGCGTAGAGCAGCGGAGGTAACAGCCCGATCAGGATGAGATCCGGTGTGATCCGTACCGGGCCGATGACGGGCAGGTAGGACGCTGCGATGCCCAGGACGACCAGCAACAACGGCGCCGGAACGCCGTACCGACGGGCCACCCCACCGATCCCGGCCACCGCTGCTAGAAAAGCGACCAGACCGATGGCTGTCTCCACCATTGCAAGTCTGCCAGCGGCGCTGTCTCCCGACTCTTGGCGCTGCTCGGCAGCGCTGCCGTTCGGCGACGTGACCACTAGTCAATCGCTGACGTGGCCCCGCTGTACGTACCATGCGGCCCGTGCGACGCGTCTGCCCCCCTGCACAGCGGCGCGGACGTCGACTACCCCGAATCCCCTCCGTACGGCGGCGACCACGACCTGGCCTGGGCGGACTGCACGGGGACGATCTACCCCGAGCCGATCCGGTCGGAGAAGGCCGTGCACTCACTCGAGCACGGCGCGGTCTGGGTGACCTACGCACCGGATCTCGGCGCGCAGGACATCGAGGTCCTGGAGGCGCTGGTGGCCGGAGTCGACCACACGATGCTCAGTCTGTACGAAGACCTGGATGCGGCGGTCTCCGTGCAATCGTGGGGCCGTCAGCTCAAGGTCGACTTCGCCGACGATCCTCGGCTGGAGGCCTTCGTACGGATCTACCGACTCAATCCAGAGACGACGCCCGAGATCGGCGCCACCTGCTCGAGCCCGGAGTTTGCGGCCTCGCCGCGCGGCCCGGGCTCCTAGCCGCTGCCGTCAGCCTCAGCTGACCCGGCGACACCAGAATCCGAGCGGAGCACGGCTCGACGTCATAATTGCCGCGGAGGAGACCGTCGCAGCTCGGCGTTAGGAATGTGCGCGGTCGAACTGTCCCGGTACGAACGTACGCAGCGCCACGACGCAGCCCGGCCGATCCTGCACCACCTCAGCTCGACCCGTCGCCACATCGACGAAGACGATCGATCCGTATGGCGACTCGTCGTCCGGGCCGTAGTAGGGGCCGTCGGATCGTGGCGACAGTCCCACCTGCGGGACGGCCATGTCGCTATGCAGGCCAGGCAGGCTTGCCGGCTCGAGGGAGGCTGCTTGGCAGATCAAGCGAGCGCCGTCGAAGACCGGGTAGCCGCGAAGGGACTCGTCCTGAAAGGTGAGCCGGACCGCCGAGTTGAGGTCCCACGTGTCGGCGAACACCGGAAGTCGGGGTGCCACCGTGGCAGTCATTCCGAAGACGTACACAGTCGACCCTGCTGCTGGCCGATCGATCTCGCGCAATACGGCGAGAACCTCGCTCTGCAGTTCGGCCGAGCGCTGCCAGGCTCGCTGCTGGTCGAGGAGCTGAATCGCGTTGCCCGACGCGAGTACCGCGAAGGCCGTCGTCGCCACGAGGACGGGTCTGCCTCCTCGAACCAGCAATGTCCCAGCCACCATCCACGTCGAGTACACCAGCAGCATGAAGGGCAGGGCCGCCATCATGTTGATCCGATTCTCCAGACCGGCACTCAACGGCGTCCAATACACCGAGGGAATCAGGACGGCGTACGAGGCCGCTACACCGACAATCCCGTATGCGGTCAGTCTCAGCCAGAACGCAAGCTGGCCTCGCAGCTCTTCGTTTCCGCGCTGACGCATTAGGAGGGCGACGACGATGACCGCGACAAAGGCCAACAGACCCGCGACGCGAGAGACGCCGAAGGGCAGCGTGGCCTGTCCGAGCAGTCGCAAGCCGTCGACTGCGAAACCGGGCGCCTGGCTGAGCTGACTCCAAAGCGGAGCGATGTACTTCTCGGTCGCCGCTGCCGACCATACGAGCGCAGCGCTGACTGCAACGACGTCCGACGCCCAGCGGGTCATCGCCTCACGTCGAGGGGCCCGGGTCAGGTATAGCGCGCCAGCAAGGAGCGCCGCTGTCCCCGCCAGCTCGTAAGTCAGCACGCTGATCACGTACAGGAGCACAGCTAGCGCGTGCAGGCCACGACCACCGTTGCCAGATCGCCGTAGCGCTCGCAAGGCCACGACAAGTCCGATCAGGAAGAAACAGATCGCGACGTTGTTCACGCTCGCCGTAGCCCAGAGCCGGCCGCTGCTCGACCACGGCACCAGCAGCGTGAGGGCCGCTATGGCACCGGCGTGAATCCGCTGGAGGCAAAGCGTCCGGAGGACAAGTAGAAGCACGTCGAGGTCGCAGCGCCCAGAGCGACCGCCATGAAAAGCCATGCCACGACGGAGTCGCCGAACAGAACTGGCGGTACAGCGAGGATCGGGGGGAGTAGTGGCTTGCCCCCGAATATCGCGGCGTAGAACTCGACCAGCGTCCAGTATCCCGAGTCCGGCAGGTGGCGATATGCGTCTAGGGAGGACCAGTCGTCGGAATAGAAGCCGCCACTGGCCACGTGAGGTCCGTAGGCACTGAAGGCGACCAAAAGGAGGAGGCAGCTGGCGACGATCATCTCACGAAGACCCACCCGCGAAACGGAATGTGACCAAAGCTGTTGGGGCTTACCTGCGCGATCGCCTGGGGCGGTTCGGCCAGCGACGTCGCGGGAGCGACCCGCAACAGTCTTTAGTGATCGCACGGACGCAGACTAGGCCCGCTCAGGGAGTCCAGACTGGCCCAGCCGCCATTCGCGCCCAACCGGGACCCAAGCGAGTGAGGGAGGTGGTCAGTACACACCTAGGCCGGCGGTTGATGCAGGCCGAAGCTCGACCCCTGGTCATCGGTGCAGATCACGAACCGGCCCATCCGTGCCACCGTTTCGTCGTCCTCACTGGACACGGAGTCCCCGACACTGCCACCGAGGGCGCGTACCCGCTCCAGAGCGGCCGACAGGTCACTGACCCGGAAGAACAGGTACGGGCTGGCTCCCGGGTCGTCACCATGCAATCCGCCTGGGATATTGGGGGTCTCGATCGTCGATCCGGCTTTCTCATCGACGAACGTCCAACCAAACAACTGCCCGTAGAACGTTCGCGCCTTGCCGGTATCGGCCACGCCAATCTCGAAGAAACTCAGGGATCCATCCATGGCCACAACGCTAGAGCCCTCGACGCACAACGACTGGACGAATGTGACCCCGACCCGGTCCGTTTGGCACAAGGGGTCCTTGAGCCAATAGGTTTGGCACAAGGGGTCCTTGAGCCAACGGAATCGGGCTGTCACTCCCAGTGCGGGGGTCGTTCGCGGAGCAGCCGCTCGTCGTCCGCACTGAGCCGGTCAACCTCGCGCGGACGCTCACCCCAGCCGACGTCCAGATCCTCGATCGTCTTGTCCGGAACGCGCCTCGCTGCGGCTGCCGGCTCGATCTGGTCCGGCTTGCCGCCCGGTTCGGCCGAGTCAGCCTCGGCCGGATCGCTCACGATCGAAGACTGTAGGCCGCCACGACCGCACGGCATCTCGTAGCCTGACCGGCGTGGTAGCCAAGACCGACACTCCGGTCACCAACGACACGGTCGTCGAGATCGGCAGCGCCATCCTGTCCGGGCCCGATGTCGTCGCTGTGGCTCGGGCCGGCGCCAAGGTACAGCTGACCGGCCCGGCCATGGCGGCCATCGCACGGGCGCGGAGGGTGGTGGATCGGCTAGCCGCCTCGCCTAGTCCGGTCTACGGCGTGTCGACCGGCTTCGGAGCACTGGCCACCTCGCACATCCCGGTGGACCGCCGCGCGGACCTGCAGCGTTCGCTGATCCGTTCCCATGCTGCGAGCACCGGTGCCGAGATCGATCGCGAGATCGTACGGGCGCTGATGCTGCTGAGGCTGCGGACGCTGGCCAGCGGATGGACCGGCGTACGACCGGAGACCGCCACCGCCCTGGCCGGCCTACTAAACGCCGGCATCACCCCGGTCGTCGGGGAGTACGGATCACTCGGATGCTCCGGCGACCTGGCCCCGCTGGCACACGTGGCGCTGGCTCTCACGGGCGAAGGGCAGGTCCGCGATGGCGAGGGCTCCGCGCAGCCCGCCGCCCAGGCGCTCGCCGCCGCCGGGCTCACCGCCGTCAAACTCGCCGAGAAGGAAGGGCTGGCGCTGATCAACGGCACCGACGGGATGCTGGGCATGCTGCTGCTGGCCACCGCCGATCTGCATGTTTTGGTCGTCGCCGCCGACATCTCCGCGGCCATGAGTGTGGAGGCACTGCTGGGCACCGACCGGGTCTACGCCGAGGCCTTGCAGGCCCTGCGGCCACAGCCCGGCCAGGCCGTCTCGGCAGCGAATCTTCGTAAGCTCCTGGATGATTCGGAGATCGTTGCCTCGCACCAGGTCGATCCGGTGAATTGTCCGATCGTGCAGGACGCCTACTCGCTGCGTTGTGCTCCTCAAGTCGCCGGCGCTGTCCGCGACACCCTCGCCCATGCCGAGGCGGTCGCCGATCGCGAGTTGGCCAGTGTGATCGACAACCCGGTTCTGCTGCCGGACGGCCGGGTGGAGTCCAACGGAAACTTCCATGGGGCACCGATTGGCTACGTCCTCGACTTCCTTGCGATCGCCGTTGCCGACCTGGCCTCGATCAGTGAGCGACGTACCGACCGGCTCTTGGATCCGGCGCGAAGCCATGGTCTGCCACCGTTCCTGGCCGGTGACCCGGGCGTGGACTCCGGCCACATGATCGCGCAGTACGCCGCGGCAGGCATCGTCAGCGAACTCAAGCGACTCGCGGCTCCGGCTAGTGTCGACTCGATCCCGTCCAGTGCCATGCAGGAGGACCACGTTTCGATGGGCTGGGCGGCTGGGCTCAAACTCCGCCGCGCCATCGACGGACTTCGTCGGGTGCTGGCCATCGAAGTGCTTACCGCCGCACGGGCTTTGGACCTCAGGGCGCCGTTGGTGGCGGCTCCGGGTACAGCGGCGGCCCGTGCGGCGGTACGGGCGCGGGTCGACGGTCCGGGCGCGGACCGTTTCCTGGCGCCGGAGATCGAGGCGGTGGTCGGATTGCTCGGATCCCGTGACCTGATCGGTGCCGTCGAAGCCGTCACCGGACCCTTGACATGACGCACTTCTCTCCGTATGAGAGCGGGCCGATGTATTTCCCCGCGGCGGACGGAGGTTCGGCGAGCGTGTACCCCACGCAGGCACCTGCGTCGTCGAGACATTCCGTCTCCGGGGCGGAGAATGCGTCGCTGGCCAGACATTCCTCCGCCGCAGAGGCGGAAGCTCTGTTACCGAGGCCGAAAGGCAACCCGGCGAGCTTGGTGTCGATGTGGGCCGATCTCGTCGACATCGGACGTTCGCCGACAACAGGTGGCTATCGCCGCTTCGCGCTGACGCCTGAGGATGGACAACTGCGGGAGTGGTTCGAGCAAGAGGCGAACCGGCGGGGCTTGGACCTCGCGGTCGACCGAGCCGGCAATCAGTGGGCCTGGTGGGGCAATCCAGACTTCGATGGGCCTGGAATCGCCACCGGCTCACATCTCGATTCCGTGCCCGACGGCGGCGCGTTCGATGGCCCCCTAGGAGTCGTTTCCGCTTTTGCAGCGTTGGATCTGCTTGCCCTGCAGGGCATTACCTTGAGCCGGCCGATTGGGATCGCGTGCTTCTCGGACGAGGAGGGTTCCCGGTTCGGTGTGGCCTGCAGCGGCTCACGCGTTCTCACCGGTGCCCTTGATCCTGATCGCGCCCGTGCCCTGACCGACCAGGACGGGATGAGCTATGCCGATGCGATGGCCTGGGCCGGACGGGCGCCGCACCTGCTCGCGGCTGACCCCGAGGCGCTGGCCAGGGTGGACACCTTT
>Ga0136614_10000300_pt1 | contig 22959 bp, 18 predicted proteins | sample AntDrymUQ2792106_2_FD_106643 | JGI IMG/M metagenome (GOLD analysis project Ga0136614, IMG submission 106643) | Polar desert sand microbial communities from Dry Valleys, Antarctica - metaG UQ279 (21.06) | ecosystem: Environmental > Terrestrial > Soil > Desert | place: Antarctica: Dry Valley... | reverse complement strand
GTCAAACAATGGGCGGCGGGGACGTGCGGCGGGCGCGTCATCTCGTGCCTCGAAGGTGGCTACAACCTCACGACGCTCGGCGCGACGGTGCGTGATCATGTCCGCGCATTGAGTGAACCGTAACGACACTTAGCGACGCGCCGACACCCAAGAGTTGAACGTCAACGGAAGTGGCATCGTCCCGGCGTGTCGTGACCGCCGTTGCTCGCCGGCACTGTGTGTCGGCGCCGTCCGCAGTTCGCAGTACGACGCTCAGGTCGGAACCTTCTTCGCGCCGCTGGCGTTTACACCTCCTCAAGATGAGTCCTCGCGCGCATCAATGTTAAGCCGCCGGCAGGGTATGCCAGGCGGCTCGAAATTTTAGGATCACTCATCGTGTCGTCACTGACTTGCATGCAGTTGCTGCGTCGTAACCAATCGTTCCGGCGGTTGTGGGCGGGGCAGGTTGTTTCGGAACTCGGCAACTGGTTCAACTTCATCGCCGGGCTGGGACTGGTGCGCACCGTCTCGGTGGCGGCGCCGGAAGCGACGGCGATGCTCATCGTGGCGCGCCTGGCGCCGTTCGCGCTGCTCGCGCCATTCGCCGGCACGCTCGTCGACCGCTGGTCGCGCCGCACGGTGATGATCGCGTCAGACGCGGCGCGGGCAATCTTCGCGCTCGGTTTTTTGTTCGTTCGTGGCCCGGAAGATTTGTGGATCGCGTACGCTTGCACCGCTGTCTCGTCGGTGCTGTCGGCCTTCTTCGAGGCGGGCAAGAACGCGGCGCTGCCGAACGTGACGGGCGACCGCGAATTGCTCGCGGGCAACGCTCTGATGATCTCGTCGCGCTTTCTGTTGATGGCTATCGGCGCGGCGCTTGGCGGCGAAGCGGCGGCGCGCTTTGGCTACGAAGCGGCGTTCATCATCAACGCGCTCTCGTTCATTGTCTCGGCGTATTCGATCTGGCTGATTCCGGAAGGCGAAATGCGCGCCGCACAAAGCGCGGGAGCGGCGGGCGGCCCCGACATCTACGAGCGGGGGCATCATTTCAGACGCTTCTGGGCGGACCTGCGTGAGGGCTGGACGTACGTTGCGCGCCATTCGCTAATCGCGGCCCTGATCGGCATCAATATCATGTGGGCGGTGGGTGGCGGCGCGATCAACCTCGTCTACGACCGCCTCGGCAGCGTCGTCTTCGCCGGTGCCGGTGGGTGGAAGGGCGATCAAGGCGTCGCCGCGATTTACACCGCGGTCGCCATCGGACTGCTGATCGGCATGATGCTCGCGCGGCGGGTCGGCACTCACGTCGAGATGCGCGGTGCGACGCCGGCACTGATCGGGTGGATGCTGATCGGGCAGGGCGTGCTGTTCGCGCTCGCGGGGCTGATGCCGACGCTGTGGCTGGCCGGCGTGATTATGCTGTTGTCGAGAATTCTGATCGGCATCGAGTTCGCGGTGCATGAGACCTTGATGATGCGGCTGTTGCCGGATAATCTGCGCGGGCGCGTGTTCACCACCGACCGCGCAGCGGAGGTTGCTGTGATGAGCGTCGCCGGAGTGCTCGCCGGCTGGTCGCTGAATGGCGCGCTGACGCCGCGCACGCTGACAATCATCTCTGGCCTATTGTCGGCGAGTCCGGGCGTCATCTGGCTAATACTGTTCGCCGCCGGAAAACTGCGGATGCCGAACGGCGCTAATCTGTCTGACGAATCGCCGCCGGACGGCGAAGACGAAGCGGCGGTCTGCGTCTCAACTGGGTGAAAGATTTCCGTTGAAAGGGGGAAAAGGGTATGGGAAGAATTCTGTTGAGCCTGTTGAGTGTTTCGGCCTTTGTGCTTCTTTCCTCGAATGCCACTCTTGCCTGCACCTGTGACCTTCCCCTACATAACAAATCTCTTGAGCAGCAGATTGTTGATGCCAGGAAAGATTCTAAGGCTGTTTTCTCAGGTAAGGTCGTCGAGGTTATTGAGAATCCGAAAGATTACTTCTACGTTGTAGTCAGGCTGCGAATAGAGAGATCGTGGAAGAATGTTCGTGCCGACGAGGTGTTAATAGTAACAGGGCGCGGTGGCGGAGATTGCGGCTACCGCTTTGAGGTAGGCGAGAGTTATCTGGTGTATGCCTACGGCTCTGGTGGCGGGAGGCTTGAAACGAATATCTGCCAGAGGACGAGAAAGCTTGCAGACGCGGGAGAAGACATAAAGATGCTTGGCAAAGGCAGAATACCTAGAAAGGCAAAACACGCCTCCGTCCATGACGGGACACAAAAGGGATCGTCCCAATCCTGTAAAGTTTCGATTTAATCAGCTCGCAGGACGATCATGAACCACAGAAGGACGATCATGAACCACAGAAACGACACGAGCGACAACCGACGGACGGCGCGCGAGCGCACACGGCGCGCGGCGTCGAACACGCGCGCATTCCTGCGGCGCGTAATGCCGCGTGTCGCGTTGGCGGCGGTGGTGATGTTCGTCGTGTGGCTGCTGGTCAACGACCGCCCCTTCTACCGCGACAGCACCATCACCGGCTGGTACGGCTTCCTCACGTTCATGGTCAGCACGGCGACGCTCATTTATTACGGCTGGTGGGCGATGTCGTGGGCAAAGCGCAAGCTGCTGTGGCGCGTGCGGCGGCGGCTGGCGATTACGTACATCTTCATCGGGTTGACGCCGATTGTGCTGCTGGCGGTGCTCGGTATCTTCGCCGCGATGGTCGGGTCGCAGCAGGCGATGGTGCGTATCGTCGCCGCCGAGATCAAGGCGACGGATCAACACGTGCGGACGAGCGCACGCACGCTGGCCGAAGAGTTAAACCGCTTGCCGGCGAATGCCTCCGACCAGGCCGTGCGGGCGTGGCTGGAGGAAAGAATGACGTTCGTCCGCGCGACGCTGCCGGGGGCGGGTGTCGCCGTCTGGCGCGACGACGTGGACGAATCGATGGTCGCGCCGGAGCGGACGCAGCGCGCACAATTTGTCAATCAACAATTGAATGAAGACACGCGCTGCGTCGGGCCGGATGCCGGGGAGATCGACGGGCCGCTGCCTGAATGGCTGGACGGACAAAACGAGTGGAGCGGCCTCGCGTTCCTGCCGCCGCCCGATGACAAATCAGACAATATGTTCGGCTCGCCGTCGTTGCGCACTGTGGTGCGGACGCAGGACGACCGCGTCACGACGACCGTGTTGTTGGTCGTGCCGGTGAGCCGCGCCCTGGTCCGCCACCTGCGCGAGAGCACCGATGTCAATGTGCGACCGTTCTTCATTGGCGCGGACATCTTTAATCCGCAGCGCGGCGATGATACGCGATCAAACGATAGCGCCGGTGCTGACGAAATTAATGTACAGGCTACGGTCAACGACGAGATAGTGTTGACTACCAATGAGCAACCGCGCCCGCGAGACTTTGATCCCACATTCAGTCACGATCAATTCGGCGAGCCGCTGAGCACCAAGCCGCTGTTCGACTTTTGGTATCCGGTCTTACTGCCGGCGACTAATTGGTTGGACGGCGAGCGGTCGTCGGACCGAACAACGTTTGTGATTGATTGGTCGTGGGCGAAGGCGGGGAAGCAGTTCTTCGGCGGTTCGCAGATCGGCGACTTCTGGCGAAAAGCGTTGATCGTCGTCGGCGTCGGATTCCTGATGCTTGAACTGTTCGCGCTGTTCTCGGCGGCGTGGATGACGCGCGCCGTGACGGGCACGGTGCATAAACTCCATCGTGCGACTGAGTTCATCCGGCGCGGCGACTTTTCGCACCGCGTCCACGTCCGCTCGCACGATCAACTGGGTGAACTGGCGCAGGCGTTCAACGATATGTCGGCCAACATCGAATCGCTGCTGCAAGAGCGCGTCGAGCACGAGCGTCTGGAGCGCGAAGTTGAAATCGCGGCGCAGGTGCAGGGGCAACTGTTCCCCCGCCGGGTGCCGCTGCTTGCGACCGTCGAGGTGGCAGGCGAGTGCCGTGCGGCACGCGGCGTCGCCGGCGACTATTACGACTATATTGAAGTCGCGCCGGGCTTTGTCGCGTTCGCACTCGGCGACGTGTCGGGCAAGGGACTCTCGGCGTCGCTGGTGATGTCTAACCTACAGGCGGCGCTGCGCGCACAAACGACGATCATCGCCGAGCGACTGCGCAGCGCCAGACGGGCCGCCGCCGCGGGCGTCACCGCCGGGTCACACTCCACCGGGGCGACCGGCAAACTCGACCTCGCGTTCCCGTGCGGCGTCACCGAGCTTGACGATGACGAAAACTGCGCTGTCGCGAAAATGGCCGCGCGCATCAACGAACAGCTCTGCCAGAGCACCGAGTCGAACCGCTTCGCGACGCTCTTTCTCGCGCTCTACGACGACCGCGCGCGCTCACTGCGCTACACCAACGCCGGGCACAACGCCGCGATTCTGATGCGCGCCGATGGCCGCACCGAACAACTCAGCCGCGGCGGGACGATGATCGGCGCATTCGATTGGTCCGAGTTTGAAGAAGGGCACACGGCGCTTCAACCGGAGGACTTGTTGGTGATCTTTTCCGACGGCATCAGCGAAGCGCAGAACATTGACGGTGAAGAGTACGGCGAAGCGCGCCTGACGCAATTGATCACCGGGCACCGCGCCGCCTCCGTCGAAGACGTGCGGCGGGCGATCTTCGCAGCGGTCGACAACTGGTCAGGCGGACAGGAGCGCGGCGACGATCAGACGTTGGTCGTCGTGAAGTGTAAGGGGGCGTGAAGCGGCTCAAAGTATCACAAACGGTGATATTCGATTTGTAACAAACAATTCCGCCCGCCAGCCATACCGGCTAGTGGGCGGTTTCGCTTTTAGGGTACGCATATTCTCTCTGCCTTCTATCCTTCTGCTGTGACGATCACCGCGCGTGCGCCCATCAATTCCGAAAAGTCTTTCGAGTAGATCGTGCCGACCTTACGCACGCGGCGGATGGTTTCGACCAACTCCTCGGTCGAGATGAAGCCATTCTCGGTGTGCGCGATGGCCCATGTGGGGAGGTGCGCGGCGGTAGCGAGCAGTTCCTCGACGTTGTTTAGATACTGCTGCCGGGTCTCGACGCGCGCTCCCAGCCGCCCGTTGCGCTCACTCTCAAAATCGTTCCAGAAATCATCGCCGCCCCGAATCCATTCCTCGCGCCACGCCCACGACGAGTGGCGCGCGTTGCGGCGCGCCGGGCGCGGCAGGCGCAGGAACAGAAGGTCAGTCTGTTGGCCGGCGAGGAAGTCGCGTGCCTCGCCGCTCGCGGCGGTGTTGCGCCGCTCGTTATCGATGGGCGCGGGTGCGGCCTCCCACAGCCGGCGAAAGACGCGCGACAGTGGCTGGCGCATCTCGCGCGTCTCGTCGTCGAACGACAGCGCGTAGTCGCCGACCATCATCGCGATGTCGAGCGCGAGCGCCCGCGCGGTCTCTGACGCGAATAGTTCATCGACGGCGGCACGGATGTTGTCGAACCACCAAGCGTCGGTCTCACCGAACCAGCGACGGAGCGCCGGGTTGTAAAGTTTGTGGCGCGGGACGTATGCCTCTTCGAGCAGCGCCGCGACTTCGTCAGCGGCGAGGCGCTCGGTGTTATTCGCGACGCGCGCTGTCGCCCGCGTCCACGCCCACCGCGCCGCGTCGTTCGAAGCGACGCTCGCGCCCCAGCGCTTCAAATAAACGTCGAGCGTCGACTCGCCCGCGAACGGGTTGACCACTGAGTAAAACTTGAGACGCCTGAGCACGCTCAACTCGAAGGCGAGCCAGCCGCCGGGAGCGTTGTCTGAGAAGTTATGAACAATCATGACAGGGTCGGGGTCGCGGGTGGCGGATTCTGAATCGGCGCCAGACCGGTTTGGTCATCAGTTATTAACCGCGGCGGCGGCGGCTCGCTGCCATCCACCACCGCGTCGGCGTGTGCGCGGAGTTCGGGAAGGTTGTCGAGCGCGAGGAAGGCATGCACGACGCGCGGGTCGAACTCGACGCCGGCCCCGTGCCTGAGGTATTGGCGCGCCGCCGGCTCGGTCATCGCGGGACGGAACGGGCGCGCGTCGGTCAGCGCAGCATAGGCGTCGGCGACCCGCAGGATGCGCGCCGTCAGCGGAATCTGTTCGCCGCGCAGCGCGTCGGGGTAGCCGCCGCCGTCCCACCATTCGTGGTGCCAGCGCACCAGCAGTTGCGCGCCGCGATTCGCCCCGGCGCGCGCCGCTTCCTGTTCGCCGATGACTGGGTGGCGCGCCAGGTCGAGCCGCTCGTCGGCGGTCAGTGGCCCGGCGCGCTTCAGGTAATCGCGCTTCATCAATACCTCGCCGATGTCGTGCAGCAGTGCGGCGAAAACCAACGACGAACAATCGGCGCGCGCCAGTCGGAAAGCCTTCGCCGTTTCATCCGCCAGCCGCGCGACGCGCGCCGCGTGCGGGTGGGCGTAACCCTCGAACTCGTCGGTCGCCCCAGCCAGACGCAAAAATGCCTCGCTCGCGACTCGGTCGCTGTCCGCCAACTCGATCATGTTTTCCCTTCGGCTTTCTTTAAAACGTCGAGCATCGTGCGCGCTGCCGCGAACCGCGGGTTGATTGTCAACGCGCTCTCCAACTCGTTGACGGCCCGGCGGTGCAGGCCGATGTCGCGGTACAACTCGGCGAGCATGACGCGGTAAGCCAGATTCTGCGAGTCGAGCTTGATGGCGGCGAGCAGTTCGGTTTCGGCCTGGCGTCGCGTGCGCGGATCGGCTGCGAGCGCGCGCCCGTAGTAGGCACGATAGCGTGACTGCTGCGGCATTAAGCGCGCCGCCTCGGCGAAGCACTGCGCCGCCAGATTATGGTCACCCTGGCTCAACGCGGCGATGCCTTTTTGGAAACTCTGCTCCGCGCGGGGCGGCGGCGGGCCATTGTCGGCGGCGTGCGGCGCGATTTTGGGCGCGGTCTTCGGGGTGGCTTCGGGCGAGGATTTCGGCGAAGCCTCGGGCGAAACTCGCGACGGAGTCCGGGTGGTTGCTAAAGTTTTGCCCTGGGTGTTGAGCTTGTGATCATAAACGGTGCGCTTGTTGGCGTCGGACAGCGCTTCGTAAGCCTGCGAGATTTTGGCGAAGGCCGACTCGACGCGGGTACGCTGACCATCGGCAGTCTCTTGGTGAAAACGGTCGGGGTGGAATCTCTTCGCCAGTGCATAGTACGCGCGCTTGATTTCGTTTGCGGCGGCCCCGCGCTCGACGCCGAGTACCGCGTAGTGATTCTCGCCGCCGGCGCGCGCGAGCAGCGCGTTGATCTCATCCTGCGGCTCAGTCGCCGCCCCGGCGGAATTAGTTTGATCGTCACCTTGACGGGCCGCTTGACCGGTGGCTGGGCTAACGGCTTGGTTGGTCGAAGCGGCGCGGGCCTTGTCCTGCGCGTGGCAGCGCGCCAAATCGTCGGCGGAAAAAGCGCGTGGCCACTGCACGCGTGTGAGTAGCCCGCCGAGCGCGAGCGCGTAAATCGCCCGGCACGCTTCCGGCGCGGGTATGCCGCTAATAGAGACCAGTTCGTTAACCGTCATCGGCGCATCGACGCGCGTCAGCACGAAAGCCTCCGTCGGCATTAACTGAACGTCGGCGGATTCGGCAAGGACGGCGGGCGCGATGATCTCGTCGGTCTCCGGCAATCGCGCCGCGGCGAATTCGGTCGGCAGGAGGCGCGCGCCCTCGATCAAAAGTTGTCCGACGTTGAAGGTCGCCTCGTTCTCTTCGCCCGGTCGCCCGCGCGGGTCGAAGCTCCACGCGCCGTCCGTCCACGGAATCGCGTGGCGTAGCACTTCGTCGCTTAGACGAGCTTGCAGTTGGTTCACTTCGTCAACACTGAGCAGTCCCGCCGCGGTCAGTGCCGCGCCCGCTTCCTGATCCGTCGTCGTCCTGGTCAGCACCGCACCGAGTCGATCCGGCGCGACGACGTTCCAGTGCCGCACCGCCTCAGTGAAGCGGTGCTGACGGAGGTTGGAGCGGGCGCAGACGAGCCGCCCGACGTGAAAGTAAATGACGGCCTTGACGCGGTCGTGAGCCAGGCGCAGCGCGCCCGTCAAGCGTTCGGCAGAAATTTCGCGGATCAGTTCGGCGAGCGGATTGTCGCGCAGTTGACCTTTCATGAAGGCTCAGCAGGTGTCGGATCGAATGTTCTTCCGGCGCATCATAACTCAGCCGCGCGCGATTGAGAAACGACGATAAAAGCCGATGCGGAGGGGAAGGGCACCAAGCGCGCGGCGACCATCCGCGCGCCGTCCGCACCTTCAATTGACACCTCTCAAGCGTCAATTTATAGTCGCAGTCAAGATTACTTCTTTACAGTCAGCCATCGTTTCAGTCTCGTGCCGTGAGCGAGACTCCAGCGCCTGTGTGTGTTATGAACGACAATTCCATCGACAGCGGCAGTTTTGGATCGAACAATCAAACCGGAGACGCCGCCAAACGTGCCAACGCGACCAGCGGTGATTTCGGAACCGCGCTGGCGTCCGTCATGATGCCGGCGGACAGCGCCGCTTTCGTTTCGGGCGACCTGCACGCCCTCAGCGCAGAGGTTGTCGATCTGCTCTCCACACCAGCCTTCTCCAACGGCGAGACGACCGAGGCGTCCATCTGCGAAGCCTTTTCGGGCATTCTGCTGCGCCACTGGGACCTGTGCTGCATCATCGCCTTTCTACAGCGCGAAGACGGGCAGTTCGGCGAAGGTTACATTCACACGCACCCCCACCTTGATATGGTAAAAGCGCGGCGGGCCGGGGCGCTGCTGGCCGCAATGGTTGAGCACACCAGGCACGAGCAACTGGTGTGGCTCGATGACGGTCGCCAAAGCCGTACGTCCGAAACTGCTCAGAGAGAATCTGCCAAAGCGGAGTTGACAAAGCCGGGACCGGTTAAGTCGAAGCCGAGTAAGGTCGAGCCGACTAAGATGGAATCGCCTGGGGATGCCCGCCAGTCCGTCGACATGAAGCACGCGGAGATACAGCAGGCTTACATTGACGCCGGACTGGCGGGCGGGTTGGCCGTGCCGATTCGCGCGCGCGGCGTGCTGGTCGGTGTGATCGTCGCGGTTTCCAGTGATGCCGAACGATTGCGCGTCGCATTGCGTGGCATCCGATTCATCGCCGCGCCGATTGTCATCGCCATCGGCAACGCGCGCCGGGCGTCGGCGATGAATGAACAGCGGCGGCATATCGAGCGGCTGGTCGACGAGTTGCAACTGCGCCGCGCCGCGCTCGAAGAGGCCAACGTTGAATTGCAGCGGATCGGGCGCTATCGCTCGCTCTTTCTGGCGCGGATGTCGCACGAACTGCGCACGCCACTCACCTCCATCCTGGGCTTCGCCGAGATTCTGTTAGACCACGAAGATTTGACCGAAGCGCAGCGCCGCTTCTGCGGGCGAATTCAGGCTTCAGGATTGCAACTGCAAGCGAGCCTCACCCACCTCGTCGACCTGTCGCGGCTCGAAGCCGGGCACGCTGAAATCTTCCTCCACGAGTTTGTGGTGCGCGAGATGCTGCGCGAGTCGTGCGCGGCAGTCGGGCGACTCGCGCAAAAGCAGAAAGTCAAAATCGAATGCTACACCGACCCGCGGCTCTGCGCGATTGTGTCCGACGAAGGCAAGCTGCGCCAGGTGCTCTACAATTTTCTCGCGCACGCGATCAGTCGCAGCCCGGCGGGGGGACATGTCAACGTGCGCGCCGAGTACGTGTCGCCCGCACGTTTCTCCATCACGATCACGGACGAAGGCGTGCCGCTGCTTGACCCGTCGTACGTCTTCGAGCCGGTCAACCTCGACGCCAACGAACACGGGGCGACGATGAACGAACTCGGATTGGTCATCGCTCACCGGCTGGTGACGGTGCTCGGCGGTGTGGTGACGCTCGGCACCGACGCGCCGCACGGCCTGACCGTCAGGTTGGAAATTCCTTCCCGCCCCGGCGAGTAGACCGGCGGTTTCACGCCTCATGGACTTCGCTCAACTTCGAAGAGCGTCGCGGGCGTTCGTCAAACCACTCATGTGCAAGTCCGATGGGATGAACATCACCGGAGAGATAACACCATCAATGTCAGGTCAAACAGAAATCAATTCGCGCCCCGACGCGCCCGCGGTCAACGGGGCGGAGATCGAGGTGCGCGAATGCACAACCGTTAACGAATTCGATGCGTGCGTCCGTCTGCAGCGCGAGGTGTTTGGGCTGCCGGAAGTCGAGTTGTCTCCGCGTCGTCATTTGATCGTCTCGCGGAGCGCGGGCGGCTGGATCCTCGGCGCGTTCGTCGGCGACGAATTGATCGGCTTCGTGCATCACCTCGCCGCCGTGCGCGGGCGCGAGGTCATCGGCTATTCGCACATGATGGCGGTCGCCGCCGCTTACCAGAACCTTGGCATCGGCGCGCGCCTTAAATGGGCACAACGCGCCCGCGCGCTCGGCGAAGGCGTCGACTTTATCAAGTGGACGTGGGAGCCGGTGCGTGCGCGCAACGCCCACTTCAACATCAACCGCCTCGGCGTCGTGGTGCGCTCCTATGCCGTCAACTTTTACGGCACCGATTACCACGCGCCGGCCGGGATGGAGGGAGAGCGTCACGGCATCGACAGCGACCGCCTGTTCGCCGAGTGGGAACTGCGCGCCCCGCGCGTCGAGGCTCTGGCCGCCGCCGCGAATGACACACGCGGCGCAACGCGCGAAGTCACATCAGGCAAAGTCACATCAGGCAAAGTCACTTCTGGCAAAACTACGCCGGGCGCGAGAGTGGGTAATAATGTGCCTGTCGTCATCGCGGCGGTGGAAATTCCGCCAGACTGGGGGGCGCTCGTGCGCGACGATGCGGCTACCGCCCGCCGCGAGCAACTGCGCGTGCGCGAAGAGTTCCAACAAGCGTTTGCGCGCCGGTACGTCTGCGCCGGATTCGACCGCGACCCGGCTCACCCGCGCTACTTGTTTTACACTGACGGTGACAGGTAAGCAGCAAGGCAAAAGTAAAAAGGTAAAAGGCAAAAGTGGCAGCCAGTGGGAAACAGATGTGAGATGCTGGATGCTGGATGTTAGACGTGGACCTCGGCAGGTGTTATGTCCTACATCTGACATCTGGTTCATTCAACCCTGATCCTGGAAAACTTTTGCTCGGATTCTTAGTCGGTGGGAATACTTAGTGCTTTAACTCATCACCTGTCACCGTTCACTTGTCACCTGTCACGTTCGTTTGTCACCACGATGGCCCTCGCACGTTTCGACCGTTACGTTGACCGCCACGCGCGCACTTTCACTGAGCGGCTTCAGACTTTGTGCCGGATGCCGTCGGTAGCGGCGCGCGTGACCGGGATGCGCTCGATGGCCGAAGCGGTCGAGCAGATGATGCAGCGCGTCGGCGCGGGCACGCGCGTCTTCAAACTCGGCAGCGGCTTTCCCGTCGTGTACGGCGAGTGCGGCGCCGGGCGGCGCACCTTTCTCGTCTACGGTCATTACGATGTGCAGCCGGTCGGTCAATTGTCAGAGTGGTCGTCGGGGCCGTTCGCCGCCGCCACCGTCGGGGGCAAGCTCTACGCGCGCGGCGCGTCGAATAGCAAGGGCGACCTCGTCGCGCGGCTCTGCGCCGTCGAAGCCTATCAAAAGACGTTCGGCAAACTCCCGCTCTGCCTGCGCTTCGTGATCGAAGGCGAAGACGGCCTCGCGAGTCCGAGTCTCACCCGTTTCGCCGCCGAGCATGCCGATTTGCTGCGCGCCGACGGGTGCATTTGGGACGACGGTTACAAGGACACGAAAGAGCGTCTGACGATCAATCTCGGTTTCAAAGGCATCGCCTTTCTCGAACTCCGTGCTTTCGGCGCGCGCACCGACCTGCACTCGAAGTGGGGCGGCATCATCCCGAATCCGGCGTGGCGTCTGGTGCAGGCGCTCGCCACCGTTGTTTCGCTAAAGGGCGTGATTACCATCGACGGGTTCGCTTCGCACGTCGCCCCGGTTTCGGCGGAGGACGCGCAGGCACTTAAATCAATCGAGATCGACGAGGTCGGACTGAAGCAGGAGTTCCGATTAAGCGGCTGGGTCCGCGGCCTGACCGGGCGCGCGCTCGCTAAGGAGTTGATCTTCGGCCCGACATGCACGATCTGCGGCATCCACACCGGACACACCGAGGCGGGATTGAAGACAACGCTGCCGGGGATGGCGGTCGCGCGCCTCGACTTCCGCCTCGTGCCTGATCTGACGCCGGGGCTAGTCGTCATACTGCTCCGCAAGCATCTGGACGAGCGCGGCTTCGAAGACGTTGAATTGATCGAACTCGGTAGCGCGCCGTACGCTAAGTCATCGATCAAGTCGCTCGTCGCGCGCGCGGCCATCGAGTCGGCGGCGGAGGTTTACGGCGCGCCGCCGGTGGTCTATCCGCTCGACCCGGCGACGGGGCCGGTCGGCGTCATGTGCGGCGCCAACACTCCGCCGACGCCGGTCGTGTCATTCGGCATCAGCTACGCCGGCTCTAACCCGCATGGGCCGGACGAAAACATCCGCCTCGATGACTTCATCCAGGGCATCAAGTACTTCGGTCGCGTTATTCACTACCTCGCGCAGAACGATCAAGAGCGGGATCAGAGTGAAGACCACGAAGATGCTGTGGAGGCAGTAAAAGTTTTTCGGGATCAGGGTTGAATGAACCAGATGTCGGATGTCAGATGTTGGCAACACCACCTGCATGTCTTGACTAACATCCAGCATCTATCATCTAACATTTGTTCGTCGATGTTCAGTCAGAGGAGTTCCGAACATGCCGTTGCTGCGTCCTACCGTCACGCCGGATGTCTCCGGTATCCTGTCTTTAATCGACGCGGTTTATCGAGAGTACGACTGCACGCTCGACGCGGAGCACGAAGAGCGGTACTTGCTGGAACCGGGGACGTACTTTCGCGACGGCGGCGGAGAATTCTGGGTCGTCGAAGAGGCGGGCGAAATCCTGGCGACGGTCGCAGTGCTGTTACGCGACGACACGGCCGAGTTGAAATCGCTCTACGTCCACCCGTCGCTGCGGCGGCAGGGTTGGGGGCGGCGACTCGTCGATGTGGCGATTGAACACGCGCGACGCATGGGTCAGACACAAATGATGCTGTGGACTGACACGCGCTTTGCGGACGCGCACCGCTTGTACCGCGGGATGGGTTTTCGCGAGTGCGGCGCACGCGAGCTGCACGACTCGAATAACACAGTCGAGTACGGATTCGAAATGTCGCTCGGGGTGACGAGTTGTTGACCGCCAGTGCATCGGCGAGGGGCGCACAGAAGATGACGGAATCGCAAACGAGTCGGAATAAGGTTGAGCGGGAAGTAGCGCGGCTTCGTGACGAGATAGTTCGCCACGAAGAGCTTTACTACGTCCACGCCAGCCCGGAGATTTCCGACGCCGAGTACGACGCGCTGATGGAGCGTCTGCGCCAGTTGGAGGAGAAGTACCCCGACCTGCAAACGCCTGACAGTCCGACGGTGCGTGTCGGGGGGCGGCCCGCCGAAGGCTTCGCCCAGTATGTCCACCGCGTCCCGCTGCTATCGCTCGACAACAGCTACAACATCGAAGACCTGCGTGCGTTCGACGACCGTTGCCGCCGCCTCGCTGATGGGCGCCGCCTCGAGTACGTCGCGGAGTTAAAGATCGACGGTCTTTCCATGTCGCTCCACTACGAGGGCAGCATGCTGGTGCGCGGCGTGACGCGCGGTGACGGGCGGCGCGGCGAAGATGTGACGCAAAACGTCCGCACCATCCGCGCCATCCCGCTGCGGCTGAAGCAGGCGGACAAAACTTTCGCGGAGGCTGAAGTGCGCGGCGAGGTGTATCTGTCGCGCAAAGAGTTCGAGCGAATTAACGCCGAACGCGACGAAGAGTCCGCGGCGCGCTTTGCTAACCCGCGCAATGCCGCCGCCGGGACGATCCGCCAGCTCGACCCGAAGATTGTCGCCGCGCGCAGGCTCGACCTGTTCGCCTACGATCTGTTCGCTGGCGACCGCAAGGCTTTCGCGACGCATGGGGGGGCGCTCAAGTGGCTCGAAGCGTCTGGCTTTCGCGTTGCGCCGCGTGCGCTGTGTGCGTCAATCGACGAGGTCATCGAGTTTTGTGGTCGGATGGAGGCGGAGCGTGACGGCCTCGGTTACGAGATTGACGGCGTCGTGGTGAAGGTCAATTCGACGGCGCTGCAGGATGAGTTTGGCGCGACCTCGAAATCGCCGCGCTGGGCAATTGCCTACAAGTACCCGGCTCGGCAGGCGACGACACAAGTCGGGGACATCGTCGTGCAGGTCGGGCGCACCGGCGCGCTGACGCCCGTCGCCATCCTGACGCCGGTACAACTGGCAGGCACGATTGTGGCGCGCGCGACGCTGCACAACGAAGACGAGATCAAGCGACTCGGCGTACGCGTGGGCGACTGGGTGATGATCGAGAAGAGCGGCGAGATCATCCCGAAGGTGCTCAAAGTGGTCGAATCGAAACGTACCGGCGCGGAAAAGATTTTCAGCTTCCCGGAACAGTGCCCGGTGTGCGGCGGCGTAGTCTCGCGGCCTGAAGGCGAGGTCGTGTCGCGCTGCGTCGCCGCCGACTGCCCGGCGCAACTCAAAGGCCGTCTGCTGCACTTTGCCTCACGACGCGCGATGCGCATTGAGGGCCTCGGCGAAGCGCTCGCCGAACAATTCGTCAGCCGGAAGATGGTGCGCGACGTGACCGACCTGTACGCGCTACGCCTCGAAGATGTCGCCGCGCTCGAACGGATGGCAGATAAGTCCGCGTCGAATCTGTTGGAGCAAATCACAGCGAGTAAGCATCGCGATCTGCCATACCTTCTGTTCGGCCTCGGCATCCGGCACGTCGGCGAGCGCACCGCCGGGATTCTCGCGCGTCATTTCCGCTCGCTCGAACGCCTCGGCGCGGCGAGCGTCGAAGAGATGGACGCAATTCACGAGATCGGGTTGACGGTTGCGGAGAGTGTGCGCGATTGGTTCGATGACGCGGGAAACCGCACGCTCTGCCAACGTCTGCGTGAAGCCGGCGTGCGCACCGAGCTTGAGGCGAGCGCGCACCCCGGCGGCGAAGCGGATGGTCGAGTCGTCGGAAAGCAGTTCGTCCTGACCGGCAAGCTGGAGACGATGAGCCGCGACGAGGCGCGCGCGCTGATCGAAGGGCACGGCGGGCGCGTCACTTCCACCGTCAGTAAGAAGACCGACTTTGTGGTGGCGGGCGAAGACGCCGGCTCGAAGCTCGACAAAGCGACCGGGCTCGGGCTGACAGTGATTGATGAGAACGGGCTACGAGAGTTGCTCGCATGACGGGTGGCGCGCCATACTTAACTTTTCGTCACGGGACTTTTATTTCGGGAGCATCAATGAAAACAATCGAACAGCAATCGGAACTCGAACTTATCTACACCATCTTCTGTGACGACGTGCGCCTCGAAGCGGGCAACAAGCTCTCGCTGATGGGCGTGTTTCAGAACATCTTAGTGCAGCAGTTGCCGGTTTCTGTGATTAAGTTTGCGGTTGTCAACCACTGGCGCGGCGAGGGAAAGCACCTTTCGGAAGTCCGCATCCTCGCGCCGGATAAGCGGCAGCCCATCGTCGTCTCGCAGCCGACGCCGTTCGAGATCGCGCCGGGCGGCTTCGCCGACAACGTCAGCTTCTTCGTCAACGTCGTCTTTCACCAACCCGGCCAGTACTGGGTGCAGACGCTGGTTAATTCGAACCTCTTCGACGAGCGCCCGCTGACCATCGCCGACACCCAAACCGCGCAGAGCAACGACGCAATGTCCGAAGCCGTAAACTGAGTGCTGTATCTGCAGCGAGAGTGAGGAAATAGAAGCGAAAAAGGGCGGGCCTTAAGATTAAGACTCGCCCTTTTAATTGTTGAATGCGGATGAATGGAATCGAACCATCACGGTGTCACCACCACAGGCTTCTGAGACCTGCGCGTCTACCAATTCCGCCACATCCGCGTGCGAACAGGGAATGAAATATACGGACTGGCGCAACGGGGTGTCAAGCAGACGATTCTGGCCGCCTACGGACGGGCAAAGATGTCGCCGAGAATGTCGCCGATGGAGTTGGAACTGCGGCGTGAAGCACGATTGTCGTACCCGTCCTGATAGCCGCGCGTGAAGCCTTCGCGGAAGCTACTGCGATAGAAATCACGGTCGCCGTAGTGGTCGCGGTATCCAATCGTCGCGTCTCGGTACGCATCTTCGTCGCGGTAGTTGTTCCGCTCGCTGTTATTTCGGTCGTCGCGCCCCGCGCGATTGCCCTCATCGTATCCGATGCTCAATGCCTGACGCCTAATCTCAGCGCGGTCGTTAACGCCATCGTTGTCTCGATCACGGTCGCGGCGCCGGTCGCTGCGGTGGTCGCGGTCATTATCATGATTGTCGTTATCACCATCGCGGTGGTCGCGGTCCTGATGCTTGCGCCGCTTCTTATCATCCTTATCATAACGACCGTCACGGGCATCATGGCCATTGACGAACACGCCATCCTTTTTGTTGCGACCGTGTCCGCGTCCCTGCGAACCGCCAAACGCGGATGCCGGCAATAACAGCGCGGCGATGATGGTGCCGAGCACCGTTCGCAGAATTAATCTCTTAGCATTTATCATGAAATTTCTCCTTGGGGTGTGTTGGCAAGCTGTGTGTGAGCGAAATCGCTGGAGCCTGCCCGGAGTAGGTAACAATCAACGTGCCTGGATGCGGCGAACCGCTAAGTCGTTGAAAGCAGGTGAGCCATATGGTTGAGGGCAGCGAATGAAACACGATATGGTGTTCATCGCCTTCCTGTAGCGTGCAGGGCAGTTAGTTGTTTGAGGCACCGGACGCGGATGGCAATCACGTCTCGACCGGCGGGCCGGTCGGTTGCGGGCCGGTGTAAGTGCTTGCTATATTTTCGATGTTCGACACTCTCTTCGAGAAATCCACTTTGACTCACACACAGAGCACCGAGCAGATTCGAGCACGCCTTGGCGAGGTGCGCGAACGTATTGATTTGAGTGCGCGCCGCAGTGGTCGCGCGCCTGAAGAAATTACGCTCATCGCGGTCAGCAAAACGCACCCGCCGGAGATGTTGCGTCAGGCCCTCGACGCCGGAGCAAGTGACTTCGGCGAGAACCGCGTGCAGGAGGCGGAAGCGAAGATTGAGAAACTAAGAGACGCGCATGTACGCTGGCACTTGATCGGCCATCTGCAATCGAACAAAGCACGCCGCGTCGTCAAGCTCTTCGACTGCGTGCATACGCTCGACTCGGCGGAGTTGGCCGCGCGTCTCGAACGACTGTGCGAAGAAGAGGCGCGCAGAGAGTTAGATGTGCTGATCCAGGTTGACCTCGGCGGTGAAGCGACCAAGAGCGGGGCGCGCGAAGACGAGGTGCCTGGTCTGGTCGAAGCGCTCGGCGCGGCCACGCACCTGCGCTGCGTCGGGCTGATGATGATTCCGCCTTTTTACGACGACGTTGAATTGGTGCGCCCGCTGTTCCGACGCCTGCGCGGAATGCGCGACGAACTACGCGCTCGCCGCGCGTTCGGGTCGGGCGGAGGCGAGTTGTCGATGGGCATGAGCCACGACTACGAAGTGGCAATTGAGGAAGGGGCGACGATGGTGCGCGTCGGGACGGCGATCTTCGGCGCGCGCGGGTAGACGGGTGGTGGTGACAATCGACGCGACACAATCTGTCAGGCAACGGTTCCTGGGAAGTAGTATCATCTTAAAATCCTATGCAAATAATCTTAGCCTTATATCTGTTGATCCAATCGCTGGTGGTGGCGGTGGTCATTGTTGTGATCCTGTTGATGCTGGCGCGGTTGGCGCTCAACTACGCCGACCTCAACCCGTTCAGCCGTCCCGTCATGTACCTCCGACGCTGGACCGACCCATTGGTTAATCCGGTGCGGCGGTCGCTGTCGCAGTTCGGGTTCGGGCCGAACATCGCTCCGCTGGTGACGATCCTGATTGCGATCCTCGTCGGCTGGTTCGCAACACTGCTCGCCGAAAGCATCTTGTTGACGACCGCGGGCGGGGTGCTGAGGAGCGCGCAGAAACTCCCCGGACAGCAATCCGCGCTGATCGGGATGATCGGCTGGGTGCTCTATGGACTGCTCGACGTTTACTCGCTGCTGATCTTCATCCGCATCATCTTCTCGTGGGGCAACATCAGCTACACGAACCGCGTGATGCGCTTTCTGGTGAACGCGACTGACCCATTGCTGGTGCCGTTGCGCCGCATGATCCCGCCGCTCGGTATGTTCGACCTTTCAGCGCTGGTCGCGTTCATCCTGCTGTGGCTGTTCAAGGCGGCCATCGCGGGCACGCTGCTGCAATTCGCGTAAAGCTGTCGCCAAATCAGTTGATCGAGTTCACTGAAGAGGATGGGGCCGTGACGTTCGCGGTGCGCGTCGTCCCGCGCGCGTCGCGGACGGATGTCGCGGGCGTGCATGACCGTCGGCTTCACGTGCGCGTCGCTGCGCCGCCGGTCGAAGGCGCGGCGAACAAAGAATTGACACGCTTCCTTGCCCGCGCATTCAAGGTTCCCGCGCGCAATGTCGAAATCATCAGCGGCCTCGGGTCGAAGAACAAGCGGGTGCGTGTGTATGGAGCGGACGGCGTGCTCCTCCAAACAATCGCGTCGGGGGAACTGGCATGAGCGTCATTTGCCGCCGCTTCGCACGTTTAACTTTCAAGGAGCGCCGGTCGGGAGTGGTGTCATGTCCTTAATGCCCATCACTTCGACGATGAAGATGAGCGTCGCGTCGGGCGGGATCACACCGCCGGCACCCCTCGCCCCGTAGCCCAGATGCGGCGGGATGATCAGCGTCGCTTGGTCGCCGATGCGTAATTGCGCGACCCCTTCGTCCCAGCCTTTGATGACGCGGCCTGCTCCGAGTTCAAACTCTATCGGCTTATTCGTGTCGAGTGAACTGTCGAACTTAGTTCCGTTGCTCAGCATGCCAGTGTAGTGAACGGAGACCGTCTCTCCGGCTTTGAGTTGATTTCCCTCGCCGCGCCGGGTGACGATGTAGGTCAGGCCGGATGAAGTCGTCCGGGCCGGTGAAGAAGGGCAGGGAGCATCCGTTTTGCGAATCGTTCGCGCGACCCCGACTTTCTTCGTCCGGCGGGAAGGGATCGTCCGCTTTCTCGTCTGGCCGCCCGCGACGGAGGCAAAAATATTTACAAGCAAAAGCGTTGAGATGATGATACTAATCGTGTTCTTCATGAAGTGTGTTTCTGTCCTGCGCACGTAGGTTGTGACGCCGGGTCGGTCTAAAGAGCTATCGTTGCTGGATGGTAGTCGGATGTGTGTAGATGTCAGAGCGCGCTTACAGGTGTCGGCGGTCGTTCCTGTCTATCCTATCCATCCTTGTTTGATTTTCTTATGTTTCGATTTAGTCGAAGAACGGGAACAACCTTTTGATCTCGGCCTTGTCGGGGCGGCGTCCGTATTCGCAAATCTCGAAAGCCTCGACGTGACGGACTTTTCCCGCCCGGTCTTTCCCGTACCACTCTTCTAAAGCCCCGCGAAATCGTTCGGCGCTCGCCCGGTCGCGGGCGGTGAGATCAGACCGGACTTGCTCGTGCCGCGCCTGCTGTTTGGCGGAGTCAGCGGGGAATAGCTCTGCGGAGCCGAGCGCACCTCCCTCGTAGAACTGCGACTCCATGCCGAGCAGCGCGTCGAGTTTCTTGTCCATCACCGAATCAATTGAAACCACGATGTCCGCCGCGAACGGATTCGGCTTCGCAAACCGGTCGGAGTAGAAGAGGAACACCGGGTTGCTCTTGAGCGGCGAGACTTCAGGAAGAAAGTTCGGCACCGCCACCATGTACGCGGCGTCCTGCACCAACACTCCGGTGTAGCGGTGATCCGGGTGATAGTCGTTCGGCCTGTGGCTCATGACGATGTCGGCCCGCCACTCGCGGATCAGGCGAGTCACCGCCCGGCGGTTTTCCAACGTCGGCAGCAACTCGCCGTCGTGGTTGTCCAGCACCTCGACGGAGATGCCCAAGACCTTAGCCGCACGCTCCACCTCGGCTTTGCGCCGCCTCGCCAGCGGGCCGCCCGCATCCCTCCAGTGCCCGATGTCGCCGTTCGTGACGGCGACGAACTTCACCTCATGACCTTTTGCCGCCCACATCGCGGCCACGCCGCCGGCCTTCAACTCCGCGTCGTCCGGATGCGCCCCGAAGCAGATGATCCGCAGTTTGTTTTGTGTGCCGGAGGCCGGAGTTGAAAAGAGCAATGCGAGAAACAACAGAATCAAGGACTGAAAGAAGATACGATTCATAAAGGAATTCTTTTATCCTGTGACAACTCAAGGGCGACAGGTGAGCTTGGATTTTGTGCGGCTCCGATATTAAGCATTGAGCCGAAGGTTTGCCGGGAGCGATTAACCGGACGATTCGCGCACATCCTACGTGCTTTAGTTCCTTCTTGTCACCTGTCCCCCGTCACTTCCGGGCATAACTCACCTTAAAATTGCCTCACTGCGTAAGGTGAGTTACTTAATTCGCGGGAACGCGGTGATGCGCAGTTTCGCCGCGCCGTAAGGTATGAGCGTCACGGTCTCGACGGGTTCACGGCTCTCCACAGGACTCTGCGGCGGCGTGCCCGCTGAGTTCATCTCGACTTCCCAGCCGGGCACGCGCCGCGCTTTGACTCTCAGTTCGACGGGCGCGCCCGCTGCCGTGAAAGGGTAATTCCCGATTGGTTTATTAACGACTTCGACTGCTCCCTCGGTATCGCCCGCCGGGAGCATCAATCCGTAATTCCACGGCGTCGTCGGCTTGATTTCGTAGTCAGCGGCTTGGGGCGGCGCGGGATTGTTCATCTTCGCTGTGGTGCGGCGCATGTCTTCGCCGATGCGAAGCGAGAAGATGAGCGGCCCGCGCTCAACCGCGATTGAATCATTCATCCATGTCGAGGTGCGCGTGCGGAGCGGCAAAGTTAACTCCACGCGGTCGCCGCGTCGCCACGTCCGCGCGACGCGGTGGAAGGTGCCGGCTTTGACGCCCGACTGCGGCTCGCCGTTAACGTTAATCGTCGCGCCTTCAGCCCACGCCGGGATGCGTAGCGCGAGCGGGAACGCGACCGCGCGCGCCGGGTTGACCGTGAGATTGATTGTCGGACGAAACGGGTATTCCGTGTCTTCGGTGATCGAGACGGGGATGTTGTTTTTAACGAATGTGTTGACTTGATTCGGCGCGTAGGCGACTGCCGCGAGACCGTCGTCTCCCGTCGCCATCCAGAGATGCGCGGCGAACTTCGGGAAGCCTTGATGCAGATTCGCGGTGCAGCAACCGAACCACGGCTCGAAGCCGAAGACGTTCGATTCGTCGCCGTTCGTTGACCATTGGCGCGGTGCTCTGTCGCTTCTGATTTGGTTCGGCTGTTGGTCGTACTGGTGCGCACTCATGTCGCCGGTGAATGCGCCGGGCAACGCGTTGAATGCCATCTTCTCTAACCGGTCAGCGAGCGCGGTGTCGCCGGTGATCGAGATCAGTTGTTCAAGCGAAAACATCGCTTCAACGACGGCACATGTCTCGACGCCCTGCGACGGATTTGTTCCGGCGAGGTGTTCGTCGCCGCTAAACATTCCGTTCGGCAAACCGTGGTAACGCTCAAGCGTATCGAGCATCTTCAGACTTGCCTCGCGGTCGCCCGTATCATTCGAGATTTGCGACCATAGAGTTTCCGTCTTCAACGCCATGCCGTTGTTGACGCCGTGCACCGAGAGCGCGACTTCAGTGTTGTTGGATAATTGCTTATTCAAACCCAACATCTCTTTCGTCGTCTTTTCCCTGAACTTGAAATCATCGAAAAAGCCGCGCCAATCAAAACCCTGTTCGTGCATCACGCGCGCGAGTTCTAACAACTTCGTATCACCCGTGCGGTTGTAAAGCCAGATCATCCCCAACACTTCATCGCCCCAACGATATTTCGCCCATTCGGTTAGCGGCTTGCTTTTAGCTTTCGCGAGATGATATTCGGCGTAGCGGCTCATCAAAGGAATCACGCGCTTGTCTCCGGTTGCTTCGTAGTGCTGCGCCAAGACCTTCAACATAATCATGCGCGACCACCAGGCATCGTTCTTCGCCGGCCCGAGATAGCCGTCGGCGCGCCCGTTCGCGAGCGTCCAGCCAACCCACTTGTTCGCTTTAGCGATCAGCTTCGGGTCATCGAGTAGGTAAGCGAGCGGCACGAGTCCGTCCATGTAATAAGGGCCGCGCTCCCAGTCCTCGCCGGTGCCGCCGAGCCACGCGCTGTTCGCGTTCAGGTCTTTCCAAAACTCATCAATCTTTCCCGTCACGCCTTCGGCTTGAATCTGCAACTGACGACGCAGCCAGCCGCGCGGTTTCACCGATGTCAACGGCAGAGGGTAGAGCGGCAACGCGGGCAACGGCGCGCGGTTCCTGACGACTAGCAAGTGCGCGGGCGCGGCGAGTGCCCCAGTGTTTCGCGTGATCCCGCGTGTGCCGGTGCGCCGTTGCGCGTTCGTCGTGCAGAACGGCAACGCGGCGAACAAAGTCGTCAGCATCAAGATGCACGCCACGAAGCGCGCGATTTTAAGTTGATGAAGCATATAACTCTCCCCGACTCGTATAGATGTTAAGAAAACCATTCAGCCACGAATGACACGCATCAATGCATTGGCAATAAGTCATGCGGAGCAACGAGAGCGATGATTCGGTGACATGCATTTCCGGTCACGTATTTCATTGGTGCAATTTGTGTAATTCGTGGCTCATTTACTTCCTGACGAGACGCGCACCATAGATGCCGCCTGCGGTGTTACCCGGTTGCGCTTGAAAACGGACGACGACGCTCCCCTTGCCTCGCGTCAACTCCGGCGAAAGCGGATACACTTCGTCGTAAAACTCATTCGGGCGTTTGCCCTCAAGCCTCTGAGTCGCGATTCGCTTGCCGTCAATGAGAATGTCGAAGACGCGGTTGCCGCGGTCGCCGCCCCAATAGGTGATGTGAAGTTCCTGCGCGGTGTCCGGCACCGTCTTCATT
>Ga0136614_10000299_pt1 | contig 23049 bp, 19 predicted proteins | sample AntDrymUQ2792106_2_FD_106643 | JGI IMG/M metagenome (GOLD analysis project Ga0136614, IMG submission 106643) | Polar desert sand microbial communities from Dry Valleys, Antarctica - metaG UQ279 (21.06) | ecosystem: Environmental > Terrestrial > Soil > Desert | place: Antarctica: Dry Valley... | reverse complement strand
CGCGAAGGTGATGCCGAGCGTCAAGACGACGACATAGCCGACTCCGCGCCGCCGCATCGTCGCGCCGAGCGCGCGCATGCCGCGATTGAGAGAACTGATGAGGCGGAACAACCGAAGCCCGCGCGCGGCGCGGGCGGCGCGCAGGATGCGGACGACGCGGAAGATGCGAAAGACGCGCAACGCCGGGACGACGAGCGCGATTAGTGTCAGCCAGTTAGATTTAAGGTAGTCGGTCTTGTCGGTGGCGAGAACGATCTTCAGCAGGAAGTCGAAGATGAAGACGATCCAGATGATGGTGTTCGCCGTGTTGAGCGCGGGACCTTCGCCCCACACGGATTCATAAACGAACATCGCCAGCCAGACGAAGCCGAGGATGAGCATCGGCGTCTCCAGCCAGTCCTCAACTCGGGCGAGCAGTTGGCGGCGTTCGTCGTTGAGTATTTCGCGTTCGGGCGGCGTGTAGTCGGTGCTATTCATTGAGAATCAGGCTCAGGAGTCGGCAGTGGTTAAGGCAGCAAGGCTGTCCGAAGCTCTACGTCTGTGGCGACCTCAAGCCACTCACGTAGCATTTCGGGCAGCCTTGCTGTTTCGTTTACCTGTCGTTCCGATCTGGCTTCTCAAGAACGCATTTCTCCGACGCTCAGGGCGAGGTGGTTCGCGTCGCCTGATTCGACCCGAGCGCGTTGCGGTAAGCGACGTAAATATCAGTGAGACGGTCGGCGCTCGCCGGGTCGTTGCGCGCGAGCAGCGTAATCAAGTCGTCGCGCGCGGCGAGAGTTGCGCGGGCGCGGTCAACCTGTTCTGCGGACAGGGCGCGGTCTTGCGTGCGGTCAGTTTCGGCGCGCAGGTCGGTGAAGAAATCGCTCGCGGCAGAGCGCGCCTGCTCGTACTCGCCGCGCCGCGCGTCGAGGGCGGCGCTTGCCAAGCGGTTCTGCATTTGACTCAAGCGCAACTCGTGGCGCGCCTCGTCGCGTTCATTCGCGCGCTCGCGCGCCGTGAACCACATGGGTAAGAAGCCGAGCAGGAAGATGCCCAGCGCGATTGCCGCATAAATGCCGATGCGTTTGAGCGGACTTATCCCGCCGCGCTCCCGCGTCACCTGCTCTGTGTTCTTAACTTCGCTCATGACCCTGCTCCCGTCAGCTTTTTCAATCGAAATACTACCCTGCCCGCCCGACGTGTTCACGCGGCGGGTTTATTTAATCGCGCGCATTCTTTGCAGCGTGATCGAGACCGTCGGCGAATCTCCGGCGGTACGGCTGTAGGCGACCCAGTACCGGGCTTGCGGATAGCGGATGAGTTTGTACACGCGCCCGTCGCTTCCCGGTTTCAGGTCTTCGCCAAGCACGTCTTTCGCCTGCGGCGCGTTGCTCTCCTTGCCCGTGTAGATAATCGAGATGGCGCGGACTTTACTCGCAGCGTCGTAGTACACCTGAACCATCTCGTTGTCGGAGATGCGGAAGAAATCATTTGTCTTTCCTTTAGCATCTTCGTCGCCGAGCTTGCGCCGCGCTTCGCTCGCGTCCATCCCAATAGTCACGCCTTTGTAATCCTTAAACTTGGGTTCGACGACTGCCGTTTCGCCCGCCGGGTCTTCAGCCTCGTCATCCGTTGTGGGCGTTTGCTGCGCCGGCGGGCTGACAGGCGTTGGCGTCGAGTTGTCCTGCGCTTGTGCGATGAGTGAGCCGCAAGTGAGCGCGGCAAGCAGGAGTCCGCACATCATCAGCCAACGGGTTGTGTAGTTCGTCCGAGCGTCGCTTAGCATCTACTTTCGTCTCCTTTGAAAACAATTGATGCTCAAGACTAACGCTCACGGCGCGCGGCGGCATCCGTAGAAACACACTACGCGCTTAGGTGTTTTCACTCACAATCGCTGTTATATGCAGAACACACCAACGATACCGACTAAGTGAGTCAGAGCCGCCTGCGGTAGCGGGCGGTTGATGCCGCGAATAGTAACCGCCCGCTACCGCAGGCGGTTCTGACAGGCAATTACTATTGATTGCTATTCCGCGATGTCTTGCTTGGCGCGACTGATGACGGCGTTAATCGTCCCGCCGATGAGAATCACGATGCCTGTCAGGTAACACCACAGCATCAAGGCGATGACCGCGCCGAACGAGCCGTAAGTCGTTTTGATAAGACTGAACTGCCGCAGGTACTGACGAAACGCGATTGACACCGTGAGCCACAGGGCAACGCCGACGAGCGCGCCCGGTGTTAGCCACTGCCAACGCTTGCCTTCGATGTTCGGCGCGAAGTGATAAATCGCATTGAAGGCGAGCAGCACGAATAAGACGGCAATCGGGTACTGCACGAGCTTCCACAGCAGCGTGAACGCACTGTCTAAACCGAACGCCGCCGCGATCTGTTCCGCGATGTCGCTGCCGTAGAGCAAAAGCGTCAAGGCGACGATGATAAGCGCGCCGAGCGCGAGCGTGAGACAGAGAGCGAGCAATCTTTCGTGCCACCACGCGCGGTTTTGTTTAACTCCGTAGGCGACGTTTATGGCTTTCGACATCGCGCGCATTCCGCCGGATGCCGCCCACAATGCCGCGACCAATCCGAACGTCAACTTGCCGCCGCCTTTCGCAAAGCTGGTTTCCTCAACCGTCGTCGCAATCAACTGTGAAGCCGAGACGGGCGCGAGGCTGCTCAAGTAGAACAACAACCCGTCGCGCAACTGCGTGCGGTCTTCGGTCAAGTAACCGAGCAGCAGCATCAAAAACAGCAACAGCGGAAAAAACGCGAGCATGAGGAAGAACGCAAGTTGCGCCGCCCATCCGAGCAAGTCGCCATCTCGCGCACTGTTCACGACGCGCTTCGTTAATTCTTTCCAAGTTAGCTCGCTCGCCTCAAATATCTTCATGCACAACCGCACTTCCCGATTGAAGTTTTTCCGATGACCACCTCAACCTAAATCAGATAGAAACCGCCAACGCCGGAGTTTTGTAATCTGTGCATTATTGCCGGTGTCCGTGTTGCCGTTAATTCGTTACACGTGTCGAGCGAGAATTAAGTTTGCCGACGGATAGCGCCAACTTTTCCTGTGCTTTTTGGACGGCATCAGCGGTGTCGAATCGTTCTAAAGATCTGAGTTTAGCAGTCAGCTCGGAAAGAGCGGCGTTTAATTCGCCGGTCAGCACATGGTCGCCGAGCGCTGAAAGGATACGAAGGATCAGGTCTTCGGCACGTTGCTGCCACTCGCGGGGCAAACGCTCGAACATCACTGTGAACGTGCGTAGAACTTCGATGTAGTTTTGGTGCTGCATTGATTCCGATGAAACGACGGCGAAAGTCTCGAAGGCGTCCAACAGAAGCGCAAAAGTGTCGTCCGTATAAACTATCGGAAAAGGCTCCTCATTATCCGTTGTCTTATTACTTTCAATTGACCAGCGTGACATCACATCGCGGAGACTGAAGATACTCAACCGTCCGGAAGATGGATTAGATTTCGAGGTCGAGATGGATGTCCACGCGATTGTTTCAAGCTGCTCGATTCCATACGCCGCATCAACCGTGATGTCTCGACGGCGTTCAAGCCGAACGCCGTCCTGCACACATTGACCAATCCGCGTCGCCTCCTCAAGCGTCTGCGATCTGACTTCGGCGATGACATCTTGAAACGCGACATACGAGCCGATTGACACCAGCAAAACAACTTCGACTTCACCCGAAGCATCGTCAATCGCCGCGCCGACCGTCTCAACATCAATGTGCGTAACAAATCCGTGTTTCGTTGCTGTGACCGATGCGGTAGCGATTCCGTCATAGCGCGAAACGGGACGAGTTTTTTTGGATAACCGCAGTTGACGCTCCCGTGCGAGTAAAATGTGGTCGTGAATCGTCTCGATGATTTCGCCCGGACGCATCTGGTTGATGGTCGTGTAAAGAAGCAGGAGCAACAGGTAAAGCGCAATGACAGTTCCCAGAAGCGCCACCGTCCCGCCGAAGACCGGATTGAACGGGTCGTTAACCGTAGCGAGAGTTATCAGCGAGTACAGCGCGAGACCGATGAAGAAGCCGAAGTAGATTTGATTTGGCAGACGGCGCAGGAACTGGTCGAACACCTGACTGGTCATCGAACCCGCTGATTGCTGAACAGCCAGGAGCAGCAGCGAGATGGTGATGGAAGTCATCGTGATAATGCCCGATGAAATTGCGCCGAGCAGACTGCCGGTCGCTGCCGCATCGGCAAAAACGTGCGATCTTAAAAATCGGTGAATCGGTTGAAGCCGCCCGATCTCGGTAAAGTCGAAATAGTATGAGCCTACTGCCAGCAAAAGGAAGCCAATGATGATACAGGTCGGGACGAGTAGAAACTCCGCCAAAGCTCGCCGGACAGTAGCAAAAGTTTCCGAGATACCTTCTTCATCAAATCCCAATTGTTTATTTTCCTTATTCTTTGGCATAGCTTCAGCGCCGATAATTTCAGCTCAATTTAAGATTTGTCGATGGCGGAAAGGCAAGCACTAACTTATCAATGGCTTAGTCACTCACCTTGACGCGCGAGAATGTAGCGTGCGATTTCGACGCGATTCGAGAAATGTTTTTTGGCGAGAATGCGGCTGATGTGATTCTCGACGGTGCGTGCGCTGATTGAGAGTTCAGTGGCAATCTCTTTATTACTCAATCCGCGCGCGACCGCTTCCGCGATCCGGTTTTCGGCGTCGGTCAACTCTTCGTCAGGCGTGAAAGTTTTCTCCGCCGCTTGGTTGCTCGCGGTCACGAGACGGGCAACGCGGGCGTGTGTGCGCTGCACGCGATTCAGGATGTTGTGGATGACAGCGGTGAGTTCATCGGGTTCAAAAGGCTTCGTGAGATAGGCATCAACTCCGGCGCGGAAGCCTTCGATGCGGTCTTGCGTTTCGTCTTTTGCGGTCAGGAAAACAATCGGAATCAAATCCGTGTGCGGCGTGGAGCGAAGCTGACGGGCGAGCGCATAGCCGCTCATGCCGGGCATACGGATGTCGCTCACGACGAGGTCGGGTATGGCTTCAAGCACGCGGGAGAGAGCTTCCGCGCCGTTGCGCGCGGTCTGCACTTCGTAGCCTTCGGCGCGTAGCGTGGCGGCAACGGCGCGCAACAAATTAGGTTCGTCATCAACGACGAGCAAGCGTTTCGTCATGTTGTTTGCCTCTCCGCAGTGCGTTGATATGTAGTCGCGTTGGCGTCGTCATCGGCGACGCCGTTCCAGATTCGCAGCCGCACGATGAACGTGCTGCCCTGTCCTTCAAGACTTTCGACGCCGAGCGAGCCGTTCATGCGTTCGAGCATCACGCGCGCCAGATAAAGCCCTAGTCCGACGCCCGGCGCGTCAGCCGCTTCACCCGCAGAGGAGGCACGACCGCGATAAAACTTCTCGAAGACATGCGGCAAATCTTCTGTGGCGATGCCACGTCCTGAATCGGAAATGCCGATGGTCAAAACGCCCGGCTGCGTCTCGTCGCGCGCGGCGTGCAAAGTGATGCCGCCGCCGTCGGGCGTGTATTTAATCGCATTCTCGACGAGTCCCGTGAGGACTCTGCGGAGCGCGCTCGCGTCGGCTTCGACGGGCGGCAAATCTTCCGCTAACACTAAACGCAATTCTTGTCCGCGCATCGCCGCCGCGTGGGTAGTCGCCGTCCGTACCGCTTGCAAAACTTCGCCCGCGCCAACGACCTTGAGCGATAAGTTGAACGCGCCCGCTTCGATGCGCGATAAATCGAGCAGGTTCACGACGAGGTCAATCTGCCGGTCGCACTCTTGGGCGATTGCCTCAAGATATTCCCGCTTCTCAGCTTCCGTGTGCCGCCCGCGCAAAAGAAGGCGCGTGAAAGTTTTAATCGTCGTCAAAGGCGTCCGCAGTTCGTGCGAGACGCTTGAGACAAATTCCGACTTCAAACGGTCAAGCTCCGTCAGCCGCGCCTCGCGTTCTTCAATCTGCCCCGCCATCAAGTTGAACGACGCGCCGAGTCTGCCGAACTCATCGCTGCTTTCAGCAGGGGCGCGCGACGCGAGATTACCCGCGCCCAATTCCCGCGTGGCGCGTTCGAGTTGCTGAACGGGGCGGACGACACTGCGCGCAAAGATGATAGCGGCAATCGTGGCGCACGCGAGCGCGAGCAAACTGAACAAGGCATAGCGGTAGAGTTGATTGCGTGCGGGTTCAAGCAGCACGCTCGTCGGTGTTCCGACCATCACGACCGAATCGGTCTCGCCCGCGTGCGCGAGTCCGTAGATGCGCCGCACGCCGTCGTAAGGACTCGTCTGTTCGAGAACCGCCGTGCGCCTTCCATCAAGTGCGGCGAAGAACGGCGTGTTACGCACATCCGCGCCGATGTAAGTTTGCGGCGTCGGGCTGCGATAGATGACGCGGCGACGCGAATCGAAGACGGCGATGACGCCGCCCGGTGAAAGTTTGATGTCGCGGAATAATTCGCCAACCGCAGTTCCGTCGGCGCGGGCGACGATTGCGCCGCCGCCTTCGACGGGCGCGGCGATGATGATCACGGGATGTTCTTCGCTCCGCGTCCAATCCGTCATCACCGCCCACGAGCCGCGCCTTTCTATCTCGGCGAGCGTGTCCGTTATCGTGCCTTGTGGAAGCGCGGGTGATTGCGGCGGTTGCGCGAGCAGAGCGTTGCCGCGTGAATCCAAAACGTGCAGGTCGAGCCAGTAGGGACGGTTGCTGACGACGAGCGGAAGATTGGCGGCGAGGGCATCGGGCGTTTGTGATGTGTTTTGTTGTTCTGCTCGATTCATCGCGGCTTGCGCGGCGAGCGTCTGGAGCGGCTGGCGTTGTCCTTCAATCCAACGCTCGAAAGCCACTGCGGCAAGCTGCGCCCGGCTTTCGACCGAAGCGTTAATCTGCTCTCGACTCTCGCGCCACAAACTCGACAGCGCCACTAATCCGACGACCGCGAGCGGCACGGCGACTCCAGCCGAAAGCAACATAAGCCGGGCGCGAATTCCCACTTCAGAACCTTCTTATTGCGAAATTAAACAGCGCAAATATAGCAGGCTGTTCGTCTCCGCGTGTAAGTGAAAACACTCATCCCGTCAGTGTGGTTTCACCAATTCGCTTTCCCGTAAAACTATTTATGCTTGTGTCATCAAACAGAATTTTAACCGTAAGGAGTTTCATGCGAACAAGTAACTTGAGCAACCGGTACGCGCTCGTCATTCTCGCGCTGTTAATCAGCTTGGCAGGAGCATGTACCGCGCCACAGCAAAGAAAGGTTGAGTTACAGGGCAGCACGCCGACCTTGCCGACGCCGCCCGACACGGAACAGCCTGCAATCGTCGCATCCCCGACGGAAGAGGGCGCGGACGGTTGGCAAGTCGCCACCTCCGACGCGGTGACGCTGACCGTGACGGCTCCGGGCGCAAGCGAAGTGGAATTGCTTTATCGTCCCGTCATCGCCGACGAAGAAGACGGCTACGCGCAACTCAGAAAACTGATCGAACCGACGGAGCGCACGAGCGGCAAGTTTCAAACCAACTTGCAGACCACTTCAGACTTCGCGGGCGACGTGTGGGCGAGCATCACCTACCCGGACGGAACCAAAAAGCAGACCACGCATCTCACGCTCACGACCCGCACGGCTCTCGCCGAAAACGCAACAACGAGCGCAAACACCACACCGGAAAGCACCTCTAACGCGGGTAACAACAACGCAAGCAATACCAACGCGAATAACACGAATGCAAGCAGCGCGAACGCAAGCGCCATAGCCAAAAACGCGCCCGCGCCCGGCGAAGATGAATCCGCGCGTTCGGATAAAGCGACGGGCGGCAAACTGATGCGCGCCGCTCTCAAACCGGATAATCCTGACATACGCATCACCGTCAATGTCCCCGCCTTCAAGCTGACCTTGTGGCAAAACGGCAAAGAAGTGGCGACGTATCCGGTCGGCGTCGGACGCAAAAAGTTTCCGATTCCAATCGGCGAGCGCACAGCGACCAAGCTAATCCTCAACCCGGCGTGGATTCCGCCTGATAGCTCCTGGGTACGCGCGTCTTCTTCGGTTGAACCTTACGAGCGCATAGAGGCTTCAGACCCACGCAACCCGCTCGGCAAAATCAAAATCCCGCTCGGCGATGCTTACCTCCTGCACGAAGCGCAATCGCCTTCCGACCTCGGCAACCTCGTCTCACACGGCTGCGTGCGCGTGTTGCGCGAAGACCTGTTTGACATCGTGAAGAAGATCGCCCGCGCGCGGTCGCTGCCAATCTCGAATGAAGAAATTGACGAAGCGCAAAACTCCTCGGAGCGTCGGGTCATCGAACTCGACCAACCGCTCACGGTTGACATCAACTACGACACGCATGTCGTCGAAGGCGGCACGTTGCACCTTTACCCGGATGTGTACGGGCGCGACACGAACACCGTCGAGCAACTGCGCGCCGCACTCAACGCTTTCAAAGTTGACCTCTCGAAGCTCGACGAAGGCGCGCTCAAGGAGATGCTCAACCGCGTCAACGATGAACAACAGTTCGTCGTCAAACTCGCCGACATCAAAGCGGGTCGGGCGTTAGAACGCGGCAAGAATGAACCGCTCACGCGGCAACAGGCGAAAGGCGAGACACGGAAAATCGACACCGGCGGCGACAACCCCGACTCCGCCGCGCGAAGCAACAATCAAGCACCTCGCTGAACCTGTGCGTTTGAGTCGGGTGGCACAATCAGGACTTTGGTCTCAGGTGATAGCCGAACAAGCAGTTGTGGCGAAAGAAGCGCGCGTCGTCGAGGAGATCTTGATTAGCAAAGATGTCAATGAGCGCACCGAGACGATTCGGGACACTGTGCGCCGCACTGATGCTGATGTCGAAAACCTGCCTGACCAGCAGGCTAAAGGTAAGGGCAGATAAACCGGACAGACTTTCAGCATGGATGAATAGATCGTTTGTTTCGAGCGATGTCTGCCTTAAAGATCGCAAACACAATTGATATAGAGAAAATCGCGGCACGGTCAGACAGTTATCCAAACCTTCCGACCGTGACGCGAAAAAATTGGAAAGGATTGAGTTATGAAGTCTAAAATGATTGATCCCGCCGCGTGTCGCATGAGCATCGGCGGAAGGTATGTGACTTTCTTCTGCGCGCTGTTCTTTGTCAGCTTGTTCGCGGCGTGTGCGAGAGAGTCGCCGAGCGAGCGCGCGGCTGAAGTTGGTGGTGTGACCGCCGCGCAGGTCATCAACAACCCGAACGCCTATGTCGGCAAGACCGTCACGGTCAGCGGCGATGTCGAAGAAATCCACAATCCACGAGCCTTCAACATGGACAGCGGCGCGAGCGTTGGCGAGTTGCTCGTCTTAGGGCGCGAGCCGTTCCCACAAGTTCCCGAAGGCGGGAACCGTGCCTACGTCATCAACGACACGGCGACCGTGACCGGGACGGTGCGGATGCTCGTCACCGCCGAGGTCGAGCGCGAGATCGGATGGGACTTACAGCCCGAACTCGAAGCTGAATTCAATGCCAAGCCGGTGCTGATCGTGCAATCGGCGAGTTTCAAACCGAACCCCAACCGTGCCGCAAACACGAACAACATCAACTCGTCTAACGCGAACGCGGCGAACATGAGCGACGCGAACATGAATGCAGCGGACGCGAATCAGCCGCTGACGGACATGCTCGTCATTTTCAACACGCCTGACAGCCGTTCGCTCGTCGGTCGTCGCGTGCAGCTTGATAATGTCAGAGTTCAGAAACTGGTTAGTGAACGCGGCTTCTGGATTGGCGACGGAGACCGGCGACTGTTCGCGCGACTCGACGAACGCTTAAATCAAGGCTCAGCCGAATGGGACGTAGTTATACGCGAGGGACAGACGCGCACTCTGACCGGAGAAATCCGCGAGATGCCAAGCGCGGATCAAATCAAAAACTGGGGACTCGTAGATGCGGCTGAAATGAAAACATTGCAGGACATAAAACACTACATTCATGTTAATCGCCTGCAAGAGACGCGCCGTCCCACCGGGCAGTAAAGTTTCACCAACCCGAGCGCGAGAGGCGAGCAGGTGCAGTCGCTTCTCGCTCGGGTCGCGGTGTGGATAGCGCACCACGTCGCTATCAGCAGACGAGCCGAAAGAAGAAGGCGCTGAGTGGTAATGAAGAGTAAATGTCTACTCAAAACGGCGTCGCTCTCCGTCGCCTGCTTTGTCACACTGCTTCTCGTGTGGGGCATCGGAATTGAGCCGCGCTGGCTCGAAATTAAAGAGGAAACGGCGGAACTTCCTAACTTACCGCAATCATGGGAAGGCAAGCGCATCGCTTTATTCGCGGACTTGCAAGTCGGGATGTGGCTTGACAACACGGACGCGGTGCGAAGCGCAGTCGAGCACGTCATTGCCGCGCGCCCGGCGGCGGCGCTAATTGCCGGAGATTTCGTTTACAACCCGACCGACGATGAAAAGGGAGAAACCGAGCGCGAGGAGTTTCTCGAAGTTGATGAAGAAATAATTGAGGCGGTCGCGCTCGTCCGCCCCTTAGTCGAAGCAGGCATCCCGACATACGCCGTACTGGGCAATCACGATTACGGCATGATGACTCGTGAGTATGTGAAGAACGACTACCTCGCTCGCAGGTTGAGCGAACAACTATCGACGGCGGGAGTACGCTTACTCGATAACGTGGCGGCGCAAATAGCTTCGCCTTCGAGCGGCGACTCGACGAACGGAAATCAAAATCCATCAGAAGCCTTGTACGTCGTCGGCATCGGCGACAAGTGGGCGCATAACGACCGCGTAGGTGTGGCACTCGCGCAAGTACCCGATGATGCGGCGCGAATCGCTCTGATGCACAATCCCGATTCTTTCTCTGACTTTCCGCCGCACGCCGCACCGCTCGCGCTTGCCGGACACACGCACGGCGGGCAGCTTCGCTTACCGTTTTTACCCGACTGGTCTTGGATGTCGCTCGTGCAGGAGAACGCGGTTTATGCCGACGGCTGGATTACTGACTTTGGATTTGCAGGCAATCATCTCTACGTCAATCGCGGCATCGGCTTCAGCAACTTTCCTGTGCGAATCAATTGCCGCCCCGAACTTACTTTCTTCACGCTGCGCCGCGCGACGAGATGAATCCGTGCGACGGGGAACGGCGCATGCTGCGACCGGATAAAGCAAGTTCGCATGTCAACGAGTCAGCCCGCCGTCTCACGATTGAGACGGCGGGCTGATTGTTTGGTGTGATTGATGCGACCTCGTTTGTCTGTCGCGGATTTTCTGCTACTTAATTCGCACGGTGACGAAGAGGTTGTTACCTTGCCGGTTGATGAGCATCAGCGCGGGACGCCCGTTCGCATCGTTCATTGCTGCACGTAATTCTTCGATTGACGTAACGGCTTGGCGGTTGAACTCCAGTATCACATCGCCTTGCCGAATGCCTGCTTCGGCGGCTGCGCCCTCCGGGTCAACGCTGCCCACGACCAGCCCCTTCGTGCCTTGCGCCAAGCGGAGTTGCGCGGCGAGTTCCGGCGTCAAGGGTTCGACGCCGACGCCGAGTTTGCCACCCGTCGCCTCACTGTTTACGTCGCCCTTCTCGCTCGCTCCATTCGAGGCGCGTTCGCCGAGCGTGGCGCTCAGTTCCTGCTCCCGTCCGTCGCGCATGACCGTGAGCTTGATGTTTGTATTAGGCTGCGTGCTGGCGACGCGGTTGCGGAAGCTGTTACTGTCGCTCACGCTCGCGCCGTTGAATTTGATGATGACATCGCCTTGCTTCAATCCGGCACGCGCCGCGCTGCTGTCGGCTTGTACGCTGCTGACGATGACGCCGTTTGCTTCCTTGATGCCGAGGCTCGCCGCAATCTCGGATGAAACCGGCTGCACCGTCACGCCCAGCACACCACGAGTCACCTTGCCCGTCTTCATCAATTGATCCATGACGTTCTTCGCCATGTTCGACGGGATGGCAAAGCCGATGCCGATGTTGCCGCCCGACGGCGAAAGAATTTGCGAGTTGATACCGATTAACTCACCGTTCGTATTGACGAGCGCGCCGCCACTGTTGCCTTGATTGATTGCCGCATCGGTTTGCAGGAAATCCTCGAAGCTGCCGTCGCTCAAGCCAGTCGCGCGACCCTTCGCCGAGATGATGCCTGATGTGACGGTCTGCCCGACGCCGAGCGGATTGCCGACCGCGAGCGCGACATCGCCGACGCGCACATCATCAGAGTTACCAAGCCCCAGTAGCGGCAAGGCAGTGGCTTCGATTTTCAAGACCGCCAAATCTGAAGGCGCGTCGCTGCCGACGAGTTTGGCGTCGAAGGTGCGATTGTCGGTCGATTGGACTTTGACCGCTTCCGCACCATCAATCACGTGGTGATTCGTCAGAACGTAACCGTCTGCCGAGACGATGACGCCCGAACCTAAACCGCTCCGACGCTGCGGCGTTTGCGGTGGCATCCTCCGCCCGCCGAAGAACTCGCGCAACTGCGGGTCGTCCATGAACGGGTGTTGCTGCGCGGCGCGCACGCGCCCTTCCGAGCGGATCGTGACGACGGCGGGCGCGACACGGCTGACAACCGGCGCATAAGAGTTCGACACCGCGATACTCCCCGGTGCGCCAGTCGAATCCGTGTTGGTCACACTGTTGACCGCCGTTTCATCCGCTCCAAAAACCTTTGCGGTAATTTCGTCGCCGAACAACGCGCCGAGTCCGAACCCTGCCGCCAGTGCGAGCGCGGCTAACGACATCCCTGCTTTTTTCGATGAAGAACTCATTTTCGTAATCCTTTCTTTTTATCGAAGTGATGAATGATGCGTGATGCGTTAAAGATAAACTCGTTTTCACTCATCACTCATCACTCATCACTCATCACTCAATTATTCAGAAACCCTTGCATCTTCAAGACGCAAATTGTTTGTTACCTCGAAGACGCCCGGCACGCCGCGCGCGGCGATGTAGGCAAGTTGCGCGTCGCTCTTGTTACCAACGACACCTTCCAGCATCACATGTCCACGATTGACGATGATATGCACGGACGGGTTCGCGCCGAGCGCGTAGCGATAGAGGCTGCCGGTGTTAAAGACCGTGTGGTAGGTGCGAAGTCTGATTCGGTCGTCGAACGGCGAAAGCGGCAGCACCTCAATTTGGTTGACGACACGCTCGACACCTGCGAGTTGTTCGACACGCTTCTCTGCACTGCTGCGCGTCGTCGGGCGGATGACCTGACCGTAGAGCGTCACCGTCGAGCCTTCGCGCTTAAACGCGAGGTTGTCGAAGACGCCGTAGTACGGCAGGGTCACGAGTTCCTTCCTTATCTTCTCTTCAATCTTGTAATTCGCTTCTCCACTCGACGGTGCGGCGACTGCCAGCGTACCTGTCATCACGAGCATCGCGGCGAGAGCTAATAATCTGCTTTTTGGTATCTTCATTTTTCCTTCTCCTTGAAACTTGTCTGATGCGCTAACCCCGATGATTGCGCGGCACTTCTCTTGCACGTCTATTAAGATGACTACCCGTCAACTTGGAACGTAAAAATAGAGTCAGCGCTTCGTAAAGTTTTGTCAGGCAGGACAACACCGAACTTGACGTTTCTTTACAAAGCGAGGACAGGCGCGCCGGCTGCAATGCGCATCTTCAATTGCAAGGTATAATTTCCGATGGCGGAATATACGGCAGGTGAAAGGGTACGATGATGGAACGAGTGTTGGTCGTTGATGACGATGTTGAGTTATGCGAACTCGTGGCGGAGTATTTGGAGCCGGAAGGCTTCAGCGTTGATGTTGCGGATGATGGTCTGGCGGGAGTCGAACGTGCGCTGGCGGATACCTATGCGATTATCGTGCTTGATGTGATGCTACCGGGCATCAACGGCTTTGAAGTCTTGCGCCGCATCCGCGCCAAGTCGCGCACCCCCGTGCTGATGTTGACGGCGCGCGGGGCGGATGTTGACCGCATCGTCGGTTTAGAACTCGGCGCGGACGATTACCTGCCGAAGCCGTTCAACCCGCGCGAACTCGTCGCACGCATCCAAGCGATTCTGCGGCGCACGCGAGACATCACCTCCGCGTCAGCGGTAATTTCATCGCCCGAAACTCTCATCGTCGGCGACGTGCGGTTGAACACAGGAGCGCGCACCGTCCTGCGCGGCGGCGAGTCCGTCGAACTGACCGCCGCCGAGTTCGACACGCTTGCTGTCATGCTCGCCAAAGCGGGGCGCGTCGTCTCGCGTGAAGAATTAGCTGAAGCGGCGCTGGGTCGTCCGCTCGCGCCGCTCGACCGCAGCGTTGACATGCACGTCAGTTCGTTGCGGCGCAAACTAGGGTCTGAGGTTGGCGGCGTTGAACGCATCAAGACGGTGCGCGGCACAGGTTATGTTTACTTGGTGATGAGTGATGAGTGATGAGTTAAAGAAAAGTTCTTCTCTCATCACTCATCACTACTTTTATGAGTCTGTTCACAAAAATCTTCTTGTGGTTTTGGCTCGCGCTGGGACTCGTCGGCACGGTGCTTGTGTTAGCAGTCGCCGCGACGCAATCGGAAACTGATGAAGCGCATTGGCGCGACGTGACCGGCACGGCGGTGCGCGTCTATGCTCAGACGGCGGCGGACACGTATGAGAACGCGGGAACAGACGCGCTCGTCATCTACCTTCAGCGCGTTGAGCAGACGGCACGGATGAGGACGCGGATTTTCGATGAACGCGGCGCGGAGGTGTCCGGGCGCGACGCGACGATTGAAGCCAGACGGCTCGCCGATGTCGCGCGTCAAACCGGCGATGACGCGGAGCCGGTGTTTGATTTTTCAAGCCGGGTCGCGCAGGTCACACTCGTCGCGCAGCCGGTCTATGGGCGCGGCGGTACGCGCTACGTGCTCGTTAGTGAAGTGACGCGAAAGCGTCCCGCCCCGTTGTTTGCTGAACCGGGCGCGTGGTTGTTGCGGCTCGTTGCGGTGCTTTTGACCGCCGGGCTGGTTTGCTACGGGCTGGCGCGCTACCTCACATCTCCAATGGAGACTTTGCGCGCAGGCGTGCGGCGACTCGCAAGCGGCGACTTGTCAACGCGCGTCAGCGCGCAAGTCGGCACACGGCGCGACGAGATAGCTGATTTGAGCCGCGACTTCGACCGCATGGCTGAACGCATCGAATCCCTCGTCAGGTCGCAGCGCCGTCTGCTCGGCGACATCTCGCACGAACTGCGCTCACCGCTCGCACGCCTGAGCGTCGCCCTCGGCTTGGCGAGACGCCACGCGGGCGATGAAGCGCCCAACATGACCAGCGCGCTTAATCGTATTGAGCGCGAATCCGAACGGCTCAACGAACTGATCGGTCAGTTGTTGACGCTGACACGTTTGGAGACCGATGAGGATGAGTTGCAGAAGACACAGCTTGATTTGCAAGAACTCGTTCGCCAAGTTGCCGCCGATGCCGACTTCGAGGCGCAGGGTCGCAACCGCAGTGTGCGAGTGATGGCAAGTGAAGAATGTTCGTTTCCCGGTAGTGCCGAGTTAATGCGAAGCGCAATCGAGAACGTGGTACGCAATGCTGTGCGTTACACTGCCGAGAATACAAGCGTCGAAGTCTCTTTGCGATGCTCGTCAGTTGATGGAAATTCCCGCATCCGTATTAGCGTGCGAGATTGTGGCAAAGGTGTATCGGAAGCAGCACTGACAGAGATATTCCGTCCCTTCTATCGCTTGGCAGAAGCACGCGACCGGCAGACGGGCGGCACGGGTTTAGGTCTTGCCATCGCGGAACGCGCCGTCAGACTTCACGGCGGCACAATGCATGCTGCCAACGCAAGCGACGGCGGTGATGGTCTCGTCGTCGAGATTCAATTGCCGGCGTGAAGCAGTGCTGTATTCAGAACAATCGTCACTCAACGTCCGCGAAAAAACTTGTCGAATACACAAGTCGCATTTTCGGTAGGAATGCCGCGCCCGGTGTCGGCAACGTTAATGGCTAATTCCATGTCTTCCGCACGCGCCAACACAGTGACGCTTCCGTCCTCTGGTGTGTATCTAATCGCGCTCGCGGTAATCTCGCACCGTGCGAATCAACTGCCGCCCCGAAGTCACCTTCTTCACGCGACGCAGCGCGACAAGATGTATTTAACACAGCTCGTCGTGTACTGAGTGTAAACACCTAAGCTTGATGAGTGTTTTTTCGGTAGCCGGCGCGAGACGTTGGTAGTAGCCTGAAGGTGTTGGCAAGCCATGCGCGAATTTTGGGGAGGTGCTGATGGAACGGGAAAAAGAGATTGATGTCGAACGGTCTTACGCGGCGAAGGAGACGGTCGCTAAGCTGCGCCGTCTAGCCGACGCGTTGGAAGCGGAGAAAACTTTCGAGATACAGATCGGCGACGAGCGCATCTATGTCCCACCTTACGCGACCATCGAGTTTGAGTATGAGCGCGGCGAGGGTTATGAAGAGATCGAGATCGAATTCAGGTGGAAGCGTAGCGAGTGAGGGAAGTTGCTCACGAACCAGCAGGCAAATCGAACCGCACACCGCGACTTGAACCGCACACCGCGACGGGGCTGAAGCATCGCGTTGATACTCGCAGCCGTGCTTCAGCCTCGATGTGGTGATTGTTTATAAAATAGGAGCAGACTTAGATGAATCAGACAGCAGAGCAGACCGCAACCAACGAGAACGAGCCACGACGGTTGAACGACGTATTGAATCGTCTCATCGAATTTGATTCGGGCGGCTTGCCGGTCGTCAGTCTTTATCTCAACGCGCAAGCGAACCGGCACGGGCGCGACCAGTATGATCGCTTCATCCGCCGCGAGTTCTCCGCCCGCGCCAAAACTTACAACGAAGATTCGCCCGAAGCTGAAAGTTTCCAACGCGACGCGAAGCGCATCGAAAAGTACCTCGCGGAAGAAGTGCGCCCCTCGGCGAACGGCATTGCCATCTTCGCGTGCGCGGGAAAGGATGAGTTTTTCCTGCCCGTGCAACTCGACTTGCCCATCGAACGACACCAGCTTTTCGTCTTCACCACTCCGCATCTTTACCCGCTCGCGCGCCTGATGAATGAATACCGCCGCTACGCCGTGCTCGTCGCCGACACGAACCGCGCGCGCATCTTCGTCTTCGGACGCGGGCGAACGCTCGCCGCCGAAGAGGTGCAGAGCGATACCTTGAGCAGCACGCAAGTTGGCGGCTGGTCGCAGATGCGTTACCAGCGTCACGTTAATAACCTTAATCTCCATCATGCGAAGGATGTAGTCGAAGCCCTCGACCGTGTGGTGCGCGAAGAAGCGATTGAGAATGTCATTATCGCCGGGGATGAAGTCATCATTCCGCTGTTACGCGAACAGATGTCGCCCGAACTTGCGAAGAAGACCGAAGACACGATGCGCCTCGACATCCGCACGCCGGAACACGAGATCATGGAGCGCACACTCGAAACTTTCCGTGCGCGAGATGCCGTGATTGACATGGAGCGAGTCGAAGAATTGAAGGACGCGGTACGCGGCACGAACCTCGGCGTGGCGGGCGCAGCCGACACGCTTGCGGCGCTCTCGAACGGGCAGGTTGACGAACTGTTTCTCACCGCGGGTATGAGTGAGATCGAACACGAACCGGATGAAGTTGGCGCGGTGCTCAAAGCCTACGCGCCGGGCGAGGAAGGTGAAATGCCCGATTCAAATCGCCGTCGCATCGTCGTTGACGAACTCATCAGGCGCGCGATGGAGACGGGCGCGAGCATCCATTTCATCACCGACGGCTCGCTGCTCGCCGGGATGGGCGGCATCGGCGCGACGTTGCGTTATAGCATGTGAAAAACTAATTTCAGGCGGGCGTAGTGATGAGAAATTACGCTCGTCAGTTCGCCTAAACTGAAAGATGAAACCATGACCAAATCGAATGTTGATCCCGATCATTACAAAACGGCAGGGCGCGAGCGTCAAGGCGACGACATCGTGCAGGAGATTCACAAACAGAAACTCGCGCAGGCGGAAGCCGCCGGAAGCACAAAACAAGGCACGGGAAACTTTATCCCCGGCGCGGCTCCCGTCGGCGAACGCGCGGGCGACACGAACGCGGGGGCGGCGGGCAACAACGCCGAAACCACCGGGCAGGTCAACGAATCGGCAAACTCGTCGGGTAGCACCTAAGAATCTTGTCGCCCCGTGCGCTGTCGGTGAGCAAAGCGCGCGGGTGGCAGTCTCACAAGTTGCATTGGTCAAACGACACAGACGAAGCCTTATGTACTTTGCGCTTCATTCGGCTTCAGTTCCGCGCACCATAATTCGCAGCAAATCGAAGCGCGCCATGATTCCGACGGGCACGCCGTCGCGCACCACCGGGATACGGTTGAGGTCGCGGCGCATCATCAGGTCAATCACCTTCTCCACCGTATCGTCCTCTGTCACGGAGATGACTTTAGTGCTCATAATGTCTTTGACAGGCGTTGAACGTGCTTCCTCGTAAATCCGCTCGACGCCCTCGCGGGACATGAATTTGCCGAACAATTGCGGCGCGTGAAATCTGGAGAACGGTATAACTTTGTCTTTCGCCAAATAGTCCGAGACGCTCAAGAAGCCCGAAATCTTGCCCCGCTCGTCCACCACGGGAACGCCCCGCAACTTGTTCTCCAGCATCACGCGCGCCGCCTCTTCGAGCGTATCGTCCTCGCGCATCGAGATGACCGGCTGCCGCATAATCTGACTTACCTTCATCGCCCATCTCCTTCCGTCAAGGTTTACACCGTACTGTTCATCTCGCACACTCTCACGCGCAATGGTCGAGCCGAAATAGTTCGCCCTTTTAGCGACCGCGTATGAATCTTCTAATGTAAGAATCTGTGGAGCTTTGTAGCTCGTCGTATGTGCCGTCGAAGATCGCTTGCCCCTCGCGCAGCATAATGATTGTGGTGTTGGGAAGGTGCAATCCTTCGTCGGTCTTGCTCACCGCGTCGTCCGCCCCTCTTTCGGACAAATGCTTCACGATATGTATGCGATGAGTGACGAAGATCGAGGAGGCTTTCCTGACATCGCGCAACTGAATCGCCAGTTGGCTGACGACATGCGAAGTCGGCGGATCGAGTCCGGCGGTCGGCTCGTCGAAGAGGAGGATGCGCGGGTTGCCGACAAGGGCGCGGGCGATGCCGACCCTGCGGCGCATTCCGCCCGACAGTTCGTCCGGCATGAGATCAATCGCGTCTTCGAGTTCGACGAAGCGGAGCATCCGGCGCACCTGCTTCTCAACTTGGCTCTCCGCGACTCCTCTTTCATGCAGGCGGTAAGCGACGTTGTCATAGACCGAGAGCGAATCGAAGAGCGCGCCCTCTTGGAAGACCATCCCGATCTTCATCCGCACGCGCATCAACCGTGCTTCGCTGTACGCGGTGATGTCTTTGCCGTCAATCAGAATCCGTCCGCGATCAGGCTTAAGCAGTCCGAGTATGAGTTTGAGCACGGTGGACTTGCCCGTGCCCGAACCGCCAAGCACGATCTTCATCTCTCCCGGACGCACCGTAAAGCTCAAGCCGCGCAGAATTTTTGACTCGTCAAACGACAAATGCACGTTGCGAAACTCAATTGCCGGAACAATCTTCGGGCGACCGGCTGTTTGGGAACGCGGGCGCGCGACGGGAGCGTCCTGAAGCTGCTTTGTCGTGTCCGGTGTCGTCATTGGCTGTTCCTGCCGGGTGGCACGGCGATTCAGAGTTTGACCTGCGAGCCGACTTCAATGACTTGATCGGGCGGGATGCAGAAGTAGATCGTCGCACGGCGCGCGTTGCGTGACATGAAGGAGAACAGATTGTCTCTCCACGCGGCCATTCCCTCGTGCGGGTTGGCGATCAATGGTTCGCGCCCCAGAAAATAGGTCGTCTCCGCAGGCTTGTAATCAAGCCCCTGCTGCGCCTCCTCCTCAAGCGCCTGCGGAATGTCCGGGTCGTCCATAAACCCGTAGCGCACGGCAACTCTGTAAAAGCCTTCGCCGAGTTGCTCCGTCGCCACGCGATCCGCCGCCGCGACGCGCGGAATCTCTTCCGTCACCACCGTCAGGATGATGACGCGCTCGTGCAGCACTTTGTTGTGCTTGATGTTTTTCAGCAGCGCGGGCGGAACGCCTTTCCGGTCGCTGTACATGAAGACGGCTGTGCCGGGCACGCGCACAGGAGGATGAATTTTTAACTCTTCAAGAAAGTCCGCAAATCTGACGGACTGCGCGCGCAGTTTTTCCGCCAGTATCCGTCGCCCTTCCTTCCATGTCGTCATCAACAGAAAAATTATTCCGGCGACGACGAGCGGGAACCACCCGCCGTCGGCGACCTTGACGATGTTCGCACCGAAGAACGAAAGGTCAATGATGAGGAAGAGAGTGGCAAAAGCCCCGACCGCCCACCAACTCCAGCCCCAACGCTTGCGTGCGACAATGGAGAACATCAGGGAGGTGATCGTCATCGTCGTGATAACGGCGATGCCATAGGCGGCAGCCAGATTGCTCGACGAGCGGAAGCCGACGACGAGCAGCAGGCACGCGATCATCAGTGCCCAGTTAACTCCGGGAATGTAAATCTGCCCGACCTCGGTTGACGAAGTGTGCGTGATCGTCAAGCGCGGTAGGAATCCGAGTTGTACCGCCTGCCTTGTGATCGAGAACGCGCCGGAGATGACGGCTTGCGACGCGATGACGGTCGCAAACGTCGCCAGCACGACTAGAGGATAAAGCATCCACCGGGGCGCTAGCAGGTAAAACGGACTCTCGCGGGTCGCCGGGTCGGCGATCAACAGCGCGCCCTGACCGAAGTAGTTGAGGAGCAGCGCGGGCAGCACGATGGTGAACCAGACGAGGCGAATTGGGCGGCGTCCGAAGTGACCCAAGTCAACGTAGAGCGACTCGCCGCCGGTGATGACGAGCACCACCGTGCCGAGTATGAAGTAGCCCGTCCAACCGTTTCGCAGAAAGAAATCAACCGCGTGATATGGATTAACAGCAGTGATGACCGACGGATGCCGCGCGATCTGCACGACGCCGAGCGCGGCAATCGTGATGAACCAAAGAAGCGTTACCGGACCGAACACTTTGCCGATTCCGGCAGTCCCGCTCCGTTGAATCAGAAAGAGTGCGATCAGGATGACGACCGTAATCGGGATGATGTACGGCTTGAAAAAAGGTGTCACAATTTCCAACCCTTCGACGGCGGAGAGAACCGAAATCGCGGGCGTAATCATTCCGTCGCCGTAGAGTAACGCCGCCCCGAACAGACCGAGGGCAATCAACGCCCACTTTCGTCCGTGCAGCGCGCCCTGCATCCGCGTCGCCAGAGAGGTAAGCGCGAGGATGCCGCCCTCTCCGCGATTGTCAGCTTGCATGACGAAGACCAGATACTTGATTGAGATGACGAGGATGAGCGACCAGAAAATTAAAGAAAGCACGCCGAGAATGTTCGCGGGCGAAGGCTCGATGGCGTGCGCTCCGTGAAAGCATTCGCGCATCGCGTAGAGCGGCGAAGTTCCGATGTCGCCGTAAACGACGCCGAGTGCTGCCAGCGATAAGGTCAGAAGATAATGTCCGCGAGGCGCGCTTGGAATTGGGTGCGACGCGGCGTGAACTGCTTCCACATTCTGTTCCGCTATTTCTGCCATAACATTCTGTTTTGCTATTCCGCTCTACGAGTTTCATTCAGGTTGTTGTGGTAATGCAGCCGTGCGCCAATCAGAAACTCCAGAAGCGCGGGATCAACAGCGTGGCGAGTACCCAGAAGATCAAGTTCAACCCCGCGCCGACACGCAGAAAGTCGGAAAACTTGTACTGCCCTGTGCCGTAGATGAGCGTGTTCGTTTGATAGCCGACCGGCGTCATAAAGCTCGCCGATGCCGCGAACGCGACGGCGACGAGAAAGGGGCGCGGGCTGACGTTCATCGTCTCGGCGGTGGCGATGGCGACGGGCGCGAGTAGCGCCGCCGTTGCGTTGTTCGACATCACCTCCGTTAGTAGCGAGGTCAACAGGTAGAAAGCTGAGAGCATCACGACGGGTCCCCAGCCGCCGAACGCCGTGGTGATAAAGGACGACAGCAACTGAGCGGCTCCCGTCTTCTCCAGCGCGACGCCGAGCGTCAGCACCCCGGCGAGCAGGAAGATGATGCGCCACTCAATCGCCGCGTAAGCCTCCTCCGGCGTGAGGCACTTAAAGAGTATGAGCAGCACGCTGCCGATGACGGCGCTGGCCACAATCGGCACCGCACCGAGGGCGGCGGCGGCGACAACGCCCGTCACGACCACGACGGCGGGCACGATCTTCGCGGGACGAAACCGAGGCAGGTCAATCTCCGAGACGACCACGAAGGAACTGTTATCTTTGAGTTCATTCAGATGGTCGCGCTTGACTTCGAGCAGGAGCGCATCGCCCGCGCGGAGCTTCGCGTGGTTTAAGTTCCCGCGTAGCAGCCTCCCGCTGTGACGGATGGCGAGCACGACGGCGTTGAAGTGGTGATAAAACTGAATCTCCCTAATCGTCTTTCCCGGCAACATGGTGTGCGGTGCGACCACCGCTTCGACGAGCATGGTTTCACCGGAGTCGTCCGCATCGGATGCAAATGCTTGCGTATCACGCGCTCTCAGCCCGGAGCGCAAACGCACGCCGACCCGCCTCTCAAGCCGTTTGATCTTCTCCGCACTCGCGCGCACGCGCAGCACGTCGCCCGCCAGCAGGATCGTGTCGGGCGGCGGCAGCGCGACATGCTCGCCGTCTCTGCTGATCTCTGAAACGACCACGTTCAACTCGCGCACAAGCGGCGATTCACCCAAACGCCATCCGACGGACACTGAATCCGACAGCAACTCGATGTCCGTCAGGTAGTCGTTGATGCGAAAGCTGCGCGCCGGGTCGGCGCTCGACCGCCGCGCCGGGATGAGGCGCACGCCGACGGTCATCATGTAAACCGTGCCGACGGCGAAGATGATGATGCCGAACGGGGTGAACTCGAACATCCCGATGGCGGGCAACCCGTGTTGCTCGGCGACGGCACTGACGAGGATGTTCGTCGAAGTGCCGATGAGGGTGCAGACGCCGCCGAACATTGAGGCGAAAGAGAGCGGCATCAGCAGACGCGACGCGCCGACGTTTGTTTCGCGCGCGACGCCGAGCACGACGGGCAAAAGG
>Ga0136614_10000298_pt1 | contig 23075 bp, 23 predicted proteins | sample AntDrymUQ2792106_2_FD_106643 | JGI IMG/M metagenome (GOLD analysis project Ga0136614, IMG submission 106643) | Polar desert sand microbial communities from Dry Valleys, Antarctica - metaG UQ279 (21.06) | ecosystem: Environmental > Terrestrial > Soil > Desert | place: Antarctica: Dry Valley... | reverse complement strand
GCGAATCGCCGATCCCCGCCTCCGACGCGGCGATCGGGCACCGCACGACGATGCGCGACCCCTCCCTCGACACGACGTGGCCGAGCTCCTCAACGATCCCGGTGAACATCCGCTACCACCTTCACGTCCGGCCCGAGGCGCTCGATCGACACGATCTCCACGGGGGCCGCTCGCCCGACCGGGGCGAACCCGCTTCCCGCGAGCCACCCGGTGGCCTCGCGGCCGCCGACCAGCATCGGCGCGATATACAGCACGAGCTGATCGACGACCCCGTCGCGGATCGCGCTCCAGGCAAGCGTCGGACCGCCCTCCAGCACGACACCCTGCAGGTCCCGCTTGCCGAGCAGCTCGATCAGCGCCGGCAAGGACACGCCGCCGGTGCGGTCCCGATCCAGCACCGCGACGTCCGCGCCGGCGTCCACCCATTCCTGACGCCTCGGCGTGGACGCGAGCTCCGTCGTCGCGATGAGCGTTGGCGCGGCCACATCCAGCGCGCGTCGGTCGCCGGGAACGCGACCGGACGGATCGACGACGACCCGGACCGGCGGCCGCGCCGACGCGAACACGGGGTCGCGGACCGTGAGCCGTGGGTCGTCGGCGAGGGCTGTGCCCGAGCCGACGACCACGGCGTCCGACCACGCGCGCAGACGCTGGACGTCCGCGCGCGCCTCCTCCCCCGTGATCCACTTGGAGGATCCGTCGCGGGAAGCGGCCTTCCCGTCGAGGGACGAGGCCATCTTCAGCACCACGAACGGCCGGCCCGTGGAGACGTGGGTGCGGAAGGCCACGTTCTGGCGGATCGCCTCCGCGCTCAGGAGTCCCTCCTCGACCGTCAGGCCCGCGTCTCGCAGGGCCCGGAACCCGCTGCCGTCGACGATGGGATCCGGATCTCCCGTGGCCGCGATGACCCCTTCGACGCCGGCGTGGATCAGCGCCCGGGCGCACGGCGGGGTGCGACCGTGATGATCGCAGGGCTCGAGCGTCACGAAGGCGGTCGCGCCGGCGGCGCGATCGCCGGCCAGGCGCAGAGCCATCGCTTCGGCGTGCTCGGTCCCGGGGCCCTCGTGCCACCCCTCGCCAACCACGCGTCCGTCACGAACCAGCACGCAACCGACCAGTGGATTGGGCGAGACACGCCCCCAACCGCGCGCCGCGAGCTCGAGCGCCCGACGCATGTGCCGCTCCCTGTCCACGCTCCTCCGTCCTCCCGGAGCGGGACACAGGTGGAAAGGCGCTGCAGGACCGCACGCGGCAGCCCCCGCGCCTGTTCCCTCCCATCCCGACTTTCACGGTCGGTCCCGGGATCGCACCGGGTCCACCCCCGCGTGGCTCGCGGAGGGTCGCGGACTGTCACCGCCGGTGGGGATTCGCACCCCGCCCCGGAAACAGGCTTTCCGCCAGTATAGGACCGCACCTGAGGTCGTGAGAAGGCCGACTCCTGCTTGGAGGGGAAGGGGTGGCCTAGGGTGCGCGGCGGTCGACGGCGTAGGACGAGCCGGCGTCGCGCTTGGCGAACTGCTTCATCTCCGTCGCCACCGCCACGGCTTCTCCGTAGTGAGCGAACGCTCTCTTCGAGGTCGTCGCGATGCCCACGGACACGCTCACGAGCGGGATGTCCTGCTCGACGCCCTTCCGGTCCTCCATCCGGACGAAGCCTCGTTGCAGATCCTCGTCCTCGTAGTAGAGGGACCGATCCTTGTCGAAACGGTCGCAGACGGCCTTGGCGACGACTTCGGCCCTGTCCGGCTCCACCACGGCCACGAAGTCGTCTCCTCCGACGTGACCCACGAACCCGTCGTGATCGTTCGCGATCACCGCGTCCTGGATCATCCGTGCCGTTCCCTGGATCAGCCGGTCGCCACGAACGAAGCCGTACTTGTCGTTGTAGGTCTTGAAGTTGTCGAGGTCGACGTACAGGACCGCGAACGGCCGGTGCTCCCGGACCTGTCGTTCGATCTCCTCCTGGATCCGGATGTTGCCGGGCATCCCCGTGAGCGGCGAGAGGTTGCGCATCTCCTTGGCCCGGCGGAGGGTCCCCTTCACCCGTGCGAGCAGCTCGATCGGGTCGAACGGCTTGATGATGTAGTCGTCCGCTCCCGACTGCAGGCCTGTGACCTTGTCCGAGGACAGCGCCTTCGCCGTGAGCATGATGATGCTGGTGTTGGCCGTCTGTGGGTTCTTGCGCAGACGCTGTGCCACTTCGAAGCCGTCGAGGCGCGGCATCATCACGTCGAGAAGGACGAGATCGGGCCGGATCTCCGCCGCCCTCTCGAGGGCCTCCTCGCCGTCCCCCGCGACCGACACCTCGTAGCCGGCGGACCTGAGGTTCACCTCGACGAACCGGGCGATATCCGGATCGTCGTCGACGACGAGGATCGACTCGGGCATCAGGCGATCCCTTCACGAGCGGGAAGGGGGGTTCGGCCGCGTGAGGCGATCTCCTTCAGAGCGCGCGCGGCCTCCACCTTGTCGGCCGCCTTGTAGATCCCGGAAGCGGACACCAGCACCGTCGCGCCCGCATCCACTGCGCGCTGCGCGTTGTCGACCTTCACGCCGCCGTCGATCTCGACGTCGACCGAAAGTCCCTGCCGATCCACCTCGCCGCGGGCAACCTCGATCCGCGGGTAGACGTCGGGGTTCAGCTCTTGCCCACTCCATCCCGGCCGGATGCTCATCAGCATGAGGTCGTCGAGCTGTTCGAGGTACGGGAACGTCGCCTCCACCGGCGTCTCCAGGTTGATCGTGAGACCGGTGCGCATGCCTGCCGCCCGCGCTTTCGAGATCACGGGCTCGGGATCGCCTACCGCCTCGTGGTGGAACGACACGACGTCGAGTCCCGCTTCCGCGAGCTCTTCGAAGTACGACTCCGGTGCGTCAACCATGAGATGGCCGTGGAGATCCGAGGCGGTCCGAAGGCGCAGTGACGCAACGACAACCGTGCCGAGAGCGATCGGAGGAACGAAATGACCATCCATGATGTCGATATGGATGATGTCGGCATAGGGCTCTACCAGCTTGACCTCCTCGGCCAGATGCGCCAGGTCCGCCGAAAGGATAGATGCCGCCAACTTCCCCATAGGGGCGGATTCTAGCGGTGGACGCGGACGGAGCGATCAGGTCGACTTCTGGAACGCCGCCACGAACATCCCGTCGGTGCCGTGGCGATGCGGCCAAAGTCGATGCCGAGGGGCAGGATCGGAACGCGCCGGGCCAGGCGTCTCGACGGGGGCGAGCTCCGGTCGGTGTCGATTGATCGCGTCGCATGCCGCATCGGTCTCCGCCCGGGGGAACGTACAGACCGAGTAGACCAAGCGACCGCCGGGGCGAAGCAGGTCGGCGGCGGCGGCGGCGATCCCGACCTGGAGCCGTGCGAGACGGGAGAGCTCCTCTCGTCGTGCCCGCCACAACAGCTCCGGTCGCCGGCGCGCGGAGCCGATCCCCGAACACGGCGCGTCCACGAGGACCCGATCGAAGGAACCACGCACGGCGGGCATGCTGGCGTCCTGGACGAGGACGAGGGCGTGGAGCCCGAGGCGCTCGAGTCCCGCGGGGATCAGCGCGGTGCGATCCGGGTGGAGATCGGCAGCGACGACCCGGCCCTGTCCGCCGATCCGGCACGCGACGAAGGCGGTCTTCCCCCCCGGCGCGGCGCAGACGTCGAGCACCCGGTCGCCCGGCTCCGGTGCCAGCGTCTCGACGACGAACGCCGAGGCTTGATCCTGCACCGAGAACCAGCCCTCCTCCCATCCGGGAAGCGACGTGGGGTCGCCGCCCCGAAGGAGCACGGCCTCCGGATGCACGAGGCCGATCTCCGGCGCGAGCCCCGCGGTCCGGAGGGCGTCCACCACCTGGTCGACGGTGGCCCGGCAGGTATTCACCCGTAGGGCGAGCGGGCTGCGCTCGCCGAAGGCGAGCGCAGCCCGCTCGACCTCCTCCGGGCCCAGGAGCTTCCCCAGCTCCTTCACGGCCCAGGGAGCCATGCCGCTCCGGAGGCCGATCGCATGATGGTCTCCTCCTGCGGGAAGCTCCGGTGGCTCTTTCGCCAGTCGTCGCAGGATCGCGTTCACGAACCCGCGCTCCCGGGGCACCACGACGCCGACGGTCTCGCCGACGGCCGCATGGGTCGGGACCCGCGTGTGCAGCAGCTGGTAGGCGCCGAGACGGAGCGCGGCACGCGCGCCCGGCGTCATCCGTGCGATCGGTCTCGCGGCGCGTGCCCCGATCGCGGCATCGAGCTCGGGTACGTGGCGGAGCGTGCCGTAGGCGAGCTCGGTGGCGAGCGCCCGATCTCGCTGGTCCAGCTCGGATCGCGCGAGGGCGGCGGGGAGCACGCGGTTCGAGTACGCGCCCTCGTCGGCGACGCGACGGATGACCTCGAGCGCGACCGCCCGGGCGCTCGAGCTCAACCGAGGTGTTCGAGCGGCTCGATCCGCGCGCCGCGCGCCCATTCCACTCCCGTCATCTGCCTCCGGCCCGCCGGCGCGACCTCGACGAGCTCCACCAAGCCCGGCCATGCGTGGACCCGCGGGTTGCCGTCCACTCCCAGGATCGCGCCCGGACGGGTCGCATCCGCAAGCATCCCACCGTCATCGGACTGCGCATGCGCCCGTGCGACAACCACCTTCAGCCGCCCCTGACGGAACGTCGTCACCGCCCCCGGGTCCGGGGCGAACGCACGCACCCGCCGGACGATCGCGTCCGCGGGTTGACCCCAGTCGATCGCTCTTTCGTCGGGCAGGAGTTTCGGCGCGTACGTCGCCCCCGTGTGTTCCTGCGACTTCGCCTCCACGGTGCCATCGTCCAGCCCGTGGAGGGTCTCGACCAGAAGCGGCCCACCCAGCTCCGCGAGACGTTCGCCAAGCGATCCCGCACCTTCCTCGGCTCCGATCGCCGTGTCGACCGTCGCGAGGATCGGACCGGTGTCCATGCCCTCATCCATCAGCATCACGGTCACGCCGGTCGTCACATCTCCTTCCAGGATGGCGCGCTGGACCGGCGCCGCACCTCGCCACCGAGGGAGGAGCGAGAAGTGGAGGTTCACGGCGCCGAGCCGCGGGATGTCCAGGATGTCGGGGGTGAGGATCTCGCCGTAGGCGACCACCACGATCGCGTCGGGCTCCTTCGCATCGAGGGCGTGGAAGCCTTCGCCGTCTCGGATCCGGTCCACCTCGAGGATCGTGAGATCCAGGCTCCGCGCGGCCCTCGCCACGGCCGTCGGTGTCAGCTTCGATCCACGGCCCGCGGGACGCGGCGGGTTCGTGACGACGAGATCGACGTCGATGTCCGACGCATCGGCGAGTGCCCGGAGTGGGGGAACCGACCAAGCATCGTTCCCGAGGAACGCGACCCGCATGCGGCGAGGATACGGCGGTCAGTCCTGCGCGGTTCGCCCTGGCTCGGAGAGGCCCATCTCGATCCGCCGCAGCTGCGCCATCACGTCGCGACGTCCCTCTTCGCCGAGCCGGTCGATGTAGAGCATCCCGTCCAGGTGGTCGGTCTCGTGCTGGAAGATGCGTGCGAGCAATCCCTCCCCGATCATCTCGTACGGCATGCCTTCGAGATCCTGCCCCGCGCACCGGATGCGCGCGTGACGAGGCGTAGGGTAGTACGGGCCGGGGATCGAGAGACATCCTTCATCCTCGAGCAGCTCACCCACCGGCTCCGAGAGCTCGGGATTGGCCATGAACCTCGGACCGGTCTCGCCGTCGTCGAAGACGAAGAGCCGAAGCGAGAGGCCCACCTGGGGAGCCGCCAGGCCGACGCCGGGCGCCGCGACCATGGTTTTCACCATGTCGTCGAAGAGCGTGCGCAGGGATTGATCGAACTCGGTGACCGGCTTCGCCGGCTCGCGAAGGGCCGGGTCGCCCAGCGTTCGGATACGGAGGATCACGTCGGTCTCCTACAGGTGCGGCTCCGCCTCGACGCGGTCCACGACGCCGTCGGCTGCGAGCTCACGGAGCCGTGTCCCGAACGCCATCACCCGCTCGGGGTCGAGGGCGAGCAAGCATACCGTCCCTCCCTCCGATGGGCTGACGAGGAGGGTCGAGGGATCGAACGCACGCAGCTCTGCCTCCAGGGCGGCGGACCCGGTGACACGGAAGACGGCGGCACCGACGGGAAGCCCCGCCTCCTGGCGCTTCCTCGTCTCCTCAACATGGAAGCGGTCCGGGTTCCCTCGGACGAGCGCCTGCACGATCGGGTCTCCCGGCGACGACGCCTGCACGATCGCCCGCCCCTGCGGCCGGGCCCACCCGATCGCCTCCATCCAGGTTGCCAGGCTCCGCTCGCGCGCCGCGAGCCCCGGCCTTCGGTCGGCCAGGTCGACATCGAGGATCGCCACGAGATCGAGACCTCCCGCCCCCAGGTCCCGGACGTCGTCGGCACCGCCGACCAGGATCTCGTCGCTGCCGGGCAGACGGGCGGGCTCCTCGTCGCGGAGCCGTCGCACCGGCACGGGAGCGGCACGCCCGGCCCACGCCTCGACATCCTCGGCGCCGCCGCGTCGGACCCCGAAGGACGTGCCGCCGCAGGACCGGCAGCGCCCCGAGGCAGCGCAGACGACGCAAGTGACCGCCCCCGCGGCGGCGCGGAGGAGCCCGCCGCACGACGCGCAGGCCGCCGGATCGCCACACGATCGGCAGACCTGGGCGATCCCGTAGCCGGGGAGTGGCGAGAACACGAACCCGCGGCGTGTGGTCTCGAGCGCCTTGACGAGTCTCGGGGCGCGGCCGGCGGGTCCCGGCCGGACGACCTCGACGGGAGGCCAGCGCCGGGTGGCGGGCGAGATCGTCGGCAACCCCAGCGCCGACGCCTCCGCCGACGGGCATGCGGAGGCCAGGACGCAGGCGGCTCCCTCGAGGCGAGACCGAGCGAGCGCGACGTCTCGGCCGTGGTAGTAGGGGGCACGGTCCTCCCGGTGCGCGGGATGACTCTCCCTCGCGAGGTAGATCAGACCCAGGTTGTCCACCGGCGCGAACACCGCCGGGCGCGTGCCGATCACGACGTCGAATCGGCCGGCGCCGATCTCGAGCCAGCGTCGGTAGCGGGAGCGCTTCCCCCCGCCGAGGAACAGCGCGGCGCGGTCAGCGAAGGCGTCGGCGAGCGCGCTCGCCGTCGCCGGCACGGGTATCGCTTCCGGCACGATGACGATCGCGCGACGTCCGCCTGCGAGGCACGCGGCCACCGCATCGACGGCGAGCGACTGCTCGTCGTCCGGAGCCGGGCGTGCCACGAACGCACCGTGCCCGCCATCCAGGGCCTCGAGCGCTCGATCTCCGCCCCGATATCCGGCCAGCACGGAACCGGCCGACGGATCATGCGCTCCGGTCAAGGTCGCGCCGGCGTCGGGCAGATCCCTCCCCACCTCCTCGGACGCCACCCGAGGAGGCACCGCACGTGCGATCACCGCGGCGAGGGGCGCCACGTACCGCTCGCCCACCCAGCGGAACAGCGCGAGCTGGCGCTCATCGAAGAACCTGACCGGCGAGACGACCTTCTTGACAGCGAGCATCCGCGTCGGGAGGTCATCGGTCGGTCCGAGGACCCAGCCGCGCGTCGCCCGCCCGTGGAACGGCACCTGGACGAGCGAGCCCACGCCCGCCCCCAGTTCGGCAGGAAGGTCGTAGGTGAAGGGTCTGTCGAGCGACAGCAGCGGCCGATCGATACAGACGTCGACCGGGCCCGACAGGCCCTCAGCCGACGAGCCGGCGGAGGTCATCGGCGCGTTCCGTCCCCTCCCAGGGGAACTCTTTGCGCCCGAAGTGTCCGTAGGCGGCGGTCTCCGCGTAGATGGGCCGGGAAAGATCGAGGTCCCGGATGATCGCCGCCGGGCGGAAGTCGAACACGTCCTGGACGGCGGCCAGGATCGCGTCGGGGTCCGCGTGCTCGGTGCCGAACGTGTCGAGGTTCATCGAGGTGGGATGCGCCGTGCCGATCGCGTAGGCCACTTGAAGCTGCGCGCGGTCCGCCAGGCCGGCAGCGACGATGTTCTTGGTGGCGTAGCGGGCCATGTACGCGGCCGATCGGTCCACCTTGGTCGGATCCTTCCCGCTGAAGGCTCCGCCGCCGTGTGGCGCCATGCCGCCGTAGCTGTCGACGATGATCTTGCGTCCGGTGAGACCCGTGTCGGCCTTGGGCCCGCCGATCTCGAACCGGCCCGTGGGATTGACCATGGGGGGCTTCATCCCTGCCGCATCGATCTCGGGGAACTCCCGGAGCACCGGATCGATCACCTCGGCGATGATGTCCGGCTTGAGCAACGTCTCGACGTCGACCTCTTCCCGATGCTGGGCGGAGATGAGGACGGAGTCGACCCGTACGGGTTTGCCGTCCGCGTATTCGATGGACACCTGGCTCTTCCCATCAGGTCGCAGATACGGAACGACGCCCGCCTTGCGGACGTCGGCCAGCCGCCGCGAGAGTCTGTGGGCCATCGCGATCGGGAGCGGCATCAGCTCCTCGGTCTCGCGGCACGCGAAGCCGAACATCATCCCCTGGTCTCCGGCCCCGAGCAGGTCCAGCTCGTCGCCGGAATGGCCCTCGCGATGCTCGAACGAATCCTCGACCCCGCGGGCGATGTCCGGGGACTGCTCCTGGATCGCGGTCACGACGCCGCACGTCTCGCCGTCGAGTCCGAACTTGGCGTCCGTGTAGCCGACATCGGTGATCGTGGCGCGAACGACCGAGGGGATGTCGACCCAGCCCTCGGTGGTGATCTCTCCCGACACCATCACGAACCCCGTCGTCACAAGGGTCTCGCACGCCACACGCGACCGAGGGTCCTCACGGAGCATGGCGTCCAGGATCGAGTCCGAGATCCTGTCGGCGAGCTTGTCCGGGTGACCCTCGGTGACCGACTCCGACGAGAAGAGGTAGGACCGACTCATGCGGGCGCGAGTCTAGCCGCCGGGTCGGACGGCCGTCGGAGGACCTGGGATCAACCCCGCCACACGCTCGATCACCGCCGCTGCCAACTCGCGCTTGGTCCAGCGCCGGAGCGGGATGTCGTTCCCGTCGGCGGCCAGGATCATGGCCTCGTTCGTGTCCGAGCCGAATCCCGTGCCGTCGCGTCCGACGAGGTTGACCACGACCAGATCGAGTCGCTTGGACTCGAGCTTCCTCCGGCCGGCCTGCTCGAGGTCCTCGGTCTCGGCGGCGAATCCGATCAACAGTTGATCCGTACGCCGCTCGCCCAGCTCCGACAGGATGTCCGGAGTCGGCTCGAGATGCAGCTCGGGAACCCCCGCGTCCTTCTTCAGCTTCTCGTCGGCCACGGCCTTGGGACGGAAGTCCGCGACGGCCGCAGCCATAACGACCACGTCCGCGTCGTCGAACCTCGCGACCACCGCGTCGCGCATCTCCTCCGCGGTCTGGACAGGCACGACCTCGACGCCCCGCGGCACCACCGCGCCGGGACCGAGGACGACGGTCACGGACGCACCACGGCCGAGCGCCTCGGCCGCGAGCGCGGCTCCCATCTTGCCGGTCGAACGGTTGCCGACGAACCGCACCGGGTCGATCGGCTCGTGGGTCGGTCCGGACGTGAGCAACAGTCTGCGCCCGGCGAGGTCCTGCGGCGCGAGCGCTCCACGAACCGCGGCGACGACGTGCTCGGGTTCCTCGAGCCGGCCGATCCCTTCGTCCCCGTGTGCGAGGGCGCCGGTGGCCGGCCCCACGAAGGTGACGCCGCGGCCCCGAAGGGTGTCGACGTTCGCCTGGGTTGCTGGGTGCTCCCACATCCCCGAGTGCATCGCGGGCGCGATCACCAACGGACACGTCGCCTCGAGCAACGTGGCCGAGACCAGGTCGTCGGCGTGACCGTGCGCGAGCTTGGCCAGGACGTTGGCGGTCGCGGGCACCACGACCGCGACATCGGCTTCCCGAGCGAGTCGCACGTGCACCATCTCGCCTGGCCGTTCCCAGAGCGACGTGTGCGCCGGCTCTCCCGTGAGCCCCGAGAACGTGTCGGGGCCGATGAACCGCGTCGCGGCCTCGGTCATCATGACCGTCACGTCGGCACCTGCGGCCTTCAGGAGGCGGGCGACGAGCGCAGCCTTGTAGGCGGCGATCCCGCCGGAGACACCGAGCAACACCCGTCGCCCGGAGAGCGGGTCGCTACTCGGCTTCGGGCTCCTCGGGTCGCTCGTAGTCGATCTTCCCTTCGGCGATCTCCTCGAGGGCGATCGAGAGCGGCTTGTTCGAGAAGCCGGTTTCCACCAGGGGCGGCACGAACTCGCCACGGCCCTCGCCGAGCTGGTTGTAGTACGAGTTGATCTCGCGCGCGCGCTTGGCAGCAAGGATCACCAGCGAGTACTTCGAATCCACGGCGGCGAGCAGGTCGTCGATCTTGGGTTCGATCACAGAAGAGGCCTTTCCCTTAGGAAGGGGAGCGGGATGCCTCGATGATAGCAGCGACCTGCGCAGATGCTCGTTCGAGGTCGTCGTTCACGACCACGTGGTCGAACCAATCCCGCTGCTCCAACTCCCACGCCGCGGTCTCGAGCCGGAGTTGGATCCGCTCCTCCGTCTCGGTGCCTCGCCCGCGGAGGCGCCGCTCGAGCTCCTCCATCGACGGTGGCTCGATGTAGATCAGGACCGATCCGGGAACCCGCTCCCGGACTTGGGATGCACCGACCACATCGATCTCCAGGACCACGTCACGCCCGGCGGCAAGCCGGTCTTCGACGAAACCGCCGGGTGTCCCGGATCGATGTCCGACGATCTCCGCCCATTCCAGGAGCTCGCGTGCGCGGATCATCCGCTCGAAGGCGTCGTCGTCGATGAAGAAGTAGTCGGCCCCGTCGACCTCTCCCGGCCGGGGGGCACGCGTGGTCACCGAGACCGACAGCGAGAGTCCCTCCGGGTCACGGGCGACCAACACCCGAACGATGCTGCCCTTGCCCACCCCCGAGGGACCCGCGAGGACGAAGAGCTTCCCCGTGCGGATGGCCGGCTTACTTCTTGAATCGGTCGAGGAGCTGCGCGCGCTGCTTCGCGCCGAGTCCCCGAACGCGGCGGCTGGCCGAGATGTCGAGTTCTTCCATCAGCTTCTGCGCCCGAACCTTGCCGACACCTGGGAGCGACTCGAGGACCGCCGACACCTTCATCTTCCCGACGGTGTCCTCCGTCGACCGCATCAACACGTCACCCAGTGTCCGCTTCCCGGACTTGAGCTCGCCCTTGAGCTCGGCGCGCTTCTTCCGCGCCTCCGCAGCCTTCGCGAGGGCCTGCGCGCGCTGTTCCGGGGTGAGGATCGGGAGTGCCATGCCATGCTCCTTCTGCTCGGTGAAGCGTGAGGGCGCGAGTATACGCACGGCTCGCGGCGGCGTGACAAGCGCGCTATCGCGTGTGGCCTGCGGTTTCGTCGATCGAGACGTCAGCGAAGATCACGGAGGATCCCTCGCGCGACACCGACCGGGTCGGCCGCCTCGATCAGCGGACGACCGATCACCAAGTAGTCGGCGCCCGCCTCGATCGCCTCGACGGGTGTCAGCACCCGCACCTGATCGTGTCCGTTGGATCCCGCAGGACGGATCCCGGGAACGACGAGGCAGAACTCGTCGCCGCACGCCGCTCGAACGTCCTCGACGTCCTCGCCGGAGACGACGACGCCGTCCAAACCCGCCGCTTTCGCTTCGAACGCGAGCGATGCGGGACTGGCGAGCCCCTCCCCCGCGTGACTAGACAGCACCGTGACGGCTACCACCAGTGGCGGGTCCACCCCGGTGGCCGACGCGCCACGGTCCGCTCCGCTCCGCGCGGCTGCCATCATCGCTTCCCCTCCCAACGCGTGCACGTTGAGCATCGCCACCCCGAGTCGGGCGACGTTGGCCGCGGCTCGCTCTACGGTGTTGGGGATGTCGTGGAGCTTGCAGTCCACGAAGACGGGGCCGTGGGCCCCGATGCGTCGCACGGCCTGGGGGCCGACGCCCCACGCGAGCTCCAGCCCGACCTTCAGCATGCCGACGTGAGGCGACAGGAGCGCCGCGAGGCGTTCGGCCTCCTCGAGCGTCGAGACGTCGAGAGCCGCGACCAGCGGATCCGGGGGGTGCGGGATCACGACTCGTCGGGCGTCCCGAACCCCGCGGGCACCCTCAAGCGCGCCCGTAGATCCCGCGGCGACTCGAGACCCTTCGCCTGGAGATACCCCACGATCCCCTTCGCGACGTCGACCGGCGAGGCGGGATCGACGAGCACGGCGGTGCCCATCTGGACGGCCGAGGCGCCGGCCAGCAGCATCTCCACCGCGTCCTCCGCGGTCCGGACGCCACCGACCGCGATGATCGGCGCCTCGGGAACCGCACGCGCGACCTCGAACACGGCTCGGAGCGTGAGCGGCTTCAGGGCGGGCCCCGACATCCACCCCGTGACGGCGCCGAGCGCAGGACGGAGCGTCGCCGATCGCACTCCGAGCGCCGGCGGCGGTCCCCCGATCGTCAGGCCGTGCGCGCCCGCTCGCACGGCCGCCTTGGCGAGCTCCGGCAGATCCGATGCCGACATCGGCAGCTTGGCGAAGACCGGTACCAGCGACATCCGCGCCACCGCGCCTACGATCTCGCCGGTGCGGTCGACGTGCGCCCCCAGTACGTCACGACGAAGCTCATCGTCCGGTCCGGACAGGTGGAGCTCGATCGCCGCGACCTCCGGCCGCGTCTGCAGCGCCCCGATCAGACGGACGAATTCCTCCAGGGATCCGCCGGCGATCGACACGATCACCGGCGCCCCTCCTCTCGCGAGGCGCGGCAGCTCCGCGTCCAGGAACACGTGGATCCCGGGGTTCTGGAGTCCGGTGGTCCACACCGTTCCGGACGGCGTCTCGGCGATCCGCGGGGGTGGGGATCCCTTCCGGGCTTCCAGTGTGATGCTGCGGGTCACCAGCCCGCCCACCTTGCGGAGATCGACCAGCCCGCTCAGCTCTCGACCCGTGCCGGCGCATCCCGAGGCGACCATCACGGGGGTGGACAGCACGAGGCCGGCCCCGAGGTCAACCGCGAGCGTGCGATTCGCGGGGCTCATGTCCTCACGACCCCTCTGTCATCGATGCTCATCCTGGCCACGCTCGGACCACCGGGAGGCCCTCAGGTGGGGTCGGCAGCATCGTGGGTCGCTCACCAAGCCATCGATCCCACAACACGCGCGCCGGGTTGAAGACCGGACCATCCATGCAGGTCCGGAGATTGTCGTAGCCACTGCCGTCCTTGCGTGCCACCGGCACCACGCAGGTCTGACACAGCCCGTATCCGCACCCCATCCGTTCCTCGAGCGCCATCTGCGCCGGCAGCCCTCGCTCCTTGCAGAAGGCGGCGATGCGCTCCAAGGTGCGTGCGGGACCGGCCGCGTACACCACCTGTGCCTTGCTCCGCTCGGCCGCCTCCGCGAGGACGTCCATCACCCCGCCTCGGTCGCCGAGGGTCCCGTCGGCGGTGACGATCGCGACGGTCTGCGACAGCCGCTTCGCGTCGATGGGCTTCAGCACCCGCTCGAGGGTCTCGGCACCGACGACCATGTCGACCCGCTTGCCGGCGGCCACGAGCTCTTGGGCGAGGAAATAGAGGGTCGCGGCCCCGTGACGCTCCGCCACGAGGAGGCAGTTCGACAGGCGGCGCGGATGGGAGAACCCCTTGCCGAGAGGGCCGATCAGATCCAGGAAGGAGTGGGCTCGGGTGGACGCGAGCCACGACGTCCCGGGCCCCGCCGGGTCGATCACGAACTCCAGCGTGCCCGCCCAGCCACCGCGACGCGACGCGTCGTGGATCGCGAGATGGCGTCTGAGCAGGAACTCCCGCCCTACCGGCATCTGGACGGCGACGAACTGTCCGGGCCTTGCCTTCTCCGCGATCTCGGGCGCCACCACCGTGAGCTGGTGATACGCCCCGAGCTTGCGCGTCGAGAGCACCTCGGCGCGGACGCGCTTCATGCCACCCCGCTCCCGCGCGCGGGGGCGCGGCCCACCTCGAATCCGAATCGCTCCTGCACCGGCCGCGCCCGCGCACCGGCGTGGTGCTCCTGGATCGACATAGGCTCTGTCGCGCCCGCGAGCAGTGCTTCGATCCCGCGGACGGCAGCGAACGCGCCGGGCATCGTCGTGAGACAGGGAACCCCTGCGGCCGCCGACGCGGTTCGGATGTGATAGCCGTCGGTCCTCGGGCCTCGCCCGAACGGGGTGTTGATCACGAGGTCGACCCGCCCCGCGCGGATCATCTCGGCGACGTTGTCCGGAGCTTCGCTCACCTTCGCGACCGCCTCGACCGGGATGCCCGCCCGCCGGAGCACGCCCGCCGTCCCCGTCGTCGCCAACAATCCGAAGCCGAGGTCGGCGAGTCGCTTCGCAGGGAACACGATCGCGCGCTTGTCCCGGTTCGCCACGCTCACGAAGACGGTCCCGGATGTCGGGAGCGCATGCCCTGCCGCCACCATGGCCTTGGCGAGTGCCGTCCCCGGATCCGTATCGATGCCCATCACCTCTCCGGTCGAGCGCATCTCGGGCCCCAGCACCGTGTCCACGCCGGGGAACCGGCCGAACGGAAGCACCGCCGCCTTGACGGCCGTGAACGGCAGACCACGGTAGTGCCCGGCATCCGCCGGGATGACTCCCTCGGACTCCAGTTCGGCGAGCGTCCTCCCGGCCAGTACCAGCGTCGCGACACGGGCGAGCGAGACACCGATCACCTTGGACACGAACGGCACGGTACGCGACGCGCGAGGATTCGCCTCGAGGACCCAGATCTTCTCGTCCTTGACCGCGAGCTGTAGGTTCAGGAGACCCACGACACCGATCCGGCGCGCCAGCCGGCGGGCGATGTCCTCGATCCGGTCGAGCTCCTCGTCGGATAGCGTCGCCGGTGGGATCTGACACGAGGAATCCCCGGAATGCACGCCCGCTTCCTCGATGTGCTCCATCACCGCGCCGATGAAGACGTCGACGCCGTCGCACACGGCGTCGACGTCGACCTCGATCGCCCCCTCGAGGAACCGGTCGATCAGGACCGGGTGCTCGCGTGAGGCTTCGGCCGCCGACCGGACGAAGGTCTCGAGCTCGTCGTCGCCGTAGACGATCTCCATCGCGCGCCCCCCGAGGACGTACGACGGCCTCACGACGACCGGATAGCCGATCCGGCGAGCGACGACGCGAGCCTCCTCGATCGTCCGCGCCTCTCCGTGCGGAGGGGCGGGGATCTCCATCTCCTGGAGGAGCTCCGCGAACCGTCCCCGATCCTCCGCGAGGTCGATCGCATCAGGCGAGGTCCCCAAGATCGTGAACCCGGCACCCTGGAGGATCCGCGCCAGCTCCAGCGGTGTCTGGCCGCCGAACTGCGCGATCACACCGACCGGTCGTTCCGTTCGGCAGACCGCGAGGACGTCCTCGGCGGTGAGGGGCTCGAAATAGAGCCGGCTCGATGTGTCGTAGTCCGTCGAGACGGTCTCCGGATTCGAGTTGATCATCACCGACTCGAACCCGGCATCCTCCAGCGCGAACGCGGCGTGCACGCACACGTAGTCGAACTCGATGCCTTGACCGATCCGGTTGGGCCCGGCCCCCAGGATCACGACGCGAGGCCGCGTCGCCTCCGTGACCTCGGACTCCTCCTCATAGGTGGAGTAGTGGTACGGCGTCTGCGCGGGGAACTCGCCTCCGCACGTGTCCACCGACTTGAAGACGGGCAGGACGGCGAGCTCCTCGCGCCGTGCCCGCACGTCCGTTTCCGTCGACCCCGTCTCCCGGGCGATCCGTAGGTCCGACAGGCCGGAGCGCTTGGCCTCGAGGAGGCGATCGAGCCCCAGTACCTCCAGCGAGGTCCCACGGAGCTCCTTGGCGCGCTCCCACACCTGGACCATCTGGTCGACGAACCACGGATCGACCGACGACGCCGCGGCGATCTCGTCCACGTCGTGGCCGGCGTCGAGCGCGCGCTCGATCAGGTGGAACCGGCCCTCGCTTCCTTCGCGAAGGGCCGTCATCACATCGCCGTCGAAGGACTCCACGTACACGGCGCCGAGATCCGAGCCCGTCCGCTCGAGACCGCGCCACGCCTTCCCGAGCGCCTCCTTGAACGTCCGCCCGATCGCCATCACCTCTCCGACCGACTTCATCGTCGACGTGAGGGCGGCGTCCGCTTCGGGGAACTTCTCGAACGCGAACCGCGGGATCTTCACCACCACGTAGTCGAGCGTCGGCTCGAAGGAGGCGGGTGTCGCGCCCGTGATGTCGTTGCGGATCTCGTCCAGTCGGTAGCCCACCGCCAAGAGCGCCGCGATCTTCGCGATGGGGAACCCGGTGGCCTTCGAGGCGAGCGCGGACGAACGGCTCACACGCGGGTTCATCTCGATCAGCACGCGGCGCCCGCTGACGGGATCGACGGCGAACTGCACGTTCGACCCGCCCGTCTCGACACCGATCGCCCGCAGGCAGGCGAGGGCGTCATCGCGCATCGCCTGGTAGTCGCGATCCGTGAGGGTCTGCTGCGGCGCGACGGTGATGGAGTCACCCGTGTGCACGCCCATCGGATCGACGTTCTCGATCGAGCAGACGACCACCGCGTTGTCAGCGTGGTCACGCATCACCTCGAGCTCGAACTCCTTCCAGCCCGCGATCGACTCTTCGACGAGGATCTCTGAGACGGGGCTCGCGGCGAGGGAACGCCGTGCCAGCACCGTGAGCTCCTCTCGCGAGGCCGCGAACCCGCTCCCTCCCCCGCCCAGCGTGAACGACGGCCTGACGATCACCGGGAACCCCAGCTCGTCCCCGAGCGCCAGCGCTTCCTCGAGGGCGTGTGCGATCCCGGCGCGGGGCACGTCCAGCCCCGCCTTCGTCATGGTCTCCTTGAAGCGGCTGCGGTCCTCCGCCCGGTGGATCGTCTCCAGGCTGGCGCCGATCAGCTCGACGCCGAGTCGGTCGAGATCGCCCGCCTCGGCGAGCGCGACGCTCACGTTCAATCCGGTCTGGCCCCCGATCGTCGGCAGCAGCGCGTCCGGCCGTTCCCGTTCGATCACGGCGAGCACCGACTCCGGCGTGAGCGGCTCGATGTACGTCCGGTCGGCGAACTCGGGGTCGGTCATGATCGTGGCGGGGTTGGAGTTCACGAGCGCGACGCGATACCCCTCCTGGCGAAGGACGCGACATGCCTGCGTGCCGGAGTAATCGAACTCGCACGCCTGCCCGATGACGATCGGACCCGATCCGATCACCAGGATCGACGACAGGTCCGTCCGCTTGGTCATGCGGAAGGGGTCGCCTCCATCAGACTCCGGAACTCCTGGAATAGGCCTCGGGCGTCGCGTGGCCCCGGCGCCGCTTCCGGGTGGTACTGGACGGAGAAGGCGGGGACGTCGAGGCAGCGGAGTCCCTCCAACGTGTCGTCGTTGAGGTTGTGGTGGCTCATCTCCACCCGGCCGAACGCGGTGCGGACGACTGCGTCCGGACCGCGTTCCCACCCGGCGGGATCGACCGCGAACCCGTGATTGTGGCTGGTGATGTGCACCTCGCCCGTTCGCGTGTCCCGCACCGGCTGGTTCGCGCCCCGGTGACCGAAGGGCATCTTGTAGGTTCGGCCGCCGAGCGCTAGGCCCAGGAGTTGGTGTCCGAGGCAGATCCCGAAAAGGGGGAGCCGGCCGAGCAGCCCCGTGGCGGCGGCGACCCCGTACGGGGTCGCCGCCGGGTCGCCCGGTCCGTTCGACAGGAGCACCCCGTCGAAGCCGCCGGCCGCGACGTCGGCGGCCGGCGTCTCCGCCGGCACCACGGTGGCATCGAGCCCGGTCGCCGCCGCCATGCGAAGGATGTTCCGCTTGACCCCGAAGTCGTAGACCGCGATCCGCAACGCTCGCCCACGTGACGTGTCCGCGGGTCCCACCACCGCGCTCGCCTGATACGGCTCCCCCGTCGTCACCGTCCGCGCCAGGTCGGCACCGGCCATCCCCGGCGTCTCCCGGATCCGGTCGACCAGGGACGGCGGTTCGAGGTCCGTCGTGGAGATCGCCGCCCTCATCGCCCCCGCCTCGCGGATCCGCAGGGTGAGCTTCCGCGTGTCGATCCCCTCGATCCCGATCACCCCAGCCGACTCGAGCGCTTCGCCGAGGGTCTTCTCCGCCCTCGGACCCGACGCACGCCGGGATGCCTCGCGGGCCGCGAAACCGGCAACGTGGACGCGGCCGCTCTCGGCGTCACCGGCGTGCATGCCGTAGTTGCCCTGCTGAGGAGCGGTCATGGTCACGATCTGACCGGCGTACGACGGGTCGGTGAGGACCTCCTGATAGCCGCCCATGCCGGTGTTGAAGACGGCTTCCCCGAATGCCTCTCCCACTGCCCCGAAGCCCGAACCTCGGAAGACCGTCCCATCCTCCAGGGCGAGCAGTGTGGGAGGCGCCCTCACCGCGTTGCCTTCCCCTCCGAGACCATGAGCATCCCGTGCCGGACCGTGTGCCGGACCCGCCCGACCATCGCTCTCCCCATGAAGGCGCTGTTCCTCGATCTGGAGACGAACGGCGGCTCGACGACCCAGCGCTCCTCGGGGTCGAAGAGGACGAGGTTGGCCGGCCGTCCCGCCGCGATCGGACCGCCGTGGTCCCTCGCGCCGAGGAGGCGCGCCGGAGAGCAAGACAACGCCTCCAGCGCCCGTGAGAGGTCGAGCAGACCGGGCGCGACGAGCTCCGTCAACGCGACCGCCAGCGCGGTCTCGAGCCCGATCGTGCCGTGGGGAGCACGGTCGAACTCCGCCTCCTTCTCCTCCACCGCGTGCGGCGCGTGGTCGGTGGCGATCGCATCGATCGTGCCGTCGGCGAGACCCTCCCGGAGGGCCTCCCGATCCTCGGCCGATCGGAGTGGGGGATTCACCTTGAGGTTCGTGTCGTACGTGCGGAGGTCCTCGTCGGTGAATACGAGGTGATGCGGCGTCACCTCCGCCGACACCCGGACGCCGTCGGCTTTGGCACGGCGCACCAGCTCCACCGATCGAGCGGAAGAGAGGTGGCAGATGTGAAGACGTCCGCCGGTGAGGCGGGCCATCTCGATGTCGCGGAAGACGATCGAAACCTCGGCGGCGGCCGGCTGCCCGGCCAGACCCAGGGAGTAGGAGCTGATGCCCTCGTGCATCTGCTGGCCCGTCGAGAGCGAGGCATCCTCGCAATGATCCGCGAGGACCACGTCGTCGAACGCCCGAGCGTAGGTGAGCGCGTTCCGGAGCGTCCGCGCCGTGGGAACGCAGCGACCGTCGTCGCTGAACACCCGGACCCCGGCCTCGACCATCTCGCCGATCTCCGCGAGGACCTCACCTTCGAGGCCCTTGGTGATCGCCCCGACCGGGAAGACGTCGGCGAGGTCGGCCCGGGCGGCCGCGGCTCGGACCTCGGCGATCACGGAGGCGTCGTCGGCGACGGGGTCGGTATTGGCCATCGGTGCGACCGCCGTGTAGCCGCCGACCGCGGCCGCCCGCGTCCCGGTCTCGACCGTCTCCTTCTGCTCGAAGCCGGGCTCCCGGAGATGCGTGTGCATGTCCACCAGTCCCGGAGCGAGCACGAGCCCGTCACACTCGACGATCTCCGCCGACGCCGCGTCGAGACCTCCGCCGACGTCGGCGACCGCCCCGTCTCGCACGAGCACGTCCGCCACCTCGTCGCGACCCCCCGCCGGGTCAACCACACGAGCCCCCCGGAAGAGCAGCTTCGGGCTACCCACCGGACACCTCCTCGCCCGACTCTCCTCGACCCCCCAGGAGCAGGTACAGGAGCGCCATCCGGACCGCGATGCCGTTCGTGACCTGGTCCTCGATCACGCTCTGGGGAAGGTCGGCCACGTCGGAGTCGATCTCCACACCGCGATTCATGGGACCGGGGTGCATGATCAGAGAGCCCTCGGGCAGGGATCCGACCCTCGAGCGGTTCAGGCCGAACAGTCGTGCGTACTCTCGCACGGACGGGAAGTACTCGAGGCGTTGTCGCTCCGTCTGCACCCGCAGCAGGTAGCACACGTCGAGCTTCGGCAGGACCTCGTCGACGTCGTGGCTGACCTGGACCCCCCATACGGGGGCGTCCGGCGGGATCAGGGTGGCCGGACCCACCAGCGTCACGTCGGCGCCCATCTTCACCAGACCGAAGGACAGCGACCGCGCGACCCGCGAGTGCAGGACGTCCCCGACGATCGCCACGCGCAACCCTTCCAGGCGGCCGAGTCGCTCACGCATGGTGTAGAGGTCGAGGAGCGCCTGCGTCGGATGCTCGTGCGTGCCGTCCCCCGCGTTCAACACGTGCCCGCGAACCCACTTCGTGAGCTGGTAGGGCGAACCGGAGGACGAGTGGCGGATCACGATCGCGTCGGCGCCCATCGCCTGCAGGGTGAGCGCCGTGTCCTTGAGGGATTCCCCCTTCGAGACGCTCGAGCCGCCGGAGGCGAAGTTGATCACGTCGGCCGATAGGCGCTTGGCCGCCAGCTCGAAGGAGATCCGCGTCCGGGTGGAGTTCTCGTAGAAGAGGTTGACGACCGTTCGTCCGCGCAGGGCGGGAACCTTCTTGATCACCCGTGTGCCCACCTCCCGGAAGGACTCGGCCGTATCGAGGATGCGAACGACGTCCTCCGCGGTCACGTCGTGCATCGACAGCAGATGCTCGTTCACGCGCTCTCCTCTCGACCGGCGACGGCCGGGGCTCCCCTGAAAGCCGGTCCGGGCGACCCCTCCTGGACGAGGGCACCGTCCTCGCCGTCGACCTCGGTGACCATCACGCGGACGTCGTCGCCGTGCTGCGTGGGCACGTTCTTCCCGACGAAGTCCGCTCGGATCGGCAGCTCACGGTGCCCGCGGTCGACCAGAACGGCGAGGCGGATCCGGCGGGGCCTCCCGAGATCCATCAGCGCGTCCATCGCCGCACGGATCGTGCGACCCGTATAGAGGACGTCGTCGACCAGCACGACCGTGCGGCCGGTGACGTCGAACGGGATCCTCGTCTCGTGGACCTCCGGCGCCTCCGCGGTGAGACCGATGTCGTCGCGATAGAAGCTGATGTCCAAGACGCCGACCGGGACCTCGGCGTCCTCGATCTTGGCGATCTCAAGGGACAGGCGGAAGGCGAGGTGGTCCCCGCGATCGGCGATCCCCACGAGCACCAAGCCGTCGGTCCGTTCCCGCTCGACGATCTCGTGGGCGATCCGGGCGAGCGCCCGTCGCACGTCGTCGGGGCCCAGGATCCTGCTCACACGGGAACGCCTCCTCGAGCAGGCGAGGAGGCGTACAGGTTGTGCTGCATCCGGTTGGCTCCCTTCCCGGCCTCGCGGGACCGGACTTAAAGCGGAAGTCCCGTCTGAGGATACCCCGGCGGCGGCGGCCGAGCCACGGCGGCGCGGCGGTCGGTCACGGAGCCCGGCGTAGACTATGGACATCGAACGAACGAAGGAGCGGTGGAGATGCCTGACTGGGGATGGATCGTGCTCGCGGTGGCCGTCGTCTTCGGCGCCAGCAAGCTGCCCGACATCGCGCGGAACCTCGGCCGTTCCTCGGGCGAGTTCAAGAAGGGTCTCAAGGAGGGCAACGAGCTCCCGGACGAGATGGAGAGTACACCGCCCTCCTCCACCGTGAGGCCGGGCTCCGCGACGACCCCGCCGGGACTGACTCCGGACGGGGACGAGCGCCGACCCGAGACGACCCTCTAGCCCGCGCCCGGATCTTCGGCCGCTGCGGGCCGTGGCTCGCTCGCGATCTTCCCGAGGATCCCGTTCACGAACCTCGGCGCTCCCTCGGCGGACAGGGCCGTCGCCGCTTCCACCGCCTCGCTGATCGCCACGGACGGAGGGATGTCGGGGCGGTGACAGAGCTCGTGTACGCCGACGCGGAGGATCGTGCGGTCGAGCGCCGCCATGCGCGACACGGTCCAACCCTCCGTGTGCTCCTCGAGGAGCATGTCGATCTCCGGGAGATGCTCCTCCACCCCCTCGACGAGCTCGGCGGTGAACGGCGAGAGGAGACGGCCGACGTCGATCCACTCCGCCAGCACCACGGTGGGATCCGCCTCCGTGATGTCCGCTTGGTAGAGGATCTGGATCGCGTGTCGGCGAGCGTCGCGACGCGACGTCACGCCTTCACGCGCTCGATGTACTCGCCCGAGCGTGTGTCCACCTTCACCCGATCGCCTTCCTCGACGAACAGGGGGACCTGCACCACCACACCGGTCTCGAGCGTCGCCGGTTTGAGCGCGTTCGTGCGTGTGTCGCCTTTGGCGGCCGGATCCGTGTTGGTCACGGCGAGCACCATCGAGGCGGGGAGGTCGACCGAGATCGCGACGCCCTGATGGGTGGCGATGGTCGCCTGACCACCTTCGGTCACGTACCTGCCCGCCCCCCCCACCACGGTGCCGGGGACGTGGACCTGCTCGTAGGTCTGGAGATCCATGAACACCAGGTCGGGGCCGTCGGGATACAGGTACTGCATCTCCCTGCGCTCGACGATCGCGAGGCCCACCTTGACGCCGGCGTTGAACGTCTTATCCGCCACGGCTCCTGTCCTCACGTTGCGGAGCTTGGTGCGGACGAACGCGCCGCCCTTCCCCGGCTTCACGTGCTGGAACTCGACGACCTGGTAGAGGGTGCCGTCGAGCTCCAATGTCATGCCGTTCTTCAGGTCGTTGGTGGAAACGCTCATCCCGGCGTTAGAGCTCGATCAGCTCTCGCGTGGAGACGCCGAGCACGCTCGGCCCCTCCTCCGTGAGCGCGACGGCATCCTCGATCCGCACGCCACCCATGCCGGGGAGATAGATCCCCGGTTCGACGGTGACCACCGCGCCCACCGGCAGGACGTCCTCACCGTCTCGGCGGAGCGATGGCCCTTCATGGATCTCGAGACCGACACCGTGACCAAGGCCGTGCGTGAATCGATCCCCGAAGCCGGCGTCGTCGATCACGCGGCGAGCCGCACGGTCCACATCGCCACCGGAGACGCCCGGTCGGAGCGCGTCGATCCCCGCCTGCTGGGCAGCGGCCACGAGATCGTGCACCTTGCGCAGCTCCGACGCCGGCTCACCGAAGGCGACCGTCCGCGTCATGTCGGTGTGATATCCGCCGACGAGCGCACCGAAGTCCATCTTGATCACGTCGCCTTCGG
>Ga0136614_10000297_pt1 | contig 23080 bp, 16 predicted proteins | sample AntDrymUQ2792106_2_FD_106643 | JGI IMG/M metagenome (GOLD analysis project Ga0136614, IMG submission 106643) | Polar desert sand microbial communities from Dry Valleys, Antarctica - metaG UQ279 (21.06) | ecosystem: Environmental > Terrestrial > Soil > Desert | place: Antarctica: Dry Valley... | reverse complement strand
GTCGGGTCGCCTTCGCGCAGCACCAGTCGACCGTCGCGGCCGCGCAACGACTGGTCGAGATCGGCCAGCGCGTCACACAAGTACGACAGCCTCGCCGGGCTCATGCGCCTGCTGCGCAGCAGGGCGGGGTCGAGCACGAACAGCGGCACGATCCGTCGATCTGGTCCGCCACCGTTGAGGGCTGCGGCCAGCGCGGGATGGTCGGTCAGACGCAGGTCGCGCCGCAGCCACACGATTCGGGTGTCCAAGGGTGCCGCCTTCGGCTGGTTCGCGGACCCCTCCGCGGCACCGACGCTACCCTGCGAAGCACACCCACAGACCCGTTGGAGGACGACCGTCATGGAAACGCCGCCTGGGCTGGATCCCGGCCGTCGCTGGCGTTGCGGTGCCTGCGGGAACCTGACCCGTTTCGACGTGGAGTCGACCGAGCGCGTCCGGCGCTTCTGGCACCTGGATCTGTCGGGCGGGGCCACGGTGGACGCCGAGGAACGCCTGGAGGTGACCGTCGGCTCGGTGACGTGTCGCTGGTGCGGTGGGGCCGACGCCATCGAGGTAGTTCCCGCTCCCGGCGGCGGGACCTCCGCGCGACACTGGCCGAAGCCGTGACACCCGGCGACGGGGCCGCGACGGCGCGGTGATCGGGGCGGTGGACACTGGCTGCGGTGGCGCGGTGTTCGGCGCGGCAGTGGACGCTGGCTGGGGCGCCGCGGAGACTGCGTCATGACCTCCGGCTCGGGCGGTGCGGGGCCGGCTGGCTCAGCCGGCGCCGGCGCGGCCTCAGGTGGTGCGGGGGCGGCTGGCTTGGGCGGCGCGGAGATCCTCGCGGATCTTCCCGTGCCGCTGTGGGGGCCGCTGCTGCGCGCCGTGCGCCGGGCCGCCGAGGGGCTCGGCCGTGAGGCGCTGCCGGCGGGGTTGCGGCCCTACGCTGCCTTCAATCCGAAGCGACTGGCGGGTGAGCGCCCACGCCGGGCCGTCGCCGCTGCGCTGGAAGCCGACCAGCGGCTGTGCGAGGAGGTCGGCGAGCATCTTGACGCCGAGTTGTGGGCAGCGGCAGCGGACACCGACCCGCTCCGCCTGTCGTCGCTGTACACCGGGGCCGACGCTGTTGCGGGGCTCGCTGCCCGGCGACGCTTCTCCGACGTCGCGACGCTCGCGGCCGCCGCAGCCCAGCGACCGACGCGAGGTGTCGCCGCCGGCGAGCAGCCGCCTCCGGCTCCTTCCTTCGCACCCGACCGCGCCGGCCGTGCCGCTGTGTCGGTGGCACGCCAGGATCGTGATGCCGCCCGACGGCGCGCCGACGCCGCCGAGCAGCACCTGCGCAGCGCCAGCGCTGATCTGCAGCGGTTGCGCGATGAGGTGGCGGCCCTGCGCGACGACCGCGACCGCCTCGACAGCGAGTTAGAGCAGCAGCGCCGCCAGTTCCGTGACCGCACCGCGCGGTTGCGACGCCGTGCCGAAGCCGCCGAACGCCAAGCGGCGGCCAGCGCGCAGCGGTTGCAGGAGGTGAACGCTGCATCACTTGGCGGTCCCATGCAGGTCCCGACGAGAGGGTCGGGTGTCGGCGGCCACGCAACTTCGCCGCAGCAGCCCGACGGCGACCCTGGCGAGCTAGCCGCCGGCGCTCGGCTGCGGCCGCCCGAGCCGGGTTCCGATGAACAGAGTCTCACGGATCAGGTCGGCGCGGTGCCGCGCACCGTCCGGGCGGCCTCGCCCGGGCGGCCCTGCGCCCTGCCCCTCGGCTTGCGGGGCGACGAACCCGACGCCGTTCACGCCCTGCTGAAGGTGCCGGGTGTGACCATCGTGCTCGACGGCTACAACGTGACGCTGAGCCCGCGGGGCATGGGCACGGCCGCGCTCGCGGACCAACGAGCCTGGCTGACGAAGTTGGCGGCCGCCGCGGTTGCCCGCTACAGCGTGCGCGTCGTCGTGGTGTTCGACGGCGCTCGCGAGCGCGTCATGGCCGCCTCCGCGACGCGCGGCGTGCGCGTGGTGTTCACCGCCTCCGACCAGACCGCCGACGAGCGGATCGTCGAAATCGTCTCGTCGCTGGAAGCAAATCAGCCCATGGTGGTGGTCAGCTCCGACCGCGAGGTCCGCGACGACTGCGAGGCGCTCGGCGCCAACGTCATCGCCTCCGGCGCATTCCTGCGCGCGGTCGCTTGACCATACGGTCGTCCGTCACTGAAGGGGGACGAGGACTAGGGCTTGGCGGCCGCTGGCGTGACATCGACAACATGAGTGAAGCCATACAGCCAAAACTCAGCGGTCGGCTCCTCGAATTCTGTCTGGTGTGGACTGAGCCCTACAGCGAACCTGTACGCCCGTCCCTCCGCCGGCAAGCCCTTCTTCACCCAGGCCACGGTGGTGGTCGTTTGAGCCTTGGAAGTCACACGCACGACCCCCGGCTTATGGAAGTTGAGCGACCGTCATCGCTGGTTAGTCGGAACCCCGGATCCAGTAGCGCGCGGTCACCGGCCGTGGTCCTGTAATGGATAGTCAGCGTCATCACGACATCGACGAAGTCATGAAACTCAGGCGCTCGTACCCGCACAAAGGTTGCGCCGCCATCGCACTGATCGCCACCGCAGCGCAGTAGCAACGGTTCAGGTAGGCGACGGACCCTCGACCTTCGCACCAACCCACTCTCTGCCGCGGCCGATCGCGCCTGCGCTGCGGATGCGCTCGGGGTGCTGTCTGGACCCGAGCCTTGAGCGTCGAATTGGCGGCCCGAAGAGTCAACGCACGCACTCAGCAACAGCATCGCGCACGACACTGCCAAGATGTTCTCCACCTTGCCCAAAGTCCATGCGCTGGTCCACGTCCTTCCTCACTCGTGCGGCCGCCTGGTCACCGACTGCAGTCGACCGGAGCCCGGACAGGTGGCACTGACCGTAGTCGATCCATGACCTGGGCGGGTGCCATCGCGGGCATTGGTGTCCGGTTCTGCACCCACTGCCTTCCGCCAGGCATCCGGCGGCCATCCATGAGCTGTGCGGGTGCGCTGGCGGACACCGCTGTCCGGTGCTGCACCCGCTCGCGTGGGGGAGGACCGCTCGGGGTCGGGCAGAGCAGGCTGGCTGTCGCACCCTCCGCGTAGCGTCGCAGGGATGGATCGACGGGCCAGGAGGCCGGACACCGGACGAAGGAGGCGCCGCATGCTGATCGACTGCGACGAGTGCGAGATGCGTGACACCCACGCCTGTGAGGACTGCATCGTGACCGCGCTGCTGGACCGGCCGGCGGGGGCAGTGATCTTCGACGTCGAGGAGGAGCGGGCCATCCGGGTGCTGCAGGACGGCGGTCTCGCGCCACGCACCCGCTTCCTGCCCCGCGCGGCCGGTGACTGAACAGCCCACCGCCAATGGATAGAAGGGTTGGTCCTGATAGCGTGACCGAGCCTTCTATCCGCGCCCCGGCGGGTGCATCCTCGCCAGTCCGCAACCTGGGCGGATACGGCGCCGCCGGCGAGCCTCCGGGGGGCTGCCGGTCGCCGCCCGGCCGCTGGGGCGGCGGACGCCGCGGCTAGCATCGCCGCATGCCCTTGACGCCGCGCCGTGCTGCGCTGGCCGCGCTGCACGGGCTCGCCGCCACCGTTGTCGTGATCGGGGTGGCGGCCGAGGTCGCTCGACCGCTGGCGCCGGCGCTGGGCACGTTGCCGCCGGCCGAGGCGTTCTTCGATGACGCCTATCTCGCCCGCGCCGCCGCCTACCGGGGTCCGGTGTACGCGGCCGCGGTGGCGGCGTTGCTGGTGCGGGTGGCGGTGGTCGTGGCGGCGGCCGCCACACCGGCCGGCAAGCGCGTCACCGACCGCATCATCGCCAGGGTCGGCCGCAACCGGCCCGTGCGAGCTGCCACGGCGGTGGTGACGGCCATCGTCGTCGCCACCGATCTATTGCTGCTGCCGCTGGTGTTCTGGGTCGGCTACCTCCACGACGGCGCGTACGGGCTGCGCGCCGGGGGGCTCGGGCGCTGGGCGACGGACTGGTTAGCGACGACCGGGCCGGTGTGGCTGGGCGTGGCCGCGCTCACCGCTGGCGCGTACGCCTTGGCGCGACGGCTGCCACGGGCGTGGCCGGGGATCGCCGGAATCTGCGCCGCCGCGTTGACCGTCGGGCTGACCTTCGCCGCGCCCCTGGTGCTCGAGCCGCTGCAGTTCGTCACCACGCCGCTACCCCCGGGACCCGTGCGGGACGAGGTCGAGGTGGCCCTCGAACGCGCTGGACGCGCCGACGCGACCGTGGTGGTCGCTGACGCCGGCCGGCGCACGACTCGCCAGAACGCCTACGTGTCCGGGCTGGGCACCACTCGCCGCATTGTGCTGTACGACACGCTGGTCGACCAGCGCCCGCCCCCCGAGGTGGGCCAGGTCCTTGCCCACGAGCTGGGTCACGCGGTTAACGCCGACCTGCTACGAGGCGGGCTGTTCGCGGCGGCCGGCGCCGTGACGCTGGCCTACCTGCTGGCCGCCGTCGCCACGGTGCGCATCCGCCGCGGCCGCCAGCACGCGCTGGCCGACCCGCGCGCCGCCGCGGTGCTGCTCGCCGTGGTGGTCGTCGCGAACGTGGCCACCGCGCCGTTGCAGTCGGCGGTCAGCCGCCGGGCCGAAGCGGCCGCCGACCTGACCGCCCTCGACCTGACCCGTGATCCGGCCGCGTTCCAGCGGCTGCAAGTCGGCCTCACCCGCTCCAACCTGTCCTCGCCACAACCACCCGTGTGGGTGACAACCCTGTGGGCCACGCACCCGTCGGCGTTGGCGCGACTGGCCATGGGGGAACGATGGCCTGAATGAATCCGGGAGATGACACCGGCTCGGCCGGCCAGGCGTGAGCATTCGCGGGCTGTCATGACCAGAGCCTTGTGGGTCACCAACGACCTGCCACCACGCAGCGGGGGCATCGAACAGTTCCTCGGCAACCTGCTGGCGAGCTCGAACCCGACCACCACCTGGGTGCTGGCCTCCGATCAACCTGGCGCCGCGGCCCACGACGCGACGCTGCCCTACGCGGTCCGCCGGATCGGCCGCCGCCCGTTGCTGCCGGGCCCGACGCTCCTGCGCCAGGTCCGCAACGCGGCCCGTGCCCATGGGGCCGAGGTCGTGGTGTTCGGCGCCACTTGGCCGCTCGGGGAGCTCGCCGCCCACCTCAACTTGCCCTGCGTGGCGTTGAGTCACGGGCTCGAAGCCGGGATGGCCCGGGCAGGGCTGGGTCCGCTGATCCGCCGGGCCACCCGTGGCCTGGACGGGTTGGGCATCCTCAGCGCCTATACCCGCACGGCGATCGCGCCGTGTGTTGGCGACCCGACGGTGCTGCATCAGTTGCCACCCGGCGTGGACCTGGAAGCCTTCCACCCCGGCGCGGATGGTGCGGGCATCCGTAGTCGGCACGGACTCGGCGGCAGGCAACCGCTGGCGGTCTGCGTCTCGCGTCTGGTGAGCCGCAAGGGCCAAGACGTGCTGATCGAGGGTTGGCGACGAGTGCAGCGGCGCGTGCCCGACGCCCACCTGCTCATCGTCGGCACCGGCCCACGCCGAGTGGCGCTGCAGCGCCGCGGCGCGGAGCTGGGCCTTGGCGCGTCCGTCACCTTCGCGGGCGAGGTGGCCTGGGCTGACCTGCCCGCCTATCACGCCGCCGCGGACGTGTTCGCCATGCCCTGCCGGACGCGGCTGGGTGGGCTGGACGTCGAGGGCCTTGGCATCGTGTATCTGGAGGCCCAGGCCTGCGGCACGCCCGTGGTCGCCGGGCGCTCCGGGGGCGCGCCCGAGGCGGTCGTCGATGGCCAGACGGGTCACGTGGTGGACGGCACCGACGTCGAGGCGGTCGCCGACGCTGTGGCCGATCTCCTGTCCGACCCGTTCGAGGCAGCGCTGATGGGCGAGCGCGGCCGGGCGTTCGTGGCCCGCTACTACAGCTGGCCCATGGTGATGGGGCGCCTGGAGGCGATGCTGCGCCAGGCGGCGCACTAACCTGCAGTCAACATAGCCTCCTACCGCTTCGCTACATGAGGACACATTTCTCCTCGAGGAAGCAGCCACATGACCGTCCTGCCTGACCGCTTCCGAGCCCTGGTCGCCGCGAAGCGCGACGACACCGTCGATGTCGGTGTCCGCGACCTGGACGAGTCCGACCTGCCCGACGGCGACGTCACCATCCGGGTCAGCTGGACCTCGGTCAATTATAAGGACGCCCTTGCGGTGCAACCCAAGGGCAGGGTCGCCGCGATCGACCCGCTGGTGCCGGGCATCGACCTTGCGGGTGAGGTCGTCGCCGGCGAGGCGGGCGGTGTCGCCCCCGGCGACCAGGTCCTGGTCCACGGTTACGACCTTGGCGTCGCCCACCACGGCGGCTTTGCCGAGTACGCCCGCGTGCCGGCCGAGTGGGTGGTGCCGCTGCCCGAGGGGCTCAGCGCTCGCCAGGCCATGGCCCTTGGCACGGCTGGGTTCACCGCCGGCTTGTCCGTGCAGCGCCTGCAACACCACGGGCTGCGGCCGGGTACCGGCCCGGTGCTGGTCACCGGCGCCACCGGCGGGGTCGGCAGCACCGCCGTTGGCATCCTCGCCGAGCTCGGCTACGAGGTTGTGGCCAGCAGTGGCAAGCCCGAGTCAGCCGATTGGCTGCGCAGCCTCGGCGCAAGCGAGGTCATCGACCGTGCGGCGGTCATCGGCGACGACAGCAAGCCGCTAGCTCGGCGGCGGTGGGCCGGCGCCGTTGACTGCGTCGGTGGGCAGACCCTGGCCGGGGTCGTGCGGTCACTGGACTACGCCGCGGGGGTCGCCGTCAGCGGCAACACCGGTGGTGCCGCCCTCCAGACGACGGTGCTCCCGCTGATCCTTCGCGGCGTCTCGCTGCTGGGCATCGACTCCGTGCACTGTCCTCACGGGTTGCGGATGGCGGTCTGGCACCGCCTCGCCGGCGACCTGCGCCCCCGCGGCCTGGACGAATCGATCGCGGTCGAGGTCAACGGCCTCGGCGATGAGCTGGTCGCAACCCTGGACCGGATCGGCAAGGGCGCGATGCAAGGCCGCGCCGTCGTGCGGGTCGGCGGCTGAGCCCTGTGCGTCAACCCCGCCGCAGCCGGCGCGACAGCAGCACCCACGCCACGCCGAGCAACAGGACCGTCATCCCCGCCAGGATCCCCAGCAGGTACACGGGCGCCGCGCTGCCCCGCAGCATTTCGCCGCGCAGCATCGCGATTCCGTAGGTGGCCGGCAACAGGTGCGCCAGGGCGTCCAGGGCCGGGACGAACCGCTGCGAGCTGAGGATGAACCCGCTGAAGAAGATGCTGCTCAGCAACGCCAGCATCGCGTACTGGACGGCCTGGCTGTCGCTGCCCGACAGCAGCGCGATCACGAATCCCATGGCGATCGACGCCGACAGCACCGCCACGACGCTGCAGGCCAGCAGCCACCACGAGCCGAGCATCGGCACGCCCAGCCCGGTGACCAGCAACAGGACAAGCACCGCCGAAACGCCGCCGCCGAGCAGCAGGTAGGCCAGGAACTTGCCCGCCAGCAGCTCCGCGGTCGACAGCGGCGCGACCCGGAACAGCTCGGTGGTCCCAAGCTGCTCCTCGCGCACGGTGGACAGGCCGATGAAGGTGACGACGAGGTGCTGCAGCAGGAGCACCACGACCGCCGGTGCGTAGAAGCCGGTCAACCCGATGTCGATGCCGGCCGCTCGCCGAGCAATGCCCGCGAAGGGGCTCACGATCACGTCAGCGGGCAAGGCGCGGAGCGCCGCCACCGCCACGCCCAGCCGGTCCAGGTCGGCGGTCAGCTCGTCGAGCGCGGCGGGAGCCACGGCAGCGGCGGGAGCGTTGGCCAGGCCCTCGGCCCCCCGCGTCGCCTCGGCGAACAGCCGCAACGCCGCCGGGCGGGAGTCACTGCCGGTCCCCACCTGACGGTCGAGGCGCTGGAGCGCGCCCGCGGTGATCCCCAGGCCCGAGCGCACGGCCGACAGGTCGGCATCCAGCAGCTCCAGCTGGGCACTGGCCTCGGCCGGGTCGCCGGCGGCGGCCGCCTTGCGGAAGGCGACGACACGGTCTTGGGCGGATCCCACCCGCTCCTGCACGTCGGTGGCCAGCTGCTGTGCCTCGACGACGAGCGCTCGCGAGACCTGCTCGTTGATCGCCTCGGCGGCCTGCTCGGTGGAGATCTCGACCGCTCGGGTCTCGATCGGGTCGATGTAGTTGTGGTACAGGGTGATGACGGCCTGCTCACCCTGGCGGACGCTTCCGGTGGGGTCGTCGGGGAAGACCACGACGATGTCGAGTTGCCCCCGGCGCAACCGCTCCAGTGCGGCCTGCTCGTCGTCGCTGATGTCGGTGATGTTCAGCCTCCGGCTGCTGGTGTCGGCGAAGCGCTGAGCAAGGGCGGCCAGCCGACCGCCCTCCGGGGCGACGATCGCGGCCTGAACGGGCGGGTCCTCGTCGCGAAGGCCAGCCCCGAACAGCAGCAAGATCAGGAAGGGTCCCAGCACCAGCGTGACGACCAGGCGAGGCTGGCGGACGATTTCGACGAGTTCCTTGCGCACGAACGCTTGCATCCGAATCGTCGACCGTGCGACGTCAGCCATCATCGTGCCGTCTTCTGGATGAGCTGCACGAACACGTCGTCGAAGGTCGGCACGTGGTGGCGCAGCGACACCAGCGGCACGTCGTGCTCATCGAACCAGTCCTGCAGCCATGCGGTGGCGTCGTCGGCGTCGGCAACGACCAGCCGCAACCCGCGCCCGTCGGTGCGGGTGCGCTGTGCCGACAGCATCCCGCGCAGCGCGCGGATGCGGCCCACCAGCGGGTCACCCAGCGCTTCGGCCGCCACGACGTCCACCAGGTCGCCGCCGAAGGCGGTTCGCCGCAAGGCGTCGGGGGTGTCCCGGGCGATCAGACGACCCTCGACCAGCACGCCGACCTCGTCACAGTCGGCCGACTCGCCGACGTACTGGGTGGTCATGAATACCGTTTTGCCCTGGGCCTTGAGGTCGGTGAAGCGTTCCCAGAACTTGCGTCGCAGCATCGGGTCGATGCCGGCGGTCGGCTCGTCGAGGAAGATCAGGTCGGGCTCGTGCAGCAAGGTGGTGGCCAGCGCCAGGCGGCGCTGCATGCCTCCTGACACGTCGCGCAGCAGCTTGCCCCGGTGCGGGGTCAGCTCCACGAAGTCCAACACCTTGGTCAGGCGCCGCGCCCGGCGCAACGGCACCCCGTACAGCGAGGCGACGAAGGTCAGGTTCTCGTGCAGTGACAGGTGCGGGTACAGCCCGGACAGCTGCGGCATGTAGCCGATCCGGGCGCGGTCACGGGCGGTGAACGACGTCGGCGGCATACCGAAGACGCTGACCTCGCCGCTGGTCGGGCCCTCGATGCCGGTGAGCAGGCGGACCGTGGTGGTCTTTCCCGATCCGCTGGGGCCGATGAACCCGAAGATCGTCCCGGCGGCGACCTCCAGGTAGACGTCGCTGACGGCGGCCTGGTCGCCGTAACAGCGGGTGAGAGCGCGCGCGGTCACGACGGGCCCGGCTGTGTCCGCCTCGTTCCTGCTCATGGGCTCCTGCTCATGGGCTGCTGGTCATGGGTCGGCGAGCCTAACCGGTCGCTGTGTCCGCCGTGGCCGTCTGCCGTCAGCAATGACGGAGCGCGGAGCTGGCGCGAAAGGCGTCGAACACGGCGTCGTAGACGTCGGCGGTCTGGGCGTCGGGCAGGCGGTGGGCGCGCACCGTCACCGTGGCCGCCGCCTCGTCGATGTCGGTGAAGGTGCCGAGCGCCACCATCCCCAGCAGGGCGGCTCCGAGTGCGGTGCCCTCGGCGCGGTCTGGGACGCCGATCTCGCGACGGAAGACATCGGCCATCATCTGCAGCCACAGCGGCGAGTCGGTGAAGCCACCGGTGGCGCGGAACGCCGAGGGACTGACCTGCAGAGCGCCCATCGCCTCCACCACGGCGCGCAGCTGCAGCAGCACGCCCTCCATCGCCGAACGGATCAGGTGCCCCCGGCCGTGGCGCAAGGTCAGCCCGAGCAGCGCCCCTCGGGCCGAGGCGTTCCAGTCCGGGGCTCGTTCGCCGGTCAGGTAGGGCAGGAACAGCAGCCCTTCGCTGCCTGCGGGGACGTCCGCTGCCATGGCGGTCATACGCTCGTATGGGTCCACGCCCGCACCGCGAGCGGCATCGGTCAGGTCGGTCAGCACCGCGTCACGCAGCCAGCGCAGCACCAGCCCGCCGTTGCTGATCGGCCCGCCCACGATCCAGCGGTCGTCGGTCAGCGCGTAGGTGAACAAGCGTCCGTGAGGATCGGTGTCTGGTGTGGTGGTCGCAACCCGCACCGCGCCGCTGGTGCCGATGGTGCAGGCAGCGATCCCCTCCGCAGTCGCCCCGACGCCGAGGTTGGCAAGGCAGCCGTCGGCGGCGCCGACCACGACGCGCAGGTCGGCGGGCAGGTCGCAGCGGCGCGCCTCGGCGGGGTCAAGGCCCGTCAGGACCGTGGTGGTGGGCACCGGCCGCGACAGCTGCCCGGCGTCGACCGAGGTCAGCCGCAGGGCATCGGCGTCCCAGTTCCGTTCACGAAGGTTGAACAGTCCGCTAGCCGACGCCAGCGAGTGGTCGACGACGGTCTCACCGCACAGCCGCCGCAGCAGCAGCTCCTTGAGCGACACCCAGGAGGTGGCACGATCGAAGGTAACGCGGTCGTGCTCGCGGAACCACAGCAGTTTGGCCAGCGGCGACATCGGATGCAACGGCGTGCCGGTGCGCTGACCCAGTCGGATCCCGGCCGGATCGTGGCGCAGGCGGCTCGCTTCAGCCGCCGCCCGCGAGTCGGCGTAGGTCAGCGCTGGCGTCAGCGGCGCACCGTTCTCATCGAGAGCCAAGAGGCTGTGCATCGCCGCCGACAATGCGACACCGCTGAGCGCGCCGCCGGCCGACCGGACCTGCGCGACCGCCTTGGTCACTACGTCCAGCGCCGCGTCGCAGACGGTTCCGGGATCCTGCTCGGCGTAGCCGGGCCGTGGCGTGTGCAGCGGATACTCGCGGGACACGTCGGCCCACACCCGCGAGTGCTCGTCGTAGGCGACCGCTTTGGCGGTGGTGGTCCCCAGGTCCAGGCCCACGATGACTGGCGTGCCCGATGGACCCGGCGGGTGGGGCATGGCCAAGGTCTACCACGCCTTCCACCGACGCTGGCGCTGGCGCTGGCGCTGCATATCGGGCGGGTGCCGCAGCGGACACTGGTGTCCGAACCCGCACCCGCGCTGGCGCTGCATATCGGGCGGGTGCCGCAGCGGACACTGGTGTCCGAACGCGCACCCGCGCTGGCGCTGCATATCGGGCGGGTGCCGCAGCGGACACTGGTGTCCGAACCCGCACCCGCGCCGGCGCTCAGCGTGCGTCGGGGGCGGACTCCTCCAACTCCAGCCCCCGCGTCTCGGGCAGCCACAGGTAGGCGGGGGCCGTGAGGGCCACGGGCAGGCTGACCAGCACGGCCGCCGGCGCGAAGCTGGCGAAGGCGTCGGCCGCGATCCCGAAGGCCGTCAGGCCCGCCACCGCCCCGAGCGCGCCCGCGGCGGTCAGCCACCCGGCGGCCGTAGCGCGTTCCTCGGTGGGAAAGATCTCGGCCGACAGGGCGCCGATCGCGGGAGCGTAGGCGGAGCCGGCGACCAGCCCGGCGAGGTACCCGCCGATGGCTAGCCCGAGGCTGCCGGTGTAGGCGGCGATGCCGGCCAGGCCAACCACGACATGCATCGCCACACAGGTGGTACGCCGGCCCCACACATCGGCCGTCCAGCGGCCCGCCAGCAGCCCCAGCAGGCCCAAGGGCGCCGCGGCGAGCACGATGAAGAAGGTAACCGTCGGCGAGACGCCGAGGACGTTCTCGGCATAGGCGAAGACATAGCCGTTGACCGGACCGGTAACAAAGGTGGCCGCGAAGGCCAGCAGGCACAACAGGCCAAGGCGGGCTCGCAGCTGGCGGTGCACCACCCCCAGCCCCAGCCGGCTACCGCCCGCGACGGCACGCAGCCGCGTGAACCGATCGGGCTCCTCCAGGAAACGGGCCGCCAGCGGCAGGCACAGCAGCGGCACGATCGACAGCGCGAACAGCGTGCGGAAGCCCAGCGGCTGGCCGGTTAGCACGGGCACGGCCGCTCGCAACGCCGCGGGCAGCCCCGCGCCCAGCCCGTAGGCCGCGGTGAGCAACGCGATCGCCGCGGCGCGGTCGGCTGCCCGCGTCTCCTCGGCGGCGATGACGCCGGCCACCGCGTTGGTCGCCGACAGCAGCGGGCGTCCGAGGGCGAACAACGCGATAAAGACCCAGTATCCGGGCGACAGCGCCGCCAGGGCGGTCAAGCCCAGCCCGATTGCCGAGCAGCCGAGCAGCACCGACTTGCGGCCGCGGCGGTCGGCCAGCGCCGACAGCGGTAGGCCGCCCAACGCGGCCAGACGGATCAACCCGAGTCCCAGCCCCAGCGTGGTGGCCGACAATCCCAGCTCGGTGGCGACCCCTCCGCCAGTGCCCTCGCCGAATGCCGTGGCCACGTCGCCGAGCGCGGTGAACACCCCGAACTGGGCGAAGCCCGAGGCAACGGACAGCGCGGCGGCAGCCAGGATCGCCGGATGGCGCCAGCCGTGAAGTCGCGGTCGGGCGACGGTCGCCGCTACGGTGGCGCCCTTCTGAGGCAGAGCAGGCATCGAAGCGCCACCGTAGCCCAAGGTTGGCACGGCAAGCCGCGGACAAGGAGCGACGGTTGGTCAACGTATGGCCGGGCACCCCGTATCCCCTGGGCGCCCGGTGGGACGGGCGCGGCACCAACTTCGCGGTGTTCAGCGAGCATGCCGAGGCCGTCGAGCTGTGCCTGTTCGACCGCGAAGGCTATGAGCTGCGGATCGCCGTCGAGGAGCAGACGGCGTTTATCTGGCACTGCTACCTGCCGGGGGTTGGGCCGGGGCAACGCTACGGCTATCGCATGCACGGACCGCACGACCCGGCACGGGGACACCGCTTCAACCCCTCCAAGCTCCTGCTCGACCCGTATGCCAAGGCGATCGACGGCAACGTGGCCTGGGGTCGAGAGGTCTTCGGCTATCCCGCGGGCGGCGACGACCGGGAGCTGGACACATCAGACAGCGCGCCGCACATGCCCAAGGCCGTCGTCGTCAACTCGTTCTTCGACTGGCGCGAGGATCGTCCGCCACGCACGCCATGGCACGAAACCGTCATCTACGAGACACACGTCAAGGGCATCTCGATGCACCATCCGCAGGTCGATCCCGAGCTGCGCGGCACCTACGCCGGTCTCGCCTCGCCGCCGATCATCGACTACCTGCAGTCGCTGGGCGTCACGGCCGTCGAGCTGCAGCCCGTCCACCACTTCGTGCAGGACCACTTTCTGGTCGAACGCGGGCTGCGCAACTACTGGGGCTACAACACCATCGGCTTCCTGGCACCGCACGCCAGCTATGCCGCACGCGGGCGGGCCGGCGAGCAGCTCTACGAGTTCAAGTCGATGGTGGCCGACCTGCACGCGGCCGGGCTCGAGGTGATCCTCGACGTGGTCTACAACCACACCGCCGAGGGCAACCATCAGGGCGCGACGCTGTCGTTTCGCGGGATCGACAACGTCAACTACTACCGCACGGTCGACGGCAACGCCCGCTACTACACGGACTACACCGGGACGGGCAACTCGCTGAATGTGCGCCATCCCCACGTGCTGCAGCTGATCATGGACAGCCTGCGCTACTGGGTCACCGAGATGCATGTCGACGGGTTCCGCTTCGACCTGGCGTCGACGCTGGCCCGCGAGCTGCACGACGTCGATCGACTGTCGGCCTTTTTCGACCTGATCCAGCAGGACCCGGTCGTCAGCCAGGTGAAGCTGATCGCCGAGCCGTGGGACGTCGGCCAGGGCGGCTACCAGGTCGGCAACTTCCCGACGCTGTGGACGGAGTGGAACGGCAAGTATCGCGACACCGTCCGCGACTGGTGGCGCGGCGAGGTGCCAGACCTTGGTGAGGTGGCCTCGCGCCTGTCGGGCTCGTCGGACCTGTACGCCCACAACGGCCGGCGGCCCTACGCCTCGATCAACTTCGTCACCGCCCACGACGGGTTCACGCTGCGCGACCTGGTCAGCTACAACCACAAGCACAACGAGGCCAACCTCGACGACAACAGCTCTGGCGAGGACCACAATCGCTCGTGGAACTGCGGGGTCGAGGGCGAGACCGGCGACGAGGCCGTGCTGGCCCTGCGGACGCGCCAGCAGCGCAACTTCCTGGCGACCCTGTTCCTGTCGCAGGGCGTGCCGATGCTGCTCGGCGGCGACGAGTTCGGCCGCACCCAGCAGGGCAACAACAACACCTACTGCCAGGACAACGAGTTGGCCTGGTATGACTGGGACTGGTCTGACGAGCAACGCACGCTGCTGGCCTTCACCCGCTCGCTGATTCATCTGCGCCGGCGCCATCCCGTGCTGCGACGCCAGTCGTTCTTCCCCGGCGAGACGCGCGGCGGCATGCAGGACGTCGACTGGATGCGACCCGACGGCAGCACGATGGCAGGCGAGGACTGGCGCGCCGGGGTCCTGGCGTTGATGTTCTTCCTCAACGGTCAGGCGATGCCCACCCCGGACGAACGGGGCCGACCCGTGGTCGACGACTCCTTCCTGGTGCTGACCAACGCCAGCCAGGACACCGTCGCATTTCAGGTTCCTGGCGAGCGGTACGGCAAGTCGTGGGAGGTGACGGTCGACACCGCCAACCCTGCTTCTGACCGCCGGGACACAGGGCGGCAGCTGGTCACCGGGAACACGGTGGACCTCATCGACCACTCGTTGCTGGTGCTGCGTCGACTGGACGATGCCAGCGATGACTGAGCGCCCGATCGGCGCCACCTACCGGCTGCAGCTGACTCCCGACAGCGGCTTCGAGGCCGCCGCCGGCATCGTGGACTACCTGGCGTCGCTCGGCGCAACGCACCTGTACCTGTCGCCGATCCTCACCGCACGGCCTGGGTCCACGCACGGCTACGACGTGGTCGACCCGACGACGGTCTCTGAGGCGCTGGGCGGCGAGGACGGCTTGCGTCGCCTGGCCGAGACGGCCCATGAGGCGGGCCTGGGCCTGGTGGTGGACATCGTGCCGAACCATCTCGGCATCGGGCCGGACAACCGGCTGTGGGAGCTGTTGCTGGCCGAGGGCCAGGGCGGCGAGGGCGCGCGCTTCTTCGACGTGGACTGGTCGCCGGCGCTGCCCGGTGCCGAGGGCAAGGTGATCCTGCCGGTGCTCGGCGACCAGTACGGGGCGGTGCTGCTCGCCGGCGAACTGCGCCTGGTTATCGAGGACGGGCCGGTCCGGCTGCGCTATCACGACCACAGCTTTCCCCTGTCGCCGGAGACGCGCGAGGCGCTGGGGCGCAGCGGCGGCGTCGACGCGCTCAACGGCATCCCCGGGCGACTCGAGACCTGGACCCGGATGCATGCCCTGCTGGAGGACCAGCACTACCGGCTGGTGTGGTGGCGGATCGGTGACGCGGCGGTCAACTACCGGCGGTTCTTCGCCATTAACGAGCTGGCCGGCGTCCGGGTCGAGGACGAGGCCGTCTTCGACCACACCCACGGCACGATCCTGCGGCTGGTCGACGAGGGTGTCATCGACGGGTTGCGCGTCGACCACCCGGACGGCCTGCGCGACCCCGCCCGCTACTTCCAGCGCCTGGCCGAGCGTAGCGGTGGCGTGTGGACGGTGGCCGAGAAGATCCTGCACAGTCCGGACCCCGACCACCCCGAAGCACTGCCCGACTGGCCGGTGGCGGGGACCACCGGCTACGACTTCTGCAACGACGTCCTCGGCCTGTTCGTCGACCCTGCCGCCGAGGAGCGCTTCACCGAGTTGGACGCCCCGCCCGACGACGAGGACGACGACGACGACGGGCTGGAGTTGGACGAGCTCGTCGCACTGCACTACCGGTTACTCATCCGCGTCGCCAAGCTCGACGTCCTCGACGCGGATCTCGCCTCCGACTTTCGCCGGCTCACTCGGCTGCTGTGGGCACTGGCGCAGGAGCATCCGGAGGCCCGCGACGTGACCCAAGGGCACTGCGGGCTGGCCGTCGCGGGCGTCCTCACCTCCCTGTCGGTGTACCGGACGTACGTGGATCCGGTCAGCGGTGCCGCGCACGACGCCGACGAGCGGGTGCTCGATAAGGCCTTCGCCGGGGCCCGCGAACGTGACGATGGCGTCCCCCAGGCGCTGGAAAAGCTCCTGCGACGGCTGCTGGCGGGACGCGCCAGTTCGAGCCCCGCGCACCTGGACTTTTTGGCCCGCTTCCAGCAGCTGTCCAGCGCGGTGATGGCCAAGGGCGTGGAGGACACCGCCTTCTATCGCCACCGACGGCTGCTGGCGCTCAACGAGGTCGGGGGTGACCCGGGCCGCTTCGGCATTGACGTCGACACCTTCCACGCGGCGAATGCCGCCCGTGCGGGGCGCCATCCGGGTGGGATGCTGACGACTGCCACCCATGACACCAAGCGCGGCGAGGACGTCCGGCTGCGCATGGCGGCCCTGACCGAGCTGCCCGACCGCTGGGAGGCCGCGCTGCACCGTTGGCAGGACTGGTCGGAGCTGGATGCCGACGACAGCCAACTGGTGCTGCAGACGATGATCGGGATCTGGCCGCTGGCCGAGTCCGGCAATCAGAGCGGGCAACTGGCCGAGCGGCTGCAGGCCTACATCGTCAAGGCGCTGCGCGAGGCCGGTGAGGGCACGTCATGGGTCGACCCGAGCGACGAGTACGAATCCGAGGTCACCGGATTCATCGCGCGGGCGCTGGGAGACCCGGTGTTCGGTGCGGAGATGGGCGCGCTGGCGAGCGCGGCCAACGAGATCGCGATGGTGTCGGGACTTGCCCAGGTGCTGTTGCGGTGCACCGCGCCTGGTGTGCCCGACACCTATCAGGGCAACGAGCTATGGGACGACAGCCTGGTCGATCCCGACAACCGCCGGCCGATCGACTTCCAGGCCCGCCGGCGGCTCGTAGCCGAGCTGGACGCCGGCGGCGCCGATCCCGAAGGGCTGTGGGCGTCGCGCCGCGACGGCCGGATCAAGCTGTGGGTCCTGTCGCGGGCGCTGCGCACGCGCCGGCAGCACCCGGGGTTCTTCGGCGCGGACGCCGGCTACCGCCCGCTGGAGGCGTCCGGGCAGTGTGCCGACCATCTCGTGGCCTTCGCTCGGACCGACGCCGCCGGCAACCCCGGGATCGTGGCCGTCACACCGAGGCTGCCGGGAGCCGTCATGGCCCGGGATCTGCGCGCACCGCTCGGGAAGATCTATGGCGACACCACGCTGGAGCTGCCGCAGGGCATCTGGGACGACGTGCTGACCGGCCATCGCGGCCACGGAGGCGGCGAATTGGTGATGGCCGACGCCTTGGCCAGACTGCCGGTCGCCCTGCTCGTTCGGCGCGCGCCCGGCTGACACGGGCAGCGCGGGCTGGACCAGAATGACTAGTCCTGCTACGGTCCTGCGCGCCCTCCGTCCCCGGACATCGAGCAACCATGTCTGCCCTGTGCCGTCTCGCCGTGCTGCCGGTCACCATCGCTGTGGTGCTGGGCGGCGCCTCGGCCGCGACGGCCGTCCCAGTCAAGGCGACGGTCGACACCGCCGGCCACAAGGTGAGCATGCGTGACCGGCAGGCGACGAGGGCAACACGGGTGGGCCGGCGCGCGGACGGGCGGAGGGCAACGCTGCGCTGTGTGCGTCGAGGGTCGATGGTCGACGGCAACGTGCGTCGTACCGATCGCTGGTACAAGCTGCGCAACGGCGCCTGGGTGCCCGGGGCGCAGCTGCGCCTGCCCAAGGCCGCCGCCAAGCTGCCCATCTGCCGGAAGGTGCCTTTCGGCGACGACTACTTCTACCGCAGCCGTCCGGTTGGCAGGATCGACGCCTGGCGGTTCTACAGCCGCTACTGCACGTCATTCGCGGCCTGGCGCGCCAACCAGATTGGGCCGAAGTTCTCCAACTTCTCCCACGGCCAGCATTACAGCAACGCCGAGAACTGGGACAACGCCGCTCGGGCGGCAGGCATCCCGGTCAACCGCAGGCCCCGCCGAGGCGCCATCGCCCAGTGGGACCCGGGCGTCAACGGGGCCAGCTACGCCGGGCACGTCGGCTTCGTGCGCCGGGTGTTTCGGAACGGCGACGTGCTGATCGAGGAGTACAACTGGACCACCGCGCGCGGTTACGGCAGGCGACGCGTATCCGCGCGCCAGATCAGCCACTTCATCCACTTCGGGCGTTGACCCGGCGCGTCCGTCGCCGTCGCAACCACCACACCGCGACGGCGACGAGCGCGACGCCCAGCACGATCACGACCACGTCGGAGACTCGAGTGACCGTGTCACCGACGCGGTCGTAGTTCTCACCGAACGCGGCGCCGAGGCCGATCAGCAGGGCGTTCCACAGCGCAGATCCGGCGGCGGTCAGCAGCAGGAAGCGCAGGATCGGCATCTCGCTGGTGCCGGCCGGCACCGAAACGATGCTGCGGGCGAGCGGGACCATCCGCGCGAAGAAGACGATCTTGGGACCGTGGCGGTCGAACCAGTCGTCGGCGCGATCCAGGTCCTGCTCGGACATCCGGAACAGGTGACCGTGGCGCAGCAGCACGGCCCTTCCACCCCAGCGCCCGATCGCGTACAGCAGGATCGCCCCGACGGTCGACCCGGCGGTCGAGGCCGCGAGTGCCGTAACGGGGTTGAGCTGCCCGCGCGCGACCAGGAATCCGGCCAGCGGCAGCACGGCCTCGGAGGGGATCGGCGGGAACAGGTTCTCCACCAGCATCACCAGCGCGAGGCCCCATGCGCCGCCGGTCCGCACCAGATCCGTCACCCATTCCATGCGCAGGATGGTAGACGGCACCCGCGACCCCCCACCCGGCCGACCGGCCTTACCGTTGGGCCAGGCCTGCCACAACCCGACCGCCGTCAAGCAAGTGTCCTCGCCTGCGTCAACCTCGGCAGGCAGTCAGCACCCCGCGGCGAACCGGTACGCCTCACGGACCTCGGCAAGCCGGGTTGGGCGGCAGCGCAGTGATGTGTTCGACGAAGGCGCTGTGAGCCAGTGTGAACGTGTTGTGGAAGTTGGCCGCACACTCGCGCGGCATGCCGTCTGCAGGGCCCACTTCGGTGGGTATGCCGCGCGCGCTCGTGGTGACCGCGCGACGAGCACCGCGGTCAACCGCGCGATGAACCGCTCCCTTGTCAGTACCAGGACCGGTCGCCGCTTGTCACCCGGGACATCAGCCCACCACAGATCGCCGTGGTGCACGGCGGGCATTATCCCTCGTCCCGGGGCAGCCCTGACAGATCAGGGACCACCTCGCCGGGAAGCTCGTCGTCGGGATGAGCCTCGAGCCAGCGACGCTCGAGTTCCCGCTCCATGAGGGCTGTTTGGGAGTCAGCCCACAGTGATGCCGAGCGGGGTGACACCAGCAGGACTTGCTCACCCTCGGGTGTGGTGGCGCCCGTGTCCAGCAGCCGCCGCCAGCGCCCGTCGGGTAGCGGCAGTTGGCGGATGTCGGACCCGAGGTTGGCGACGACGAGCACAGCGCTACCGCCGTCGTCGCGGCGCAGCAGGGCCAGCAACTCGTCGTCGACGGTCACCACCGCGACGAGGTCGCGGCGGCCGTTGCCCAGCGCCGGCTGGCTGCGTCGCAGCGTCAGCAGTTGCTGCCACAGCTCGCGCCAGGCCTCGCCCGCCGGCGTCGCCGCCTTGGCCCAGTCCACTCGGCTGCGCTCCACGGTTTCCGGGTCCTGCGGGTCAGGGACAGCGCCGGCCTCCCCGAACGAGGCGAAGGCGGCGAACTCCTCGCGCCGGCCGGTGCGGACCGCCTCGGCCAGCGCCGGCTCGGGATGGCTGGTGAAGAACTGGAACGGGTTGGTCTCGCCGTGCTCCTCGCCCATGAACAGCATCGGCGTGGTCGGCGAGGCGCACAGCAGCACGGCCGCGACCTTGGCCAGCTCGGCGCCGACCAGGCTGACCAACCGCTCCCCGGCGGCGCGGTTGCCGATCTGGTCGTGGTTCTGGATACAGGTGACCAGCCGGTGCCCGGGCATCTGGCCGAGCGGCGCGCCCACCGTCCGCTTGCGGTGGACCGAGTAACGGCCGTCGTACAAGAAGCCGCGGCGGTAGACCTCGGCGACGTCAACAAGGCCCGCGTAGTCCAGGTAGTAGCCGTCGCGCTCGCCGGTGACCGCGGCGTGGATCGCGTGGTGCAGGTCGTCGGCCCACTGCGCGTCCATGCCGGCGCCACCGGCGTCGCGGGCGCTGATGGTCAGGGGGTCGCAGCGGTCGCTTTCGGCGATCAGCTGCAGCGACCGGCCCGACCGCGTCGCCAGCGCGTCCACGGCGGCGGACAACTCGGCGAGGAGGTGCTGCGCGGAGGTGTCGATCAGCCCGTGCACGGCGTCGAGGCGCAGGCCGTCGGCACCGAAGTCGTCCAGCCATTGCAGCGCGCTGCCGATGACGAAGCCCCGGACGGGGTCGCTGTCCTCGCCGTCGAGGTTGAGCCCGTCGCCCCACGGGGTGGCGTAGCGGTCGGTCAGGTAGGGGCCGAACTCCGGCAGGTAGTTGCCGCTGGGGCCGAGGTGGTTGTAGACGGCATCCACGATCACGGCCAGGCCGTGACGGTGGCAGGCCTGTACGAAGTGCGCGAAGGCCACGGGGCCGCCGTACGGCTCGTGCACGGCGTACCAGCAGACCCCGTCGTAGCCCCAGCCGGCGGGGCCGTTGAAGCTGTTGACCGGCATGACCTCGACGTGGGTGATGCCCAGCTCGGCGAGGTCGGCCAGCCGCTGCGTCGCCGCGTCGAAGGTGCCTTGCGGGGTGAAGGCGCCGATGTGCAACTCATACAGGGCCGCGTTGGTCAGCGGCGGGGCGGTCCACCGCGAGACCGTGGGCAGCGCAACGCGAGCAGGATCGAAGACGGTGGAGCGCCCATGCACGCCGTCGGGTTGCCAGCGCGATGCGGGATCGGGGCGCATCTCGCCGCCGTCCAGCCGGTAGCCGTACTCGTCGCCGTGCGCCGCTTCGGTGCGCAGCTCGAACCACCCGTGGGGATGTGGCTGCATCGGTGTGCCAGAGCCGGCCAGGACCAGCTCGACCCGCTGGGCCCGCGGGGCCCAGAGACGGAAGGCGACGGTGCCGTCGTTGCCGAGGAGTGGGCCGTGCAGGGGGTGGCGGCGCATGGCGAACAGGGCTCCTCATATGGGGTGCGGTGTCCACCCTGCCCTGGAACGCGGCGGCTATGCGCCCGGGCACCGGCGAGGCAACGAGCCGGGATGGCCGACGCGTGTTCCGGCGTGGGGCAGGATGGGCGGCCATGGGCGCCCGTGACCGCCGGCTGGATCGCTGATGTCTCTGCCCAACCCGGGTGCCGTCGTCGAGGAGGTGCGCGGCTCGCTGTGGTTCGTCCCCACAGTCGCCGTGGTGGTCTGGGTGGTGCTCGCGCTGGTGCTGATCCGCGTCGAGGTCCCGCAGCGCTCGTTCCTCGCCGACGTCATCTTCAGCGGCGGGGCCGAGGGTGCGCGGGGGATGCTGCAGGCTGTGGCCGGCTCGGTGATCACCGTCACCGGCCTCACGTTCTCGCTGACGGTGGTGACCCTGCAACTCGCCTCCAGCCAGTTCTCCCCACGGCTGTTGCGGACCTTCCTGCGTGACACCGGCAACCAGGTCGTGCTGGCGGTGTTCATCTCCACCTTCGCCTACTGCTTGACGGTGCTGCGCACGATCCGGGCGGGTGACGACGGGACTGCGGAGTTCGTGCCGCAGCTGGCGGTCAGCGTCGGGTTCCTGCTGGCCTTGGCCAGCGTGGGGGCGTTGGTGTACTTCATCGACCACATCACCACCGAGATCCGCGTCGACACGATGATGCGCAACGTCGAACTGGACACTCGCCAGCTCATTGACCGTCTTCACCCACCGTCGGACCAGGACGCCGAGGACCAGGCCGATGCGGTGTCGTGGGCTCGACCGCCGGAGCACGCGGAGGCGGTGCGAGCCACCCGCTCGGGGTTCTTGACGTCGGTGTCCGCGCGGCCGTTGCTGCGGCTGGCGACCGAGCAGGGGCTGGTGCTGGAGCTGGAGCCGAAGATGGGCGACCGCGTCGTCGAGGGAGCGCCGCTGGCCTGGTGCTGGCCATCGGCACCGGCCTCGACCCGGCGTGCCGAACCGCAGGCGTTGCAGGCCGACGTCCAAGCCGCGCTGACCATCGGGACCGAGCGCACGCTGCAATCCGACGTCGCCTACGGGATGCGCCAGCTGGTGGACGTGGCGGTCAAGGCGCTGTCGCCTGGTGTCAACGACCCGACGACCGCGATCCATGCGACCGGACGCCTTGCGCCGCTCCTGCGGGTCCTCGCCGAGCGTCCGCCGGGGCCCCTGGTCTGGCGCGACGAGGAGAAGACCGCCCGGCTGGTGGTGCGCCGTCCCGGCTTTGAGGCACTGTTGCGCGATGTGTGCGGCCAGATCCGCCGCTTCGGCGCTGCGGAACCGACGGTGATGGCGGCGCTGCTGGACCTGCTGCGCGAGGCGGGCGACGGCGCCCGCGACGCCGCACGGCGACAGGCCGTCCTCACCGAGATCGACCTTGTCGAGCGCGCGGCAGGCCGCTCGGTCGACGAGCCCGCCGACTTTGAGCCGGTGGCCGCCGCGGCCAGGGCCGCGCGCCGTGCGGTCGAGGGTGATCGGCGCCCCGGAGCCCGGTGAGGGCTACTGCAGCGGGAAGGGCGGCTGCAGCCACCAGGGCCGGTCGTCGACGGTGACGTCGGTGACCCACTTGACCCACCAAAACCCCCGGCGCCCGGGAGCGACCAGCCGCAGCGGCGCCCCGTGACCGGCCGACAGCGGGCCGCCCGCGACGTCGGTGGCCAGCAGCAGGTGCGGTAGGTCGCGCAGCGGGAACCGGCGGGTGTAGCCGGTGGCCGACCGCACGGCCACGCTGCGGGCGTCACCCGGGTCGCCGACCAGCCGGTCGAGGCGGGTGCCAGCCCACTCCTGCTCGGCGAACCAGCCGCCGGTGCAGTCCAGCGTGGCGGTGACGGGGTCGCCC
>Ga0136614_10000296_pt1 | contig 23102 bp, 18 predicted proteins | sample AntDrymUQ2792106_2_FD_106643 | JGI IMG/M metagenome (GOLD analysis project Ga0136614, IMG submission 106643) | Polar desert sand microbial communities from Dry Valleys, Antarctica - metaG UQ279 (21.06) | ecosystem: Environmental > Terrestrial > Soil > Desert | place: Antarctica: Dry Valley... | reverse complement strand
TTCGGGCGACCATCATGGTTGCCCTTTTTTGTTTAATACTTCTATAGTGTGCTCATTAGCCGATGGGTGTGATTGTTAGTGTGGGCGGACTGTGGCGGCGGCACACATCGAATCGGCTCCCCCGTCTCCGGTCGACATGGTTCATCCTGAAGAGATTCTGCGTCCAATGACGTGCGATGCGAAGGGCCGTCACGACATCAGTGATGAGTGTCGCGTGGCGGGGACAGCAGCAGCAGCGCCATTTTGATTGCTGCCAACCAAGCATGATTCTTCTGATCTCATGATCGGGCAAATCATTTCCCACTATCGTATTCTCAGCCAAATCGGCGAAGGCGGCATGGGCATTGTCTATGCCGCCGAAGACACGCTGCTCGGACGCTGCGTCGCCGTTAAGATTCCACACGCGACACCCGACGACCAATACTTCCGCGCGCGCTTCCTGCGCGAGGCGCGCGCCATCTCCGCCATCGGCCATCCGCACATCGCGACGATTCATGACTTCGGGGAGACGCCCGACGGTCGTCCGTTCATTGTCATGGAGTTGGTCAAGGGTCTGAGCCTGAGCGAGATGTTGCGGCAGGGCACGCTGACGCTCGGAAGCGCCATCGAAATCATCAGCGATGTGGCCGCCGCGCTGGCCGAGGCGCACCGGCACGGCATCGTCCACCGTGACATCAAACCATCGAACGTGATGATTAACGAGCGCAACGCTGTGAAGGTGCTCGACTTCGGACTCGCCAAACAGATGGATGAATTTCGCGAATCCGCCGACACCGAGGCGCAGACCGTCGTTGAATCGCCGACGCTCAGCGGGTCGGTGGTCGGCACGCCGCTCTATCTGTCGCCGGAGCAGGCGTCCGCCGCCCCCGTCGACGGGCGCAGCGACATCTTCTCGCTCGGCGCGCTGCTGTACGAATGCATCGCGGGGCGTTCGGCTTTCGCCGGCGCGAACGTAATTGCGATTGGCGCGCAAGTGCTGCACGTCAACCCGCCGCCGCCCTCGCAGTTCAATCCGCGCGTGCCGTCGGAACTAGACCGCGTCACGTTGAAGGCACTCGCCAAAAGGCCCGCGGATCGTTACCAGACCGCGAAAGAGTTCCGCGACCGCCTGCTGACGGTACGCGCCAAATTGCACGGCGACGGCGGTCTGGTGCCGACCAGCACTCGGACGAAGGCCCAGACCACTACCGAGATTGGCATGTGGACGACGCTCTCCGAGCGTGTGCGGTATGGCAAGTGGCCCACCATGATCGCCGCCGCCCTCCTCACTACAGTCATCACGCTGGCGGCGGTGGCTTATTTCAGCCTCCCGAATCGAACGATCATTTCGATGGCGGTGCTGCCGTTTATTAACGAAGGCGGCAGCCAAGATACGGAGTATCTATCAGATGGTATGACCGAGAGCCTGATTAACAGCCTGTCGCAGTTGCTTCCGATGAAAGTGATGTCGCGCAATTCGGTCTTTCGCTACAAAGGGCACAACGCCGAGCCGCGGTCAATCGGGCGCGATCTGGGCGTCGGTGCGGTGCTGTCCGGTCGGCTGACGCAGCGCGGCGACGCACTGACGATCAACGTCGAGTTGATCGACACCACCGACAGCAGCCACATCTGGGGCGCGCGATACAACCGACGCATGTCTGACCTGCTCTCCGTTCAGGAAGAGATTTCGCGCGAGATTGCCGAGAAGCTGCGTCATCGGCTACGGGGGAATGAAGTTGCGCGAGGATCGCTACCGAACCCGAAACGCTATACCGAAAACACCGAGGCGTACCAGGCGTACCTGCGTGGCCGTTACTTCTGGAACCGCCGCAACGAAGAGGGATTTCGCCGTGGCATCGACTATTTCCAACAGGCAATCAGCATTGATCCCAGCTACGCGCTCGCCTATGCCGGACTGGCCGATTGCTACGCGCTGCTCAGTGATTACAGCGTAGTGCCGCCGCGCGAGGCGATGCCGAAGGCGGAGGTGGCGGCGATTAAAGCGCTGGAGATCGACGGTACGCTCGCCGAGGCGCACACCTCGCTGGCGTTCGTCAGGATGGCTTACAACTGGAGATGGACCGAGGCCGAGCAGGGCTTCCAGCGCGCCATCGAACTCAACCCCAACTATGCGACCGCGCATCAATGGTACGCATCGTACCTCGTGCAGATGAACCGCTTCGACGAGGCGCTCGCGGAGATCAAACGGGCGCAGGGGCTTGATCCTCTATCGCTTATCATCAACGCTAACTCGGGACTGTATTTGTACTACGCGGGGCAGTACGACGAAGCGATCAAGCAGGTGAGCAAGACGCTTGAAGTGGATCAGACGTTTGGCGTCGCGCACCTCTACCTCGGCTACATCTATTTGCAAAAGCCGGGCCGCACCGTCGACGCCGTCGCCCAACTCGAAGAAGCGGTCAAGCACATGGGCGACGACCCTGAAACTCAGGCCGCGCTTGGCTACGCGTACGCGGTCGCCGGAAAGACGGCCAAGGCGCGCGACGTGCTCAACCGACTGCAACAGCCACGGCCGGGCGGCTACGTCTCGCCTTATTTTGTCGCCATCCTCTACACCGGATTGGGCGAAAAGGATCAAGCGTTCATGTGGCTCAACCAGGCCTACGAAGATCGTCACCCCGGACTGGTGTTGCTGAAGATCGACCCGCGCTTTAATCATCTACGCGACGACCCGCGTTTCACAGAGCTTGTGCGGCAACTCGATTTCGGGCCTTAACAAATGTGAAGACTAAATGAACAGTTTTCAGTTTTCAGTTTTGAGCTGAACAGGCGGAAACTGAAAACTGTTGATAGTTGCCTTCCTGTTCTGTGACCTCTGTGTCTTCATCTCTGTCTGTCTGTGTTAAATCAAAACAGAAGATTCCACGACCGGATCGCACTGACAGGTTGCACAATCCGCTGGCCGGCGTTTGAACGTATAATGTTTCTATCAGCGCGCGAAAAAGGTTTTGCAGTTTTGCCCTCTGTTGAGACCTGTCAGGAACTTGCATTAGGGCTCTCCCGCAGCCAACACCGGGACCGCACCGTCAGCGTTACAAGAGGGGGCATCGCCGTCAGCCCGATGTGCCGCTAAACCGCCAAATGTTCCGTGTCCAATGAATATTTCTTTAGTTGACAACCGTCTTAATGAGAGTATATGTTGCGTCTCAGACAAGTATCCGTCAGTGGCGCCCTTTGGCTAACGTTAGCAAACGAGGGTTGAGCCTGCCGTCGAACAAGCGGGAATCAATCCGGGCAGTACAATCAACCAATAACGAGACGAGGAGTCGGGTCAGGCACTTCCTGATTACCGCGCGCGAGCATTCCGGATTCCGAAAATTCAGTGGGCGAGCACTTATGTTGTCGAGCAAAGTTTTTCACGTCATTGGGTTCAACCCAAATTTTCTTTCGGTTACTTTCACATGTGAGGTTTCACTCTACTCTTGCTTTAGCCTTCCGCTGGCCGCAAGCTCTTTTCTAAACAGACGACCAACCATGTGGAAGGTTCTCCAATGTTTTACATTCCTCGCAGCCTCAAGCTTTCAGTTGTAGCCTTAGCCCTCGCAGCCTGTGGCCTCACCGTGCAGGGGCAGGAGATTGTTGGTGGGCGACCGACGCAGACGCCGATCTCGGTGCTCGACAGCACCCGAGACCAAGACGGATTGATTGGCGCTGTCCGCCGCGTCCGCACCGAACTGATAAGGCTCTCCAACTCTTCAGGCCAGTCCGTCGAGGGTCGCCGCATCCTTCTCGAGACAGCCGCCTACGACCTGCGTGGGCGACGGATCGACCACGCCCTTTACCCTCTTGACGAGAACCCTGTAATCGGCCAGGAAGAGTATAAATACGACGACAAAGGCAACATCACCGAAAAGGTTTTGCGCGACGAAGGCGGCTCCGTCATCAGCAAAGAGGTTTACACGTACGAGTTCGACCAAGTCGGCAACTGGACGAAGATGACAACCGCGGTCGCCGTCGTCGAGGCTGGCCAGGTCAGCTATGAACCGAGCGAAGTCCTGCACCGCGCCCTCACTTACTATTTCAACGGCAACGTCACTCCGGCCACTATGTCAGCCGCCGCCACGTCAACCGCCAATGGTGATGTGGCGGCCCGGAAAGACGACCCGGCCGCGGCACAGACGAAACCGCCGAAAGTCGCCATGAATTCTTCTCTGCCGAGTATCACGCCTGCCTCTCAAGCGCTGTCACGAGAGGTGCTGGGTGAAGCAAGCACCGTCACTGCGTTCCCCGGCACCGGCACCTCTCTGAGCCAAGCCGCAACCCCCGATGCGTTGATCGAGTATGACGCCGAAGCACCTGTATTGCCGCCGCCGACCCGTGCCGCACAGCCTTTGACCTCTCGCCCGCGAATCGGCAAGGCGACCCGGTTGCCAAAACCCATCTACCCGGAGACCGCGCGTGCCCTGCGATTGTCCGGCGAAGTCACCGTCGAGGTGACCGTCAACACAGATGGACATGTCGTTGCGGCGCGCGCCATCAGCGGCCATCAACAGTTGCGCGCCGCAGCGGTCGCGGCAGCGCGCAGATCACACTTCTCCCCCTCTCTGCTTGCGGGGAGACCGGTCGAAGTCGTCGGGGTGATAACTTACGATTTTTCTTTCACGCCGACGGGCAAACAACTGTTACTCGCCAATTGAGACTGCGGCTTCACCCCGCCGTGCGTGGCAGTGCCGCGCTTCGCCCCTTAACAAGAGGTATCAACATGCAACCCGAACGAATGATCAGCCTGAACGGAAGATTAAGTGAGTACCCGCTGTCCACCCTGATCGGCATTCTTCACACCCGCGGCGCGACCGGGGATTTGATTATCGAGCACGCGAGAAACCCCGCCACACTCTCTTTCAAAGAAGGCAAGTTAGTGGACGCGCGCGTCGGTTCATTGGTCGGCTTTCAGGCCATTCACCTTGCGATGTCGCTGCCCGATGCCGTTTTCGGCTTCGATCCACTGGCCGCGCCTCCGGCGCAACTGACTATCAGCGATTCGTCGCAGGAACTGATCTTCAGCTTGCTGGTGCGGGGTCCCGGCCAACCAGCGGCCCGCTCCGACAAAGCGGCGGACTCCGGCCAATCTCATACCATGACTGCCACGTTGCCGGTTGCCGAAAACGTCCGCGCTGACACTCAGATGATTCCTGCCAAAATGAAATCAAGCGCGCCGAAGAAGTTGTCGCCGGTCACCGATCCCGTAATTAATAGCGCCAAGACAACGCCTCTCAACAGTTCGCCTGTAGACTCGTTGCGCGGGCGCGGTGTTGGCGCAAAGACTTCGGATAAAGTCGAGTCGGATCGACAAGATGCTGTCCCTCCGACACCGCCCGTCGAAGCGCCGCCGACGCCCCCTCCAGTCCCCCTCTTCATCCCCGCCTACGTCGCCCCTGTCTATCATCATCAACACCGGCCGATGCGTGTGGCGGGTTTCGCCGCGCCGCTGGTGTTCGTCGCAATCGTCGTCGTCGCGTTTATCATCATCAATGGCCGGATGAGAGTCACCGCGCCGACCGACGGGCAAGTCAACGCGTCGCCGATCTCCCCCTCTCCAATTTTGGGCGCCACTGGTTACGTCACCGATGTTTCGCCGGAGGCCGAAGCAGCGGCATCAATTGATGCGCCGGGCGATGTCGTTGTGCCGGGCGGCGGTCAAAGTCACGGTTACCGGTCCAACCGTTGGCGCACCAGAAACTCTCGCGCCTTCAACGGCACCAGTCAGCCGGGAGAGCGTGTGGCTGGCGCTTCGGCCGCAAGTGCTCCCGCTCCGGCAGCGCCTGCGGGCAAAGCTGATGATGCCAAAGTAAAAGGCAGTGGTGATTCGGGTGCGGATACGGTCACGGTGGTGATGAAGGTCGTGAACGGTCGCGTCGCACAAGCGTCGATTGCCAACCCACGCCCCGGTCGGGAGGCTTACGAAGCGTCCGCGTTGCGCATGGCGCGCCAGCGCCGCTTCGCGTCGACGACCGAGGGACGCGAAACGCTTCAGATTAAACTCAAGCCGTAACCACAAACCCGAAGAGAGTATCTTTGCGCGGTTCTTCGCCGCGTAAGGCGACATGTTAATTTAAGGCCGCTCGGTCATTGTTCTGACCGGGCGGCCTTTTCGGCGGCGCTTAAAGATTCATTTGACGCATTAACAGTCCTCGAAAACGAAGAAACCATGAACGAAAACACCAGACCGGCTCGTGGTGGCAACAGGTCAGCGGCGAGGCGATCCTCGGCCCGCTCAAAGGCCGTCGCTTGCGTCCGGTGCCGCCTGACGAACTAACGTTTGCGACGTGGAAGCGCGAGAGTCCGCACGGGCGCGTGCTCCGTCCCGATGAACGGGTCGCGGCGGCTGGCAACTACGCCGCCGCGGATTGGGAAGAGGAGGTCGCACGGATGCCAGTCGCCGTTGCGTCAAATCTTGACGACGCTCTCGCGCCGCGCGACATCGTCATCGGCGTCTCAATCGATGGCGTGGCGAAAGCATACCCGCTCGCCGCGCTGCAGCGGCAGAGTCCGGTAATGGACACCATCGGCGGCACGCCGCTGTTGATTGTCTTCGCGGACGACAAACAGTCGGTGCGCGCGTTTGAAAGAATTGTGGACGGGCGCCGGCTGGAGTTCTTCGCCGAGACTGATCCCTCGACACGCCTCGTCGACGCCGAAACGGGCAGCGACTGGGACTTCACCGGAACGGCGACGGGCGGTCCGCTCAAAGGAAAGCAACTGCGAAAAGTCGCCGTGCTCAAAGACTACTGGTTCGATTGGAAGATTTATAATCCACAGACGGCACTCTACACGCTCGGCGCACTTTAGGTCTCAACCATCCACGCCACCGAGATTACACACTGCGCACTGCGCGACTCGAACCCACACCATCAAATCTCAAAAAAAACGCGGCGCGAAGCGAAGTGCGACCCTTACACCGTCACTTATATGAGTAACGCTGCAAGGGTCGCCCCTTCATCCCGAAGATTGTGCGGCGGTGGAACGACTGCGCGCTACGGCTGATTTTCGCCGGTGTTCTCGCCGCCGCCGTCTCCCGTGATTTGCGCCCTGTCTTGTGGCTCGATGCCAGCCGCTTGTTCGAGCGGCTCGACCGCGCCGATCACCGCGCCTTTCGCCGCGCCGACGGCTGCGCCGACGATGACCTGCGTCGCAACCTTGGCGGTCTTGGCAAGGAGGCCCGCCGACTTCTGGGTGGACTGCTTTTTGCTCCCACCCTTTTTGCTCGCGCCCTGTTTCTTGCTCGCAACCGTCTTCTTACTTGCGACCGTCTTCTTGCTCGCGCCCTGTTTCTTAGCCGCGCCCTTTTTGCTGCTGGGTCGTGCAGCAGCGGCCGACTTCTTCGCGGCGCTCTGTTTCTTGGCGGCCGACTTCTTGGCCGCGCCCTTCTTCGAAGCAGCTTTCTTACCGCCGCCCGACGGCGCAGCAGACTTCTTGGCCGTCTTTTTCTTTGATCCCTTCGCACCAGCACTCGTGGACTTCTTCGTTGCCTTTTTTGTTGGCATCGTTTCTCTCCTTAAAGTCTTTGTAGCTACAGCGCGCACAACGTACCAGACAGTCACCGGCATGTCACGAAAATTGTTTAGTGCGACACTGGCGACCACGAAAGCGCGCCGGTTGAGATGACGGCTGTCGAGCGGCACCGTAGTCCGGCATTGCGAAGGCGTCACCGTGACGCCGCAATCAACGGGCCGAGGGCGGCGGCGAGCGCGTCTTCGTCGGCGCCTGCAAGCACGCCGCGGAAGAGGTGCCAACGCTCGACGTGCGTCGCCGCGTCGCCTGGCTCAAGATGACGCAGCGGCGCAAGTGTCTCGATCTCCATGAACGAGCCTGCCGTGTAGGTTTCAGCGTTGCTGCCATAGTCCGGATAGGTTGCGCTCTCCTGATAATCGACGCTCTTGATGAACAGCGTATCGCGGCGGAGGTACGCCGCCCACCCCTGCTTATTGAGGATGCCGATCTTCTGCGGCTGATTGAGGCTCGCATCCGTCCGCAGGCGGATCAACTTTTTTCCAATGCTCCAACGCGGGTCGCGCAGATCGGTGTAATGCCACATCACAAGCGGACGCGCCGGAAGCACTGTCTCGTCCCAGGAGCGGTAAGGCTCCTGCGGCAGAATCGTCTCGCCCCCGCCGCTCATAATAGTTATTGCCCACGGCGCGACGCGGACGCCCCACAGTCCGCGGTTGATGATCCGGTGATGAACGGTCACGCCCGTCCCCGCCGCATCAAGCGTGACGGTCATCTCTTTTTGCATGTCCGTCGGCGACTCGATTGGCGGGCGGAGGCGGATCGTGTAATCGCCGTCGGCCTCGAACTCAATGGAGCCGTTGTCCGGCACGTAGTTGCGTGGCTTCGCTTCCGGCGCCACCCACAAGCGGTGGCCGCCCCACGGCTTCCACTCGCCGAACTCGGTTGTCACCGAAGCGTCCGGCACTTCGCCGAGCGCATTCTCTTCATTAACGAAGCCGTAGCGGACGACGCGCGGGCCGACATCCGTGGTGACGATCACCTCGAGTGTTCCGTTCGACAGACGATAGCAGTTCGGTTGATTAAGAAAAGAGACTTTTTCCACGTGACACTCCCTCCCTAAAATTGTCCAAAGTTTCCGAAACGCGTTGAGCGAGGGATTATGAACTGCGGAGGTCGCCGAGAGGAAGACGCGGGCGGCGCATGACGAGTCTTTTGGTCATCCACCGTTAACGATGACTCGCGCGCGATGGTCGCTGATGAGCGGCGGCGACGGCGGCGCAAGATATGATTCGCCAGTTCGACTCCGCGTAGTGGCGGCCTCTGTTCGACTTGCTGTTTGACACTTGCCGGTGCGTCATTTTGCTCTGCTAGACAATCATGACTCAATCTATTAATCTCGAACTTCGTTTCAAATCTTGAAATGCCGGGGTGGTGTAATGGCAGCCACGCAGGTCTTAGAAGCCTGTGCCGCAAGGCGTGCGGGTTCGAGTCCCGCCCCCGGCATCACACGCTCACGGTTAGGATTTGGTCTCCTCGGCCCGCATAAATTTACTCATAGGAAGGACGCCCGCCCGGCGATTGGTCAGATGGAGGCGGGCTTTAGTGTTTATGAAAACCGAACTGGTCGACATCTCTCCCACGCGCAAAGAACTCAAGATCGAGATCGACGCCGCCGCCATCAGCACTGAGTATGATCGCGTCAGCGACCGCTACGCGAAGGCGGCCAACGTGCCCGGCTTTCGTCGCGGTCACGCGCCACGCAACATCGTGCGCCAGCGATTCAAGAACGAGATTCGCGCCGAGGTGCTGCAACATATCGTGCCGCAGGCGATCAGCGCCGCGATTACCGAGAGTTCGCTCGCGGTCATCGGCGAGCCGGACGTGCGTCTCGACAATGATGCGGCGCTCGACAAGTTCGGCGAGCAGCCCATCGCGCTTCACGCGCACGTCGAAGTCCTGCCGGACATCGCCCTCGGCCAGTACAAAGGATTGGAGGCAGCGCGGCGCACGCGACCCATTACAGAAGAGATGGTCGAAGAGACGATTCGAGAGTTGCGCGAAGAATCGTCTTCGCTTCAGCCCGTCGAAGACCGCGGCGCGCAGAGCGGTGACATCGTGACAGTTAACTTCCGTGGCCGCTTCATCGACCCGCCCGCCGAAGAGGACATCACCGTCGACGAAGTGGATGTCGAGATTGGAGGCCCCGGCGTGGTGCAGGACTTTAATGATCATCTGCTCGGCACGCGACCCGACGACGAGCGAACGTTCACCGTCAAATACCCGGAAGACTTCTCGTCGAAGGGCCTCGCCGGGAAAGAGATCGAGTACACCGCAGTGGTCACGGCGGTGCGCGTCAAAGAGGTTCCCGAACTCGACGACGAGTGGGCGAAGGGGATGGGCGAAAAGGTCGACTCGGTTGAGGGTTTGCGTGCGCACGTGCGTCAGAATCTTACCGAGAGTGCCCAGCGCGAGTCCGACTTCCGCCTGCGCAACGAGTTGATGGATAAACTGGTGGCGGCGCACCAGTTTGAAGTGCCCACCACATTGGTCGAACATCAGACACAGCAATTGCTCGAGTCCACGGTACGCGACATGCTCCAACGCGGCGTCGACCCACGCGAGCGCGAGGTCAATTGGGAAGGGTTGCGTGATATGCTGCGCGCGCGCGCGACCGAGGATTTGCGCGGCTCGCTGCTGCTTGAGCGTGTCGCCGATGAAGAGCGAATTGAGGTCACGGACGAAGAAGTCGCAGCGGAGATTTCGTCATTCGCCGAAGCGACGCACCAATCAATTGATCAAGTGCGCGCTGCCTTGACAAAGCAGGGAGGCGAACGTAGCATCGCCGACAGGTTGCGCAATCGCAAAGCGTTCGACCTTCTCATTGAAAATGCGTCGGTGCGCGATGAAGAGTGGCGCGAAGAAGAGGTTGAGGCAAAGGTTGATGAGACGCCCGTCGTGAGCGGCACATCGACCGCAGATCAACTCACCGCCGAGAGCAGCAATAGCGCGGTGGCCGGCGACGGCGAATCACGACCGAACGAATAACAGCGCTGACACTTGATTCATCGCCGACGTTTTCGTTAATCGCTCAGGACTTTGATTGCCGCATTGACGTGTGACACCTGAGCTTTAGAAATCTCGCGGTTTGCTTGTCGGCGGCAATCGTCGCTTCTATACACCGGAAGATTAATCACTCGGAGTTAGCGGTATGGCTTTAGTTCCAATGGTTGTCGAGCAGACGTCGCGCGGCGAACGAGCCTTCGACATCTTCTCGCGCCTTCTCAAAGACAACATCATCTTCATCGGCACGCCCATCGACGATCAAATCGCCAACTTGATCGTCGCTCAGCTTTTGTTCCTCGAAGCCGAAGACCCGGAAAAGGACATCAACCTTTACATCAATTCACCGGGCGGCTCGATCACCTCTGGAATGGCGATCTACGACACCATGCAGTTCATCCGCCCCGACGTGACGACGATCTGCGTCGGCCAGTGCGCGTCGATGGCGGCGCTACTGTTAGCGGCGGGCGCGAAGGGCAAGCGATTCGCGCTGCCGAACTCGCGCATCCTGATTCACCAGCCGTCCGGCGGCGCGCAGGGCCAGGCGACGGATGTCCGCATCATGGCCGAAGAGATCATCCGCATGCGCGAGTTGACCTCGAACATCCTGGCGAAACACACCGGACAAACTTACGAGCAGGTCGAGCGCGATGTCGAGCGCGACCGCATCATGTCGTCGATGCAGGCCAAGGAGTACGGCTTGATCGATGAAGTGATCGCGCACCGCGAGTAACCAGATTTTTGATTTACGATTGCCGACTTTGCGACTGAGGGCAGACCGAAAACCCTTAGCGCTTTCTGCAATCGACAATCGACAATCGACAATCCCCCACGGAGTCCCTCGAACGTCTATGGTACGACGAACCGATGACACATTGCGTTGTTCGTTCTGCGGCAAGTCCCAGAACGAGGTGAAGAAGTTAATCGCCGGGCCGACCGTCTACATCTGCAACGAATGCATTGACATCTGCAACGAGATCATCACCGACGATCAGCAAGCCGAGTCCGTCGCCACCCGCCCGCCGCTCCCCAAGCCCGCCGAGATCAAAAACTTCCTTGACGAATATGTGATCGGCCAGGAAGAGACGAAGAAGCGTCTCGCCGTCGCTGTCTACCAGCACTACAAGCGGATCGAATTGGCGCGTCGCCGCTCGGACATCGAAATCCAGAAGTCGAACATCCTTCTGATCGGCCCGACCGGGACCGGCAAAACCCTGATGGCACAGACGCTGGCGCGCATGCTCAGCGTTCCCTTCACCATCGTCGATGCGACGACGCTGACTGAGGCGGGTTACGTCGGCGAGGATGTCGAGAACATCATCCTGAAACTTTTGCAGGCCGCCAATGGCGATGTCGAGCGGGCGCAGCAGGGCATCATCTACATCGACGAGGTTGACAAGATTTGCCGCAAGGATGAGAACCCCTCAATCACGCGCGACGTGTCGGGCGAGGGCGTGCAGCAGGCGCTCTTGAAGATTCTCGAAGGCACGGTCGCCAATGTTCCGCCGCAGGGCGGCAGGAAGCACCCGCATCAGGAATTTTTCCCCGTCGATACGACCAACATTCTATTCATCTGCGGCGGCGCATTTGTCGGATTAGAGAAGGTCGTCGAGCGGCGGCTGCGCAACAAGTCAATGGGCTTCCAGGCTGAGATCAAAGGTGGCGCGAACCGCTACAGCGAAGCGCTGGCACTGGCGCAGCCCGAAGACCTGGTGCGCTACGGCCTGATCCCCGAATTCGTCGGGCGACTCCCCGTCCTCGGCGTGCTGCACGAACTCGATGAGTCGGCGCTGATCAGAATCCTGACCGAGCCGAAGAACGCGCTCATCAAGCAGTATCAGAAAAAATTCGACTTCGACAACGTCAAGCTGCGCTTCTCCGAGGATGCGTTGCGCTGCATCGCCCGGCAGGCCGTCGACCGTAAAGTTGGCGCGCGCGGGCTGATGATGATTATGGAAGAACTGCTGCTCGACGCAATGTACACACTGCCTTCGCAGAAACGCATCAAAGAGTTTGTCATCACCAGCGAGATGGTCGAACGCCGCCGCGCCCTCCCCGGCGAATCCCTGACCGGCGTCGACGAAGCCGCCTGACACGAGTCAAAAAAAAGAGAAGCCAAAGGCAAAAGTCGAGACTCTTCTCCTTTTGCCTTTTTACCTTTGATTCCGCTGACGAAGTGGCACGTCTCCGTGAAATAGATTAAAATCTTTCCATCAGTTACAGCGATGGGGCGAGCGGCAGCGTCGCAATGTGCCGACTCGCCCTCGCACCTTATAAGGATGCAGTAGAGAAATCATCAATCATGGAAGAATATTCAGATCGCACTCCTGTTGACATCGTGCGCTACCCGATGGTGCCGATTCGCGATGTCGTCATTTTTCCTTTCACCAAAGTCGGTTTTAAGATTGGCCGCTCCGGGTCTGTGCGCGCTCTCGAAGAAGCGCTTGCCACCGACCGCACCATTTTCCTCTCCACGCAGCACGACGCTTCGATTGACGAACCGACGCCCGATCAGATTTACGGCGTCGGGACGATTGCGCGTATCCTCCAAGCGCAGCGACAGGAGAACGGTCAGACCAAAGTCGTGGTCGAAGGGCGCGAACGCGCGACGACCATCCGGGTCGACAACGACAACGGCGCGTTCACTGCGACGGTGCGCCGCGCCCACTCGGTCACCGAGTCGGGCGCGCGAATCGAAGCGTTGGTGCAGCGCATCGGCCAACTCGTCGAGCAGCACCTGCGCCTCGCGCCCGAAGCGCAGACCGACGCACTACAGACGGCGCTGCGCAACCAGGACCCATCGCACCTCGCTGACGCGCTCGCCTCGCAACTGCGCATCTCGGTCGAGGACAAGCAGGGGTTGCTCGAAATCTTTTCGACGCACGGGCGTCTGCAACGGCTGATCGAGTTGCTCGAAGTCGAGGTCGACAAGCGCCAACTCGACCGAACCATCCAAGCGCGCGTCAAGCGGCAGATGGAGAAGGCGCAAAAGGAGTATTACCTCAACGAGCAGATCAAGGCGATCCACAAGGAACTCGGCCGCAAGGATGAGAAGGCCGAGATGGAAGATTTGCGCAAGCGCATCGAAGAGGCGGGCATGAGCGAAGAGGCCAAGGAGAAGGCCCTGCAAGAGCTTCACCGCCTCGAAGCGATGCCACCGATGTCCGCCGAGGGCACGGTGTCGCGCACATACATCGACTGGCTGCTGAGCGTGCCGTGGAAGCAGAAGTCGAAAGAGATCAAAGACCTCCAGAAGGCCGAAGAGATACTGGACGAAGACCATTACAGTCTGGAGAAAATTAAAGAGCGGATTCTCGAACACCTTGCGGTGCGGCAATTGGTGAAGAACCCGAAGGGATCGATTCTCTGTTTCGTCGGCCCGCCCGGTGTCGGTAAAACCAGTCTCGGCAAATCCATCGCACGGGCGACCGGACGGAAATTCGTGCGCCTTAGTTTGGGCGGCGTGCGCGACGAGGCGGAGATTCGCGGTCACCGCCGGACATACATCGGTGCGCTGCCGGGGCAGATTATCCAGATGATGAAGAAGGCGGGGACAGCCAACCCGCTGATCCTGCTTGATGAGGTTGACAAGCTCGGCGCCGACTTCCGCGGCGACCCGTCGTCGGCGCTTCTTGAAGTGCTCGACCCGGAGCAGAACAACACGTTCCAAGATCACTACCTCGATGTCGAGTACGACCTCTCGAAAGTCTTCTTCATCGCGACGGCGAACGTCCTCCATACGATCCCGCCGCCACTGCAAGACCGCTTGGAAATACTGCGTCTGTCGGGCTACACCGAGCGCGAGAAGCTGGAAATTGCCAAGCGCCATCTCGTACCGAAGCAGGCCGAGGGGAGCGGACTCAAACCCGAACAGGTCGAGTTCACCGAAGATGGCATCCTCGAAATCATCCGCCACTACACGCGCGAAGCGGGCGTGCGCAACCTAGAGCGCGAGCTCGGCTCGTGCTGCCGCAAGGTCGCACGAAAACTGGTCACAGAGAGCGCGGGCGAAGTCTTCAAAGATACCGTCACCGCCGAGCGCGTCCGTGAAATGCTCGGCACCGTCAGGTTTCGGCAGCACAGCGCCGCAGCGAGCAGCGAGGTCGGACTGGCGGTCGGACTGGCGTGGACGGAGGTTGGCGGTGAGGTCTTGCAGATCGAGGCCACGCTGGTCAATGGTCGCGGCGGCGTGCGTCTGACCGGCAAGCTCGGCGAGGTGATGCAGGAGTCGGCGCAGGCCGCGCTGACATGCATCAAGGCGCGCGCCGAACGTCTCGGCATGAACCTTGAGTTTATCCGCAAGCGCGACCTGCACGTGCATATCCCGGAAGGTGCAATCCCGAAGGACGGCCCGTCGGCAGGCGTCACGCTGGCGACTGCGATGGCGTCAGCGCTCGGCCGCATGCCGGTGCGCAAAGACCTCGCGATGACCGGCGAGATCACGCTGCGTGGTCGCGTGCTGCCGGTCGGCGGCGTCAAGGAGAAATTGCTCGCGGCGCACCGCTTCGGCATCACGACGGTGCTGATCCCGAAGGAGAACGAGAAGGACATTCAGGAAGTGCCGGAAGAGGTGCGCGCCGCGATGAGCATCCAACTGGTCGAGACGATTGACGAAGTGCTGTCACTCGCGCTCGAGGATGCGTGCCCGACCGACGCCGGGACGACCGACGTGGCGGTCACGCCGCCGCCGGTGTGGACGACCGACCCGCCCTCGCATGGCGTGCCGACCATGGCGGACTAAACGAACTGCGCGGGGCGCACGAAGAGGTTCACAAAAGCGTTGTGACTTCGCGCGCCCCGCGGCCATCTCCCTGGTCCGCGCATGTCCGACCGCGCGGGCATCGCGAATCAGTTTGTTCGCGCGTCGGTTAACCAGACTCACTCGCCGCAACACTTTTTGACGGTCGACGCAGCATCTTGTAGTCGCCGACGCCAGTTCTCACAGCCTGATTCATCAAACGCTCGAACCCGCCGCTCGCTAAAACACCTGAGAGGAGGCATGCCGTGGCATTTTTACGCAGACGCCCGAACGATTCCCTGCGCTGTTCCTTCTGCGGTAAATCGCAGAACAAAGTGAAGAAGTTAATCGCCGGGCCGACCGTCTACATCTGCAACGAATGCGTCGACATCTGCAACGAGATTATCACCGACGATCAACTCGGCCGCGTCGACGACCATCCGATTGACCAGGAAGAACAAAATGTTGTCGCACGCGAGCACCTCGCGTCGAGCACCGAGCACATCGCCTGCCCGGCGTGCGATACCCCACTCGCTTTGAATCTGAAACCGCTCAGCAGTGAACAGATTGAATTCCCGTCGGCGCCACCGCCGCAAGCCAAAGGAGAGCCCACTTTAAGTGAGCACGAAAGCAGAGAGCGCGGAACTGATCCTTAAACTTTATGACCTGCGCCGCGAGGAGACGATGCGTCAGGCACGCGTCTGGTTCTACAGGTTCACCCCGGAGAGCGTGCAGGACATTTTCAACGTGATGACGAGCGCAGCGCACACTACCGGATGGTGACGACCTACTGGGACATGGCGTGCTCGATGGTCAACCACGGCGCGATTGACGAAGAGATGTTCAACGACGCCAACGCCGAGCACGTCTTCATCTACGCCAAGATCGCGCCTTTCATCGAAGAGATGCGCGCGATAAGGGGACCGCGATACCTACCGCACCTGGAGAAATTGGTCATGCGACTGCCCGACGCCGAGCAGCGTCTGGAGAGCATGCGGCAGATGTCACAAAAAATGGCAGCGATGCGCGCCGAGGCCAAAGCCGACGCAGGAACAAGCGCGGAGGCAGGCTGAAGAAGCAAGCACAGAAACGAGCAAGTCACAAGCGGCATCCGGACGAAGAAGGGAGAAGGTGGAGGGTAAAACGTCGACGGGGGTTTTTCGACTAATACCTTCCGCCCACAGCCTTCGGCCCCCGTCGCTCACCTCCTCATGAAAATTACCAGCGCCGAATTCATCAAAAGCGCTTTTGCCGAAGACCACTGGCCGCGCGGAGTGCTATCGGAGGTGGCTTTTTTGGGCCGCTCGAACGTCGGGAAATCGAGTGTGATTAATTCGCTGCTCGGCGTCCGGGGGCTGGCCCGCACATCCTCGACGCCGGGGCGGACGCAGGCCCTCAATTTTTTCTTGATCAACAAGCGGTTTCATTTCGTCGATCTCCCTGGTTATGGCTACGCGCGGGTGCCGCGTGACATCAGAGAATCGTGGGGCGAGATTGTGACGAGTTACCTTGCCAAGCGCGAGTCCCTTGTGCTATCAATTCAAATCGTAGATTCGCGTCACGAACCCACAACATTGGATTTGCAGCTTCGCGGATGGCTCCGAGCAAACGAAAAGCCTTTCCTAACGATTGCCACGAAATCTGATAAACTCTCGAACAACGAGTTGCGAAGAAACCTCGAACGAGCGCAGAGACTTCTGGATGCATCGGACAGTGGCGAAACTGGCCATCATCGAATCATCGCTTATTCCGCCGTCACGGGGCGTGGTCGCGATGAAGTCTGGCGCGCTATCGAAGCAGCCTTAACCGTCTCACAATCCCCTTATTGAAATATCAGAAGTGACTAACGAGGCGACCGTGCGGAAGGCCGCAGCATCTAACACTTGCTCGCGCGATCTCTGTGTGAATGTAAGACTATTTCCCGAACGCTCTCGTGTAGTGTTCGAGCGAACGGTTGACTGTCAGCTCTACCGAAGTCACCGATGTTAGTCCCATACAAATCCGCGACTCAAAAGTTGCACGCCAAAGCCATCATTCCCGTAACAATAATAACGCTCATTTAACCGTATCGATTATTAACGAGGCATCCATAAAACAGAAGAATGCTGGCAGATAGTCACAGCCAACTGTAGGTTCCTGCCATTTGAGAATAACTGAAATGTCACAACGCACACCACGCACACGCACCAACAACCGGGACACAACAAACGGCACGGCGAACGACAACGGACGGCCGACGACCGCGACCGCCGAAGATTCGCCTGACATCGACGCCGATCAGGAAATGGACGACGCTCCTTCGGGGCGCGAGTTGGGAATGCCGCGCGTCACTGGCGAACCGTTCAACCTCGCGACGCTGAAAGAGCTGTCGATCTCCAAGCTGACGAACATCGCCAAGGAACTCGACGTGCCGGGCGCGACCGGAATGCGCAAGCAGGAACTGATCTTCAAAGTCCTCGCCGCGCAGACCGAAAAAAGCGGCCTCATCTTTTCCGAGGGCGTGCTCGAAACGCTGCCCGACGGGTTCGGCTTTCTGCGCGCGCCGGAGTACAACTACCTGCCCGGCCCCGACGACATTTACGTCAGTCCATCGCAGATTCGGAAGTTCGATCTGCGCACCGGCGACACCGTCAGTGGGCAGATTCGTCCGCCGAAAGAAGGCGAGCGATACTTCGCGCTGATTAAGGTCGAAGCCATCAACTTCGAAGCGCCCGACATGGCGCGCGAAAAGGTTTTCTTCGACAACCTGACGCCGCTCTATCCGGACGCGCGGCTGATGATGGAGGTCACATCCGACAATCTCGCGGCGCGGGTGATCGATCTTGTCACACCCATCGGTAAGGGTCAGCGCGGCTTGATCGTCGCGCCGCCGCGGACCGGCAAGACGATGATGCTCCAGACCATCGCCAACTCGGTGACGCAGAACCATCCGGAAGTCTCGCTGATCGTCCTGCTCATCGACGAGCGACCGGAAGAGGTCACCGACATGCAGCGCTCGGTCAACGGCGAGGTCATCTCGTCCACGTTCGATGAACCGCCGACGCGCCACGTGCAGGTCGCCGACATGGTGATCGAGAAAGCGAAGCGTCTGGTCGAACACAAGCGCGATGTCGTGATCCTACTCGACTCTCTCACCCGCCTGGCGCGCGCCCACAACGCGGTGGTTCCACCATCGGGTAAAATCCTCTCCGGCGGTATTGACGCGAACGCACTACAGCGCCCGAAGCGCTTCTTCGGCGCGGCGCGCAACATCGAGGAGGGCGGTTCCCTGACGATCATCGCCACGGCACTGATCGACACCGGCTCGCGCATGGACGACGTCATCTTTGAAGAGTTCAAGGGAACCGGCAACTGCGAGATTCACCTCGACCGCCGGTTGGTCGACAAGCGACTCTTCCCGGCTATCGACATCCAACGCTCCGGTACGCGCAAGGAGGAACTCCTGATTGAAAAGGATGACCTCGCCCGCATCTGGGTCATGCGCCGCGTGCTGAACCCGCTGTCGCCGGTCGAGCAGATGGAAGTCGTGCTTGAACGCCTCGGCAAGACCAAGTCGAACGCCGATTTTCTGTCGTCAATGCAGACTTAAGTAGCGGCGGAGTGTGACGGGTGAGCAGAGTGACAAGGGAGCGGGTGCTTCTCGTCATCGCTCGCCCGTCGCTGTTTTTGGAGTAGTGGGTCAGTTTGAAATTCTAAGCCAGTATTGATGCGGCCCTAATTCTCAAACTGACCCACTGCCGTTTTTGGTGCTTTCTTGACAAAAGCGCGTCGGCTTCGCATAGTACTGGCCCTCTGGCTCTAACAAACGAATTGTCCGGGAGACGAGTCCCTTGTTGCGAGGGGCACTCGGTGGAAATGTCTTGCGCGTCGCGATCTTATCGTCCGAGGCCGTCCCTTTCGCCAAAACCGGTGGACTCGGCGACGTGGCGGGCGCGCTTCCGAAGGCCCTGCGCGAAACGGGCGGAGACGTGGACACGGTGCTCGTGCACCCGCTTTATGAAGAGACGGACCGCCGCCTGCTGCGCGAAATGGTCTTTGACAATCTGGCAGTTGACTGGCTCGGCGGCACGCGCCGCGTCAATGTGTGGTACAGCGACGCGCCCCGCGCCCCGACGTTTCTGATCGACGCGCCGGAGTACTTTGCGCGACCTGGCATCTACGGCTACCGCGACGATCACGAGCGCTTCGCCTTCTTCTGTCGCGCGTCACTCGCGCTGCTGGAGCGCGTCGGCGGGCCGCCCGATGTCGTTCACGGGAACGACTGGCCGTGCGGCTTCGCGGCTGCCGAACTCCGCTCGCGCCGCAACCACGACCCGTACTACGCGCGCACCCGCACACTCTTTTCCATTCACAATCTCGCTTACCAGGGCGCGTTCGATGCGGGCGAACTGTGGCGACTCGGCTTCGAGTCACACGACGAACGAGATTATTTCATGGCGGATGGCGTGGCCTCGGCACTAAAGGCCGGCCTGTTGGCGAGCGACGCGCTCTCGACCGTCAGCCGTCGCTACGCCGAAGAGATTCAAACGCCGGAACACGGCCACGGTCTCGATTGGCTGCTGCGGATGCGCCGCGACCGCTTGATCGGGATTACCAACGGCGTCGATTACGGAGTGTGGAATCCGGCGACTGATCCCCACTTAGCATCACATTTCAACGCCGAAAATCTGGAAGGTAAACGCCACTGCAAGCTCGACCTGCTGCGCCGTTACGGACTGCCCGAAGACTTGGATCGCCCCATCATCGCGTCGATTTCTCGTCTGACACCGCAGAAGGGTTTCGATCTCGTCAGGGAAGCGGCGGGCGCGATGATTGAGACCGGCGCGTTCTTTGTGTCCCTCGGATCAGGAGAGAGTGAGTACGAAGACTTTTTGCAGACGATGCGCGACGATGCGCCGCACCGGGTGGGCGTTTTCCGTGGCTTCAACGAAGCACTGTCACACCAGATCGAGGCCGGCGCAGACATATTTTTGATGCCGTCGCGGTACGAGCCGTGCGGATTGAATCAGATGTACAGCATGCGCTACGGCACGGTGCCGGTGGTACGCGCGACGGGCGGGCTGGACGACACCGTCGAGAACTACGACCGGACGCGCGGGACGGGCAACGGATTCAAGTTCGCGCGCTACTCGGCGGCAGCGATGCTGGAGAGCCTTTACGAAGCGCTCTACTGCTATAATGAGCCGGAAGTGTGGCGTACTATTCAGTTGAGCGGGATGCACGCCGACAATTCGTGGCAGGCCGCCGCGCGGCGCTACGTCGAGGTCTACCGGATCGTGACTGGATTGTAAGACGGCGGTGACAGCCTGCTTGTACCGTGGCAAGAATTTCCAACATCCTGAAAGCAGGGCGAGTGCGCCGCAGCACTCAGCCCGAACGATCATTAACAAGGCCATCAAAGGAGATAGAAAACGCATGAGTGAACATGTTAACGAAGTCAGCGATCACAGCTTTGAGAGTGATGTTTTAAAGTCCGATCAACCGGTGCTGGTCGATTTCTGGGCCGCTTGGTGCGCGCCGTGCCGGATGTTGGCGCCGACCGTCGAGGCGGTGGCGGAGAAGTACTCCGGCAACGCGCGCGTCGTCAAGCTGAACGTGGATGACAACCCGGCGGTCTCACAGCGTTACGGCATCAAGGGCATCCCGACACTGATCCTCTTCAAGAACGGCAAGGAAGAGGAGCGCGTCGTCGGTGCGACCAGTAAAGAGGCCATCTCACGGATGATCGAAAAGCACGTCAGCATGGCAAGCGCCTGAGATGACACATCTGAAGTGGCGCGAGCGTTGTTCACCAGAATCGCGCTCGCGCCACTTCGTGCGTTTAGGTGCTACTCCGTCGTCGTCAAACGTCTATCCGGCGCTTGATCTTCGGGTGTGACTTATTAGAGGATCGATGAAACAAACATCCCGCAGTCGCACGGCCCGTCGACATTCCATCGAGGAACGTCTGGCCGCGGCGAAACGTTCGCGAGCCGTCGAGGACACGAAGTTCCGCGCCCGCCAGGTGCAGGGCAAAGTCCGCCGCTTCGTCAGCGCCAACTTTCGCAAGGAAGAAGTGGTCGCCGCGCTCGCGCTCCGGCGCGGCGAGTGTAACCGCTGCGGCGCGTGCTGCGAGATTCTTTTCAAATGCCCGTTCCTCAAGAAGAACGGCGACGACTCGACGACCTGCGGCATCTACGAAGACCGCCCGAACCAGTGCCGTCTCTTCCCCATCGAACAACGTGATCTGGAAGAAGTGCGCGGCTCTTGCAGTTTCTACTTCATTGAGAGACCGATTAAGTTGGAGAGAGCAAGCTAGAAAAGCAGATGTCAGATGCTGGATGTTAGATGTCAGTTTTTGTCTAACATCCGACATCTGACATCTGACATCTACTTTTATGTCACACATCATCGTGGTCATCGGTGCGCAGTGGGGCGATGAAGGCAAAGGCAAGATCGTCGACTTGCTGGCTGAACGCTTCGACATCGTGGCGCGCTACCAGGGCGGGCACAACGCCGGACATTCCGTCTATGTCGGCGACCAGTCGTACGTTCTGCATTTGATCCCGTCCGGCATCACGCACCGGGGCAAGACCTGCGTCCTCGGCAACGGCATGGTGATCGATCCAAAGGCTTTTTTCCAGGAGGCCGACCGGCTCATCGAACAGGGTTTGGAAGTCACGCCCGAACGGGTCATGGTCAGCTCCCGCGCGCACCTCATCCTGCCGTACCACCGCGCGCTCGATCACACGAGCGAAGAGCGACTCGGCAACGAGCGTGTCGGCACCACCTTGCGCGGGATCGGGCCGGCCTACGAAGACAAGGCCGGGCGGCGCGGCATCCGCGTTGCCGACGCGCTCGTGTCTGACGTTCTGCGTTCGCGCATCGAGCGCAACGTCGAGGATGCCAACCGGATCATCCTCGCCTACGGCGGCCAGACGCTCGACGTGGAACAGGTCTTCGAAGAAACATCAAGTCTCGTCGAACGCCTCGCGCCGTTCATCGCCGACACGACTCACTTTTTGAACCGCGCCGCACGCGAGGGCCGCTCAATCCTGATCGAGGGCGCACAGGCGACACTGCTTGATGTCGACCACGGCACCTACCCGTTCGTCACCTCTTCGAACACGACGGCGGGGGGCGCCTCTATCGGGACGGGACTCGCCCCGCACCGCATCAACGGTGTGCTCGGCATCGTACGGACGTACACGACGCGCGTCGGCGAAGGCCCCTTTCCGACTGAGATGATTGCAGGCGAAGCCGAACTCGGTCAATTGATCCGCGAGCGTGGCCGCGAGTACGGTGCATCGACGGGCCGCCCGCGGCGTTGCGGCTGGTTCGATGCGTTCGCGACGCGATACGCCGCCGAGATTAACGGCTTCACGTCAGTGGCGTTGACCAAACTCGATGTACTCGACGCGCTCGACGAGATCAAAGTCTGCATCGGCTATAATCTGGACGGGCGCTCGCTCGAGTACTTCCCGGCAGTCGCGCAGGATTTACGTCGCGTCGAACCCGTCTACGAAACACTGTCCGGCTGGAAAACTCTGACGGAAGGTATCACCCAGATGGACGCGCTACCCGCCGCCGCGCGTCGCTACATCGATTTCCTTTCCGCACAGATTGGCGTCGGCATCGGCCTCGTGTCGACCGGCCCCGAACGCGCTCAGACCATTCTCGTCCATGATTCCCCGCTCGGCGCATGGCTCAAAGGTTAAACTTTTTCGCGCCGCTTGATGCGACCGCGCGCCGCATGTAGAATGATTTTCGATTCACACTTCTTCTGCTTTTAGTGGGCCGTTAGCTCAGTCGGTAGAGCAACTGGCTTTTAACCAGTGGGTCGCAGGTTCGAGTCCCGCACGGCTCACCACTA
>Ga0136614_10000295_pt1 | contig 23152 bp, 18 predicted proteins | sample AntDrymUQ2792106_2_FD_106643 | JGI IMG/M metagenome (GOLD analysis project Ga0136614, IMG submission 106643) | Polar desert sand microbial communities from Dry Valleys, Antarctica - metaG UQ279 (21.06) | ecosystem: Environmental > Terrestrial > Soil > Desert | place: Antarctica: Dry Valley... | reverse complement strand
TGCCATTCTTTTTGACGTGTCGAGAGGCACAGCTCGGACAAGGGACTTCTTCGTAGCACACACTCTGAAGAATAGCTTGTCCGAGTCTTCATTTCACCTCAGCATAAATTCTGAGACACGACCCGATATTCGTCGAGCAGTTTTTTAATCCATAACTGGCGGACGATTTCTTCCGGTTTCGCCGGGCGATCTTTATCACTCGCCAAGCATTTCAGGTAGGGCTTGCCATTCTTCTCAAACAGAGAAGTCTCTAACTCTTGAATGTCTCCAATCCTGAACTGTGTGAGGCGATACGGAGTTTCTTCGCTTTTGAAAATATCGGCAATGAGGAACGGCATCCGGGTTAAACTATCCTTCTCAGAAAGAGTGTGCGAGCAAGTGAAAAGCTGGTGAACAGATTATGCCATACAAAGACCCCGAAAAAAGGCGCGCATATCAAAGGCAGTATGTGCGAAGCTGGTACGAAAACAACAAAGCAACCCATATTGCTTATGTAAGAAACAGGGACAGGAAGATAGCAGCTTGGTTTAGGGAATATAAAGAGTCGCTCAGTTGCGAAGTGTGCGGGGAGAATCATCCAGCATGTTTAGACTTTCATCACAAAAACCCACAGGAAAAGAAATTTCCGGTCAGTAGGCCGCATAGTCGCCCAAGTATAAAAGGGCTTAAAAGTGAAATCGCTAAATGCCAAGTGTTATGCGCGAATTGCCACCGCAAGCAGCACTGGAAAGAAAGAACAAAGAGGTAGCAAGCGAGCGAAATTCACACCTAATACGAACAGCAGCAATTCATTTATGTAATTGCTGCCGTTAAAAGAAATAATTTGGTAGCGGGGGCGAGACTTGAACTCGCGGCCTTGTGGTTATGAATCACATGCTCTAACCAGCTGAGCTACCCCGCCGTAAAGGAAGGTTGGAGAATTATTATAGAGGTCGTGTTTGAAAGGTCAAGCGAGGCTGTTTGTGTGCTGTCGTGGTGCGTTTGTTTGCGCGTGTGGGAAGGTCGCGCGTATCATCGGGCGGAATTTTTAGGTGGCGAAGAAGGGAAAGTAAGATGCCTGATCTGGTTCATCGTCCGAGACGTTTGCGGCGGCGCGAGGCGGTGCGCGCGTTGGTGAGGGAGACGCGCTTGGCGCGCGAGAATTTGGTGCTGCCTTTGTTCGCCTGTCCGGGCGATGGTGTGCGGCGCGAAGTCTCTTCGATGCCGGGCGTGTTTAATTTGTCGGTCGATGAGATCGCGCGCGAGGCGGCGGCGGCTTTTGATCTCGGCATTCCCGGCGTGATTTTGTTTGGGCTGCCGGAGGCGAAGGACGAGACGGCTTCGGGCGCGTATGCGCGGCAAGGAATTGTTCAGCAAGCGATCCGGGCCGTGCGGCGGGCCGCACCGGAGATGGTCATTATCGCGGACACATGCTTGTGCGAGTACACGTCGCACGGTCATTGCGGCGTAGTGCGCGATGGCGAGGTCTTAAATGATGAATCATTGGAATTGCTGGCGCAGACGGCAGTGAGTCAAGCCGAAGCGGGCGCGGACATCGTCGCGCCGTCGGCGATGTTGGACGGGCAAGTAGGCGCGATCCGCGAGGCGTTGGATCAAGCCGGGATGGATCAAGTGGCGATCATGTCTTATGCAGTGAAATACGCCTCGGCGTTTTACGGGCCGTTTCGCGAAGCGGCGGACAGCGCGCCCGCGTTCGGGGATCGCCGCGCCTATCAGATGGACAACGCAAACGCGCGCGAGGCCATGCGCGAAGCGGAACTCGACTACGCCGAAGGCGCAGATTTTTTAATGGTCAAGCCGGCGGTAGCCTATCTCGACATCGTGAAGGCCGTGCGCGAACGCTTCGATCTGCCGCTCGCCGCATACCACGTCTCCGGCGAGTACGCCATGATCAAGGCCGCCGCCCAAAGCGGCTGGATCGACGAGCAGCGCGTGATGATGGAAACCCTCACAAGCATTCGCCGCGCTGGAGCTGACGTGATCATCACTTATTACGCTCGGGAAGCAGCGAGGCTGTTGAAATGATGAATGCGGAATGATGAAGATCACGACGGAACTGCATTTCATTCATCATTCCGCATTCATCATTTGTCTTATCTCACTTCTACTTCAATCGGTTTCGTGTCGCCGGCTTGATAGCCTTCGGGGAAGTTGGAGATGTTGAGGCCGAGGGGCCGGTCGGCCTTTGTCTCGACGGCGAAGCGGACGCGGAGCGAGAGGCCGCGCGCGGCGGCGATGCGGGGGACCAGTTTATTGATGCGCCATTCTTGCATACTGACGCGCGGCGGCTCGACGTGATGGATCAAGCGCGCGCCACAGTCGGTGTCGTTGATGAAGAGCGTGACGCGGGAATAATCGAAACGTCCGCGCGCATCCGGCGGCAGGACGGGCTGGAGGTTAACGCGGACGACGATCTCGCCGACTTTGCGCCGCTCTTCCCGGCCCGGCACGATGTACTCGAACAACCCGACGCCCGCGCCCCAGACGTAGCCGGGACCGCCGCCCATCTTTTCTCCGCGCCCGCGCATGGCCTGTTCAGGCGAGAAGCGATACAACAAAGTGTTGTCGGGGAGCGTCAGCAATTTGGGTTGCGCCGCTGGATCGTTGATGTCGCGCTCGAAGGCGAATTGGCGTGGGATCAAGTGCTGATCGGCGGCGAGCGCGACGGGCGGCGGCTCGGCAGTTTCGCGCGCTTGGAACTGTTCGGCGGCGCGCGTGATCTCGGCGAAGACGGCCGTATCGCGCGGCGTCGTGTAGGTCACACCGTAACCGCGTTGTGGGTCGGGCGTCAGAATCCAGAAGATCGCGCCCGCCGCGCCGGCGCGCAGAGAGCTTTCAAAGTAAGCGCGATACCAATCGGCCTGTGTCATCCCCTTGTAACCGTCCGGCACCATGCCGAACTCGCCCATTACGAACGGCTTGTTGATGGAAAAAGCGGCGGCGGCGCGATTGAGAATGAAGTCGCGCAGAGACTCGCCGGTGTCAACGAAACTATCATGATCGTCGCGCGGGTAATTATGCACGTCGCAATAATCGACGTGCGGTAACTGATGTTCTTCGAGCCACGCACGCCGCTCGAACGCGCTACGATAGCCCCACGTCCCCGGTGTGACGAGATGAAAAGGGTCGAGCGACTTGACATACGCGCTCATTTCCGCGACCCACTGCCGGCGTTCGTGCCAGCGTCCGGGCGGGGCCTGCGCTTCGTTCATCAACTCGTAAGCCATGATCGTCGGATCGTCTTTGTAGAGCGTCCCGGTCACGGTGTTGCGGCGCGTCACGATCTTTTCGACGTGTTGGCGGTAGAGCCGCTTGGCCTCTTCGTTAGTGTAGAAGAGCATCGCGCGTTCGATGTTGATGCCGAAGGGCTGATTCTCATCAGCAGCGTCGTTAATGCCGGCCCAGCGAAGATATTGTGTGACGCCGCCGGTGTCGCGCCACCAGTTCGTCAGGCAGAGTTGCACGCGCAGATTATTGCGTCCGGCTTCGGCGATCACGCGGTCGAGATGGACGAGGGCTTCTTCGTTCCAATCGTCGGGCGCGCGGCGGAAGGGATGCGCGCGGGGCCAATCCGCGCGGTCGTTGCCGATAGACAGCACGCCGCCTGCTTCAGTGCCTTCGCCGTAAGCCCACACACGGACGACTTTGATCCCGCTGCGCGCCGCCGTGTAGAGCGTCTCCGGCATTCGCGCGCGATCCTCTTCGCGGTACATCACGGCGATGTTCGCGCCGACGAAGCGAAATGGCCCGCCATCGACAACGAAGCGCGTTCCGCTCGCCGTCACGAAATTGCGCGGCGCGACACGGCGCGCTGCCGCCGGCTCATTAACCGCGAAAAAAATTGCCGCGCCAAAGACTAACGCAAGCGCGGCAGTTCCAAGCATTACTTTCAATGTGTGCTTACTTCCTCAAATCAAGCCGGCCAGAACAACTTTACCGGGGTGGTCTATTTAGTTGGGTGAAACCGATAATGGCGCAGACGGCCCCCAGCGCTACGAACAGCGTAATAAACGCGCCCAAGCTCAGGAGCCTTTCGATGTCAGTCTCGCGCGAGCCGTAGAGCGCGAACGCGATAATATGCAGGTGAAAGAGCAACAGGCAGACCGCAGAAAGCGCGAACCAGCGCACCGCCGAGCCGAACACGCGGGCGCGCGCGAAGCCGAGGACGGCGGCTACCAGCCAGCCCAGTACGCCCACCAATAACAGCGCCAGAAACACGATGGCCGAGGAAGCGGCGAAGCGCGGGACAGATGAAGTCTGCGCGAGCAGAGTGAGAGCCAGAGTCAGCATCAGTCTTTCAGTTTCCTTTTCGAGTAGCGAGCGGCAGACGAACATACAAAGAGCCGCCCGCGTCTCGCCAGTCGCTCGACACGACTGGCGGGACGCGAACGGCGTTGAACATTCAGATGCGACAGACGCGCCTGCCTCATCGCGCAGTTAGCGTCGCGGAAAAGACGCAAGCGACAGGCATTACGCCAATCGATTCCTCACACAAGCAGCGCCAGCCCTCTCAAGCCGTCCGGTCCGGCTACTGCGTGATATGAATCTCTTCTTCCTTGTTGACGTGGCGCAGAAAGTAAGCCACCGCGCACACGCACGCCACGACCGCCGCGCCAATCGCCATCCACAGATCGCTGTTCGTGTCGATTCCGGGCGAGGTGACGAAGCGGTAAAACTTGTACACTGCGAAAATCGTAGCGATTAACCCTACGACCCAGTAAACGATGTCGATGATCCTCATGCTGAACCTCCGGCGTTTGTAGTAAATAAAAATGATGGCCTAAGACAGCCGCCGACCACTCCGCTTCAAGAGACCGCTCATCAATTGTCGGGCTTTACTTCAGCAAGATGAACCGTTTGTGCTCGGCGCTCATGTTACCCCTGCCGCGCGCCAGACGCAAGAGACTTTTACGGGCCGCCAAACGGCATGAAGGGTAGCAAGGTAGAAAGGAAGAGATGAAGACCTGATAATTTAGCAAGCCGGGGTGAGGCCGGCTCGCTCACGATTCTGTCGCTTTGAGAAGCAAAACGAATGCCGATTCATTACACTTCTTCGAGTGTGTCAAGCAGGCGCGTAATCGTATCCACAACCGACAGCAAGTCTCTGGGTTTTTGCAGGAACTTATCCACGCCGGCGCGGCGCGCTTCACCATCCATGTCTTCAGCCGACAGCATGACGATGGGCGTGGCGCGGCGGTGCGGGAAATTCCGCGCCCGCCGCGCGAGTTCTAAGCCGGTGATACCCGGCAACGTGTGATCGAACAGCAGCAGGTCGTAGCGGTCTCGGCTCTCCAGTTTTTGGAGCGCACTGGTCCCATCCGCGCATTCCTCGATCTGCCAACCTTCAAGCTCCAACGTCTCTTTCAACGTGGCACGCACCATTGAATCATCCTCCACGTAGAGGATCGTGGCGGGCCGCATCCGAACCGGTGCCCGGCTGTGCGCGACATGGTGTGTGCCGCGCATCCGAATGATGGAACGTTTGCGCGAGACTGCCGGAGTGCGTGCCGCGAGCAAACTGCGGTGGCGATTGTTGAGCAACGCGATAAAGGTCTGATGATGCTTGAATCCGAGCAACTGCGCCGCCCGCGTCACGCTCCCGCCCGCATCCTTCAACGCGCGCTCGATCAATTGCCTCTCGTGTTGCAGCACTTCGTCTTTCAAACAAAAGCCCTGCCAGTCGAAAGCCGCGTCCGCCCCTTCAGCCATTGCGGCGGAAGCAGAGACCGGCGCATCGTTGCGGCTCGCGTTCAGCCGTCGCAACGCCGCGCACGCACACTGAATCAAACGCTCGCGAATGCCCGGATGCTGCGATTGCGCCAGCCAGTCAGCCGCGCGCTCGTAAAGAGCGACGACCTCTGCGAGCGCAAATTGCTCGCGCAATTCTTCGAGCGCCGCGAGCGCCGCCTGTCCCGCGCCTTCGCGATCCCCGGCTAACTCGGCCACTTCGCGCGCGCGCGTGAACGTCAAATGCGCCGCCGCGAATTGTCCCAACCGCGCCAGCGCAATGCCATGCGTCGTCAACGCCTCAGCCAACAACGACTGCTCATCGCCCTTCTCGAAAACTCTCACCGCCGCCCGAACAACCGCCTCCGCCTCCGCCACACGCCCTTCCGCCAACAACGCCCGCGCCCGCGTCTCGTCCACCTGCGCGGCTTGTCCGCCATCCTTCAAGCTGACGAACAGCCGCCGCGCCCGATCCAGATGTTCATGCGCCTTGCCGAACTTGCCGGCGGTGAGAAACAACATTCCCAAGTTGTTCTCAACGTAAGCCCAATAGCGCGTGTGTCCAGCCTGCTCGAAATAGAAACTCGCCGCAGCAAATTCGATCAGCGCACGGTCAATATAATCTCGGCGCTGCTCCGCCGCGCCGAGATTTTTTAAGACCGTGCCAAACTCATTATGAAACTTTCCTTTAAGTACATTGTTATTACTTGCCTCAAACAACGGCGCAGCTTCATGGTGGATTCTCAAGGCATCATTGAGCCGAGTGGCAACCTTCTCGACAATCGCACTACGAAGCAAAGCTACAGCCTTCAACTCGCTGTTTGCATCGACCAGCCGATCCAGCGCTGCTCGCAACATTATTCGCGCTTCGTCAAGCGCACCTTCCCGCCAATAGCAATATGCTAAGTCAGTTTGCGCCTCAGCCGCTTTCTCTGAATCTGGTACAGTTTCAAAGATAGCCAAGCTCTCGCTAATTAAATTCTTTGCCGTCTCTTGCGAGCCGGCGAGTTGCCTAATGCTGCCGATCCATCCGGTCAAAGAGCCGGCTCGCAACAAAACTTCGGCTGCCGTCCGGCGATCTAAATCGTCGAGTTGTGGACGCTCGCCGACGCGCTGCCATAACTCGCCCATCGCGTCGCGTGCAGCCTCATAATCGCCCGACTCTTCCAATTCTTTAGCGAGCCGGCAGCGAAGCCGCGCTTGCTCTTCTTGGCTGAGGGTCGAATCGTCAATTTCGTGCAATAATTGTTCTGCTAAGTTCATGTGAGGGATTCCCTTTCGTGTGGTTGCAAGAAAATTTGCATCAGGATGAAAGAAGACGCATTATTAACCATGTGAGTGTCAAAGATGCGTCCACGTTGAAGACCACTTTGGGCGTCCAGAGTGTGCCGGCGCTTCACCGCCACAGGCGCTTAACACCGACTTTAATGACAATTTCAGCTACACCTTTCAGGAGCAAACCATGAAAACCTTACGCCAATTCTGCGCGGCGGCTGTGCTGACTTGCGCTTTTACTCTCCCCGCTTACGCAGGTGATATGTCAACCGGCAAAACGCCGCCTCCGCCGCCGCCTTCGGCAACTTCGGCGGGCGATATGTCAACCGGCATATCGGGCGATATGTCAACCGGCAAATCGATGACCGAGACGACGAGCAGCGAGGCCGTCGATCCCATCGCCGAGGCGGCGCGGCTGCTACTGCAAAGCATTCTGTCGCTGTTCTAAACAATTCGCGCCAGCCTGTTTTTCTAAATAGCCGCAATCAAGGTAACTCGCGGTACGTTATTTGTGTGTCTAAATGCCGAGAAGACGAACCGCCACGAGGAGATTTTACAACAACAGTAGATTAAACCCTCTCAGGCGCGGAAAGCAATAAAATTTCTTGGGCTGTCCGCTGTCCGTGATCGAGAAGCTGAAGGCTAAAGTTCAAGGCGCAAGATCGAGCAGCGCAAAAGCAACGGACAACTGACGACGGACAACTGACAGTTTTTCAAAGAACGAGGCGGCGGTCTCCGGCGCGGCTGGTGATGCGTTCGCGGTCGAAGTATTCGAGCAAGGGAATCGCGTATTTGCGCGAGACTCCGGCCAAGTCTTTGAACGCGGCGACATCGATCAGCCGGTCGGCGGCGTTGCGGGCGGCGTACTCGCGCAGGCTGCCGATCAACTTATCGATTGCTTCGCGGTGAAAGTAAAGTTCGGGAGAGACACGCACGAGCGCGCCGGCGTCGAGGAGCAGTTGAAAGATTTTCCGGGCGTGTTCACGGTTGAGCGGCGCGCCGCCTGCCGCGCGGGTTAAGGCTTCGTCGAAGGTCGGGGCGGTGAGGGCGGACTCGCAGTAAATTTGCTCTAAGCGATCACGGAGTTGCGCGTCTGCGCCGGAGAGCGACAATTGATGACGGCCTGCGCGCACGATGTCGCGTTCGGAGACAAGTGTCCCAGACGCTTCGGCGTGCGACAACACGGCGCGGAAGACTTCCGGCGCGGCGTGCGCGAATACCTGCTCGCGGAGCGTCTCGCGCGGCAGACCGCGCTCCAACGGTTCGCGGCGATGATGCGCTTCGACTGCTTCAGTCGCCGCTTGTGCTAACTCCGCGAAGTTTTCGCGGCTGATGTAAACTCCGTCCGCGTCGATGATCTGCTCGCGCCCGCGCGCTTCGGTCAAAGCGGCATCGAGGATGTGATCGCGCCAGCCCGTGCGCGCCGCCAATTCAGAATGCCGCAGACCGCGCTCACCCGCCGCTGCGATGAAGAGCGCCGCCCGCTCGCTGCGACTCGCCGCCAACAACTGCGACAGCCGGTCACGCGCGACGACCCGCTCGCGTCCGCGTCGCTTGACGGCGTGAGCGTCTAACACGCGACCGCCCGCGATTGTCTGTTGCGGCGAGTAAGAGCGAATGATAAAACGCTCGTCAGGCAACGCGATGATGGGAGATTCCAGACGCAATTGAATTAACCCACCCGCTCCCGGCATGATCTCGCCCGCCTCTTCCAAGACTTGCACCCGCGCCAAAATTTCCGCCGCGCCGAGATGCACGCGGGCGCGCGCGCGCGAACGCAACGGACGCGGCGCGGACGGCAGCACGTCCACATGTGCATCGATGATCTGCGTGGCTTGCAGACGATTGGCGTGCGCCAGCGTCATCCCGCGCTCGATCTGTCCAGTCTCGATCCCACTGAGATTGATTGCCGTGCGCTGCCCCGCGTGCGCTGCCGCGACTACGCGCCCGTGAACCTGCACGCCGCGCACGCGCACACGCGCGCCCGCCGGCAGCAGTTCCAACTCATCGCCTTCCCTGATCTCGCCTGCGATTAACGTCCCTGTCACCACCGCGCCGAAGCCGCGCATCGTAAAGGCGCGATCCACAGGCAACCGCGCCACCGTCTCGCCGGCACGCTCCGGCACACGCACGACCAACGCACGCAATTCGCTTTTCAACTCTTCGAGTCCCGCGCCCGTCCGTGAACTGACGGCGACAACCGGCGCATCTTCTAAAAACGATCCGGCGACTAACTCACACACATCCATCCGCACGAGTTCGAGCAACTCGTCATCGACTGTATCAATTTTGGTGACGACGATCAGCCCGGCTTGGACTCCGAGCAAGCGCGTGATGTCGAAATGTTCGCGCGTCTGCGGCATCACGCCTTCATCCGCCGCGACGACAAGCGCGACCGCGTCTAGCCCATGCGCGCCGGCCAGCATGTTCTTCACGAAACGCTCATGGCCCGGCACGTCCACGAACCCGATTCGCACATCGCCCAAGTCCAACTCGGCGAAGCCGAGATCAATTGTGATCCCGCGCCGCTTCTCTTCCGGCAAACGATCTGCATCCACGCCCGTCAAGGCGCGCACTAACGAAGTCTTCCCATGATCGATGTGGCCGGCTGTGCCGACGATGATGCTTCGCATAGTGACAAGTGACGAGTGACGAGTGACAAGCCAGACAAGGACTTTATCTCGTCACTTGTCACTCGTCACTCGTCACTGTCTTATTTGACGATCTCGAAATCGATCCACTGCGTCATCGTGCGGCGTTTGCCTTCGCGGAGTTGGTCGATGACGATGACTTGCAGGACGTATTCGCCGGGCAACAAGTTCGAGCCGAGTTGAAGGCGGCTGGTGACGCCGATGCGTTTGAGGTCTGGCTGCTGTTGAATGTCGATGGGATTGACGTTGCCATTAAAGACGATCTGGCCGTCGCGGAAGAGTCGCGTCTGCGCGGTCAGTTGCGGCAGGCGGGTCGCTTTGTCGAGCTTTGCGTTGTAGATCAAATAGGCGAAGTCGAGGTGCATGAACCGGCGCAGGCGGCGGACGGCGGGGCCGGCCAATTGTTCGGACGGCGGCTCATCCTCCGCTGTCGCGCGCGTCGAGTTGGGGGCGGGTGGGGTGTCCGAGTCGGAATGCGGCGGCGACGGCGCGGCGGCCTTTGCATCTGGCTGCGTTGCCGCTCTCGGATCGAAGCCGTTGACGATGAGGCCGGAGAGTGCGAGGCGATCTTTCTTGAGGTCGGGCGCTTCAATGAATTGGCTGGCCGAACCGACCTGCTCGCTCGCCGCGTCGCGGACGGCGACGCGCAGTTGATATGCGCCGCCTTTCTTGATCGGGATGTTGAAATTGAAAACTAAACCGTTGCGGCGGACATCATCGTGAGTCTTGCCGCGAAACTTGAGCGTGTGCGTCACGCCGTTTTGTTCGACGATTTTGCCATTGTCGCCAAAGGCGATGCCCAGCACTTCAAGCGTTGTTTTGTGCCAGCCGTCTGCCTCTTCCGTAAACTTCAAGTTGCTCGCGTCAACGTGCATGAGGGAACGCATATACGTTCCGCTTTTCGCATCGCTCGCAAAGAGCGAGGTCAGCCGCACCGGAATACTGCCCGCAGAGAATGGCGACGTGATGGCAGCCAAGAGTTGCTCATCGCGCGTGCGGCGCACGGGCCGCGCGTTCTCGTCTGTGATGCCGTAGAAGCCGGTGCGCGTGCGGACTTTCAAGCCCGGTCGTTTTACCTTCACCCCAAATTTGTGATAACGCCGGTCGAACGTTTCGCCCGCTGGACGGTAGCCGATCAAGTAGTAGCCTTTCTGATCTTCGAGGACGCGGCGCACGCCTCTGTTGAGATCGTTCGAGTTGACGACAGCAAACCCACCCGTCTCCTCTGCGAGATAACGCAGGCCGCTCTGTGTTTCGAATAAGCGATCACTGCGCTCGCTGATGCGCCGTGAAAGTTGTTCGGGAGTGAAGCCAGAGGTGTCGTCCGCCGCCGTCAGGCCGGTATAGACCAGCCCGCGCGGGTCCAAACTATAGATGACGACGGAGGCGCGGTTCGCCAGATCGGTCAAATTCCTGAGCGCCTGCCGGACGCGCGTGTTGTCCACCCGACCATCGTTACGGCTGAAGAGAACAAAGCCATCGGAGAAGAGGACGACGGATTTGCGTCCCGGCAGTTCGCGCATTCCGCGCACGACGTAATTGACTGCGCCGAGCGTGCCAACCGAGAAAATCTCTTCGCGGAACTGGTCCAGTTCGGCGGCGATGTCGCGGTCTTCGTCCGTCTCGCCACGATTGTTGCCGCGCCCCTCTTCTCCTGCTTGCCCGCCGGCCAATTGCGAGTTGCCCGCGAGCGGCGCAAACATGCCGACCCCGCCGCGCCCGTTCAGGTTGAATTTGACGCGCTCGATGGCCGCGTACAGCATTCGTTTGTCAGAGGTGAACTGTTGCAGCGCGCCGATGCCCGCACCCGTCCGAATGATCGCGACGAGGTCGTTCGGCTGCATCTGCTCGTCCACGAATCTCTTGAGCGCGTTGCGCGTGAAATACGCGCTCTCGAATGAGAGGCCGAGATCATCGACGACGAGCGCCATCGTGCGACGCACCTGTTCAGGCCGCAGGCGCGCGGGCGGCACGGGCAGCGCGTTTTTGTCCGCGGGTGCGGCGCTGGGCCGCGCCGCTTCTTCCGGCGCTTTCGCTTCGTTCGAGACGTAACTGAAATTAGTGATCTGCTGCGGCTTCCCGTCCTCAAAAATTTCAAAGTCGTCGGCGATCAGATCGGTGACTTGCCTGCCGTTCTTATCGACCACCACCGCGTCGATCTGCACGAGGTTCGTCGTGATCCGCACTACCTCGTCATCGTCATCCGCCGGGACGCGCGGCTCTTGGGGCGCGGTCGCCGGCGCGGGGGTCGGAGACGGTGCGGGCAGCGACGGCTGCCGCTGTTGTCCGGTGGCGGGCGTTAAGAAAGAAAGCACGAGCGCGCACGCGAGTAAGGTTCGCATATTTGTTGCTCCGGTCAGAGGGTTTCGGCTTGAGTTTGATCGACTAAAACTTTCAACTTAAAGTCACGGCTGACAGGTCACAGCGCCGCATTTTTCGGCGACTAACACCACTGGATTTTCACTGCCGACTGTGCGATGCTCGCAGCCTGCCAGCAATATCATTGAAACGGAGAGATTATGCCAGAGCCAGCGAAGAACGGCGACACTGTGCGCGTTCATTACACCGGGCGTTTGGAGAACGGCGAGGTCTTCGATTCGTCTGAAGAGGGTGAGCCGTTGGAGTTTCAAGTCGGGGCCGGGCAAGTGATTCCCGGCTTTGATCAGGGCGTCGCCGGTATGAGCGTCGGCGACAAAAAGACGGTCGAGATCAATGTAGATGACGCCTACGGCGAGCGCATTGACGCGCTGGTTCGCACCATCGAACGCAGCGGCATGAACATCGACACCGAACCGCAGCCCGGCATGAATCTCATCATGCAACTCGCCGACGGCAACCAGATTCCCGTCGCCATCACCGAAGTCACCAGCACCCACGTCACCCTCGACGCCAACCACCCCCTCGCCGGCCAACGCTTGATCTTCGACATCGAAAGAGTGAAATGATGAATGCGGAATGATGAATGATGAATAAAAACCAGAGGTCATCTTGTCTTCATTCATCATTCATCATGGCTCTTCGTCTTCCGGCCCGACCCCAAAGTAGCGCAACCAGTGTACGGTCTCTTCATTTGGCAGTGGCGGCCTGTCGTCTGCTGCGTCGTGCGGTGAATTGGCCGGCGAGGCGCTCGCCGTTTTATCGAGGCGGCGGCGAAAGTCTCCTGAGCGGACGACTTCGCGGACGCCGCAGCGATGGATATAGTCGGTGAGCGCGCGATCTGACGTGACGACGATGAGCGTGCGCCGCTCGCGCGAAGATTCGACCATCGCTTTGATGCGCTCGTCGGCGCTCGAGCCGCGCGCCGCATAGAACACGCGCACGCCCGCGAGGTAGCTCGCGCCGTCCGGGAAATGCTCATCAGGCGCGCCGTCAAACACCACCGACACGCTCACGCCCCGCTCTCGCGCGAACCGCGCCAATTCGTTCATCAACCGCCGCCGCGCGCCCGGCTTGTCTGTGTGCCAGCCGACGCGCTGTGCCATCACGTTGTTGCCGTCAATTAAATAAGACATAGCGATTGCGGAATGCGGATTTCGGATTGCGGATTAGAAGATTGACTTTTCAATCTGCAATCCGAAATCCGCATTCCGCAATTGATTGTAGTCGCAGTATTCCACAATCAGGCAACGCTCGCCCGTTCAAATCTCCGTTGACAGGTCATCGGTCAAAATAAGTCTTTGCCCGTTCAGGCTGACCGCACAGAACTGCCGCCTCGTCTTCCAGAAAACTCGCCTCAAACAATTAAGTCGTACCCGCTCAACGACTTAGCTTTTCAGTGCAAGTGTGGCCTGCCGTTCGCTTAGGCATCCGCTGGGTGCAGACACCCTGAACAAGATTTAATTAAGTTTTTTCGCCTCACAAGTAGATGAGTGGGCGAAGTAGCTACCGGGCGACAAATAACAAGGACGTAAAATGAAGATGATTAAGCGATCACGATTTCTCACATGGCTCACCTGCTTTTCGCTGGTGGCCTCTCTGTGCAGCGGCATCCTGATCACGGATCGAGTGCAGGCCCAAGCTCCCTACAGTCACGATGGAAACAATCAGTTCTCGCGTGACGATGACGACGCTCATGACAATAATGGTGACGCTAAAGGCGATCATCGCGGTCATGGGCGGTCTCAGCGGCGCGCATTCACCGGCGAGAAAGTTTCGGCGGAATTGAAAAAGCTGGCGCGAGACTCCGGCCACCGCCGCGTAAAGGTCATCCTGCAAACCAGCGATAGCGGCGACGACGACACGGAGATCGAGTCGCACCTGAAAGACAAAGGCGGGCGTGTCACGGGCCAGATGAAGCGGCTCGGAGCGTTGGCAATCGAGTTGCCCGCGCGCGCCGCCGAAGCGTTGGCCGAGCATCGTCAAGTCGCATTCGTCTCGCTCGACCAAGAAGTGCAGGCGCTCGGCGGCCACATCGCGCAGACCACCGGCGCGGATGCGGTCCGCCAACAGACCACGACCACAACCACAACCACAACCACGACCACATCGACCTCAACCTCAACGACTACCGTCAGCAGCACGACGAGCTACACTCTCGACGGAAAGGGCGTCGGCATTGCCGTCCTCGATTCCGGCATCGACCCGAGCCACATCTCATTCACGGATTCGACAGGCTCGTTCTCGCGCGTCGTCGCGAGCCGTGACTTCACGGGCGAGGGACGCACCGACGACCCCTACGGCCACGGCACGCATGTCGCCTCTATCGCCGCCGGCAACGGGCGCGCCGCGTCCGGGGCGTATATCGGCATTGCGCCGAACGCGAACATTATTAACATGCGCGTCCTCGACTCGCAGGGTGTAGGCTCGGCCTCGAACGTCTTGAGCGCGCTCGACTGGGTCCTCGCCAACCACACAACGCACAACATCCGCGTCGTCAACATGAGCCTCGGCATGGCGGCTATTGATTCATACAAGAACGATCCGCTCTGCCGCGCCGTCCGCCGTCTAGTGGACGCGGGTATCGTCGTCGTGGCCGCTGCCGGCAATCATGGGACCAATAGCGCGGGGCAGAAGGCCTACGGGAACATCCATGCGCCGGGCAACGAGCCGTCGGCGATCACCGTCGGGGCTGCGAATACCTTCGGCACGAACGCACGCAACGACGACGGCGTGACGACTTATAGCTCGCGCGGCCCGACGCGCAGCTCTTGGACAGACGCGGACGGCGTGCGCCACTACGACAACCTCGTGAAACCCGACTTGGTCGCGCCCGGCAACAAGGTGATTGCGGCTGAAGCCATCAATTGCCTGCTGATCCAGCAAAATCCGGAACTCGATGCAGGCACAAGCACGTACCCGAGTCGGAAGATGATGATCTTGAACGGCTCATCAATGGCCGCGCCCGCCGTGGCCGGCGCGGCGGCGCTACTGCTGCAGGCGCGCCCGAAATTGACGCCGAATCTGATCAAGATGCTCCTGATGTACACGGCGCAGCCGCTCGCGAATTTCAACCTTCTGGAGCAGGGCGCGGGGCAACTCAACCTTGAGGGCGCGGTGCGTCTGGCGAAGGTCGTCCGGACTGATCTGTCCAACAGCACGCCGCTCGGCCAACCGCTGCTGACAAGCAGCAAGCCGCCCACGCCACGAACGACCATCGCGAATTTCACCTTCCCGTGGGCGCAAGGGATCGTCCTCAATCACACCCACGCCACTGGGATCAATCTGATTACGCAGTACCAAAAAATTTATGGGACGGGCGTGCTGCTCGGCGACGGTGTGTTGGCGGGCGATGGAGTTCTCTTGGGCGACGGCGTGCTGCTCGGCGATAACATCCTGACGAGTGACGGATCGGCACTCGGTGCCGGTGCAGTCTTTCTCAGCACGGGCGTCTTGTTAGGCGATGGTGTCTTATTGGGCGACGGCGTGCTGATGGGTGACGGCGTGCTGATGGGTGACGGCGTGCTGATGGGTGACGGCGTGCTGATGGGTGACGCCACCGCGCAAGCTCAGTCGGCGAGAGTTGTGGGGGACGCGACAGTTAGTCTAGAGCTGGTGCAAGACACAGGCGTTGACAATCAGGGCCATCAGGGACACAGGCGTTGACAATTAGGAGTACTAGCTCGCGTGCCAGTGTGCGACTCGTTCCGGTAATCGTTTCGCCAATTGATTAAGGACTTTACATCATGTTGCTCATCAACACTCGCTCCAACACCATCGCTGCTCTGCCCTTCGCGTGGCCGGTAAACGCCGCCAGCGAGCAAGTCACCGCCCGACGGCTGGCGAATAAAGACCTCCCGGAAGTCCTCGCCTTTCTTGCGGAGCAGCCACTCCACAACGTCATCATGGCCGGCATGATCCGCGACAACGGCCTCGACAGTAAACTCAATCGCGGCACGTTCCACGTTTGCCGCAACCGGCGCGGCGCGCTCGAAGGCGTGGCGCTCATCGGCCACGCGACGCTCATCGACGCGCGCACTGACCGCGCGCTCCGAGCCTTCGCCCGTCTCGCGCAAAACTGCGACGACACGCATATGATCATGGGCGAACAAGAGCGCATCGACGACTTCTGGCGGCACTACGCAAACGACGGCCAAGAACTGCGACTCGCTTGCCGCGAGCTGTTGTTTGAATTGACGAGTGTCGAAAATTCATCTCAAGGCGTGCCGGGATTGCGTCTCGCCACGCTCGACGATCTCGATCTCGTCGCGCTGGTGCAGGCCGAGTTAGCGTTCGCCGAAAGCGGGGTCAACCCGTCGGAGATTGATCCGCAGGGTTTCCGCGCGCGCTACGCCCGCCGCATTGCACAAGGCCGCACGTGGCTGCTCGTCGAAAACGACCGCTTGCTCTTCAAAGCCGAAGTGCAATCGGAAACGCCGGAAGTGATCTATTTGGAAGGCATCTACGTCAATCCGGAATTGCGCGGGCAAGGACACGGACATCGCTGCCTCACGCAGTTGTGCGGCATCCTGCTCACGCGGGCCGATTCGATCTATCTCCTCGCCAACGAGCGGAACGAACTAGCCCAACAGTTTTACCAACAGGTCGGCTTCAAGTTGCGAGATTACTACGACACGATCTTCCTGCGCCGCCGCGATTGCTAACCTCGCGCTTGGCGCGAACCATGATCAATAACTTCAGCCCCGTCGAGAGCGCTATTCGCTTCTCGCGGGGCTGAAGTTTTTAGAATCACGCTGGCATGTCTTTTGGTTTAGCTGCTCAACACGGCGGCAAGGATGCGCTCGTAATAAGCGACGTACTGCGGAATGATCGAATCGGTGCTGTAACGCGAGAGCGCAGAGGCGCGCGCGCGTCGTCCCATCTCGCGCCGCATGGCTTCGTTGCTCAGTAACTCGGCGGCGTCGGCGCTCATCTTTTTTATATCGCCGACCGCACTCAAGCAGCCCGTCTCGCCGTCGTCCACAACTTCCGGCACGCCGCCCACCCGCGAAGCGACGACCGGCACTTCACACGCCATCGCCTCCAACGCCGCCAATCCGAAAGATTCCTGTTCGGACGGCAACAACAACACGTCGGCCACCGACAAATAATCGACGATACGCGGCTGCTTTCCAACGAACGAACAGAAGTCGTCCACGCCGAGACACCGCGCGCGATGCTCCGCCCGCCCGCGCTCGCTGCCATCGCCCACCATCACGAGCCGAGCTGCGACGCCGCGTTGCCGCACGCCCGCCAGAATCTCCACGCAATCGACCGGGCGCTTCACGGGGCGAAAATTCGAGACATGAACCAACAGCGGCTCATCGTTCGGCGCAAGCGTGCGCCGCAACTCCGGCACAGGCCGCCGCTCGTACTCCGAGCCGCAAACAAAGTTCGGAATTACCGTCACGTCGTTAAAGCCGAACGTCTCTTCTGTCTCCCGCCTGAGATATTCCGAGATCGCCGTCACGCCGTCGGATTGCGCGATGCCGTAGCGCGTGATCGGCAAGTAAGAACGATCCGCGCCGACCAAAGTAATGTCCGTTCCATGCAGAGTGGTGATGACCGGCAGGCGTCGATTCGGCTTCAATGACTCGCGCGCGAGGATCGCGCTGATCGAATGTGGGATGGCGTAATGGACATGCAGCAGATCGAGTTGCTCATTCTCAGCGACGGTCGCCATCTTCGTCGCCAACGCCAGCGTATAAGGCTGATGCTCGAAGAGCGGGTACGACATCATCTCAACTTCATGAAAGCGCACCCGCTCATTCAACTCAGTCAACCGCGTCGGCAAAGACGACGAGATGAAATGCACCGTATGGCCGCGCGCCGCCAACTCCTTGCCCAACTCCGAGCCGACGATCCCGCTCCCGCCGTAAGTCGGATAAACCGTAATTCCGATATTCATAGAGGTCAGAGGTTAGAAGGTAGAGGGCAGTAAAGGCAAGCTGCTTCCACTACCCTCTATCCTCTCCAAAAAAAGCAAGAGGCAGACGGCCCTCGCTACCGTCTGCCTCTCGTCTCAACTTGTCTCACCTGTGAAGGGGGACAAGCGAGGGAACACAATATATTCCCTCCCGGCGATTTTGACAATGATTCTTTTCGTCGTTTCACAAGAAATTCACTCCAACACGGCAGAAACATACCCAATGCATGTTATTTATGCGCCAATTCACGCTCCGACCTGCAATTTTGGTGAATTTTTCCGCAGCTTTCGGCTCTACGATAGGCCGCCGCTCGCGGTATAATGTTTCCACGCAAGTGCAAAAGATTAAAAAGCGGTTCGGAACGCAAGCCTCTCAAGCGAGAGAAAAGAACGCCCGTCCCGAATTGTTAGTGGGAGAAAGAGTGATGCCGAAGATTGATAACATTGAAGAAACGCCGAACCCGAACGCTGTCAAGTTCATTCTCAAAGAGCCGGTCACGACGGGCGCGGCGCGCTCGTTTCCGAACGCCGCCAACGCTCACGATGATCCGCTCGCCACATCACTTTTTGATGTGGGCGAGGTCGTCTCAGTTTTTTATATGGATCGCATGATCACGGTCGAGAAGGAAGACCTTGCCGACTGGGATGATCTGCTGCCGAAGCTGGCCGTCCCGATCCGCGCGGCGGCAGCCGCACAGGGCGGAGCAGCAGCGGCGGCAGGCGCGGGCGCTTTAGGCGGCACGCTCGGCGCGCTGTTGAGTGATGATCCGCGCCTCGTCCGCATTAGCGGAATTTTAGACGAGCGCATTCGCCCCGCGCTGGCCGGCGACGGCGGCTGGCTCGAAATCGTCGGCCTCAAAGGCAACACGCTGACCATCAAGTATCAAGGCGCGTGTGGCAGTTGCCCCAGCTCGATCTCAGGAACGCTGATGGCAATCGAAGGGATGCTCCAACAAGAAGTCGATCCCGATTTGGAAGTCGTGACGGTCTAATCTGCCAACAAAGCCAACGATGCCGCGTGAATTACTGACACAACTCACGCAGCATAATTCATGCTCAGGAGATGAGCCACAGAGGTCACAGAGGACGCAGAGAAAGGCCAGCCGATCAATGTGATCTCTGTGGCACATTATCCGGGTATGAAGAGACCCTATCCGACTGGGTGCTGTCCATTCCGGCGAATGGTCATAATCGTTAGATCATCACTCTTCAATCTCTGCGCCCGGAACTGCGCGACCTCTTCGACGCAAGCGCGCACCAGCATTTCAGTGGGCAGCATGTGGCGCTCGCTGATGAAGCTCGATAACCGCTCCGTGCCGTACTCAACGCCCGCCGCATTCTGCGTCTCCGAAAGCCCGTCCGTGTAGAGAAAGAGTGTGTCGCCCTGTTCCAGCCGCATAATGCTCGACGAGAACAACTCGTCACAGAACACGCCGACCGGCAGGCCATTGGCTTCGATGGCAACGACGCTGCCATTGCGAATCAGCAGCGGTGGCAAATGTCCGGCGTTGCAGATTTCGATCTCTCCCGCGCCGTTAGCTTTGCCGCACACCAGCGTCGCAAAGTGAGTCGGGAGCGTACTCTCACAAAAGACGCGGCTGGCCCGCTCAACCAATTGATTGAGCGGTAAGCCGACCGGGATCAGAGAATGAAATACCGCGTGCAGTTGGTTCATCAGCATTGAGGCGGCAACTCCTTTGCCCGACACGTCGCCGAGCATGAAGTAGAAGCTGCCATCGCTCAGACTGATCAAATCACAATAATCGCCACTGACCGGGCCTGCCGGTTCATAGTGATAGGAGATTTCCCAACCGTCGAGATGCAGATTACTTTTCGGGAGCAACTCGCCCTGCATTCGTGCGGCCAACTCCAAATCTTCTTCGAGCGCGCGTTGCTGGCTGAGTGTCAGGTCTCCCAGACAAAAACGGATGAGAGGATCGGCCAGCAGCCGCTCTGTTTCAATCGGATCGTGACAGGCTTCGCACAGCCCGTAAATTCCTTGCTCCACTCGTTCCATGGCCGCATCCACTTCCCGCAAGAGACGTCTGAGTTCTGAGTTTTGTGCGGACAGAGCAATCGCGTCCTCGAGCTTTTGCCGACGCTCAAGCAACTGCTCATGCAGCACAGATTCGATAATCGTAGCCATCGGGATGACTCCTATAAATCGCGAGGCGAGTAAAAGATCGTTGCGCGCGAGGGTTTGCATTACGGAGAGGAGTGTACCACAACTTCATCGCAAGAGCAAGATTTTGTTTCACACATGGCACAACTTTTTCGGACTTGACGGAGCGTTTAAGGCGAGCGCAAGCTGCTTTAATTTTGCTTGTGATTTCGGAACAGTCCGCGCTCACGCGCGTATTAGAGGCAGCAGCAATTTCATCAACGGGCGCGCTTCCCGCCGCCGAAGGAGTTAAAAACATGAGACGCCTATCACGCCTTCTGGTAGCCGCAACGTGTGTGCTGGCTGCTTCCCTTCCTTTCAACGCGCAGGTCGCCACACCGCAAAATAAAAAGCCGGTGGGCAATGCGGCGGCGCGTCGCGCGGCAGTCGATCCGTTGGCGGCGCAAAGGCGGGCGACGGCGATCACGTTGATCAACACGTTGGCCGACGAAGCGCGCGGCTTCCGCGATCCGAACTTGCGCGCGCGCGTGCAGGCGCAAGCCGCGAACGCTTTATGGGAAACAGATCGTGAGCGCGCTGTCGCCCTGTTTCGTCGCGCATGGGACGCGGCGGAGTCTGCGGATCAAGAGAATCAAAGGCGGCGCGAAGAGACGCGTAACGCACAAGACGACGGGCGGACGCTGGCGAGGAATCTCAATGTGCCGAACATGCGCGCTGAAGTATTGCGCCTCGCCGCGAAGCGCGACCGCGCGCTCGGCGAAGAGTTTCTCGGCGAGTTAAACGAGACGCGCAAGCAGGAAGACAAAGACGCGAACGCGGCAACGGTCGCGGCGGGCGCGAACGCAGCGGCGGAAGCCACATCGGGCGGCCCGCAACCACGCCGCGATCCGCTCGCGACGCCGCCCGACGCCGCCCGACGGCTCCGCCTCGCCATGCAGTTCTTGGGCGACGGCGAGATTGAGCGCGCTTTGCAGTTCGCCGAACCGGCGCTCGGCCAACCCTATCAAATGACCGTCGAGTTCCTCGTCCTGCTGCGCGAGAAGGATGCAGCGGCGGCTGATCAGCGTTATGCCTCATTGCTCACGCGCACGGCGCTCGATCCGCAGTCCGATGCCAACACGATCTTGATGCTCTCTTCTTACGTTTTGACGCCACACATGTACATGACCTTCGAGCCGGGCGGTGGCGTCTCATCCTCACAGCGGCGGCGCGACATCACCCGACCGGATTTGCCCGCGCCCGTCCGCCAAGCCTTCGTCAACACGGCGGCGCAAGTTTTACTCCGCCCCGTCCCGCCGCCGGATCAAGATCAAACTTCTTCAGGTCGCGCCGGAATTTATTTCGTCATCGCTCGTCTGCTGCCGTTCATCGAGCAAATTGATCCGAGCAAAGGCCCGGCCCTCCGCACGCAGTTGGCCGCACTGACGCCTGACTTGCCCGGCGGCGGCGCGCGCGGCCCCGAGTTCGAGCGCGATCTGATGCGCGGATTGGTCCCCGAAACTGAAGACAGCGAGGCCGCCGTGCAGGAAGCGTTGGACGAGGCGAGCCGGACGACTGACCCGGAACGGCGCAACAGCCGCTATGCGATGGCAGCGATGCGTGCAGCGCGCGGCAACGACACTCGCGCGCTCGACATCGCCGAAAAGATCGACAACACAGACTTGCGCCGCCAAGTGCGCGCTTACATCCAGTTCGTCCAACTCAATGGAGCCATCGAAAAGAAAGACGGCGCGGAAGTCCTGCGCCTCGTCGCGGGCGCGAGCGAGATCACACGTTCGCAACGCACTTGGGGCTACACGGAGGCCGCCCGCCTGCTCGCCAAGACAGACCGCCCGCGCGCCATCGAAGCTCTCGAAGCGGCAGTCGCAGAAGCGCGCCGCATTGACGTTGAAGACCCCGACCGCGTCCGCAGCATCGTCGCTGTCGCCACACAGTATTTTGCATTGGATCGCAACCGCGCGTGGGAGATCATGACCGAAGCGGTGAAAGCGTCGAACACCACAGCCGACTACACTGGCGCAGATTCCGGCCTCGCCGTCCGTGTGCAAGCTCGCGGGACGCAATCGACGATCAACTTCTCCGTTTCGAGCTTTGATCTGACGCCAGTCTTCACCACCCTCGCCAAAGACGACATGAACCGCGCCATCGAACTGGCAAAAGCCTTCACCAACGAAGCGCCCCGCGCCGTCGCCACCATTGCGATTGCCCGCGCCGTGTTAGAGAAGTGATGAAGTAGAAATTACGCAGTTGGAGTTCAGAGTGACGCCTTGAGGCGTGATGTTAGACGACAGCCCATCGCGGCTCAAGCCACAACTCTGAACTTCTCCGCTCAAGTGTGTAACTCCTATGAGGAATAACTAAATCGTAAGGAAGCATCGTGAGAGGAAAGCTATCGAGCAGTTGGCTAAAATGGCTTGTTAGGTTCGGCGTGGAGTATAAACATTCAATCTCCATCCGCAGGTTCTAACGCGAGAATCTTAAACTGTCCTCCTTCTTTGCCGAGCGTTATACCGTAAAAAATCGGCGTCTCTACGTGGAAAATCTTCTGACCAGCAGCCAATCTTAATGCGCCTTTCTTGTCTTTTATATCTTCCTCAAGAACACTTGCACGCACGCGGTAGCCAATCCCATGTGTATCTTTCTCCAAACGAGCGAGACTCTTTTGGAATTCAGGGGTTTGCTCAAGATTCTTCTTCATGAGAATAATCCGAGCTTCAACAATCGCATTTTCTAACATAATCAATTCCTTCAGAAGCTCCCTATAATCTGTAAACTCAGCGACGCCTATTACCAAACGCGAACTATCCAATTTTCGGGCAACCCTTTTAGGGAGAATTTTTTCAAAAGATGAATTTTTATAGCTGCTATCTGAATCAGGCTCTGACATCATATTCAGTATCATGAAATAGCGGAGATTTTCTTGAGCAATGAATAGACGAACTTTTTCTTCATCACTATAGCGGCTTGCAATTGGATGTTACCCGGTAACCGCAATGGCTGAACCATCCTTCGCAGTCATCTGGAGTCACGAGTGCGAGCGCCGTTGTCAACGCTCGTTCTAACTCTTCGCGGGTG